>Ga0265296_1000881_pt1 | contig 39304 bp, 36 predicted proteins | sample MunlanPumphouse1_FD_189073 | JGI IMG/M metagenome (GOLD analysis project Ga0265296, IMG submission 189073) | Groundwater microbial communities from a municipal landfill in Southern Ontario, Canada - Pumphouse #1 | ecosystem: Environmental > Aquatic > Deep subsurface > Groundwater | place...
TCAGATCATCGTATATCCAGGGTGTGACCCTATGAACAAAGTTGGAAAAGACTTCATCAATGGAACCAGATGCCCGGATTACTCCACGGTCGACCTTATCCTCCGTGTCCCGGAACCCCCCCGCGAGCTCCCGGTCAAAAAAGGGCAGACCATCATCAAACTCCCAAAACCGAAACAGATCAAGCTCCCGGATGTATCGGTAAGGAAAGCCATTGAGGGCTGGGAACCCGTCGGGTTCTTCCCCCGCTCCACGATGGACTTGAAACAACTCTCGTACCTGCTCTGGTGCACCCAGGGCTTCAAGAAAACCGTGGCAGAGACGATCGAGATCCGCAATACACCGTCAAGCGGTTCGCGGAACCCGTTGGAGACCTATTTTGTCGCGGGCGAGGTGGAGGGACTGGAGACCGGGCTGTACCGGTACCTCCCGAAATCCCACAGCATCGTAGCCGAACGTATCGACTCGGGAATTACATTAGAGATGAGTACCGCGAGCCTGAACTTCAAGCTCACGACCCGGGCTGCCGTTACCTTCTTCTGGGTGGCAATCCCCTACCGTACGGTCTGGGCCGTGGGGAACCGGGGGTACAGGAGTGCACTGATCGAGGCCGGGCATGTCTGCCAGAACCTGATCCTGGCAGCAGCGGGACTCGGCCTTCAGGTTGCCCCGATAGATCTCTTCCACGATGAGCTCATAACAAATCTCGCAAATCTCGATCCGGAGACCCAGTGGCCGGTCTACCTTGCTGCCGTGGGAAATACCGAGCAGAACGTATCGCTGTGATTGGCAAGGCCCCTCTTTTTGCCGGTCACCCTCATATCCTGCCCGACCTTTTTCCCGGGGTAACAGTACGACATTTTTTTACCCTGACAAAAGCACATTGTTAATACAATTATTTTAATGAGGTCCGGGTATGGAGAGATGGGATCGTACAGGAAGAACGGGGTGCAGGATACCATGGTAAAACGCTATCTTGAGCTCCGTTCCCTTGAGGAAGCCCTGACTCTTCTCACGGCATCGTTTGCCATCCCGGGGCATACCGAAAACGTTCAGGTTATGCAATCGGTCGGGAGAGTTGTTGCAGAGCCGGTTTTTGCGAAATATTCTGTGCCTGAAGTGAATATCTCCGCTATGGACGGCATCGCGGTCAGGAGCAGGGACACCATCGGTGCCGGCGACCAGACCCCGGTGACCCTTGAGCATTTCGTCCGGGTGAACACCGGCAACATTGTCCCTCCGGAGTTCGATGCCGTCATCATGATCGAGGATGTCTGGGAAGTAGGCGATCACTTCAGGATCCGCCGCTCTGCCATCCCCTGGCAGCATGTCCGTCATGCCGGGGAGGACATCAAGGCGAACAAACTGGTTCTGGCAAAGGGACACCTGATCCGGCCGTTCGATATCGGGGCACTGGTCACGTACGGGATCACGAGCATCAATGTCCTTGCAGTCAGGGTCGGGATCATCCCCACCGGGAGCGAACTCGTACCACCCGGAGTCCGGCCGAAGCCCGGGCAGGTCGTGGAGAGCAACACGGTTATGGCCCAGGTGTACCTCTCCATGATGGGGGCGCACTGCACCCGCTACCCGATCGCACCGGACGAGCCGGACATTATCCGCGAAACCATGCGAAAAGCCACAGAAGAGAATGACCTTGTCCTCATATCTGCCGGGTCCTCTGCCGGCACCCGCGACTTTTCCGAGAGCGTGATCCGCTCGCTGGGTGAACTGATCTTCCACGGGGTGGCAGTCAAGCCCGGAAAACCGGTCATGCTCGGAAAAGTCAACGGAAAACCGGTCCTCGGCCTTCCCGGCTACCCTCTCGCTGCCCAGACGGTCCTTCGTGAATTCGCTGCACCCCTGCTCGAATCATGGGGATTTGCCCCCGCACCTCGCTACCCGGTTACCGTCCGGCTGGCACAACCTCTCGTCTCGGACCCCGGGTTTGATGAGTTCGTACCCATCTTCGTTGGCAGGATTGGAACTACCCTGATTGGAACACCCCACGGGAAAGGGGCTTTTGCGCAGATGGCGACCGTGAAATCCAACGGGTATGCCCATATCCCGGCCCCGGTTGAAGGATACGAGGCCGGTACCGAACTCACCGTTATGCTGACAACGGATCCCGGGAGCATCGAACGCACCCTCATCCTGACCGGGTCGCTCGATCCGGCTCTCGAAGAGCTCGCCGGTCTTGCCCATGACGAAGGCCTGTTCATCCATGCCACCAATCCTGGCAATACCTCAGGAATCCTCGCGCTTTGCAGCAACACCTGCCATGGTGCACCACTGGTCCTCCCCGCAGATTCCATGCTGGCTTCGTACCAGCCGCTTCTGCAATACCCGGAATCCGGTGACCTGGTCTTCATCCACATCGCCACGGTTGCGTTAGGCATCGCATCCCGCGATGGACTGGGCATGAAGGATCTCACGCATACCCGTTTCATCAATACCCGGAAAGAGTCGCCTTCCCGGGCAGTCCTTGACGCACTGATTACTGCTGATGGCATCGACCCGGTGAAGATAAACGGCTACCTGCAGGAGGTTCACGGCCCGCAGGCGGTTGCAGTCGCTATCGGGAACGGGTATGCCGATGCCGGCATGTGCACATCAGGCATTGCCAGTGCCAGCGGGCTCCGGTTTGTCCCGGTCGCGCACGAGGATTACGAGCTTGCCCTGCGGCGGGAGATGCTGACAGATCCCCGGATCGATACACTCCTTACCCTGATCCAGTCGCCAGCCTACCGTGAGATCTTGAAGAAAACCGGGGGTTATGACACGGAAAAGACCGGTATAATCCGGGAGTTGTCCCAAAACGCAGGGCTCACCAATTGCCCTCTTCCGCAGATCCGATCGGAACTCTCCCGGCGTATGAAATAAAGCGGCAAATTATGGAATTATTTTCTTTTCCATAACCGCCCCTGCGCCGGGCACCTGTTTCATGATCTCTTCCCTGAACTTCCCGTAGTGGAGCTCATCCAGCTGTTCTGACAGGAGCCGCCCGCTCCAGGCTCGGCGGTAGACCCAGTCGATGATCTTGTCAATAACAAAGAGGACCTGCTCCTCGGTCTCGACCGTCAGTAATTCCCGGCCGATTTTCGGGTGCCGCCCGCGCCTGCCCCCGACCGTGATGAGGAAGTGGCGGTGCTCCGCCCTGATGAGGTTGAAATGGCATGACTGGACACAAACCCCGCAGTCAACGCACTTGTTCTCGTCAACTTCCGAGAAGCCGTTCTTGATCAGGATCGCCTTCTCCTTGCAGTAAGAAACGCAGTTGCCGCAACCGGTGCAGAGCCGTTCATTGGTGCGGAGCGGCGTTACTCTGCCAATCACCCCAATCTCGTTGAGCATGGGGCTCGTGCAGGCATTCGGGCAGCCGGAGAGGGCGATTCGCATCTTGACCGGCATCGCCTTTCCAAAGAGTTTCAAATCGATCTTTTTTGCAAGACTGATGGTGTCGATATTGGCGAATTTGCAGCGTTCGGTGCCGGGACAACAGATGATATTGACGACCTCGTCCTTCTCGGAGCCAATGGGAGTCCCGTTCTTTTCAAGGGATTTGGCCATTCTCTTCAGCCGTTTGGGATCGACATGAGGGATCTCAATTGTCTGCCGTATGGTGCAGTGGACCTCCCCGCACCCATAGGTTTTTGCAATCCGTGCAATGCCCCGTAACTGCTCAACAGAGAGGACCCCGGCCGGTGCCCTGATCCGGACGGTGGAAAGATGGGCGTCACGTTCCGTAATGACACCGCCTTTCATATGAATGCCAAACTCGTGCTGCATCTGTTAATACCTGAGAAGAATCAGGTAAAAAGACTGGTGTTGTGACACCGGCTGCAACCGCTGCTGCCCCGACAGCAAATGCTACTGTGGCAAAAAACCGAGATGAGGCTGCTCTGAAATTTCCGGGATGGGAGTAGTGAGAGGGGTGAGCTGGAGATTCGGGAACAGGCACGATGTTGTTTTTAAAAACGGTTCAGGGACAGACCGGGGCACGTTTCTTCCGGATCCAGAGATCAATATAGGCAATGATCATACCCACGACAAACGCGAGCGTCATGGAGCTGACCAGCGCAAGCACGCCGATGATTCCCGTCACCAGCAGGGAATCCGTCTTGAAACTGTAGCGGGTCATCTCGATCCCGACAAAGACGAGGAGCGCCCCCAGCACCCCGACGGCTATGATGGAGAGCACCTGCGGGGACGTAAAGAAGAGGGCGAGGATGATGAAGATCAGGCCGGCATACACGTTGGCTCCCCCGGTCCGGGCCCCGTACCGGTACTGCCCCGCGAGCCCTCCTGCACCGTGACACATCGGGAACCCCCCGAACGGCACAGAGGTGAGGTTCATAAGACCGATTGTTGTCGAGAACTTTTTCGGGGGAATATCGTGGGCGAACAGGTCTTTTGTCAGGAGCGAGGTCGCAAGGATCGCATTCGTGATAGTCAGGACCACCTGGGGGAGAACCAGGGTGGAAAACGCGGAGGAGAAATCCGTTGGCAGGGGAATGACCAGCTGCGGCGGGGGGATCAGGCTGATGGGGGGGAAACCATAGAGGGCGATTCCTCCCACGAGCCCGACCGCGATGACAACAATGGCCGAAAGGTCCGGGATGTTCCGGTACCGGGTGAGCAGGAGGAATGCCCCGATGATGGCAACGCCCACGATAAAGAACGTCGGGTCTTTCACCACGAACCCGACCGAGGATTTGAAGAGAAGAAGGGCGAGACCCAGCTGGATGCCCCGTACCACGCTCTGCGGCACCCATTTTTCGATGATACCAAAGAAGCGGCCATACCCGAGCACGAGGAAGATAACACCGAGGATGAGCCCGGCCGCCGCAATCTCGCCACTCCCGATGGTACCGGCAATGACGATCACCGCCACGGCTTTCATGGGTTCGAGCGGAATGGGAAGCCGGTAAAAGAGACCGGTGATGATGAACCAGATCCCAAAGAAGAGGAGGATATAGCGGGGGTTGACATCCGACACCAGCGCCACAGCGAGGATGAGGGGGATGATCGTGCCAAAATCCCCAAGCGATCCCGCAAGCTCCGAGAGAGAGAATCGGATCCGGGGTAGGGATATCTCGGGCATGGTACCGGGCACAGTCTCGTGAAAACGGGGATCCGGATGCCCTGATCATCCGGTTGTCCGTACGTACTGATCAAAATAAGGTAACGGGTATCACAGGGATTAACCTTTTGAGATCGTCAACGACATCTCCGTTTTTTGCGGTCGAAAGGATCGGAGCTTATCGCAGGAACCCCCGACAGGAACCAATCATGGCATATTTCATCCACGTACATGCCAAAGCGACAGCATCCGGTCAATAAATTTATCAGGTTATCTAAAGTAACAGTCAATGAGATGCGCTATGCCTGACCTTTTCACAGATATTTTAATTTATATCGGTATCGGGATTCTCACGTTCACTATTGGCCTGATCCTCGGTTACCAGCTCCTGATCATGCACTATACCCGGCGGTTCATGATCGTTGCGAAAGAATGTTCCGACGCAGACTCGGTAGTCCCGATCGTTGACGAACTCCAGCGGGAGACTTAAAAGGAGGGAGAAAATATGGTAGATGTCGTTAGTTACACTCTGATCAGCATAACATGCTTCTGTTTCGGGCTCATTGTCAGTTTCCAGGTAGCCCATATCCACTACTGCCGTAAGCTTACCGCGCTTGTGCGGCGCTCCATATCAACAAAGACGATCGCCCCGGTCCTTGCCGAGTACGAGGCACTCAAACCAAAGAACTGATTTTCCCCATACCTGTTTTTCCAAAGTCCCCGTTCAACCGCGTTCAGTGCTCTTTTTTCTGAACGGGCGTACCGTGCCTGGAGGGGTTGCAGACTCTAATACGAGCACGGCAAATATGTGAGACAATGCGCTGTATTGTTCTTGCCAGCGGGAGCAAAGGGAACTCGGTTGTCCTTGCGGGGGACGGGGGAAGTATCCTGATCGATGCGGGGCTGAGTGCGAAAGAGACGCTCCTCCGCATGGCCCGGGCGGGACTGGACCCGGAACAACTCCAGGCGATTCTCGTCACTCACGAGCACGGAGACCATGTCCGGGGCCTTGATGTTCTCTGCCGCAAACTGGATCTCCCGGTCTATGCAACGGAAGGAACGCTCGCCGATTTCCTCAACCACCGGCGCACGTCCGTAAAACCGCTGGAGAGCCGGGTGTGCCGGTACCACGAGCAGTTCACGGTCGGGGATTTCTCGGTCGAACCGTTTGCCACCTCCCACGATGCCGCCGAGCCGTGCGGGTTTATTATTACCGAGGGCGACTGCCGGGTCGGGTACTGCACCGATACCGGTATCATAACGCCCCGGATGCTGGACCTGCTCCGGCCCTGCGACGGGATCGTGCTTGAGAGCAACCACTGCCCCGATATGCTCCAGAACGGCCCGTACCCCGAGTCCCTCAAGCGCCGGATCCGTTCGAAAAAAGGCCACCTCTCGAACCAGGCTGCGGCTGCCTGCCTGCAGGAATTCGGGAAAGACGTTCCCGAAGTCATCCTCGCCCACTTAAGCGAGATGAACAATACTCCCGAGAAAGCGAAGGGGAGCGCACGCGACGGCCTCGGGCTCTTTTACGAGGAGAAGCGCGTAATCGTTGCCACCCGTGACGGATCCTCCCCCTCGTGTCCGCAGGGTCTCTGGATATAACTGCGTCCAGCATGTGCCCGGCCGGACACCGGTAATCTCCTATGAATATTCCATTTTTATCTGGTTTTACCTGAGGTTAATGACGCTGGGCATGCTGTACGCGGTTGTTGTCAGGTCGGGAAAACACAATGTTAATCCCTGACCCAAAGCAACATCTCAAGCAAGTTTAAGCCATGCTCTTTATGGATTTTTCCCGGTGCTGCGAACGGCTCGAAGGCACAGCCGGCCGGCTTGACATGATTGCTATCATCAGCGAAGTCCTGCCCGGGCTCACGGACGAAGAACTGCCGGTCTTTGTCCGCTTTGTGATGGGCCGGATCTTCCCGGACTGGAGCTCGCAGAAACTCGGCATCGGCCCGAACCTGCTCTTCGAGGCGGTCGGGTACGTTGCGGGGATCAAAAAAGAGGACGTGATCGAGCGTATCAACAAAACCGGGGATGTCGGCCAGGCGGTCGAGGATCTGCTCTCCGCAAAATCCCAGATGACCTTTTTCCACGAGGAACTGGACCTGGTCCGGGTGTACAGCGCCCTCATCAGTATTGCCGGCCAGGAAGGTAAAAAATCCCAGCGCGAGAAACTGCTCGAAGTCCGCCGGCTCCTTGCAAATGCCCACCCGCTCGAAGGCCGATACCTTGCCCGGATCATGCTCGAAGAACTCCGGATTGGCGTTGGCGAAGGCAGCGTGCGAGAGGCAATCGCAAAAGCATTTGCGGTGGATTCGGCGCTCGTAGAGCATGCCATACAGGCGCTCAACGACATGGGCGAAGTTGCAAGGCTTGCAAAGATCGGGCCGGATGCCCTGAACGGTGTCAGCATCACCCCGTTCCACCCGCTCCGTATGATGCTCGCCCAGCAGGGCACCATTCCCGATATGATAGAGGAGCACGGGGAAATTGCTGCCGAGTTCAAGTACGACGGCTCCCGGTTCCAGTTCCACAAGAAAGGCAACCAGGCCCGGATGTACTCCCGCCGGCTCGAAGACGTGACAGCAGCCCTGCCGGACGTGATAGAGCAGCTGTTGGCAGCTACCGATCACGATGTGATCATCGATGGCGAAGTCATTGCCATCAAGGATGGAAAGCCCATGCCGTTCCAGTCCGTGCTGCGCAGGTTCCGGCGCCGGCACGATGTGGCGGAGGCAACCGAGGCGATCGGGATGATCCCCAATGTCTTCGATATCCTCTGGCTTGACGGCGAGACGCTTATCGACCTGCCTCTCGCGGAACGGCGGAAGCGGCTGGAAGAGAATGTCCACCAGTACGTTGCCCCGCAGGTTGTCAGCGGCGACCCCGTGGTAATTGAGAAGACCTATACCGATGCCCTTGCCGCCGGGCACGAGGGGATCATGATCAAGGTGCCCTCATCGCCCTACACGCCCGGCCAGCGGGGCAAGAACTGGATCAAGATCAAGCCGCAGGTGGACACCCTCGACCTTGCGGTGATCGGCGCCGAATGGGGCGAAGGGAAACGGGCGCATGTCTTTGGCTCGTTCCTGGTTGCCTGCCAGGATACCGGAAAACTGGTGCCGCTCAGCCGGGTAGCAACCGGGTTCTCGGAAGAGCAGCTGGCCGAAGTCTACGAGCTCTTAAAGGACAGCATGATCCGTAAGTCCGGCAAGGAAGTGACCTTTGAACCCTCGCTGGTTTTTGAGGTCGGGTACGCGGAGCTCCAGGCAAGCCAGAATTACGGGGGCGGTTTTGCCCTCAGGTTCCCCCGGTTCATCCGGATCCGGGACGACAAGGATCTCACCGAGATCGAGACGATCGAGAGTATCCGCGAGCGCTACAAGCGGCAGGCCAATTCCGCGCAGGCATATCAGAACTGAAAAAGCGTGCGCTGGGCCTTCATCTCGGGGATGAGCGTGCTGTGGGAAACCCACGTGTCCGAACCGGTTGCAGCACAGGCCCTCCGGACCCCATCGTCAAGCGAGGGACAGGTGACGGGCAGGTTTTCCATTGCTTTCCGGGTGGCCTCCCGGATAACCCAGGTCCCGAGCGGCGCCCAGTACTCGCTTGAAACACTACGGATAACAATGATCCGGGCCGACCTGCGGATCTTCACAAGATACTCGCAGACCGCAAGGCGGGCGGAATAATACGCTCCCGAGATCGGGGAGTACCCGCTTTTTGTTGCGCCTTCGCGGTCCTGCACGATCACTTCCTCGTCGCCGGCCCAGAGCGTCCGTTTTCCCCAGATCTCGATCATCTCGTACCGGTAATCGCCCGGCACGAGAAGGCAGACAATCCGGTTCCCGTAGATCTCCGCAGAAAAGACCGAGATCTCGCTGATCGGGGGGAACCGGGCAATCTCTTTCTTGAGGCTTTTTGAGAGGGTGTCGTCGACCGCAGTGATAGCCCACCGGGTGGGGACGAACGTGCGCCGCTTCCCGAGGAGCCCGGCCGTCATCAGCTTCGCGATCTGGTACACATCGATGTCCGACTCCATGAGGGAGACCGCAGCATCGGTTGCCGGCAGGTCCGTGTCCGAAGTTATCCGGTCCACCGCCCGCTCCACCCGGGCGCTCCCGATAACGTCCATGGACCGGACGGGGCCGGAGAACCCGACCGGCGCAACCGTACCGTCAAAACTGAGGCTGAAGGCAACCGGTTTCTCAAACGCCACATCGACATCCAGTGGCTTACATGAGATCGCGATCTCCTGGAGGTTGTCGGCAATCGCATGCAGGCCGGCGTTGCCACGGATGGTCCGGGCCCGGATCGCAACGATGTCCTCGATCCCGAGATCACGTTTGATCCAGTCCGGAGGATTATCGGAATCATTGATCATGAGGGGGCCGCCGCTCACGTCCGGGTAACCGTACGACCCGATAAACACGGAAGGCGCGGATCCCTGGTAACAGCTCACGGGCTTTATCTGAGCCTGCGTATGGAAACGGCTGACAATCGGGCACCGGGGCAGGCCGCACCTGCCCTTGCCTTTACACTCGGCGCACTGCCTCATGGCCCAAAACACCGGTCCACCATGAGAAAGAAACAGGTGCAGCCGTGGGTCTGCCGGTTCATGGTTTTACAGGGGGGAAATAATCGTGGTTTTCACAAACTTGTCCTCGGGTTCGACAAACGAGACCCTCCACCCCACATCGTACCGGGCCCCGCACTCCGGGCAGATGAGTATCACGCGGAATACTTCCTTTGTGGACTTGACAGGGTTGTCCTTTATGGTATTTACGTTGATGAATGACGTGTGAAACCCGCGCTCATATCCGCATTCCGGGCAGATATGAAGATCTGCGGTCGCTTTTATCGGAGTGATTCCTTTGGGTTCTGCCATACGGATCCTTGTTGAAAAAGCGTTTTGCCGTCCCTGCACTTAAGGCTGCCGGGGCCTGCACAGTCCGAGGATGATTGCGGCAGCGAGTTTCCTCCCGTTGATCCCGGTGTGGGTGGCCCGGAAGGGTCGCGGGGTGATGCGGATCGTCTCGGCGATCTTTTCCTCAAGCACCGCCCGGGATACAGTCCTGCCATCAATGGCGATACCCGCCCCCATATCCACGATCTTCTTTGCATTGTTCTGCTGCTCGGGGTGGTTCGGATCCATGATGATCAGCACCGGTTTCTCGAACAGCAGGGCTTCGTGGAGCGTGGTGAGTCCGCCGTGGACGATCGCTATCTTGGCCAGGGCCAGGTGCTCGTAGAGGTTGGGCACGTACCCGTGGGAAGCGAAGTTGTCCGAGGATTCCGGGATCTGCGGGCCGGTATAGAATACATCGAAGAACTCCTCCTTGTGCTGGTCGGCAATCGCCTTGAGCATCAGGTACATGGGGAGCTTGTAGGGCTCGCCGCCGAAACTGGTGAAGATGGTCTTTTTATCGTAGAGGTACTTGGAGGGATCGAACTCGTAGAACGGGCCGGTGAACGTATAGCGGTGCACCTCGCGCCGGGGTACCTCGATATTGTATTCGCTCACGGTATCCGGTGGGGGGTAGTCCGGGACGATAATATGGTCTGCGAGGCTCAGGTAGCGCTGGATCAGGAAGTTGAGGATCCGCCAGACCGGGTTGGTCCTTCCCGCATGACCGTTGAAATGGTTCTGGTTGGTGATGAAGACCACCGGGATCCTGCGGAACCAGGCGGATAGTACCCCGCCGTACATCGTATCGCAGACAACGCAGTCAAAGTTGTAGCGCAGGAGAAGGCGCCGCACGGCCGCTGCCGATGTGAGCAGGTCGAGGGGAATGGTCCTGGAGCACCAGAGCGTCTTTTTCAGGTTGAAAAATCCTCCTTCCCCTTCAAGGCAGACCTCGCGGGGAATGGCGTGCAGGTTCGAGCACCCGTGCTGCTGCATGAAGTCGTAGGATTTGCCATACCCGGCAAAATGGATGGTGTGGCCCTGCTGCTGCATATAGTGCCCGAGGTGGAGGCTGCGGGATGCATGCCCGAGCCCCTCGCCACAGACAACAAATAGGATCTTCATGAACTGCCTGCCTACAGGTTTGATCTGGTAAATGATGAATTGTTAGTGTCGCCTCGTTCAGGATGGCGGAAGCATTGCTGGAGGATTTTGCGGGGATTCCGGAATGAGGAGCCACGCAATTATATAGACAAGGATGCCGGTACCAAGCGAGAGGAGGGTGAGGGCTGCCCACACCAGCCGGACAACCGTCGGGTCGATGTCAAGGTGTTCCCCGATTCCCGCGCATACCCCGGCAATCATCCGTCCGTTCACCGGGCGGGTCAGTTGTTTCATATGCTAATCTGGGTTCTTTCCCCCATAAAAGGTGATCCGTCGGGGATGGATTGAACCGGAGAGTCTTATTGCTCCCGGGTACCATGATCATGCAGGAGTGGACTATGGCTGAAATGGCAGAAACAGGACAGGAAAAAACGGCCACGTTCGGGGCCGGCTGCTTCTGGGGCGTGGAGGAAGCATTCCGGAAGCTGGACGGGGTTACCGGCACGGCGGCCGGGTATATGGGGGGATTTGTCAGGGATCCCACGTACGAGAAGGTCTGTACCGGCGAGACCGGGCATGCAGAGGTTGTGCAGGTGACGTACGACCCGGCAAAGGTCACCTACCAGGGGCTGCTCGATGTGTTCTGGTCGATCCACGACCCCACGCAGCTCAACCGACAGGGGCCGGACACGGGGGCCAATTACCGGTCGGTGATCTTTTACCACGACATAGAGCAGGCAAAAATCGCGCGGGCTTCGAAACTGGACCAGGAAGTCTCCGGCAGGTTCGGGTTTGGCAAGATCGTAACGATCATCCAGCCGGCAGCCGTATTTTACCGGGCCGAAGATTATCACCAGCAGTATTTCATGAAGCACGGCGGACATTGCCACATCTGATCCCCGGGGCCTGTCCAGAGCACTTAATACCATAGCCGGAATACGAACCTGCTATGCAGATAGCCGAATCAGTCCAGCTTATTGCTACCATTGCCGAAGTGGCGGTAGCCGTACTCGCCCTGTTTGTTGCATGGCAGAAAAAGAAGATGTACGGGGGCTTTGTCGCGATCACGTTTGCCCTGTTCGTCATATTCGATCTCGAACGCATCTTCTCCCTGAACATCTCCCCGGACTTTCATGCGTTCATCTTCCTTGTCGCGTGCCTCTCGATGCTCTACGCGGTCTGGCTGATGTGGAAAGAGTCATAGAAACGGGAAGCATCGAAGATTTCCCGGGACCCCACAGTGGTTACCCGGCATAAACTGCGCACTTTTTTATTCAGGGATATCCGATACCCGTCACATCACGACCCGCATCACGACCCCGTGCATCTTCTCCGGGGGCAGGGTGTAGAACTGGACAAACGGTGGGGAGACCTTCTTGATGATGCTGTAGATCTTCCAGAAGAACTGGTCGCTCACGATGGTCTCGATGCCGTAGAAGATCGTCTTCTCGTCAATACCCCGTTCCTGCAGCAATGCGACCACATCGATCACTTCCATGTAGCCGGCAGTGATCGTGAAGAGCTGGAGGCCGGGTGCGAGATGCCGGTCAAGATCGGTCTTCACCCCAAAGGGTTTCTCCGTGGTCCGGATGCTGACCAGGACATTGTTCTCGTACATGATCTCGTTCTGGAAAAAGACCTGGCCGATATACGGTGAGAGGTTCTGGACATCGCCAATGAAGTAGAGCGCGGTACCCCGGATCTTGTTCAGCGAATCATAGCTCTTCATGTACTGTGGCAGGAATTCTTCAAACCGGATGGGTTTCAGGAGATCGTGGAGCCGGTCCTGCCCGCGGATGAAGGCGATGGTAAGGATGAGCGGGATTGCGGCAAGGATGAACGAGAAGTACGCGCCGTGCGGGATCTTCATCAAGGTCGCGAGGAAGAAGAAAAAGTCGATCACGATGAGCACACCTGCACAGAGCATCTTGACCGGGTCTTTTTGTAAGAGGAAGATGAGCGCCATCATGATGGCAGAGATCATCATCGATCCCGAGACGGCAAGCCCGTACGCCGAGGCAAGATTCTCCGACGATCCGAACTCGAACATAACAACGAGCACGGCAATAAGCAGCATCCAGTTGACGGCATCGATATAGATCTGGGACCGGAGATCAGGTGACGTGTATTCGACCTTCATCTTGGGGAAGATCCGTATGGACATACCCTGGTACACGATGGAGAACATGCCGGAGATCATGGCCTGCGATGCGATGACGGTCGCACAGATACTCAGGACCAGGAAGGGGATGAGAAAGTAAGGGCCGATGTGGTTGATCATCGAGAAGAGGACATTGTGGGTGCTGCCGGTATTCAGCACATACGCGCCCTGCCCGAGATAACTGAGGACGAGCGCGGGGAAGACCACCATCCACCCTTTTATGATAGGTTCCCGGCCAAGGTGCCCCATATCGGCATAGAGCGCCTCTCCCCCGGTAACGCAGAGAATGACGGCCGACATCACGATCAGCGAGGCCCACCCGTTTTCAAGAAGGAAACCTATGGCATACGTCGGGCTCAGGGCAAAGAGCACCTGCGGGGCGCCGATGATGGAGATCGCACCGGTGATGGCAAGAGTGGAAAACCAGATCACCATGACAGGTCCGAATGCCCACGCAACTTTGTCGCTTCCCCGCCGCTGGAAGAGGAAGAGCCCGATGGCAATGAGAGATGCGATCAGGAGGATGGTTATTCCGCTGGTCGATTCGAACCCGGGGATCAGCAGGATGCCTTCAACTGCCGAGAGGATACTGATAGCCGGGGTAATAACGCCGTCACCAATGAAAAGGGCGATCCCGATAAGCGTGAGAACCGACACCACCGATGCGGCGATGCCGGGTTTCATGAGCGTGTCGAGGATGGTCCTGAGCACGATCGTTCCTCCTTCACCTTTGTCGGAAAGCGACATCGCGAGCCAGATATACTGTGCGGTGATGATGAGGAGCAGGGTCCAGGTGATAAGCGAGAGAAGACCGAATATATTCTGGACCGTTGGCAGCAGGAAGAGCAGGATGGCGCCAACGGTGTAGATGGGGCTTGTCCCGATATCCCCGAACACGAGGCCGAGGGATTTGACTATCTTTGAGGGGGGACTGCCCGTATCGCCCATTACTTATATTCTGTTTTAAAAACGAGTAAACCTTTTGGGTTTTCTTAATTGGACCTGCTCCGGCCGTTCCCGGGGTAACCGGAAGATAGGTGCAGGGTACGGACACGGTACCCGGAAGAACAACAAGGATGAGTACGTGAGCCCGTCACACCCGGACAAAGGGGAGGCACACGCCCCGTAAATCAGGGTCGTGGGGTAACCGATCCTGCCGGGTACGCAGAGGGAAAATTTTCTATATATAGAATAAGAATGAACACACAACTACTAAGCACACATCCCACCTCTCGCCGTGCCGTTGCGGCATCGTATCTGGGTGGGAGCGCCAGAGGTTTGGAACCATGATGCAGGTCTACAGGACAAAGAAAGACACCGAACCCGCGGTCATTGAGACCGTTGATACTCCGGGCGAAGGCACATGGGTACGGATGACAAGCCCGACCGAGACCGAACTTGTCCGGATGGCCGAGACCTGCCAGGTTCCCCTGGATTTCCTGAAAGCAGCTCTCGATGAGGAGGAGCGTCCGCGTATAGATTCTGAGGATAATGTGGTCCTCATCGTCCTCGACGTCCCGATGATAACGGACAACGAGGGGATAAAAACCCTCTCCACCCTTCCGCTCGGCATCATCATCAACGGAACCATGGTCGTTACGGTATGCAGCCGGGTGTCCCCGATCCTTGACGACTTCATGGCGGGGAAGGTCCGTCATTTCCACACGGCCAAGAAGACCCGGTTCCTCTTCCAGATCTTTCACCGCAACGCGTCCTCGTACCTGCACCACCTGCGGCAGATCGAGCGAACGATCTCAAGGATTGAGGTTGAACTGCACCGCTCGATGAAGAACGAGGAGCTCTTCCAGATGATGGAACTGGAAAAGAGCCTCATCTACTTCTCGACATCGCTCAAGTCAAACGAGGCGGTGCTGGAGCGCATCCTGCGCACGAAACCGCTGAAGATGTACGATGACGATGCCGAGTTCCTCGAAGACGTCATCATCGAGAACAAGCAGGCAATGGAGATGTCGCAGATTTACCTGCACATCTTAAACGGCATGACGCAGGCATTTGCAACCATCATCTCGAACAATCTCAACATCGTGATGAAGTTTCTCGCATCCATCACGATCATCATCGCCATCCCGACGATGATTGCAAGTTTTTACGGGATGAATGTCGAAGGCGGGGGTCCACTCTCCCAGTCACCGTTAGGGTTCGAACTCATCTTCGGGATCTCCTTCATGGTCTCGGCACTGCTCGGCCTCTTCATGTGGCGCAAGAAGTTCTTCTGATCGTTCCCGTATTTTTTTTTCGATACCGGTGTGCCCGCTCATCCGTAAGAGCATTCAGGTACGGCTTTTATCCCACCGGCCCGGGAGCTGGCGGCGTTTTCTGGAAAGATAGCTTCCCGCAGGAAAGAAAAATACGGAAAAACAAGAGATTGTTGTATGGGCCCGCTGAGATTCGAACTCAGGACCTCCGCCATGTCAAGGCGACGTCATAGCCAACTAGACCACGAGCCCGCATATGTCCGATGCTCTATAACATCTGTTCTGGTATTATTAAAAATTAGTGTACGCGAGTTGCGGCATGCCCATCTTTTGCGGGCATTAATCCGGGCGAGTAATGCGCTGATTTTATTACGGAAAGGCCCAAATGCCTCCTTTGGTATACTATGACACAAGGAACACCAGCACTTGGCCAACTCTTCTTATTCGAACAGGACGCGGGCCGCTTTGAACTGCTCATCCGGATCGTTTACTGGATCCTCATCGGGATCGTCCTCTGGGTTTACGGGGTCATCGCGTTTGTCTGCCTCTTCATCCAGTGGTTCCATATCCTGATTCTCGGGCGGCGCAACCAGACGCTCTCGGATATCGCAAAAGGATACCTGGAATATCTCGTCCACGTCATGAGCTACGTATACATCATGACCGACCGGCGGCCGGATATTCTCCCGGTTTCCGTGAGAGTGTACGAAGAAGCGTAAATGCTAACCTGCGGCCGGTGAATGCCGGTCCGCATCATTTTTTCCACACGGGAAACGGGTCTTACCAGGGAGTGGAAGCCACGGCCGGATCAGGGAGGGGGGGCCGGGTCAGTTCCGGGAGACCTTAACGATAATCCAGTTCGGTTCAGCACAACCAGTCCGGCAGGCCCGACAGATACAGATCTCCCCCACCATCACACCCGGGGGAAAACCCGACTCAGGGTACGGGGAGAGAAACTACCGCAGGTATTAAGAGCCGGCACCAAGAAAAACCGGCTATGGATCCGGAGATCGCCATCTTCCAGCACCACCCAACCGAACCGGCCGGTTATTTCGAAACGATCTTCCGGGAGAACAACATCCCGTTCGGATATATCCGGCTGTACGAGACAAATGAAGTGCCAGGAACCGTCAGCACCACCCACCTTGTTTTTCTCGGCGGCCCGATGAGCGTCAACGACGAGGAAGAGTTCCCGTGGCTCGCACAGGAAAAGGAACTCATACGGCGGTCGGTAAAAGCAAGACAGAAGGTCCTTGGCATCTGCCTCGGCGCCCAGCTGATTGCCTCGGCACACGGGGCCAGGGTATACCCGTTCGTGAAGGAGACCGGGTGGCACCCGCTCTGCCGGGCCGACGGGGCCGGGGGTGCGTTTGCCCATTTCCCGGACCGGTTCTTCGTCTTCCAGCTTCACGGCGAGACATTCACCCTCCCTTACCGGAGCCGGCTGCTCGCGCACGGGGATAACGTCCGGAACCAGGCGTTCTCCTGCCGGAATGCGCTCGGGCTCCAGTTCCATTTTGAACTGACGGGCGAGATCATCCGGGACTGGTCAAAGGACCTCAGCGCATTCCAGCGGGCCAGGATCGAACGCGACACCCCGCGCTACCTGGCAGAGAGCAACCGGCTCTGCCGGCTGGTGGCGGAAGAGTTTATTGGCTGCTGAAAACGGCCATTCACGGGGGGATGGCGGAAACGGAGGTTTGTTGGATCGTGGTGCCGGGACACAGCTCGGGAGCCGGGGACAGCGCAATCATCTGTGCAGCACCGGAAGCTATCGCGGAAGGTCCGGACCGGTTCACCGTCAGGAAACAGGATAGGTAATCTCCCAGTCCAGGCCTTTTTTTAACGGATCGCCGTCAGCGTTTTTATCCCCCGATACCGGATCCAGGTGATTCCGGTTTTTCTTCGGGATGGAGCAGCAAAAACAGCCGGGAGATATCTGCCGGCGCGCCCATCACGATCACTTCGTCGCCGCTTTTGAGATCGACATCCCCGGAAGGATTGACGATCATCTCGCCGCATCTCCGGATCGCAAGAACCGAGATCCCGTACTCCTTCCGGATACTGATCCGGGAAAGGTTCTTACCAACTACCGGAGAAGCTTCCGATACCCCGATGGCAGTGATATCCACGTTGGGGATATTGAGCCGGATATCGGACAGGCTGACGGACGGGGATGGGGGACACCGCAGGATATGGTAAGAATCCGCACGGATATCGTGGATGAAATGATCGATGGTCTCTTTTGCAACCAGGTATTTCTTCAGCACCCGCGAGAAGATCTCGACCGAGGTCTCGAACTCTTCGGGAATCACGTCGTCGGCGCCGAGTTCCCGGAGCGTTTTTACCTCGGGCAGGAACTGGGTGCGGACAATGAGATACAGGTTCGGGTTCATCGAGCGGGCAAGCCTTGTGATCGCCCGGGTCGAGAGCGGGTCGTTGATGGCAACAACCATGACCCGGGCCTGTTCGATCCCGGCGTACGAGAGGATTGATTCGTTGGTCGCATCCCCGAAGAATATCGGCTCGCCTTTTTTCTGCTCCTCGTCGACCGTGTCCGGGTTCATGTCGATGACCATATACGGGATGTTCCCGATTTTCGCCACGTTGACAAGGTGCCGGCCATTGAGGCCGTACCCGACAATGATCACGTGATCCGAAAGGCCGGGCTTTTTTGGACCTCCGTCTTCCGGGGGAATGCACCCGGCTTTCAGCCGGTTCGCAAGGGGCAGCCGGCAGATCCGGTCGGCAACCTTCGGGCCGGCTGCGATAATGAACGGCGTCAGGGCCATCGTGATGACGGCGACTGCAAGGAAGATCTGATCGGTAGTCTCGGTGAAAAAACCGTACTCTTTCCCGGGTACCGATAGGACAAACGCGAACTCCCCGATATTGCAGAGCGCAAGGCCGGCAAGAATGGATGTCCGCAGGGACTGGCCGATGAGGAGCGTGCTTCCGGCAGCAAGGACTGCCTTGAGGATGAGTATGCCGAGGACAAGGGCAAGGATGAGGAAGGGGTTTTTTAAGATGAACCAGAGGTTGAGGAGCATTCCCACGGAAATGAAAAAGAAACTCGTGAAGATGTCCCGGAAGGGGATGATGCTTGCAAAGGCCTGGTGGAAATATTCCGATTCCGAGAGCGTGAGCCCGGCAAGGAACGCGCCAAGCGCGAGCGAAAGCCCGAGACTCGAGGATACGTAGGTGATGACAAAGCAGATCAGGATGATGCTCAGGAGGAAGATCTCGGAGTTCCGCACGCCGGCAATCCGGGACATGATCCGGGGGAGGACCCAGGCGGCCATGGCAAGGACGATGGCAAGGAGAACGACGAGGGTGAGGCCCAGGTTGAGCATCGCCCCGGTGAGGTCGGCTTCGTGGCCGGCAAGGATGGGGAGGGCGATGAGCATCGGGACGGTCACGATATCCTGGTAGAGCGATATCCCGAGGGTTGACCGGGCGTACGGGGTGTTGACCTCGGCCCGCTCCTGGAATATTTTTAAGGTGATGGTCGTGCTGCTGTGGCAGATCAAAAACCCGAAGAAGAGCGCAATCCCTGCGGGCGTGCCGAAGAAATACATGATTGCAAATACGGCAAGGATCGTGAGGGCGACCTGCACGGTCCCGGCAATGAGCACGATCTTCTTCATCTCGTACAAGGTCCGGAACGAGAACTGCATGCCGATGGTGAAGAGCAGAAAGATGATGCCGATCTCTGCAAGCACGTCCACCATCTGGATGTCCCGGACCAGGCCGAGGCCATAGGGCCCGACAAGGATACCGGTAACGAGAAAACCGACAACACCGGGAATTTTAAACCGGGTCCCCAGGGTTATCACGAGGATTGCAAGGGCAAGAACAACGATGATGTCAAGGATGTACGTGGCGATCATGGGGTGTGCCTCGATGAGCGATCAGGAAATAACGGGATACCGGGAAGGAACCACGAGTCTCGGTGATAAATGTAGAATATTACTCCGGGCTTTATTAGCCTATGGCATTTCGATCGCGGATGGGATCCCGGGCGATTAGTGCAGGCAGCGGGACAACGATTATGACTGCCGGAATCAAGAACACGTGCGACACGGGGGTGTCCCCGTTTTACAGGACATGCAGGATTGGGTGCAGGAACTCATGGATGAAAACCACGGGCGGGATTCCCCGGGGGGTACATGCGGGCCAAACAGGGGGAACTATCATGGATACGTGATTGACTGGAATTGTTCCCATCAAAAACCGTTCTGAAGACTTCGGGGCAGGGTCTGCCCGGTATTTTCAAGGGGAGGCTCCTTGTTTTTTTTAAAGAGGGGTCATGATCGCGTTTGAAAAAATTTCAAGAGGGGGGCCCTTGGTTTTTTTTAAGAGGGGGCTTCTCAATTTTTTCCAAGAGGGGGGTACCTGCCAAAAGTTAACCAGATCTGCATCCGGTTCGCGTGCAGCTACCGTCTGAAAAGGTAGCAGCCCCCAGGTTTTTTCCCCACGGCCCGGTTACAGATTTAAAGGGGGGGCTCCTCTGATTTTTTCAAGAGGGGGGTCCTGAAAAATATTTAAGAGAGGATCCTGATCGCGTTTGAAAAATTTCAAGGGGGGGTCCCTGTAAAACGGTGCATGGATCTGGGCCGGGCTTTTGTCCGCTGCCGGGGAGGGGATTGATTCACCTGCGGATGCTGGCAAAAACAGCTTCTTTGGATTGAATGCGATACTTGTCGCTTCTCGTGATGGGGGGCATTATGCCCGCGCGGAATTTGTATCTCGATAAGAATCCCGACCCATTTTTTATTCATAAAAATCAATAAATCTCTTTAAAACTCCTCCAAATTGAAAACTAAAATGATAAAGATAAATATAAATAAAACTGTATATATCACTCATTGTGGATAGCAATCGGTTATCCCAAAAGAAGAGGACGGGTTCACCCAAGTTAACACACTAAATGAACCCAGTCCCGCCCGTAGGCATGTGAAATTTATCTTCAGTAATTATAAATGTTTTCCCATGCCTCCGAGCGTAGCGTATTGAACAAAGCAAGGAGGAAAACAAATGAACCTACCTAAAACAGGCGTCATCCTGCTACTTATCCTAATGGCAGCGATGGTGATGATACCGATAGTGAGTGCCGCATCGACACAACAATCGGAAAAAGTACAGATGGCTGAACTGAATGCATTTGCGGCCAGCGAAAACAGCAAACCGCTACCGCAGTTGCAGTATGTTAAAAACCCGGTAACGGTCACGGTCACAAGCGAATTCCAAGTGGATGCGAATACCCAAAATTCCCAGGTCAGGTCCAATATCGCAACATCTGCAAATTCGGCTGTATCGCAGTTGCCCTTCGGCACTATTATCTATGATTCAGGCAGCACAACAACTGTTTTCGATTCGACCGGGAAACTGTTGTTTGCGGTTGATGATGCCAAGACTCCGCTAATCAGCACGCCGGGTGGACCGTTGCCGGCAACATCGGTTTTCGAAGTTCCGGACAAATCTCTGATCGTGGATAATAAAAATATGATAACTGTATTTTACAACAAAGAGCGCATTTTGACGGTGATTGGAGAACCGACCGCAGCCCGGAAAAAAATCTCCTCAAAACAACAGACATACACGCCGGGTAAACTATCACCTCAGTGGATTGAATACGGTGAAACTACGCCCATCTCAACCGTTGGACAGTTTTCAGCCCGGTGGAATGTGCCTAAGAAACCCACATTAGTAAATAATTATACCGATATGCCAAATGGTTCATTTGACGGATCGCAAAGCACGATCTGGAATGGCCTTCAGCAAAATAACACGTATCTGCTCCAACCATGCCTTGAATGGTATATGCGGCATAATGCCAATGATACAAGACCTACTGAAGCAAACTGGAGTATTGCTACCTGGTGGGTTTCACCAAAAGAATATCATGACGGAGGATTCCACTCACCCAGACGATATGGCATCCCCTCGGAGATGGAATTGGTTTCAACGGGAGACCTTATGCAGGGCAATATGTATTATTATGGGGGTTTGTGGACGGGAACAACCACGGATCTGACGTTAGGGATAAGTTCGACTATGTATCTCAATTCATCACAATCCTCAGATCTGAAATACCGCAACCTCCAGGCATATACGGTACTGGAGGGATGGGAAACGTATTCGTTACCACCATCTCGCTATAACTCCAGTTATATCCCGGGTAATATAACATTTAGCAATATCATCATTAATGATCTTGACGGAAATAGTGTAATTCCGTCATTTATATCCGGGTACGTCAATTCAGCGACATGGGAAATACCTAAATATGGGTTATCCGTAACAAATTCTACCTGGCCCACATCCATCAAACTGAATACGGGAAATATATAATAAAAATATTTTTTTAAATGAGGTCTGTATGAAACCCACCATTCTCTGCGTATTAATCCTCTGCTGCGTACTGACCGGAGTTACCTCCGCAAAATCTCCCACATATGGGAACTGGACTGAGATCACATCAAATGCCAGCTTCAGTCCCCGTGAATCTCCAGGAGTTACCGTCTTTGACAACCGTCTCTGGGTTATTGGGGGTTATGCTCCCAATGACCTGACTAATGAGGTCTGGTCCTCACCTGACGGAAAAAACTGGACCCTGGAAACTGAGCACGCTGAGTTCAGTCCCCGAACATATCATAGTGTTGTGACATTCGATGACAAACTCTGGGTTATCGGCGGGAGTTCAACCATGGGCTATGCGAACGATGTGTGGTCATCCCCGAATGGGAGAAACTGGACTCTTGAAACCGAACATGCTGCGTTCAGTCCGCGTTGTCGCCATGGTGTCGCAATATTTGACAGACGTCTTTGGGTTATCGGGGGTAGTCACATCGAAGAAGGTTACAATGTGTTCATAAATGATGTCTGGTCATCTGCTGATGGGAAGACGTGGGACCTGGAAACCGAGCATGCTGAATTTAGTCCGCGCTGGGGGACGGGTGTTGTGGCATTTGATAACAAACTCTGGGTATTTGCCGGTACCGGTAATTTAATAAGTGATATCTGGTCATCTGCTGATGGAAAAAACTGGGCGCTTGTTAATGGCAATGCTCCATTCTGTAGTTGTGATAATAACCAGGTCACAGTTTTTGGGGACAGGATCTTTGTTGTGGGGACCTCGTCACCAGAACACGGCGTCCCCAACGATGTCTGGTCATCAGCAGATGGTAAAAACTGGACCGTTGAACGAGTTCAAGAAGATTTTGGTACCCGCGTATTTAACAAAGTGGTGGTATTCAACAACGGCCTGTGGGCTATCGCGGGTTTTGATTCACTCAATAGTGCCCGGGCTAAAAACGATGTCTGGTACATGCCATTACCAATTCCATCACAAACACCAATAACTACCACACCCTCCCATACAATCTCCCCTACGATTCCCCCTACAGTCGAGCCGACAGTCACGAAAACTACGACAACAAAAGCGGCCGGCACCCCCACGGTGATAGGTGTCAGTCTCTGCATAGCTTCAATGGCAGGGGCATACTGCATAAAACGGAAGGAGTGAGGGGATTTCTGGAGAGAACATAAGGAATGTTGTTCATACGTTCCCCACGTTGTGGCACCAGATAGCGTTCATGTGTGTTTCACCAGAACTCAAATTTTCAACCAGACCGTGCCAAAAAATTTCAATCGCGATCACAATCGCGATCGAAAACCGTTCGCATATCAATCAAACCTTGATTTTTATTTTTCAACCGTACTTTGATTTTTATTTTTTCATCAAACCTTGATTGAAATTTTTTGAGCAGACCGTGATTGAAAAACCGTTCCAGTGATCGGACATCCGTCGTGAGCGGTTCGTTTGCACGGTTGTACAGGTACTTAACTTTTCATCATCAAACCCTGATGAAATTTTTTTCACCAGACTTTGATTTTTTATTTTCAATCAAGGTTTGATGTTAAAATTTTCATCGCGATCATGATCGCGATTGAAAAACAATTCCGGATCAACCAGACCCTGAAAAAAATTATCCGGCAGACCCTGATTGGAATGAATTATTTGGGAAAAACCCGTATGAACGAAAAATTCTGTTAAAAAAATGATGTTCAGATCTTCTGAGACGTTATCCTGGCAAACGTTGCGGTAAAGATCCCGGGCATTGACCGGATCTCGTCCATGACCGCTGCCGGGACTTCGCTGTCCACGTTCAGGACCATGATCGCTTCCTGTTCGGGATTGATCCGGCCTACCTGCATGCCCGCGATATTGATATTGTTCTTCCCGAGGATCGTGGACGCACGACCGATGACGCCCGGCTTATCCAGGTGGCGCGAGACGATGACATACCCTTCGGGAATCATGTCCATCGTGTAACCGCCGACTGCGACAATCCGGCTCCGGCCCTTGAAGAAGACCGTGCCGCTGACCGACTCCTCGCCCTTGTCGGTCTTCACCTTAATCGTAATCAGGTTCTTGAACCCGTGGGCTTCCTGCGTGACCGTCTCGCTCACCGTGATGCCGCGCTCCTTTGCAATGAACTCGGCGTTCACGATATTGATCGGCTGCTGGAGAATCGGGTCAAGGAGTCCCTTGAGCGCAAGCCGGGTCACGAACTTCATGCTGCCCGCGTATGCAGAGAGTTCCCCGCCATAGATGCACTCAACGGACGCGAGCCTGCCGCCCGCGATCTGGATCGCAAACCGGCCCATCTTCTCAGCGAGCTGGGCGTACGGCTCGAGCACTTCTGCATGCTCGGGCGGGACCATGGGTGCGTTCACCACGTACTTCGCGGAGCCGCCATTGAGGACCTCGATGCACTGCTTTGCCACCGAGACCGCAACGTTCAGCTGCGCCTCGACCGTGCTTGCCCCGAGATGCGGGGTGACGATGACCTGGTCGAGGGTCAGGAGCGGGGACTCGGTCGGGGGCTCTTCCTCAAAGACATCGAGCGCTGCTCCTGCAACCTTGCCGGACTTAATCGCATCGTAGAGCGCCTTCTCGTCGATGATACCACCACGGGCACAGTTGATGATCCGGACACCGTCTTTCATCGTTGCAATGCTCTTTGCATTGATGACGTGTTTTGTCTCGGGGATCAGGGGGGTGTGGACCGTGATGACGTCTGCAACCTTGAACAGGTCCGCCATCGACATCATCTGGACGCCGAGCTGGGCAGCCCGTTCCGCGGTGATGAACGGGTCGTAGGCCACGCACTTCATGTCCATTGCGTTCGCCCGTTTTGCCACCTCGCGCCCGATGCGGCCGAAGCCGACGATCCCGAGCGTCTTCTCGTTGAGCTCCACGCCCATGAACTTGGAGCGCTTCCACTCCTTCTTCTTGAGGCTCGCGTTCGCCTGCGGTATGTTGCGGGCGAGCGACTGCATCATTGCCATGGTGTGCTCGGTTGCCGCGAGCGTGTTGCCCTCGGGAGCATTTGCAACGATGATACCTTTCCGTGTCGCCGCATCCACGTCGACATTATCCACGCCGACACCGGCCCGGCCGATGAACTTCAGCTTCTTACCGGCCTCGATCACCTTTGCGGTAACTTCCGTGCCGCTGCGCACCAGCAGGGCATCGTAATCCCCGATGACCTTGCAGAGCTCGTCTTCCTTGAGATCGGTCCTGACATCGACGTCAACGGCCGCCCGCAGGATAACAAGCCCTTCTTCCGCCAGCGGATCGCTGACGAGCACTCTTGCGTTTGCCATAAAAACCCATATATTATCAGCACCGGACTTAAAGAGGATTATTCTTCAAGCCGTGCGGGCGCTCACCCACGAATATGCAATAAACGCCCCGGTTCCCGCAGGTTTTTTTCGTGCAGGGCAAACCATGAGATGATAATTATTAAAGTGGCGGGAGATGAGATCATAAGTGGTGCGAGCATGAAAGAAGTGCCCAACATTCTATGGCTCGAGGAGATCAGGAAGGAGGATATTATTTCGGTCGGGGGCAAGGGGGCGTCTCTAGGAGAGATGGCGTCCATTGGCCTTCCCGTGCCGAAAGCCTTCGTGGTCACCGCTCAGGCCTTCCGCAGGTTTTTAGTCGAGACCGATCTTGAAAAGAAGATTTTTGCATCGTTCGAGCGGCTCGATGTAGAGGATAACGCGGCACTTGAAAAGGCAGCCGACAAGGCCAAAGCCCTGGTGCTCAAGGCAAAGATGCCGGCTTCCCTCCGGGACGATATCAAGAAAGCCTACAAGAAGATGGACAATAACGACCTCATCGTTGCGGTGCGGTCGAGTGCCACGGCAGAGGATCTCCCGGATGCCAGTTTCGCCGGCCAGCAGGAGACCTATCTCAATATCAAGGGCGAAGCGAACCTTCTTTTGTCGATCCAGCAATGCTGGGCTTCGCTGTATGGTGCGCGGGCAATCTATTACCGGGCCCGGCAGGGATTCGATGACAGTACCGTGAATATCGCGGTTGTCGTCCAGCAGCTCGTCCATTCCGAGAAGGCCGGGGTCATGTTCACCTCCCACCCGATAACGGGAGAACCATCAACGATCATCGAGGGTTCATGGGGACTTGGGGAAGCCGTGGTCTCGGGCTCGGTATCGCCCGACAAATACGTGTTCGACCAGCGGACCGAGAAGGTCGTTGACACGCTCATCTCCAATAAGAAAGTGGAGATCATAGCGGACGGCGACCATGGCACGAAACTCGCCGATGTCCCGAAGGACCGGCAGGACAAGCAGGTGCTCTCGGACGCGGAGGTCGCCAAGCTCGCGATGTACGGTAAAATCGCGGAGAACCATTACGGCGTGCCGCAGGATGTCGAGTGGGGTATTGTCAGCGGAACAACCTATATTCTCCAGTCCCGGCCGATAACGACCATCGGGAGCAAGAAGGGAGCAAAGGGCATGTCAGGAAACACGGGAAGCGCAAACATTCTGATCAAGGGGCAGGGTGCTGCACCCGGCATAGCGTCAGGCAAAGTCGTCATCATCCGCGACGTCAAGGACACCAGCGCGGTAAAGGAAGGCGACATCCTGGTCACCAAGATGACCAACCCGGACATGGTGCCGGCGATGCGCAAGGTCGCGGCAATCGTGACCGACGAAGGCGGGATGACCTGCCACGCGGCAATCGTGAGCCGGGAACTGGGCACACCGGCGGTTGTCGGGACCAAGACCGCAACCGCGATCCTCAAGAACGGGCAGCTCATCACGGTTGACGGCGAGCTCGGCCTCATTTATGAAGGCGCCATTGCACCGGCAGCCGCATCACCGGCAGCAGGCCCCGCAACTCAGGCAGTCGTTGCCCATGCGCCGATCATCACCGCAACGAGCGTCAAGGTGAACGTCTCCATTCCCGAGGCAGCAACCCGGGCAGCGGCAACCGGCGCAGACGGTGTAGGTCTTCTCCGGATAGAGCACCTGATCCTCGGCCTGAACAAGACCCCCGGCTGGTTTATCCAGAACAAAAAGGAGGAGGAGTTCGTCAAGGAGCTCCACGACGGCATCAAGATCGTCCTCGACGCGTTCCCGGGAAAGCCGGTCTGGGTTCGGACGCTCGATGCCCCGACCGACGAGTTCCGGAACATGAAGGGCGGCGAGAGCGAGCCCCACGAGCACAACCCGATGCTCGGCTGGAGAGGCATCCGCCGCGACCTCCAGAGCCCCGACCAGTTCCGTCTCCAGGTGGAAGCGTTCAAGCGCCTCTGGAACGAGGGCTACGAGAACCTCGGCATCATGTTCCCGATGGTCTCCCACCCCGACCAGTTCATCCGGGGAAAAGAGATGATGCGGGGCTGGGGCGTTGACGTCGAGAAAGTCACGCTCGGTATCATGATCGAGATCCCGTCGAGCGCGATCATGATCGAGGATTTCCTCAAGTGCGGTATCAAGTTCGCCTCGTTCGGTACAAACGACCTGATCCAGTACACCCTCGCCATTGACCGGAACAACGAGAACGTTGCCGATATGTACAACCCCCAGCACCCGGCAGTCCTCACCCTGATCCACAACGCGATCCAGATGTGCCGGGCGTACGATGTCGAGGTTTCCATCTGCGGACAGGCAGGATCCGACCCGAAGATGGCGTCCTGGCTCGTGGAACACGGCATCACCTCCCTCTCGGCCAACATCGATGCAATAGCCAAGATCCGCGAGGCGGTGGCAAAGACGGAAAAACGCATCATCCTGGAAGCCGCGAGATCAAAAGATGCTGAATAAGGGTCGGGCAGAAGAGGAACTCTTCTCGTTTTTCTGCCAGAAAAAACAAGAAGACCTCGACCACAAATTTATTCTCAGTTCCATGTGCACGATCCCCCACCCGGTTGCGGTGCGGGCGCACTGCATGTTCATGGAAACCAATCTTGGCGACCCCGGGCTTTTCCCCGGGACAGCATCCCTTGAAAAACTCCTCGTGAAACGTTTTGGCGACCTGTTCCACTGCCCGGGCGCGGGCGGCTATGCCACGAGCGGGGGAACCGAGTCCAATATCCAGGCACTCCGGCTCGCAAAGGCCCGCAGGCACGAGGTAGAAACCCCGAACGTGATCGTGCCCGGCTCCGCCCACTTCTCCTTCAAGAAAGCCGGTGATCTCCTCGGCCTCGATATGCGCAAGGTTCCGCTCTGCGAAGACCACCGCATGGACGCCAACAAGGTTGCCGGACTTGTGGATAAGAACACCATTGCTATCGTAGGTGTTGCCGGCACCACTGAGTACGGCATGGTAGACCCGATCCCCGCACTGGGGAAAATCGCGGTGCAGGAGGATCTCTTCTTCCATGTGGACGCGGCGTTCGGGGGAATGGTGATCCCGTTCCTTCCCGATCCCATGCCATTCGATTTTGCCGTGCCCGGCGTGACGACAATTGCCGTTGATCCTCACAAGATGGGTATGAGCACGATTCCCGCGGGATGTCTCCTCACAAGGGAACCTGACCTGCTCAACACCCTCAACATCGACACCCCGTACCTGACCGTGAAACAGGAGTATACGCTCTGCGGCACCCGCCCGGGCGCCCCGGTTGCCGGGGCCCTCGCAGTCATCGATTACCTCGGGCGGGAGGGAATGGCGGCAGTTGTTGCCGGGTGCATGAAGAATACCCGGCGCCTCATTGCCGGCATGGAGACCCGGGGGTTCATGCGGGCAGCCACCCCGGACGTGAACCTGGCGACATTCGTCTGCAAAAAAGAGCAGGTGCCGGGGCCCTGGAAAGTGTCGTGGACCTGCCAGGGCCATCTCCGCATCGTCTGCATGCCCCATGTGCATCTCGACAGAATCGAAGCGTTCCTGAATGATATTGGTGAAAACAATGCTTGACCGGCTCGTAGAATCCCTTGAAACCTGCCCGATGGTGAAACGCGGGGAGTACAATTACTTCATCCACCCGATCACCGACGGGGTACCGATTGTCGAACCCGCCCTCCTCCGCGACGTGGCAGCTGCCATGGTCAAGGTGCTGGACTTAAACAACGTGGACAAGATCGTTGTCGTGGAGGCAATGGGCATCCACATCGGCTCCGTCCTCTCGATAATGACCGACATCCCGATGACCGTGATGCGCAAGCGGGAGTACAAGCTTCCCCACGAAGTTCCCGTCCACCAGACAACCGGCTACTCGAAAGGCGAACTGTACTTAAACGGGGTCTACAAGGGCGACCGGGTCGTGATCATCGACGACGTCGTGAGCACAGGAGGCACCATGATAGCGCTCTTAAAAGCCCTGGAAATTGCCGGTGCCGAGGTCGTGGATGTCTGTATCGCAATCCAGCGGGGCGACCCGGACATCGGGCGGCCCTACAAGTCCCTCGTGAAGATCGAGGTGGATGACCGGGTGCATGTCATTGAGCGGCACCTCTGAGCTGATCGAAAAGCTCACCGCCCGGGGGGCAAAGACGGTCGCCCTCCAGTTCCCGGCAGGGCTGAAACGGAAGGCTGCTGAGTATGCGACCGCCCTCCGGGATGCCGGGTTTTTTGTCATCGTGAGCGGCGATCCCTGCTATGGGGCCTGCGATCTTGCGCTCGATACGCTTGCATACGCCGATGTGCTCGTCCATTTCGGCCATGCCCCGGTGGACAAACAGCCCCGGGTGATCTTCGAGCCGTACCGCGTGGATTTCGATCCGGCGGTTCTTGAAAAAGCGCTCCCGCTCCTTACAACAAAACCAGTAGCGCTCGTCACCACCGTCCAGCACGTTCATCTCATTCCCGCCATGGAAGCATTCCTCCGGTCCCGGGGCATCGATGTACGGATAGCACCGGGTAGCGGGAGGACACCTCACCCGGGGCAGGTACTCGGCTGCTGTTTTACCACGGCAAAGATCGCAGGTACCGATGAGGTTCTCTTTGTCGGGACGGGCGTGTTCCACCCGGTCGGCATCGCCCTCACCACCGGCCTGCGGGTGATCGCCCTGGACCCACTTACCGGAACGGTGCAGGAAGTGAGCGGCGAGACGCTTCTCCGCAGGCGATTCGCAGTTATGGAGAAAGCCCGGGGCGCCACGTCCGTTGGCATCATCGTCTCCACCAAGCAGGGCCAGCAGCGGATGGACCTCGCAAAGCGTCTTGCTGCACTCTCACCCAAGGCAGTCATCGCCACCATGCGGGAAGTGAGCCCGGACGAGCTGCTGAACCTCGGGTTTGCCGCGTACGTGAACACGGCCTGCCCCCGGCTCGCCTACGACGACCAGGTGCGGTTCCCCGTACCGGTTCTCTCCCCGCAGGAGTTCGAGATCCTCTGCGGAAAGCGGACCTGGGACGAGTACGCCATCGACGAGATCCCATGAAACTCAAGAACCTCGAGATGATGCTCCAGACGCTTAACGGGTTTCCAAAACCCCGGGCATCACTCGAACAGTACCAGACCCCGGCCCCGCTTGCCGCCCGGCTCCTCTTCCATGCCCTGATGAAACAGGATATCGAAGGGAAAGCCGCCTGCGACCTCGGGTGCGGGACCGGGGTGCTCGCCATCGGGGCGGCGCTGCTCGGGGCCGACCGGGTGACAGGGATCGAGATTGACGAGCAGGCCGTTTCCGTGGCAACAGCAAATGCGGAACTGCTCGATGCCGATGTCGAGTTCCTTGTCGCGGACGTAAGCGACCCGGATCTCCCGGGCCGCATAGGCCCCTGCGATACCGTCATCATGAACCCGCCGTTCGGGGCCCAGAAAGCCCATGCCGACCGGCCGTTTATCGACGTGGCTCTTGCGCTCGCACCTGTCACCTACAGCATATTTAATGCGGGTTCCGTCTCATTTGTAAAAGCCTACACGGAAGGACGGGCAGCAATAGATGAGAAAATCGGCGGGGCATTCCCGATAAAGCGAACCTTTGCCTTCCACACAAAAGACGTGCAGGAGATCGAGGTCGAGATCCTACGGCTGACACGGAACCAGTAACCCAGACCCGCAGCGTGAAGAACACCATCACCGGTCTTGCTGCGGCCCACATGGTCACTGACATCTACATGCCGGTGCTCCCGGCAATCCTCCCGCTCCTGATCCTGAACAACGGGTATTCCTACCTTGCCGCGGGACTGCTGGTGACGGCCTACAACATCACCTCGTCGTTTACCCAGCCGGTTATCGGATGGCTCTCGGATACCCGGGGTCTCACGATCAGCGTTGCCCTCAGCCTGCTCGTCAGCGCGGTCTTTATCGCCCTCATGGGTGTTGCCCACGATTACTACCTGATCATGGCCTTTGCCATCATTGCCGCACTGGGGCACGCCTGTTTCCACCCCACTGCGCTCAGCCGGGTCAGCCGGTTGTGCACGAGCGAGAACCGGGGAAAGATCACCTCGTATTTCGTTGTCGGCGGCAACCTGGGATATGCCATCGGGCCGGTCCTTGCCGGCGTCCTCGTCTGGGCATTCGGCCTCCCGGGTCTCCTGCTCCTCGTCATCCCTGCGATCATCATGGTATTTGTCCTCAGGGTCATCCTCCCGGGAGGAATTGCCGGGGCGTGCGGACCCCTGCCGAAACCTGCACCGGCAGAGGGTGAGAAGTCACCATCGAAGTGGCCGTTTGCCATCCTGATGGCAGCCTCGGTCCTCCGGGCGTGGGCGGTCTTTGCCGCCATCACCTTTCTCCCGATGTACCTTGTCTTGCAGGGCTACACCCTGGTCACATCGACCGCGATCATGACCCTGATGCTCCTCGTAGGTGTGGCCGGGCAGGTCGCAGGTGGACGCATCTCCGATGCAATCGGGAGAAAAGAGTTCATGGTCTTCGGTCTCGTCGGGGCAATTCCCTTCTTCTACCTCTTCTTCGTGAGCTCCGGCATCCTTGCGATCATTGCACTCCTCATATTCGGGTTCTTCCTCTGGTCCACGTTTGCCGTTGCCGTAGCCATGTCGCACGAGCTCCTCCCGCAGAACATCGGCCTTGCATCGGGTATGATGCTCGGCCTCGCCATTGGTTTTGGCGGGCTCGGGGTTGCAATCAACGGCATGATCGCCGATCACTACTCGCTTGCCGCTGCGCTTGGGACCATCCCGATCCCGATTGCGGCCGCGGTCATCCTTATGGCCGTGCTGCCTTACCCGTGGAAATCGCTCCGCAGGCAAAAACCGGCGACGGTACCCTGACGCCAATACCCTTATATTTCACGGATTGAATAGGATCAATGGAGATTTACCATGGATAAGACAGGTATTATTGCATTGATTGTCGGTCTGGTATTATGTGCACTCGGGGCTTACGCCATCTGGGCGTTCCTTCCGCAGGTCATCGTGGCAGTCCAGGGACTCATCGGCATCGTTGTCGTACTGATCGGCCTGATGCTGATCGTCTTCGGCGCCCTGATCATCAAGGACTGAAGAGACCAGTCTCAAAAAAATAAAAAATATAAAATCTTTTTTTTCCCATTACACTTTCACGACAAGGCACTGGGAACCCGCGGTCTCCAGAACAGGCTCGGCCCGGCCTTCGAAGAAATCGTCGAACGCTTTCTTGACGCCGGGTGCCGTTATGTAATCGTGGGAGATGATGAGACCACCGGAACTCATCCGGGGGTAGAAGAACTCAAGGCACTGTTTCGTGCTCTCGTAACAGTCCACATCCAGGTTCACGAGCGAGAAGGTCTTATCCTTGACCGGGTCCGATGTTGCCGGGAAGATCCCCTTGTAGAAATGGACGTTCGGGTTGTCACCCAGGTACGCCTTCACGCCGTCAAAGGATGCTGCGAATTTGCCTTCGTAGAACGGCCAGACCATATCGATCTCGTCGACCTTGGGCAGGCCTTCGAACGTGTCGAAGAGATGGAGGGGCCGGTCACCCTTCGAGAGGCAGATGATCTTGGCCGATCCGCCCCGGTATACACCGACTTCGGCGATATCGCCGGGGATTTTCCGGGTACGCTTGACCGCCATGTGGATGTGATAAGCCTCGATATCTTCGAGAAGGAGATCGGACTCCGCCCGGATCTTCTTGAGGGCCCTGGCAAACTCCTTGCGCTCCTGGCAGCCGTAGTGGGAAAGCCGTCCCCGGTTTGCAATATCGTGTCCCATCGTAGGTTCAAAAAAGATGAATTTCCGGAACTTGAGGAGGTATCTGCTCGGGACAAGTGCGTCGAAAGCCGAGTAAAAACGCTTCTTGGGAAACAGGCTCATGTCTGGATATATTGGTTTTCTTTAAATTTATACCGATCTATGATAAAAACCGGTGCCGCAGGAGAATGTGCGCAGGAGAATATATTCCAGAAAAATGGGCCGGGATCTTCCGGTCACTTCACTCCAGGAGTTGCCACCGGGTCACGGTCAACGTCGAGTTCATCAAGGAACGGCATCAGACCGGTAACAAAGAGGACGGGACGGTTCTCAGGAGGGGAGCGGTATTCGCCAACGGAAACGATCTCTACCAGGAGCGGGAACTCCTGCATGGTCTGTTCAAACGAGGGGTCATTCTCGCGGGTGAACGCAAGAAAACTGCCAACGCCGATATAGGGGCGTTCGTATTCGGAAACGGAGCGGTATTCCTCCCTGACGGATTCGAGCGTCCGGGTGCGGGCAAGATCCTTTTCAAAAAAGAGCACGATGTCAATCCCATAAGTGTTGGCAAGGGCCCCAAGTGTCCGGATTTCAACCTGCTTTTCGGGAACCAGCCCCAGCGAGCCCAGCTTCTCTTCCGGGGTAGATCCCGTCAGGGTTTTTGGGGCGTTCTTTATGTCCATAGAAATTATGGGACCCGGTTTTTTGTAAACCTATGGATTCAGCACAAAAAAGAGGATTGTTCAGATATTGCCGGGCCCGCCGAAGCCTGACTGGACATTCTGGCGTGGGGCAAAGGCGTTCTGGATCAGGTCCTTGTCGAATGCCGAGGGGACCGTGCCGGTCCTGGCAAACTGGTACAGGGCCGTGACGAATATTCCCTGCATTGCCGATGCAACCACGGCAAGGATGACGACAAGGATGATGAACAGGACAACGGCCGTCCAGAAGAGGAGGCTGTTTCCCGTCATCATGACGGCAAGAACCCCGAGGAAGGCAACGACGCCGATGAGGAGGAAGATTATCATGATGGAGCCGGCACCAACGATACTCTCGCCCCAGGTCTTCTTGATGAGCGACACGGATTCCTTTAAGGAGTCGAACACGCCCTTGTCTTCAAGAACAAGGACCGGCACGACAAAGAACGTGACAAGGCCCCAGGCTCCCCCGATAAGCGACGCGGCGATCTGGCCGACAAAGCCGGCCCTCTCCTCCAGCATGTGGAGCAGGAGACCGATGGTTGCCGAGACGAGTGCCCATGCGAGGATGGACGGGAAATGCCGCGTGGAGGCCGAGAGCGCCTCTCCAATCGTCATATCCTTCCCGTTCAGCCGGGCGTACACGCACGTGATGAGCGCCGTGTTGAAGAAGATCACGACAAAGTAGCTGACCACGTAGAAGAGAAACAACGCAGCGTAGAAGACGAGTGAGCCGCCCGGGACCCCGTCCTTCAGCCCGTCCGTAAAAAGGAGGGGGAGGACGAACGTGGCCAGGACGATTAAGGAGATTACCCCCGACATGACCGGGAATGCCAGCAGTTTCTTGTCCTGCATCAGGATGTTCCAGCTGGTCTTGACGAGCAGAAAGCTCCTGCCAATACTCTCAAACATATACCGGCGTACGATGTCCAATGAGATGAAGGTTACCCGCCGGATGCAAAAAATGGATAATTTCAGGCTGGATATACGGTTCGCACATCACAAGTCGCGCTGCCGGGCCACAAGGATGAGACCGATTCCCGCTGCAAGGACCACGCATACCACCGGAAGGTTCGCCCGGGGAGTTGCTGTAGTTGCCGGGGTAACGACCGGTGTCACGACCGGCAGTGGAGTGACCGTTCCCGTGGGCGCCTGGCCGGCAACCGGCCGGGTGATGGTAAGAATGCTCCCCGGGACAACGTGACCGGCATTGTCGAGTTCTTCTACGTGGAGCACCATCACCTCCGGACCGGCCGCAGCAGGGACGGTCCCGTTGATCGTAACGGTAAACGAGACATCATGGTTTGTCGGGTAAGAGAGGAGCGCCCCGTTGAAGAAGGCCACGTTCCCCGACGCGGTCTGCCGGGCGGCGTTGCGGCCGTCATCGATCACCTGGATGACCCACCGGGCATTGGCGAGATCGGTCTGCATCTGGAGATCGTGGTTTTCGGAGAAGGTCATGGAACCGGAGGGAATGATGATGTACGTGGCGACAACGTTCTGCCGGCCGCTTTGAATGAGCGGGGGATTTGGGGAGAACAAGACCGTGGACTGGACAACGGTTGCCGCTGCGGGGACGATCACAAGGAGGAGCAGGGCGAGAACAAGGGGGAGAACGATCGGGTGCCGGGTCATGGATTTCAACGAAAAATGATTTGCTGTAAAAGGGATAGAGGTATCGGTCAGCCTGCGGAACGTCAGCGGGAGAGTATGCTCTGGATGAACGTGCCGGCCTGGTCGATAGCTTGCTTTCCTTCGGGGATCTGGCCTGCGAAGATCTGCCAGCTGTGGAACATCCCTTCCCAGATCTCAGCCTGGACCGGGACGCCGGCCCAGCGGGCCTTGTCTACGAATTTCCCGATATCGGAGAGGAGGAGCTCGTGGGTTCCCATCTGGATATAGAGGCGCGGGAGCCCCTGCATCCGTGCGTGGACCGGGGATGCGAGAGGATCGAGCGGATCGTGACCGGCCAGGTAGGCTTTCTGGGCGGACTGGAGGCGGGCCGGGGTGACCCAGTCCCGGTCGCTGTTTTTGGTTACCGATTCGCCCGGGAAGAGGAGATCAACGACAGGGGACATGCAGACACCAGCGAGCGGCAGGGGCCTGCCTTCGTCGCGGATGGACATGAGCAGGGAGAGGACGAGCGTTCCCCCGACAGATATGCCGACAGGGAGGATACGGTGCGGGGGAAAGCCATTGGATACCAGGTACCGGTACGCTGCCATGGCGTCCTCTACGGCGGCGGGAAAGACAGACTCGGGAGCAAGCCGGTAATCCACGGAGAAGACCGGGGCCCTGGATGCCCGGGCAAGCCGGATGCAGAGTCCCAGGTGATCATCGGTGGAGCCAAACGTAAATCCGCCGCCGTGGAAGAAGAGGATCACCCGGTCCATGACGGAGTCCGGCAGGGTGATCCAGTAACCGGACACAGTTTCCGTGATCCTGATCTTCCCGATCTTGTGGTTGCCCTCGTTCACGATATCTTCCTGCATCTCCGCGTAGAATGCGGAAAAGGCCTGTCGCAGGAGGGGAATGGGCGTTTTTGGGTCGGGGGCGTGATCCCGTATGAGGGTGAAAAGTTCTTCGGGCGATTCCTGGATCATCATCTCTGTTTTTAGTGACGGAAGATAATAAAGGAAGGGTATCAGAGGCCAGAAACACGCCCGGGCGGGATGGACCGGTTCAGGATCAGTATGCATAAGTGGCATCGCACCCGACAGTTCCGGGTGAACCCGGCGGTCAGCACTACAGGCGAACGTACGGTCCGGAAAGTGACGCTGCACATCCTGCCGTTCCTCTTTCTCCTCTACGTCATTGCCTTCCTCGACCGGGTGAATTTCGGGTATGCTGCCCTGGAGATGAACAGCGCCCTTGGCCTGACTGCCGAAGTGTTCGGGCTCCTCTCGGGATTGTTTTTTGTCGGGTACCTGGTCTTCGAGATCCCAAGCAACCTCATCCTCCAGAAGATCGGTGCCCGGGTCTGGATTGCCCGGATCATGATCAGCTGGGGAATTGTCGTTATCGTGACTGCTGCTGCTACGAGCGCCTTCCAGCTTGCCGCACTCCGGTTCATCCTGGGGATTGCGGAGGCAGGTTTTTTTCCGGGCCTGATCCTCTACATCACGTTCTGGTTCCGGGAGAAGGAGCTCGCCCGGGCGGTTGCCCTCTTCATGGGAGCGCTCGCGGTCTCCAACATCATCGGTGCCCCGGTCTCAACATGGATCCTGGACAACGTGGGCTGGTTCGGGATCGCCGGCTGGCGCTGGCTCTTTATTCTCGAAGGGATCCCGGCAGTGATCCTCGGCATCGTCACCTGGTATTACTTAACGGACCGCCCGTCCGATGCGACCTGGCTTTCCGGTGACGAGAAAGCGTGGCTGATCCGCGAGCTCGAAGATGAGCGGGAGCGGCGGGTCAGGAACGGGGCGCATACAACATTCCATAACGTGATCACCGACAGGAGAGTCTGGTACCTGGGACTGATCTACAGCCTCGTGACGATAGGCCTGTACGGGCTCGGGTTCTGGATGCCCCAGATCATCCGCGCCCTCAACCCGGCCTTCTCCAACTTCGAGATCGGGCTCTGGATGATGATCCCGTTCATCGCCGCATTCATCTGCATGATCGCCTGGAGCCGGCATTCCGACCGCCACAACGAGCGCCGTTGGCATACGGCCATTCCCCCGCTTGTAGGGGGATGTGCCATTGCCGGCGCCAGCCTCGTGTCGTCCGCGAGCCCGTACCTCGCGTTCGCTCTTCTCGTCATCGCAACGATCGGGATCTACTGTTTTTTTGGCCCGTTCTGGACCCTGCCGGCCGTGTTCCTGACGGAAGCCGCTACAGCACTCGGTATTGCGGTAGTGAACTCGGTCGGGAATATCGGGGGATTTGTCGGTCCGTCCCTCATGGGCTGGGTAGTCGGGGCTACCGGCAGTACTGAGAGCGGGCTTGTTATTATCGGGGCGTGTCTTGTTCTCTGTAGTATTCTGACGGTGGCTATCAGGGAGAGACAGGGATAACGTATCGCCGGAACCGAACATTTCGCAACCATACGTACGCCAGTGCATACATTCAGGCGTACACAAAATATCAATCACCCGTCAGCAGGGCTGCAACACATCCACCATCATCGGGGTTGTCAACCGGGAGGAGAATGTTCCGGTTGAATGGAGGATTCGCGGGACAATCCGGAAGGCATTAATCCGGTTCTTCATCGTTCAATCGTCAATCCGGATGTTTCCCGATTCGATTTTAAATTTATTATTCAAAGCCTTTAAAATTTTTTAATATACTTAAAAAAAGACATTCGGTTTGAAATATATTAGACTCCACTCAAGATTCCAATTGGCAGGAACGTCCGCTTGCGTGAACCAATCACGAGACTGCGGATGCGAATGCCAGAAAGTGTAGGACGGGTTCAACGAAAGTTTGCATACTATGATGAACCCGTTCCTGCCCGTAGGCATGAGACAATTACCTTCATTCCTTATGAAGGTTTGGCCATGCCTCCAAAAATGAAAAAGAAAGAAAAACGGAGGAAAAAAAATGGAATTACGTAAAACTGGCCTTGTCCTGCTGGCACTCTTGCTGGCAACGATGGCACTGGTTCCGATGGTATCTGCTAATGGCACCGTAAGTTCGAATTCCTATGGCTCGGACATCGGCAGCTCCATCAAGTATTACGGAGTGGGATCTCACTCAGCAACTCCTGCTCCAAGTTACATGAACGTGAAAGTAATAATTGACGACAGTGTTTATGGGACCTCGCCCGAGCAAACACATACGGTCCCGTGCTATAATACCAACACTTGCACAACTCCCAATTATTACTATTCTCCCTCGACTCCTGGGTACTACTACGTCATCACAACGGTAGATGCAGATGGCCACGGTACAGTATCGAACACACAGTCAGTCTACTTTTCGTAAAGAGAACACTCTCCCTTTTTTTACAAATGATCTGTCTTAACCTTACAACAACAGTCTTGTGCATCCGTACAAGGGATCCTCCCGGGTTTGGAAGGCAGCACCCTGCATCATCCGGTTCATCAGTTCATCGGTGTATTACGGTAACAAGGTAAAAAAATACCAGCAGAGTTCGCTGGATTCCGCTGTTGGTATGAACTCCGGTTAAATGAAGCGTATTCGATTGTGCCGTTGACAAAAGTGTTCTTCCTGGAGCGGTGGATTCACGATACGTTTGGAACCCACATGTCAAAATATTATGATGCCTCGTGGGATGTTGTCAAGGTATCATCGATGAGTTCTTCGAGGGGGATGATAATTTATGGGATACTGATATTGTTGGTCCTCTCATTTGGCAGTCTGGAAGTCATTCGCGGATCGATGTGGGACATTCACTGCCATTAGGGTATATCAGTCGGTTCTTTTTACCCATACAGATGATCGCGATTCTCTGGAGGGGTATAAGGGATCACGGGATCATCCGGAAGGCATTAATCCGGCCCTTCATCGTTCAATCGTCAATCCGGATGTTTCCCGGTTCGATTTTAAATTTATTATTCAAAGCCTTTAAAATTTTTTAACATACTTAAAAAAAGACATTCGGTTTGAAATATATTAGACCCTACTCAAGATTCCAATTGGCAGGAACGTCCGCTTACGTGAACCAATCACGAGACTGCGGATGCGAATGCCAGAAAGTGTAGGACGGGTTCAACGAAAGTTTGCATACTATGATGAACCCGTTCCTGCCCGTAGG
>Ga0265296_1000883_pt1 | contig 39204 bp, 38 predicted proteins | sample MunlanPumphouse1_FD_189073 | JGI IMG/M metagenome (GOLD analysis project Ga0265296, IMG submission 189073) | Groundwater microbial communities from a municipal landfill in Southern Ontario, Canada - Pumphouse #1 | ecosystem: Environmental > Aquatic > Deep subsurface > Groundwater | place...
TACCAGGCTGAGCTACTCCCCGACCGAACTGCGCGCCGACCGGGGTCGCCGCGAAGGCAGGGCGGTCCTCTAGACGCGCAATCGGCGAACTTCAAGCGCCAATCGGCACATTCAACAGGATTGCCGCGGCTACAGCATTTCGCCACTTCGAAAGCTGAAATGACCGCCCTCCACAAAAATCAGATGGTCGACCAGCTCGATACCCATTGTCCGAAGGAAAAGCGCGGTTTCGCGCGTTGTGGCGATGTCGGCATCGCTCGGCTGCGCGATATTCGACGGGTGGTTATGCGCCATGATGACAGTGGCAACGCTGCCGCCGATCAGAGCGCGCCAGCAGCGCGGCGGAATGACGCAGCGCCCAGCATCTTCACCGCCAACCCGTTCGAGACGCACCAGCCGTTCGAACGGGTCGAATCCGGCAAGGAGCAGCGTTTCGCGGTCGTCGGAAAAATGCGGGCGCAGCAGATGACGCGCGACATCGTCTTCGGCCTCGCACGGTACATAGCCCGAACCCGGCGTAGCATTGGCCGCCGCATCAATGGGAGCGAGCAGGGTCATAACGATACTCATGCGCGCGAGTTCGATGACCGCCAATCGGTGACTGCGCCGCTATGGAGGCTTATTGGCGGCGCGGCCGCTGCACCCTTGTCGGCATGGCGCCCGCGGCCTAGCAATGGGCGAGCAAACCGTGGAGTGAGTCTTGCCTGAATCCATCCATTATGAACTGCAATATCTCGACCTGATGCGCCGCATCTGGGTTGAAGGCGACGAGCGTGTCGACCGCACCGGGGTCGGGACGCGCTCGCTGTTCGGCGAAACGATGCAATTCTCGCTGAAAGACGACGCGATCCCGTTGCTGACGACGAAACGCGTCTATTGGAAGACCGCGCTGCGCGAACTATTGTGGTTCCTGACGGGCGATACCAATATCCGCTCGCTGGTGTCACAGGGCGTGAAGATCTGGACCGACTGGCCACTAGATAAATATCGCAAGGCGACGGGCGAGAACATCAGCGCCGAGGATTTCGAGGCGCGGGTTGTCGCCGATGATGCCTTTGCAGCCCGGTGGGGCGATCTTGGTCCCGTCTATGGCCACCAATGGGTCAACTGGCCGCGCTATGAACCGGCGGGCGAGGGGCTGTTTCGCCGCGCCGAGCATGGTTACAATCAGATTGCGGCGCTGATTGAGGGATTGAAGACCAATCCGGGATCGCGGCGGCATATCTTCACCGGCTGGAACGTCGCCGATCTCGACCGCATGGCCCTCCCGCCGTGCCATATGACCTATCAGTTCCATGTCCGTAGCGATGGCGGGCTGTCGTGCCTGTTGTTCCAGCGTTCGTGCGACCTCGGGCTCGGTTTCGCGTTTAATGTGTTCGAGGCGGCGCTGCTGACGCGGATGGTCGCCGACCAGTGCGGCCTGCATGCGCACGAGTTAGTCTGGACCGGCGGCGACGTGCATCTTTATCTGAACCACGCCGAGCTCGTTGAACAACAGATGGGACGGATTCCCGAAGGCGCACCCAAGCTTCGCATCGTGCGACGCCCCGACAGTATTTTTGAATATAAATTCGATGACTTCGCGGTCGAAGCTTATACGCCGCAGGCACATATTGCGGCGCCGGTCGCGGTCTGATCGCCAGCGTTGCATTCGTATGGCGATCGAAATAATATGTCGCCACGCTGAAATATAACTAGGCGCCGATTCGCGCCGCAATGGGAAGACGATATGCCCGAAACGGATCGGCGCCCGGCGAGTAATCTGCCGCCGCTGTCGCTTCATATCCCCGAACCGCGCTATCGCCCGGGCGACACGCCCGACTTTGGCGATATTGCCGTTCCTGCCGTCGATGCGACGCCGCGCCCGTCTGAGGCGACCAAGCCCGATGCCATGCGCGACCTTTGCTATGGTCTCGTCCGCGTGCTCGATTTCGACGGGCACGCCAAAGGCCAGTGGGATCCCAAGCTGAGCCCCGAACGGCTCCGCACGATGCTGCGCTACATGATGCTCGTCCGCGCCTTCGACGACCGCATGTTCCGCGCCCAGCGCCAAGGCAAGACCAGCTTTTACATGAAATGCACCGGCGAGGAGGCAACCTCGGTCGCCTCGACCATGGCGCTCGACCGCGGCGACATGTGTTTCCCGAGCTATCGCCAGCAGGGCATCCTGATTGCGCGGGACTATCCGCTGATCCAGATGATGAACCAGATTTATTCGAACGGCGGTGATCATCTGATGGGTCGGCAGCTGCCGATCATGTATTCGGCGCCGGAACATGGCTTCTTCAGCGTTTCGGGCAACCTCGCCACCCAATATCCGCAGGCGGTGGGCTGGGCAATGGCGTCGGCCTCAAAGGGCGACAGCCGTATCGCGACCGTCTGGTGCGGCGAAGGGTCGTCGGCCGAGGGCGACTTCCACTCGGCGTTGACCTTTGCCACCGTTTACAACGCGCCGGTGATCTTCAATGTCGTCAACAACCAGTGGGCGATTTCCAGTTTCTCGGGGTTTGCGGGCGGCGAGCGCACGACGTTTGCGGCGCGCGCGGTGGGTTATGGCATTGCCGGGCTGCGTATCGACGGCAATGACCCTCTCGCGGTCTATGCCGCGACGCAGTGGGCGGCGGATCGGGCGCGAACGAACAATGGCCCGACGCTGATCGAGCATTTCACCTATCGCAGCGAAGGGCACAGCACGTCGGATGATCCGACCGCCTATCGCCCCGCCGAAGAACCGACGATGTGGCCGTTCGGCGACCCTATTGACCGGCTGCGCCAGCATCTCGAAACGCTGGGCGAATGGGACGACGCGCGGCATGAGGCGCAGCGGACCGAGCTCGAAGACTTGGTAAAAACGACCCAGAAACAATCGGAAAAGCTCGGTATTTTGGGGCATGGCATGCACCAGCCGTTCGAAACGATGTTCCAGGATGTGTTCGAAGACATGCCCTGGCACCTACAGGAACAATGCACCCAGATGCTCGCCGAGCAGGAAGCGAAGTTTGGTCCCGACTGGAAGCCCGAGTGATGAGCACTGACACCCAAACCTCGACCAAGACGATGAACATGATCGAGGCGATCAACAGCGCCATGGACGTCATGCTCGAACGCGATAGCAATGTCGTCGTGATGGGCGAAGACGTCGGCTTTTTCGGCGGCGTGTTCCGCGCCACCGCGGGCTTGCAGAAAAAACACGGCAAAACCCGCGTGTTCGATACCCCGATCAACGAATGCGGGATCATCGGCGTCGCCGTTGGCATGGGCGCTTATGGCCTGCGCCCGGTCCCCGAGATCCAGTTTGCCGATTATATCTATCCGGGGCTCGACCAGCTGGTGAGCGAGGCGGCGCGACTGCGCTATCGTTCAGCGGCAGATTTCATCTGTCCAATGACGGTGCGCACGCCGTTCGGCGGTGGGATTTTCGGCGGCCAGACGCACAGCCAATCGCCCGAAAGCATCATGACGCATATCTGCGGCGTAAAAACCGTCATTCCTTCAAACCCTTATGACGCCAAAGGCTTGCTGATCGCGGCGATCGAGGACAATGACCCGGTCGTTTTCCTTGAACCCAAGCGCATCTACAACGGCCCGTTCAGCGGCTATTATGACCGCCCGGTCGAACCCTGGTCAAAACATGCCGCGAGCGCGGTGCCCGAGGATTATTACCGCATAGAACTCGGCAAGGCGGCGACGGTGCGCGAAGGCGAGGCGCTCACGATCCTGGCCTATGGCACGATGGTTCATGTCACCAAGACGATCGTCGAGGAAATGGGCATCAATGCCGAGATCATCGATCTGCGCACGCTGTTGCCGCTCGATATCGACGCGATCGAGACGTCGGTGAAGAAAACCGGGCGTTGTCTGGTGATCCACGAAGCCACGCGGACGTCGGGTTTTGGCGCCGAACTCGCCGCATTGGTGCAGGAACGCTGCTTTTACCATCTCGAAGCGCCGGTCGAGCGCGTTACCGGCTTCGACACCCCCTATCCGCACAGCCTGGAATGGGCCTATTTCCCCGGTCCCGTCCGCATCGCGACCGCGCTGACCAAGATTTTGAAGGACTGACGTCATGGCCCGCTATTCATTCCGTCTGCCCGACATTGGCGAAGGCATTGCCGAAGCTGAAATCGTCGCCTGGCACGTCAAGATCGGTGAACGCGTCGAGGAAGACGCGCAGTTGGCTGACATGATGACCGACAAAGCGACCGTTGAGATGGAATCGCCGGTTTCCGGAATTGTCGTCGAACTGGCGGGCGAGGTTGGCGATCTGATCCCGATCGGATCGACGCTAGCGGTGATCGAGACGGATGCCGAGGGCGATGTCGAAGCGCCGCCGGTTGATACCGCCACCGAGGCGCAGATTGAGGCGGAAACCCCGGGGGCGGAACAGGTGTCCGAGCCGAAGGTGACAGAGTTAACATCGAGCACCGCGGAGCCGGAGACGGCAGCAAAGCCGAGCGAAGCGCCGCCAGTGCCCGCGGCGCCAGCCGTTGTTAGCGGGCATGACGCCAAGGTACTCGCATCCCCCGCCGTCCGCGCCCGCGCCAAGGATCTGGGCGTCGATCTGGGCCAGGTGCACTCCGACGGTGATCGCATTCGCCACGCCGATCTCGACGCTTTCCTGCGCTACAGCAGCGGGCAGGGCTATCACAACCCCGGTGCGAGCCGCGCGCGCGCTGATGAACCGATCAAGGTCATCGGAATGCGCCGCAAGATCGCCGAGAATATGGCGGCGTCGAAGCGGGCGATTCCGCACTTTACCTATGTCGACGAAATGGACGTCACCGCGCTCGAGGAAATGCGCGCCGATCTGAACGCCAACCGCGGCCAGCGGCCTAAGTTGACGATGTTACCTTTCCTGATCGTCGCGATTTGCCGGACGATTCCGCAGTTCCCGATGATCAACGCCCGCTACGACGACGAAGCCGGGATCGTGACGCGGTACGGCGCGGTGCATCTGGGCATGGCGACGCAGACCGACGCGGGGCTGATGGTCCCCGTGATCCGCGACGCGCAGGACATGAATGTCTGGCAATTGGCGAGTGAAATCGGGCGCTTGGCTGAGGCTGCGCGCACCGGCAAAGCCAAGGTCGACGAGCTGTCTGGCTCGACACTGACGATCACGTCGCTCGGCCCGCTCGGCGGCATCGCGACGACGCCGGTGATCAACCGGCCCGAGGTCGCGATCATCGGCCCGAACAAAATTGTCGAGCGCCCGGTATTCGACGGCGACGACATTCGCCGCGCCAAGCTGATGAACCTGTCGATCAGCTGCGATCACCGCGTGGTCGATGGCTGGGATGCCGCGAGTTATGTGCAGGCGCTGAAAAAGCTGGTGGAGACGCCCGTTTTGCTGTTCGCGGACTGAGTAAATCCGTCGCCCCCGCGAAGGCGGGGGCCGCTATCGGTTTACGCTGCGATTCCTGAATAGGCTGCCAGCGGCCCCCGCCTTCGCGGGGGCGACGGGATTCTACAGCCCCAACCCCGCAAAGCTCGTCTGGTCGAACTTCAGCTTGAAGGTCACATAAGCGCCCGACCGCGAATAGCGCGCATCTTCAAAATCACGGTCGTGGAAGCCCGCAAAATTATAGCCGAACGTGATGTTGGCGTTCTTCATCGGCGCCAGCGTCACGGTCGGCCCGCCCCCCCAGCTGATTGTATCGGCATCGGTGCCGACGCGGACGGTGCCCGACGCACCGACATCGACATGCTCGCCGAGATTGAAGCGGAAATCGGCGCCGATCAGGTTCGACCAGCCCTTGACGTCGTCGGCGCCGAACTTGTCGAAATTGTAGCGCGTCCCCCAGAAGAAGCCGAATTCGCCGCGTTCGTACCACATGCGACCCGCGTCACGGCGGTTTTCGCGGTCGCCAAGCGGGGTCCAGTTGACCGACAGGCTGTTGAGCAGGCGGCGGCTGGTCGCGTTGCCGTCGATCGTCAGCGCGCCGCCGCCGATCGGGCCGGGCTGGCCCGCAATAGCGTCGCGCACCTTGTCCGACCGGAATTCGCTCTTGTTGAGCCACGCAATGCTGGAATCGGCGGGGCGATGTGCCCAGCTCATCTCGAAGTTGATGACCTCGGTCGTCGGTGTCGTGCCGCTGCCGCTCGCCTTGGCGTAGGTGAACAGCGCCCCGAGCGCGCGACCCTCGCCGAGCTGGCGCAGCCCACCGAGCGTCAGGCCGTAGCGATTGGCGATTTCGCCATCGCGATATTCGGCGCGGCCCGTCAGCGTCCAGCGATCGGCGCGATAGGTGGCGCCGGTGCTGATCGCGAGGAAATCCTCGGTCAGCGTGCCATTGTTGCCCAGAAAGCCGCCCGAGGCGACGGGCTGGTTAACATTGATAACATCGCCCGCACGAATGCCGCCGAGGGTGCGATTGCCGTCGACCGACACATCGACCGACCAGCGTTCGCCGAGTTTCAGCGATTGTGACAGGCCATAGGCGGCAAAGCTGCGGGGGCCATATTCGCCAATCTCCTGCTGGTTCGCGGTCGCCAGCAGGCGGGCGCCCGACCAGGGCGTGAGGTCGAAGCCCAGTCGCGCGGTACGCGCCTTGATCGTGTCGCCGTTGGCAATTTCATAACTGCCCACCAGATTGACGTCGCGATTGATCGCGAAGCGCGCACCGAGGCGGTGACGGGTCGGGAAATCAATGCTCGCATCCTTGCCACCCAGCGCAAATTCGGTCTGCGCGTCTAGTTCGAGGCGTTTTTCAAACAGGCGCTGCGTCGCACCGAACTGGACGATGTTCGAGCGGTTGCGGGTACCATCCGACAGCCGATCGTCGGCATGCGTCAGCCCGGCGCGGGCAACGGTCGTGCCATTGTCATATTCGGCGAGCGCCCGCGCGGCGCGGCGGCGGGCGCCGGTGCCCAGATAATCCTCCTGCCAAGCGCTACCCGTCAGCGACAGGGTGCGGGTCGTGCGCAGCCGTGCGTCGATGCCGAATTTGCGCGTGCCATCCTCGCCGCGGTTGAGCTGTCCGGCGCCAAAGCCGCTTTCGCGTTCACGGACGTAGGCGAGGAAATCGGCGTTGCTGCTGTGATGTTCGGCCTCAATCAGCCACGCCTTGGCGGTTCCAGAGACGGCGGTAGGGCTGCCGTTCTGTGCCTTGGCATCGCTGACCGCCAGTTCGGCGCGGACTTCGGTGTCGATATTCGGACGATAGCGTGCATCGACGCCGCCGAGATTGGTCTTGGCGTCGCCGTCCTCGTCATGGATAAGGGTCGCACCGACGCGCAGTTTTTCGTCATTCGACTGGTAACTGACGCGTCCACCGGCGTTGAGCACGCGCTGACCAATGCCGTCGACCTCATACTCGGCGACGATGAACTGCGGATCGCGATCCGACGAGCGGCTGAGCACCGGGCTGCGGAAGCGGATCGTGCCCGACAAATAGTCGATGTCGTAATCGACGTGGCGCGTCATGCTGACACTGTTAACTATGCGCTCGCTGTGCAGCCGATCGCGCGTTTCGATGACGATGCGTTCGCTGTTCGGCAAGATATCGCGGGCGCCGAGCTGGTACGGACCCGTCAGGCCGTTGCCCTGGATCTCGTCACGGCGAAAGCGATAAGGGGTGTCGGCGACGAACGCAGTCGCGGCGAAGTTGCGACCGCGATACTCGGCCTTGCCGCCATTGAGCGCGCGTTGATAGCGGGCGAGCTGCGGTTCCGAAATCCCCGTCTCGATATCGCCGAACATCGCATAGAATTGCGGGCGTTCGAGGCGCAGATAGAGTTTGCGGACCGACGCGGCGTCGTAGCGCGTCTCGTTGCGGTCGGCGTAGATGGTGTAATAGGCGCGCGGATCGATCACGCCGCCGAAGCGCGCGTCGTCCTTGTCCTTGTCGCTGTCATACGCCAGCGTCATCAGCCATTTGCCGCGCACCCGGCCCTTGGCATAGAGCGCGAGGCGCGCATCGGCGTTGAGATCGTCGAGTGTTTCGGCCGCGGGTTCCATGCGGTCGTCGAGGGTATTGTAGCCGAGCGTACCGGCGGCAAAGCCGACCACGGTCCACGGGCGATCGCCGGGATCGAGCCAGGTTTCGATCGTCTGCTTGCGGGTCACCTTGTCGTCGCGGAAGATGAAATCCATCGCCAGGGTACCCGACGCGGTGGTCGGTTCGAGTTCGATATAGGCAATGCCGTCGTCGCCATCGATTTTCCACAGCGGCTGGGCGCGTTCGAGCCCGGCGAGTTGGCGCGCCTGCTGCGCGTCGGCTTCGACGGCGGGATAATAGGGGGCCGGGACGCTGAAATCGCCTGTGAGGCCCGAACGGATCGGTTTACCGTCGCGATCTGTCAGGCGCACCGCGATCACCGGGCGGGTGACGCCGTCGGCGACGAGGATCGACTTTTCGCGGATCAGCGCGGCGCGCATCGGGGTGATCGAATAGTGGACTTGGCGCTCCAATGTCGCGATGATAACGCCGTTCACATCTTTCACCTCGGCGGCCAGGCGGTTTTCGCCTTCGCGGATTTCCAGCCCGCGCCACAGACTGACCGCGACGCCGCCGTCGGCAGACTTGCTGGTGCCTTCAAAGGTCAGCGGGTCGGCGGCTTTGCCGTTGACGCGCAGCGTCACCGTCTGACCGGGCGCGTGCTTGACCGCGGCCCGGATCGCTTTTGAGCGCGGGTTGTGATCGGTGGCGGGGAACAGCCAGTCGATGCCCGGAGCTTGTCCCGCCAGCCAGGCGCGACCGGCCCCTGCGGCTTCGGGGTCGCTGAGGACCGTTGGCGCCGCGATCCCGCTAGTTTTCGGCGCGGCGCGGGGCGCGCTGGCGATAGCTCGGAAATCGGCGCGTTTCAGCGCGCCGCCGCGGCCTTCGACAAAGCGCGAGATCGCGCTGCCGGCGCTTTGCGTCGAACGGGCGCAGTCGATCGCTTCGCGGTCGAGCGGCAGCGTCGATGGGTCGATCTGGACCACGTGCAGCCCGGGGCGCACGCCTTCGAAATGATAGCGACCATCCTGGTCGGTGACGGTGTAGCTGCCGTCCTGCAGCATCACGCGGACGCCGGCAATGCCGTCGGCCTTGCGCGGATCAACCGTGCAGCCGCCGTCGGTGATGCGGCCGATGATCGTCATCCGGTCGCCCAGCTGGTCGCGTTTGATCGAAATCGTCGCCTCGGCGATATTGCTTGCCGAGCCGCGATTATCGACGGCTGAGGCGCGATTGAGCGCATTGCCGGGCCGCGCCGATATGATGACTTCGGCGAGATAGGTGAGCAGCGCGGTGCGCGATGCGGCAATACTCGGCACGACAACGCTGAATTCCCGGCCGTTGGCGGCGACATTGGCGGTGACGCGGACGCCGTCGATCCGCACCGTGTCAGCGCGCAGGCGCATTCCGGCGGGCAGCACGTCGCTGACGGTCACCGCGCCGGTGTTTCGCCGCGCGTCGCGGTTCGCGACTTCGATGCGGTACTGGATCACGTCACCGGGCACGGCGACCTGTGTCGACGTCGTTTTGCGCAGGATCAGCGGCAAACCGGGCTGATCGACCGGAATATCGACGCGCACCGGCGCCGGACTGCTCAGCGTGAAGGGGTTGCCATAGCTGGCGCCGCTGATTTCGAAAGGCAAGCCGTCGTCGGGGCGGCGGAACGCGGCCAGATCGGCAGGGTTCGATCGCGACGGCGCGGTAAACGGGGCAGGGGGCTCGACCACGAGACGATAGGTCCCCGGCGCCACGAACGGGAACCGGTAGTCACCTGGCGGGAAATTATAGGTGGTACCGCCCGAATCGGTGACGCTCTGGCCGGTGATGACGCTCGACGGATAGGCGGATACGCCGTCGTCTCCAAAAACCTGGGCGGGCTGGCCGGTGGCGGTGTCAATGATCGTGACGCGGCTGCCGGGGACGGGCGCGCCATCACCGCTGTCGAACACGATCCCGAACGGATCGACGAGGAAATTGATCGTTGCGAGCGCGACAAGGCTGGCGTTCGCCTGATCGGTGACGCGCAGCGTCAGCGCCGCACCCGGATTGACCGACAGGCGGCAGTCGCCCTGCGCAACCGCGGGCGGAACCCCGATGGTATTGATAAAACCGACGAATTCACCGCTATTGTTGGCGGTTTCGGTGAGCGTGATCTGTTCACGGTCGCCATTTTCGAGCTCGAGGACGACGTCGAGAGTGTCACGAGCCTGCGGATCGGCATTGGCCGATGCGAGCGTGACCCCCACGACGAGCACTTCGCCGGCGCGGAAATTGTCGGTGCTTTGCAGCGAGGCCGGGGCGGTCGAAATGCCCTCATAGACGCCGCTGAGCGGGATTATGCTGCTCGTGCTGCCCAAGCTGGTGCTGCTGCTGGCGATGCCGCTGCCGGAGCTGCTGGCGATAGGGCCTCCAGTGCGGCCGCACTGCGTCGGCGCAAGCGGCACCGATTTGTTGCCGCCGCCATTGGTCAGGCGATATGTCGTAATCGTCGGCCGTTCGGGTGGGCGCGGCGCCACGGTAACATCGACACGGTTCGACAGCGCCTGACCGGGATTGCCGTCGAGCGTCCACTGCGCCGAAGCCGTGTTGGTAATCACCTGCGCGCGCACCGACGGGGTCGCAGGCAGCAATGCTGCCGCGATCAGTGCGCTTGCAAGGCGAAAATATCTGGTGCCGAGTGCCATGATAGCCCCGAATGGAGCAGCGGGAGACGGTTTTTGGGCCGCACCCGCTGCTCTATCGGTACTCCGATCAGTTGACTGTCGCGCGGAAGACGAGCGTGCGCGTCGCGCCCGCTGCGATCGTGGCGATCGTCCCCGACACATTCGGAGCGGTATAGCTGCCGCCCGCAGCGCCATCGGCGTTGCAGGTTGTCCCGGTTACCGTGCCGTTCAGCAGGATCGTTCCGGCACTGAACAGCAACTGCGCCGGCACGGCGTCGTTGATTACCACCGACGTCGCCGCCACGCTGCCGCTGTTGGCGACAGCGATGCAATATTCGACGACCGCACCCGGGATCAGCTTCGGATTCGTCGTATTGTTGAACGGATCCGAGATGACGCGGCTGGTCTTGGTGACCGCCAGCGTCGCCGTCTGCACGGTATAGTCGTCATTGTCGCTATGCGAGCCATCGCGCGCAGCATCGCCGGTTACGCCAGCGATGTCGGCAAAGACGGTGTCCTTGCCCGCGGTGTTGGCGCCTGCGGTTTCGGTGATTGCCGCGCCCTGGCTGGCGGCGGTGCCGCCTTCGCGCGCGGTAGCGCGCAACGTGACGCCGGCGACCGCGTTGTTGGCGAGGCCCGTCGGGATGTCGGCGACCACAAACAGCCGGATCGCGGTATCGACGACCAGTTCATCGACAAAGCCGGTGAGCAGGGTGTCACCCACGTCCCAGCTGCCGACCGTACCGGTGACAGTATTATCGCGGTAAATCCGGACGTTGCTGGCATCGAAGGTGTCGGTGCCGCCATGCGAAGCGGTACCGCCGACGATTTGCGAGGCGACAAGCGCGAAGTCGAGCACTTCGTTCGAGCTGTTGGTCAGCTGGAATGTCGTGACGGCATTTGTCTGGCCCGGCACGACGCTGGTCGTGACCGTTCCCACCTCTTCGACGAGCAGGTTGATCTTGCGGTCGACGGTGAAATTGTTCGACGCCGACTGCTGTCCCTGCGCAACGCCACCGACCTGATAGTCGACGGTGGCGGTATTCGTGATCGTGGTACCCGCGGTCGTTCCGGCAGCAAGTGCCGGCGTGGCGGCGAGACTTGTGATCGCCGCCAGACCGATGATGCCCACGGTGTTCAGCTTGCTGGTCATAGCTGAGCTCCTTGGCTTTGGTCGATTGCCGTTTCCCCACCGCTGGCAATCAATAAGCGGCTGTATTTATTATATTATTTTACTACTCCTCGAAACATCAGCTTTCCGCTGCCGCCGACCGGGATCGGCTTTTGAAAGGCCCAGCGGATGTGCGTCACATCGTCCGGTTGCGCCGCGCGGCGGGTGCCGTCGTTCAGCGCCACGGTCAGTTGATCGAGCTGCCCCCAACTGCGCCCGCCATCGATCGAGACGAGCGGCCGTGTTTCGCCGGCATCGGCAAAGCGCACCGCCGCGGGCAGGGGGTTGGTGATGACGAACTTGTCGGCGGGCTGCGCTCCGGCGTTGCGGTAATTGAGCACGAAGACGAGCCGGTCGCCGGGAACGACAACCTTGGGTTCTTCGAGCAAAATCCGCTGCTTGCCCTGGGCATCGGTGCTGATGCGCTCGACAAACACGTCGTTGGCGAGCGCCACCTGATTGGCGGCGAGCGCCTGTCCCGGCAAAAGCGCCGCAAGAAACAGGAAAAGGACCGTGCGCATGCGCATCTCCATCAATCGATCGTGGTTCGGAAAGTGACGGTGCGGGTCTGGCCGCCGGCAACCGTGCCGAGCGCGACGTTGATCCGCGTGCCGTTGTAGTCGCCGGCATCAGCATCGACCGCGTCGGACTGGGCGACCCCGCCGAGCGTGATCGAGCTCGCGACATAGCTGGTGTCCCCCGGAATATTGTCGGTGATCGCAAGGCCGCTGACCGACCCGCTGCCCGCGACGGTCGCGACAATCGTATAAGTGATCGTCGCGCCCGGAATGGGATCGGCGGTGCCGAGCGAATTGGTCACCACCGCCGATTTGACGAGGGTCACCGTGGCTGCCGAGACGATAAAGGCACCCGCATCGGTGCCGTCAGCACCCGTGGAGCCAACCACAGCGTCGCCGCCGCCTTCGCCTTGACCGGCAAAGCTGTCGCCCGGATCGCCGGTGCCGGTCACGGCGGCCGCGACCAGGCTGACAATGCCGCGATTGCCGTCAACAACGCCGCCCGGCGTTGTTGCAACAACAAATATCGTGACGCTTTCGTCCGGATCGAGCTGCGGATCGTTGGCGCCCGGGGTGTAGAGCGTGTCGGTGCCGGCGTCGAACACGCCGTCGCCATTATCGATGTAGATTTGGGTGACGACGGGGTCGTAATTGTCGCCCCCGGCATTGGCGATTGTGCTCAGCACGAAATTTTCAACGCCATTGCCGTTGTTCGTCACCGAAAAGGTCAAAACCTGTGCGGTTGCACCGGGGGTGGTCGGCACATCGGCGGGATTGCTCGAATCGACCGTCACGTCGAGCAGTTCGTCGACAAGCAAATCGACCTGGTTCGAATTGATCGTGGTCGAACCACCGCCGGTGTCGAAGCTGGCCGACGCCGTGTTGCTGATCGTTGAACCGGCGCGTGTACCGGCGGCTTGCGCCTGCATCGGCAGCGCAAACGCCGCCAGCAGGGCGAGAATCGAACAAGAGGGTAGAAGCTGATGCTTCGCGCCCCCCACAGGCGCATTCATCATCACTTTGACTCCGAAAAGGTTGGTCCTTGGAGCCCTCAGTCGACGAAAAAGGGTAATTTCTGGTTAAAAAGCAGCGAGAAAGACGCGTTTTGACCCAGATGGGGACAGAACAACTGCTCGGCTCGTCGCAAAACGGGGCCGCTGGCGCAAAATGCAAAGCGCGCGTAAGAAGAGGCGGTTAACGCGAGGAGAGACGGGGTGGCGGACGATCGGGGGAGCAAAGAAGCGCGCCCGCGTTCCAATCCGCTGCATCAGATCGAGATCGACGATTTCCGCCGCGATCGATTGCTCGCGGCACTGACGCTGATCTTTGGCGCGAGCTTTTGTCTTGGCTTGCCCTTTGCCTTGCAGGCGGGTGCCGAGTTCTTTCTGCCGTTGACCGCCGCGATCGTCATCGCGATCGCGCTGGTGCCGTTGCTTGAGTGGCTGGAGCGGCGCGGTGTTCCGTCGGGGCTTGCCGCCTTCCTCGCGCTGACGATGTTCCTGATGCTGATCAACGCCGCGCTGGCGATCATCGTCGTGCCGGCAACCGACTGGTTCGCGCGGCTCCCCGATTCGATCCCGCGCATCCAGAGCAATCTGGCACCGCTGATCGATTTTTATTCGACGTTGCAAGCCTTTGTCGACCGAACGCTGATGTCGGTCGCCAGCGGCAGCGAGGCGACGGCGCAAGCGGTGGCGGCGACCGCGCCGACGTCGGTCGTCGATTATTTCATCACGTCGGCGCCCGCCGCCGCGATCCAGCTATTCTTTGCGGTGCTGGTCATCTTTTTCTTCCTCGCTGGATGGACGCGGTTGCGCAAAGGCACGATCCGGCGGCGCGGCAGCTTTGATGGTGCGATGCAAACCGCGCGCGTCATCCAGAATGTCGTCGATGCCACTGCGGACTATCTGGCGACGATCACCATGATCAACGCGATCCTTGGCCTTTCGGTCGGTCTGCTGTTGTGGGCGCTCGGAATGCCGTCGCCCTTCATGTGGGGCGGGATCGTCAGCATCTGCAATTTTGTACCCTATCTGGGGCCGATCGTCGCGGCGGTGCTGTTGGGGATCGGCGGGTTGATGACGTTCGACGCGGTCGGGCTCGCGCTGTTGCCTGCGGTCATCTTTATCGGCGTCCATCTGGTCGAGGCGAATCTGATTACCCCGCTGGTGCTCGGAAAGCGGCTGACGATCAATCCGCTCCTCATATTGGTCTCGCTCAGCTTTTGGGGCTGGGTGTGGGGGACGCCGGGGGCGTTGCTGGCGGTGCCGTTGCTGCTGATCCTGCAGACCGTATTGGCATCGACCGGAACCCCCGATCTGGCGGGTTTCCTGTTCGAACATGGCACGCTCACTACCACCGACGAGGTACGCGATCGATTAAATCGCACCCATGAAGAAAGCGACGGTTGACAGGCCGAAGCGCGCCGCATATTGGCGCTGCTCCCAAGCACACGCGGGTGTAGCTCAGTTGGTTAGAGTGCCGGCCTGTCACGCCGGAGGTCGCGGGTTCGAGCCCCGTCACTCGCGCCATTCCTTCCATTTTCGGACGGAATGGCCACCGCAGCTTGGGATCATCCAGTATCGGAAATTGGGGACTTGGCGCCGCTCGTTAGCGGCGCCAAGTCCCCAATTCCATCCACCGCAGCAGCGGCTTCAGCGGCAGGATCCAGACGATCCCCGCGATCAGGTAAAACACCGCCTGTACCAGCACCGGCCAGGCGCCGACCCACGGCGACAGGCTGACGATGATCGCCGTCCAGCCGGCGATGAGCAGCAGGATCAGCAGCATGCCTGCCGGTTTGCGCCAGCTCGGCGGGGGGTTGCCTTGGGCAGGGTCTTGGCGGTCTGGGCTCACAAACGGTCTCCACACAGGATTAATTCTTGTTCGGTCAATATGGCGTCAAGCGCCATGTCGGTCGATTCGCGCGGGACCGCGTCGATTTCCTGCACCGCCCAGCCGACCCCGATCCGCAGCGCGCTGGGATGCGCGGCGAAATAACGGTCATAATGGCCGCCGCCCTGACCGATCCGGCCGCCTTGGCGGTCGAATCCGACGAGCGGGCAAAAGATGAGGTTGGGGATCGCTATCGGTGCGTCATTCGCGGGCTGCTGCGTGCTCCATGGTCCCTTTGCCAGCGGCTCGCCGGTACGCCAGCGCCGAAAGCTCATCGTATCGATGCGCGCAGCGTGATGGGGCAGGGCGAGCGCACCCGCGGCAGCGACATCGGCGAACATGGGCAATATGTCGGGTTCGTCGCCCCACGCGGCATAGGCGCCGATCACGGCATGCTCGGCCAAAAGCTCAGTAAGCGGCGCGGGCAGCGCGCGAAATGCTGCCAGCTGCGCCATCGGGTCGAGATGGGCGGCGAAATGCTTGCGGCGAAAGCGCAACTTCTCTCGCAAATGCTGCTTTTGCTGGACCAGATCGGCGGACAAGGGAGTCATCGCCTCCTGTACGGGGTTACACCCGGGCGCTGGGGTCGGTTGGCGGGACCGCCGAGGTCGTTTGCTGGAAAGTCCTCTGACGCCAGTAACGTCAGGTGGGAACCATATACGTCGGACCAGGGTCCGGGCAGGGACAGCTCCCTAGGATGATGTATCGCCTCAGGGATTTTCGCAAAAGCTCGTGCCGGGCAGCACCCGCCGCGCCTTATGTAGGGGCGCGGGCGGGCGCGCTCAAGGGATTTGCTCGACTTTCGTCGCCAGCGCCTCGATCCGGTCGGCGATCTGGAGCAAAGCGCGGTCGTTCGCGGGTTTCCCGGGGCTCGGCGCGGACGGGGCGGCGCGAAGCGCTTCGAGCTCTTTCAACGCCGCTTGTTCGCGGACAACCGCCGCGCGTAGTTCGTCACGCGCCGCTGCCTCACGGCTTTCGGCGAGCGCGACGGCAGCGCGCAGCGAATCGGACTGCGGTTCGGCCTTGTCGACCTTGCCCTTGGCTTCCTGCGCGTCGTCGGCGAGCATCAGGGCGGCGAACAGCAACTGGCGAACCTCTGTCCCCCCCTGAATTCCACGCGCCTTTTCATCGACGACGGCGGCAAGCTGGAGCAGCTGCGCCTCCTCGCCGTCGGCGCAGTGAACGTCATAGGGACGTCCTGCGATCATCAGTTTGACATCAGCCACGGTCCGCCTCCGCGATCAGTCGGTCGAGTTCGCCGATCACCGCCGCGACCTCGGCCTTGAGCGCCGATTGGTCGGCTGCAGGCACCGCAACGGACGATTTTAGCCGGTTCGGCTGATCGGCCAGCGCCTTTTCGATGCGGCTGAGCGCGCGTTCGATACGGCCGATGGCCAGGCTGGATTCGTCAAGGTCGAGTTCCATATGCGATGGTTAGCAGTGCCGGGGAGGGGGTGCAATTGCCCTGTCGGTCCAAAATGCGCCGATTTTCCGTTCGCAGCGGTTGACTCCTGACCCCGCCGCCGCAAAGGGCTGTGCGCATCCAGTCGGGACGTAGCGTCCGGCGCCTGCCCAGCCATTTCCGGGGGACCAATGACACTGCCCGAACGTCAGCTCGCCAATGCTATCCGCGCGCTTGCGATGGATGCCGTCCAGGCCGCAAACAGCGGCCATCCGGGGATGCCGATGGGCATGGCCGACGTCGCCACGGTACTCTATTCGGACTATCTGAAGTTCGATCCGACCGACCCGAAATGGGCCGATCGTGACCGATTCGTGCTGTCGGCGGGGCATGGTTCGATGCTTGCCTATGCGACGCTCCACCTCGCGGGCTATGCGCGGCCGACGCTCGACGACATCCGCAATTTCCGCCAGCTGCACAGCCCGTGCGCGGGCCATCCCGAGAATTTCGAGCTGGAAGGCGTCGAAACGACGACCGGACCGCTGGGGCAGGGGCTGGCGACCGCGGTCGGCATGGCGATTGCCGAGCGCCATCTGAACGCGCTCTATGGCGACGATCTGGTCGATCACCGCACCTGGGTGATCGCGGGCGACGGCTGCCTGATGGAGGGCATCAACCACGAAGCCATTGGTCTGGCGGGGCATTTGCAGCTTGGCCGGATGACGGTGCTGTGGGACGATAACAAGATCACGATCGACGGGTCGACCGATCTGTCGACGAGCGAAGACATCGCGGCACGCTATGCGGCGACCGGCTGGCATGTCGAAAGCTGCGATGGGCATGATCCCGCCGATATTCGCCGCGCGCTCGACGCTGCGCTCGCCGATCCGCGCCCGTCGCTGATCGCGTGCCGGACGATCATCGGCTTCGGCGCGCCCAATAAGCAGGGTACGTCAGCGACCCACGGCGCCCCGCTGGGTGCCGACGAGATTGCGGCGGCGCGTCAGGAACTGGGTTGGACGGCTGAACCGTTCGTCATTCCGGCGGATATTGCTTCGACGTGGGCGGCGTTCGGAGAGAAGGGCAAAGATCTTCACTCGGAATGGAATGATCGACTCGCAAATAGCGAAAAGAAAAAAGAATTTACCGATCGCCTGAGCGGTAAAGTCATTCCGGGCGATGCGTTCAAAGCCTATCTTGACGGCCTCGTCACCGAACCGCCGAAGGTCGCGACGCGCAAGGCGTCGGAAAATACGCTGGGCGCGCTGACCGCCGATATTGCCGCGCTGGTCGGCGGCAGCGCCGATCTGACCGGTTCGAACAATACCAAAACTTCGTCCACCAAGCCGCTGACAAAGGATGACTATTCGGGCCGCTATATCTATTATGGCATCCGCGAATTCGGCATGGCGGCGGCGATGAACGGCATGGCGCTGCACGGCGGCGTCGTTCCCTACGGGGGCACCTTCCTCGTTTTCGCAGACTATTGCCGCGCCGCGATCCGTCTGTCGGCGTTGCAGCAGCAGCGCGTCGTCTATGTGATGACGCACGACAGCATCGGGCTCGGCGAAGACGGCCCGACGCACCAGCCGATCGAGCATTTGCAATCACTGCGCGCGATGCCGAACCTGCTGGTTTTGCGTCCCGCTGACGCCGTCGAAACGGCTGAATGCTGGGCGCTGGCGCTGGCGCAGGAGAGCCGACCGTCGCTGCTCGCGCTGACTCGTCAGAACCTCCCGCCGCTGCGTCATGACGTCACGGAAAATCTTTGTTCGAAAGGTGGTTACCGCCTGCGCGATGCGGCGGCGGCGCGTAAGGTTGTGCTCGTCGCCACCGGTTCTGAAGTGTCGCTCGCGATGGACATCGCCGACAAGCTCGAAGCCGCGGGTCAAGGCGCCGATGTCGTTTCGATGGTCTCGACCGAGTTATTCGACGAACAGACCGCAGCGTATCAGGCCGATGTTTTGCCCGAAGATGTCCTGACAGTTTCGATCGAGGCTGGCACGACCTTTGGCTGGGAACGCTATACCGGCCGCGACGGCCTGCGGTTCGGCATCGACAGCTTTGGCGCTTCGGCGCCGATCGACGATCTTTACGCGCATTTCGGCCTGACCGTCGATGCGATCACCCCCAAGATTTTGGCAAAGCTCGGCAACTAAGGACCGGCTGGCCCTACGCAGAAAGGAATTTTCGACATGGCTGTGAAGGTTGCAATCAACGGTTTCGGGCGCATCGGCCGCAACGTGGCGCGCGCCATTCTGGAGCGTACCGACCATGATCTCGAACTGGTGTCGATCAACGACCTGGGCGATGCCAAGGCAAATGCGCGTCTTTTCCGCAATGACTCGGTTCACGGTGCCTTCAACGGCAGCGTCGAAGTTGATGGCAATGACCTGATCGTCAACGGCAAGCGCATTCAGGTGACCGCTGAACGTGACCCCGCCGCGCTGCCGCATGCCGCAAACGGCATCGACATCGTGATGGAATGCACCGGTTTCTTCACGAACAAGGCTGGCGGCCAGAAGCATCTCGACGCCGGCGCCAAGCGCGTGCTGATCTCTGCGCCCGCCAAGGAAGTCGATCTGACCGTCGTGTTCGGTGTTAACGACGACAAGATCACCGCCGATCACCTGATCATCTCGAACGCATCGTGCACCACCAACTGCCTCGCACCCTTTGCCAAGGTGTTGCATGAAGCTATCGGGATTGAGCGCGGCCTGATGACCACGATCCACGCCTATACCAACGACCAGAAGATCCTCGATCAGATCCACGACGATCCGCGCCGCGCGCGCGCCGCTGCGATGTCGATGATCCCGACTTCGACCGGTGCGGCCGTTGCCGTTGGCCTTGTCCTGCCCGAGCTCAAGGGCAAGCTCGACGGGTCGTCGATCCGCGTTCCGACCCCCAATGTGTCGGTCGTTGACCTGACCTTCACACCGCTGCGCGAGACCACCAAGGAAGAAGTAAACGCGGTGCTGAAGGCGGCGGCCGAAGGCCCGCTGAAGGGCGTCCTCGCCTATACCGACGAGCCGCTGGTTTCGATCGACTTTAATCACGATGCGGCCAGCTCGACCATCGACAGCCTGGAAACCGCAGTGATCGACGGCAAGCTGGTGCGCGTGCTGAGCTGGTACGACAATGAATGGGGCTTCTCGAACCGCATGATCGACACCGCGGGCGTGATCGCCAAATTCCTCTAAAGCCCAAAGGAAACGTCGATGACCGCGTTCAAGACCCTCGACGACATTGGTGACGTCACCGGCAAGCGCGTGCTCGTGCGCGTCGACCTCAACGTCCCGATGAACGATGGTGCGGTCGGCGACCGGACGCGGATCGAGGCAGCGATGCCGACGATCCGCGAACTGGCGGACAAGGGCGCGATTGTCCTGCTGCTCGCGCATTTCGGACGCCCCAAGGGCGCGAAGAACCCGACCCAGTCGCTCAGCCTGGTGATGGGCGGGGTCGAGGATGTGCTCGGCCATTCGGTGATGTTCATCCCCGAATGTGTCGGCGAAGGTGCCAAGGCGGGGATCGCGGTGCTCGCCGCGGGCGACGTCGCGGTGCTGGAAAACACGCGCTTTTATCCGGGCGAGGAAACGAACGATCCGGCCTTTGCCGATGCGCTGGCCGAGATCGGTGACCTTTACGTCAACGACGCCTTTTCGGCCGCGCACCGCGCGCATGGATCGACCGAGGGCATAGCCCGGCGGTTGCCGGCCTATGCCGGCCGCGCGATGGAAGCCGAGCTGAAGGCGCTTGACGCCGCGCTCGGCAATCCGGCGCATCCGGTCGCCGCGGTGGTCGGCGGCGCCAAGGTGTCGAGCAAGATCGACGTGCTGCGCCATCTGGTCAGCAAGGTCGATCATCTGATCATCGGCGGCGGCATGGCGAACACCTTCCTGGCGGCACGCGGGGTCGATGTTGGCAAGTCGCTGTGCGAGCATGAGCTGGTCGATACCGCCAACGCGATCTTCGACGCCGCCGATGCGGCGGGCTGCACGATCCACCTGCCTTATGACGTCGTGGTGGCGAAACAGTTCGCACCCAATCCGCCGACGCGCACTGTCAATGTTCACGAAGTTGCCACGGACGAGATGATCCTCGACGTTGGCCCGGCCGCAGTCGAGGCGCTCGCCGACGTGCTCAAGAATTGCCGCACCCTGGTCTGGAACGGCCCGCTCGGCGCGTTCGAGACGCCGCCGTTCGACACCGCAACCGTGGCGCTGGCGAAAACCGCCGCGGCGCTGACCCGCGAAGGTTCGCTGATCTCGGTTGCCGGGGGCGGCGATACCGTCGCCGCCCTTAATCACGCTGGGGTCGCGAAAGATTTCACCTTTGTGTCGACCGCCGGCGGCGCCTTCCTCGAATGGATGGAAGGCAAGCCGTTGCCGGGCGTCGATGCACTGAAAGCCTGAGTTTCCTCGCATATTTGCATCCCGATCGCGGGATCGCTATGCGCGCCGCCACATACGTATGCAAACCATCGGAGACGTTATGACCACCGCCAATGCCGCCATGCTGGAGCAGATCAAATCGGGCCAGGGCTTTATCGCCGCGCTCGACCAGAGCGGCGGTTCGACGCCCAAGGCGCTGAAGGGCTATGGCATCGAAGCCGATGCCTTTTCGAATGATGAAGAGATGTTCGGCCTGATCCACGCGATGCGCAGCCGTATCGTCACCGCACCTTGCTTCAACGGAGAAAAGGTGATCGGCGCGATCCTGTTCGAGCGGACGATGGACGGTGACACCGATGGCAAGCCGGTCCCGGCGCTGCTCTGGGAACGCGGCGTGGTGCCGTTCCTGAAGGTCGACAAGGGGCTTGAGGACGAAGTTGACGGTGTTCAGTTGATGAAGCCGAACCCCGACCTCGATGCACTGTGCCAGCGCGCCGTCACCAAGGGCGTGTTCGGCACCAAGATGCGCAGCGTCGTCAACCTCGCCAACCCGGCGGGGGTCAAGGCGATCGTCGAACAGCAGTTCGCTGAAGCGAAGCGCATCGCGGCGCACGGGCTGGTGCCGATCATCGAACCCGAAGTGAACATCAAGAGCGCCGAGCGCGACGCTGCGGACCGGTTGCTGCTGAACGAAACGCTCGCCGCGCTCGACGCCTGGGACGGCGCGCCGGTGATGCTCAAACTGTCGCTGCCGACCGAGGCCGGATTGTTCCAGCCGCTGGTCGATCATCCCAAAGTGCTGCGCGTCGTAGCGCTGTCGGGCGGCTTTGCCCGCCCCGAAGCTTGCGCCGAACTGGCCAAGAACCCCGGGATCATCGCGAGCTTCAGCCGCGCCTTGCTGGAAGATCTGCGCCACCAGATGAGCGACGACGAGTTCGACAAATCGCTCGGCGGCGCGATCAATGAAATTCACGCGGCCTCCGTGGCCTGAAGTGGTGGCGCACCCAAAATGAGTGGGGGGTGGCAAGCCGTCGATGACTATATCGCCGCGAAACTGCTCGGCGATGACGACGTGCTTGCCACCACCCTCGCCAACAACGCGGCGCATGGCCTGCCGCCGATCAATGTGTCGGCGGCGCAGGGCAAGATGCTGTCGCTGCTGGCGCAGATTGCGGGCGCCAAACACATCCTCGAAATCGGAACACTCGGCGGTTATTCGACGATCTGGCTAGCGCGCGCGCTGCCCGAGGGTGGTCGGCTGGTTACGCTGGAACTTGAACCGCACCACGCCGTAGTGGCGCGGGTCAACCTGGAACGCGCGGGGGTGTTGGCCAAGGTCGATGTTCGGGTTGGTCCGGCCGTCGAGAGCCTTGCCGCGATGACCGACGAAGCGCCGTTCGATTTCGTTTTTATCGACGCCGACAAGCAGAGCAATTCGCACTACGTCGCCGAGGCGATCCGGCTGGGGCGCTCCGGTACCACGATTGTCGTCGACAATGTCGTGCGCGAAGGCGGGGTGCTGGACGTCGACAGCGACGACGAGCGGATCGTCGGCACCCGGGCGCTATTCGACATGCTGAGCGCCGAACCCCGGCTCGATGCCACTGCGGTGCAGACGGTTGGCGCGAAGAAGTGGGACGGGTTCGTGCTGGCGCGGGTGCGTTAGCAGGCCGCCGCTATCCCTTTTTGTCATTGCGAGCGAAGCGAAGCAATCCAGAGCGGTTTACGCCACTCTGGATTGCCGCGTCGCTTCGCTCCTCGCAATGATGAGGCTTGGAAGTGCCTAAAGCCCGCCCGCAAAACGGAACGAGAAGCGATAATCCTCAGGCTTCAGTTCGACGTTCGTCATCTTGTCCGGCCGCACCGATTCCAGCGTGATGCGGCCGTCGGCGATCGACGTCGATTCGCCCAATGTAATTTCAAACGGTAGTTTTTCACCGTTGCCGCGAAACCAAAGCATCTTCACCCGTACCCGGCCTGCCCAGACGCAGCGCGCGTTCATCGGGCAGCGGCTGTCCTCGATCACTTCGACCGGCTGGATGATCGGGCCATCGGCATAGGCTTTCTGGCCGAGCGCGACGTTGCTGGCATCGGCGAGCGGTGCTCCCCCAGATGTCGTGGCACACGCCGACACGGCAAACGCTGCGAGGATGATCGGGGCGGCGAGGCGGGGACTGTTCTGCATTTGCGGGTTGATGAACGCGTCGCTATGAACCCGCCATGACCCGTATCCCCTGCCAGCTTTACCTCATCTCGCCGCTCGACGTCGGCGGCGATTTTCCTGACCGTCTCACCGCGGCGCTCGACGCCGGGCCGGTCGCGGCGTTCCAGTTTCGCGTCAAGGGGCTGGAGCAGCATGAGGCGGCGCGGCTGGCGGAACCGTTGCAGGCGATCTGCGCCGCGCGCGACGTGGCGTTCATCGTCAACGATGACGTCGCGCTGGCCAAGCGGCTGGATGCCGACGGCGTCCATCTGGGGCAGGGCGACGGCGATCCCAAAGCGGCGCGGCGCGAACTGGGCGCCAACGCCCAGATCGGGATTACCTGTCACGCCAGTCGCCACCTCGCGATGGAAGCGGGCGAGGCTGGCGCCGATTATGTCGCCTTCGGCGCATTCTTTCCCACGACTACAAAAGCGGTCGAGCATCACGCCGATCCCGAAATTCTGGAGTGGTGGCAGAATATGTTCGAACTGCCCTGCGTGGCGATTGGCGGAATCACGATTGGGAACGCCCGCGAACTGGTCGATGCTGGAGCCGATTTTCTGGCGGTGTCGAGCGGGGTGTGGACGCATCCCGACGGCCCGGCCGCTGCGGTACAGGCGTTCAACGCGTTATTGAAAGATCAGCCCGCGGGATAATCGCGTCCCGGCTTTTTGGGGGGCGGGACGGGCAGCGCAACATCCTTGCGCCAGCCAAACAGGCCGGCGCAAGGCGCTGGACGGCGCGGCGGTACGGCGCCGCTACCGCGTGGTCGGGGTGTGACATCGGAAAGATCGATATGCATCATGCCGCTGATATGCCGGGAGCGAATGCCTCCATATTGGATCGATACGTCAAATCGGCTTCGGCTCGTCGCTTTTCGGCTAGCCCAAATTTGGACTTGCACAAGGCGCAGCGGATCGCGAGACAGCGGGCGGGGAGAGACACATGACCGATAGCACGACAGCAGCTGCACGCGGACGCGAACTGACGATCCGCGCGATCATCCTGGGCGGCGTCCTGACGCTGATGTTCACGGCGGCGAACGTCTATCTGGGGCTGAAGGTCGGGCTGACCTTTGCCACGTCGATCCCCGCGGCGGTGATTTCGATGGCGCTGCTGCGTTACATGGCCGGGTCGACGATCCTCGAGAATAATATCGTCCAGACGATCGCGAGCGCCGCCGGCACGCTGGCGGCGATCATCTTCGTGCTGCCGGGTTTGGTGATGGTGGGATATTGGCAGGGCTTTCCGCTGCTCGAAACCACCGCGATCACGATGCTTGGCGGGATATTGGGCGTGTTGTTCTCGGTCCCGCTGCGCCGTGCGCTGGTGGTCGATTCAGATCTGCCCTATCCCGAAGGCCGCGCTGCCGCCGAAGTGTTGCAGGTGGGCGCTGCGAGCGCCGAGGGCGCTGCCGAAAACAAGGCGGGGCTGTCGGCGCTGCTGTGGAATTCGATTATCGCGGCGGCTTTCACCCTGCTCACCCAGATGAAGCTGGCGGGCGCGGAAGTCGCGCGCTGGTTCGCGGTCGGCAGCGGTGCGACGGGAATTGCGGGCGGGCTGGCGTTTGCGCTGTTCGGGGTTGGGCATCTTGTCGGCCTGTCGGTCGGCATGGCGCAGCTTGTCGGGCTGGTGACCGGCTGGTGGGTGCTGCTGCCGATCCTGACTCAAGGTGGTGCGGGCGATGCGGAGACGCTGGCGAACACCGTATTCCGCGCCGATGTGCGCTTCTTTGGCGCCGGGGTGATCGCGGTCGCGGCGATTTGGACCCTGATCAAGATTGCCGGACCGGTGCTCGGCGGCATCCGCTCGGCGATGGCGGCGAGCCGCGCGCGCCAGGGCGGTGCAGCCATGGCCATCGAAGAACAGGATATGTCGATTTCGTGGGTGTTCGGCGGCTCGCTGGCGCTGATGCTGCCGATCGGCTGGCTGCTCTGGTCGGTGCTTGCGGGCGGACCGCTCGCGGGATCGTCGATGATCCTGGTTGCGGGTGCGATCCTGTTCATCATCATTGTCGGGCTGATGATCGCATCGGTCACCGGCTATATGGCGGGCCTGATCGGTGCCTCGAACTCGCCGGTGTCGGGGATCGGTATCCTCGCGATCATCGCCTCGTCGCTGTTGCTGCTCGGCCTGCTCGGGCGGGGTGGGGGCGAGGCAGAGATTGACGCGATGGTCGCTTATGCGCTGATCGTGACCGGGCTGGTGTTCGGCATCGCGACGATTTCGAACGACAATTTGCAGGATCTGAAAACCGGCCAGCTCGTCGGCGCGACACCGTGGAAGCAGCAGGTCGCGCTGATCATCGGCGTCATCTTCGGTTCGCTGATCGTGACGCCGGTGCTCAATGTGCTCAACGAAACGGTCGGGTTCGTCGGAGCGCCCGGCGCTGGACCGAACGCGCTCGCGGCGCCGCAGGCGGGGCTGATCTCGTCGCTGGCGCAAGGGGTGCTGGGCGGCGATCTCAATTGGACGATGCTGGGCTATGGCGCGCTCGCCGGGGTCGGCTTCATTATCGTCGATGCGCTGCTCGGCCGCGCGGGCAAGCTGCGTCTGCCGCCGCTGGCGATCGGCATCGGCATCTATCTGCCGATGGCGGTGATCCTGCCGGTGGTAATCGGCGCCGTTGGCGGCTGGTTTTATGATCGCTGGGCCGCGAAGCGCCCGAACGCTGGTTTTGCCCACCGCATGGGCGTGCTGACCGCCACGGGGATGATCGTCGGCGAAGCCTGTTCGGGGTGCTCTATGCCGGGATTGTTGCGGGCAGCGGCAGCGATGCGCCGCTGGCGGTGGTGGGCGAAGGCTATGCGCCGTTCGCGCCGTGGGTCGGGCTTGTCCTGTTCGTTGGGCTCGTCTGGTTCAGCTATCGGCGGACGCGGCAGATGGTCGTCGCAACGCCCTGACTTGCCCTTGGCCGCATCCCCGGCTAAAGGCGCGCACCTGATACCGACGTCCCGCGGGGCGCCGGTTTGCTCTTTCCATCCTTGAACTGTGAGTGTGCGCGATGAAAATCACCGGCGTTGAAATCCGTCCCGGCAATATTATCGAATTTGAAAAGGGGATCTGGAAGGTCACCAAGATCCAGCACACCCAGCCGGGCAAAGGCGGCGCCTATATGCAGGTCGAAGCCAAGAACCTGATCGACGGCCGCAAGCTGAACAACCGCTTCCGCAGCGCCGACACGGTCGAAAAGGTCCGCCTCGATACCAAAGATTTCCAGTTCCTCTACGCCGAGGGCGAGGATCTGGTGTTCATGGACAAGGACACGTTCGAACAGATCAACATCTCGAAGGACGTCGTTGGCGACGCCCACGAGTTCCTGCAGGACGGCATGGATGTCGTTCTCGAGCTGTGGGAAGAACGTCCGATTTCGGTCGAGCTGCCCGAAACCATCGAAGCGACGATCGTCGAAGCCGACGCGGTGGTGAAAGGGCAGACGGCCTCGTCGTCGTACAAGCCCGCGATCCTCGACAATGGCGTGCGCGTGATGGTGCCGCCGCACATCACCAGCGGGACGCGGATCGTCGTGCATGTCTATGACCGCGAATATGTCCGCCGCGCGGACTGATTGACTAGCGTCGCCCCCGCGAAGGCGGGGGCCGCGAGCGTTTTACATTGCCGACAGCGGCCCCCGCCTTCGCGGGGGCAACGCGTTGAGGGAAACGAAAATGGCCATATCCGGCATCATCACCGTCATGGAACGCGCCGCGCGCAAGGCGGGGACCAAGCTGCGCCGTGATTTCGGCGAGATCGAACATCTGCAGGTTTCGCAAAAAGGCCCGGCCGATTTCGTCTCGAAAGCCGATCAGGCCGCCGAACGCACGCTGTACGACGAGCTGGGCCGCGACCGTCCGGGCTGGGGCTTTGTGCTCGAAGAGGGAGGGGTGATCGAGGGTGATCCGGGCAAGCCGCGCTTCATCATCGATCCGCTCGACGGCACCTCGAACTTCCTCCACGCGATCCCGCATTTTGCGATCTCGATCGCGGTGCAGGAACCCAAGATCGGCGGCGGCTGGGGCGACATCACCTCGTGCCTGATCTATCAGCCGGTAACCGACGAAAGCTATTGGGCCGAACGCGGCCGCGGCGCATGGCTGCACGACCGCCGCCTGCGCGTGGCGTCGCGGCGTAACCTGAACGAATGCCTGGTCTCGACCGGCATTCCGTTCATGGGCCATGGCAATATGCCGCAGTGGAGCCGCATTTTCGGTGCCGTGGCCCCCGAAGTTGCGGGCATCCGCCGCTTTGGCGCCGCCAGTCTTGACCTCGCTTGGGTCGCAGCGGGCCGTTACGACGGCTTCTGGGAAAGCGACCTCAAGATCTGGGACGTCGCTGCGGGCATGCTGCTGGTGCGCGAAGCCGGTGGTTTCGTCAGCGATTTCCGCGGCGGCGACCGCGCGATCGAGCGCAGCGAATTCATCGCAGGCAGCGCCGCGGTACATTCCAAGTTGCAAAAGCTGATCGCGGGCGCCCTGCGCAACGCGTGATCAACTTCGGCGCATCCGGCCACGCCAAAGGATCTCGAGAACGCGCCCGGATGCGATCTGCCGCGGTCCCGCACACAGCCCGAATTCTTGACCGACCGTGAGCGACAAATTTCCAGTAAAGGTCATCACGGAAAGCTGCACTTTTCCGGATTTGCCAAAAAATATCGGCTCATCGCAGGTTTTGATGCGTCCGGGATAAAAGGCTTTATCCACCAATATGCTCGGCTCCCAGTCGGCGGTGATCGGCCTGTCTCGCTTGTCGGCGCCAAGATCGACGTCAAATGTCACAAGCGCGATCAGGTCATACCCCGTATCCCGATCGCGGCGCTCGCTCACTTCTCGAATACATATTCGCGGAAACTGTCCATCAGCGAAGCCCAAGTGTTGAAAGTTTCACCGACATTCTCCCGCGGGATGCCGGCAAAATCCAGGTCGACGTCCATTTCCAGCACTGGATCGCCCGCGTCATCCTTGTACGCGCGGGCAAAGCGCTTGTCCTTGTTCCACTGGTTGAGCTTTTCCAGCGAGACATCCTTAGCGTCGCTGAAGCCCATATAATATTGCAGCGTCTTGCAGTTTTTGCCGTCCTCGCAATTCATGAACAGGACGAGGAATTTCAGGCCGTTGCGATTGCTCTCGATATAGGGATCGTCGCCGGGCTTGGTGACGATCGTCGCCGGCCAGCCTTGCGACTCGACGATCGCCTCGATCGTCGCGGGATTGTTTGCGTTGACAAGTTCGGCATGTGCCGGCGCCGCAGAAAAAATAGCGGCAGCGCCCGCGATCAAGGCGGCGCGTGCGGTAAATGGTCCCATGGCAATTCCCCTTCTCGAAACCGCCCCGAAACGGGCGGCGCCTCGACCCCTTTTTCGCGGCGTATCACAGCGATAGGCGCTGTCACCAGCGGCGTTTGTGCTTTTGGTCACTTGGGGCATGAAAATCATGCCCGCGGCGCTTGCGACCGGCGGCAGGCTGGCCTAAAGCGCCCGCATAACGGGTGGGAAACACCTCAAAACAAGACTGCGAGCTCCCATGGTCGATCTGACGCAATATCTGCCGATCCTGATATTCCTGGTCATTGCGGTCGGGTTGTCGTCGGCGTTCGTGTTCCTGCCGATGGGCGTTGCGCGCCTGACCGGCGCGCACAAACCCGACCCGGCCAAGCTGACCGAATATGAATGCGGCTTCCCGGCGTTCGAGGATGCGCGCAGCCAGTTCGACGTGCGTTTCTATCTCGTCGCCATCCTGTTCATCATCTTTGACCTGGAAGCCGCGTTCCTGTTTCCCTGGGCGGTGAGCCTGGAGGAAATCGGCTGGGCGGGTTGGGCTACGATGATGATATTCCTCGCCGAGCTTGCGATCGGCCTTGTTTATGCATGGAAGAAAGGGGCGTTGGACTGGGAATGAGCAGCTCGATCATCCTGCCGCCCGGCCAGATGCCGGTTGCAAGCCCTGTCGCTCCGGGGACGAACCCCGATATGTCGTATTTCGACGACCTCAACAGCGAGGTCGGCGACAAGGGCTTTCTCGTCACCTCGACCGAGGATCTGTTCAACTGGGCGCGCACCGGCTCGCTGTGGTGGATGACCTTTGGCCTCGCGTGCTGCGCGGTCGAGATGATCCACGTCAACATGCCGCGGTATGATATGGAGCGGTTCGGCGCCGCCCCGCGCGCTTCGCCGCGCCAGAGTGACGTGATGATCGTCGCGGGGACGCTGTGCAACAAGATGGCCCCGGCGCTGCGCCGCGTTTACGACCAGATGTCGAACCCGAAATATGTCATCTCGATGGGCAGCTGCGCCAATGGCGGCGGCTATTATCATTACAGCTATTCGGTGGTGCGCGGCTGCGATCGCATCGTCCCCGTGGACATCTATGTCCCCGGTTGCCCGCCGACCGCCGAAGCGCTGCTGTATGGCGTGATGCAATTGCAGCGGAAGATCCGCCGCGTCGGGACGATCGAACGCTGATGGCCCACGCCGCTCCCCTGATTGCGCCGCGCGCGACGCTGGCGGCCGAGCTGAAGCAGCTGCTCGGCACCGATCTGCTCGCGCATGATTTCGCCGCCGATGAAGACAGCATCACCGTCGATCGCACCGCGATTGCCGGGGTGATGATCGCGCTGCGCGATAATCTGGAATATCAGCAGCTGATGGAGATCGCCGGGGTCGATTACCCCGACCGCGCGGAGCGGTTCGAGGTCGTCTATCATCTGCTCAGCGTGACGCGGAACCACCGCCTGCGCGTTCGCGTGTCGACCGACGAGGCGACGCCGGTGCCGAGCATCGTGCCGGTGTGGCCTGTCGCCGGCTGGCTCGAACGCGAAGTGTTCGACATGTATGGCGTGCTGTTCGCGGGCAATCCTGACCTCCGCCGCATCCTGACCGACTATGGTTTTCAGGGGCATCCGCAGCGCAAGGACTTCCCGCTGACCGGCTATATCGAGCTGCGCTACAGCGAAGAGGACAAGCGCGTTGTTTATGAGCCGGTGAAGCTGGCGCAGGATTTCCGCAACTTCGACTTCCTCTCACCGTGGGAAGGCGCCGATTATGTGTTGCCGGGCGATGAGAAGGCGGGCGGCACCGGTGAAGCGCCGGGCAAGGGCGCGCCGACCCCGATGACCGCGAAGGAAGTGAAGGCGTCTGACGACAAGGCGAAGGCTTCGCCGCCGCCGACCCCGAAGACGACCGAAAGCCCCGCGCAGACCGGCGCAGGTGCCAAGGTCAACAAGGCGGCGTCGAAGACGAGCCGCGACGGCGCGAAGTCCAAAGTCGCGACCAAAGAGGCAAAGACGCCCGCGACGACCAAGGCTGAAAAAGCGCCCGCGAAGCCGCGCGCGCCGCGCAAGCCCAAGACGGGAGGTGACGCATGACCGACACCCCGACCATCCGCCACCATGGCGGCGATATGTTCGAAGGCTATCCGGTCGACACCGCGAACACCGCGGGCGATCTGGCAGTCACCAACTACACGATCAACTTCGGCCCGCAGCATCCCGCGGCGCACGGCGTGCTGCGGCTGGTGCTCGAACTCGATGGCGAGATCATCGAGCGCGTCGATCCGCACGTTGGCCTGCTCCACCGCGGCACCGAGAAGCTGATCGAGTATAAGACCTATTTGCAGGCTTTGCCCTATTTCGACCGGCTCGACTATTGCTCGCCGCTAGGCATGGAGCACAGCTATGTGCTCGCCATCGAAAAGCTGCTCGACCTCGAAGTCCCGGCGCGCGCGCAATATCTCCGCACGATGTTCGCCGAGCTGACGCGCATCTGCAACCACATGCTCAACATCGGCAGCCACGTCATGGACGTCGGCGCGATGACCCCGAACCTGTGGGTGTTCGAGCTGCGCGAAGATTGCCTGAACTTCTTCGAACGCGCGTCGGGCGCGCGGATGCACAGCGCGTACTTCCGTCCCGGCGGCGTCCATCAGGACGTCCCTGAAAAGCTGCTCGTCGACATCGGCGAATGGGTTGAAACGCGGCTGCCGAAGCTGTTCGGCGACGCGATGAGCCTGGTCATCGACAACCGCATCTTCAAGCAGCGCAACGTCGACATCGCGACAGTGAGCAAGGAAGATGCGCTGGCATGGGGTTTCTCCGGCCCGATGATCCGCGGCAGCGGCATCGCATGGGATCTGCGCAAGTCGCAGCCCTATGACGCCTATGCGAAGATGGAATTCGACATTCCCGTCGGCACCCGCGGCGACTGCTATGACCGCTTCATGGTCCGCGTCGAGGAAGTCTATCAGTCGGCGAAGATCATCAAGCAGTGCCTGCGCGACATGCCGAGCGGCCCGATCGCCAGCCTCGACCGCAAGGTCGTGCCGCCGAAACGCGGCGAGATGAAGCAGTCGATGGAATCGCTGATCCACCACTTCAAGCTCTACACCGAGGGTTTCCACGTTCCCGCGGGCGAAGTCTATGTCGCGACCGAAAGCCCCAAGGGCGAATTCGGCGTCTATCTGGTCAGCGACGGCACCAACAAGCCGTATCGCTGCAAGATCCGCCCGACGGCGTTTTCGCATCTTCAGGCGATGGACATGATGTCGAAGGGCCACATGCTTGCGGACACGACCGCCATCATCGGCGCGATCGACGTCGTGTTCGGGGAGTGTGACCGGTGATACTCCGTGAACTTGCGATCCTCATTCTCGTGCTTGCGGGATTCGCGTCGGCGACAGCTGCTTATCTGGCGGCGTTTCATGGCGAAGCGCCAGTAAAGGAAATCGTCTCGACAGCCTTTGCGGCGACGCTGGGCATGTACGTCGGACGATATATTGAACGAGGTCTGGCCCGTGGCTGACGCACCCCAAATCCCCGACGAAGCCGAAACCCGCGCGCGCTGGGGCGCTTTTGCGTGGACGGCGGAAAATGCCGAAAAGGCGAAGGCGGTCATCGCGCGCTATCCCGCGGGGCGCCAGCGTTCGGCGGTGATGCCGCTGCTCGACCTCGCGCAGCGTCAGGTCGGCGCCGAGACGCAGACGCAGGGCTGGTTGCCCGTTCCGGTGATCGAATATGTCGCCGTTCAGCTAGATATGCCGTTCATGCGCGCCTATGAGGTCGCGTCCTTCTACACCATGTACAATCTCGCGCCGGTCGGCCGCTATCATGTCCAGGTGTGCGGGACGACGCCGTGCCTGCTGCGCGGGTCGGACGATGTGATGGCGGCGTGCAAGAATCGTGGCATGACCAAGGGCAAGACGACGCCTGACGGGCTGTTCACGCTGACCGAGGTCGAGTGCATGGGCACCTGCACCAACGCGCCGATGGTCCAGATCAACGACGATAATTACGAAGACCTTGATTTCGACCGCATGGCGGCGATCCTCGACGCGCTCGCCGCGGGCGAGACGCCGAAGGCGGGGACGCAGATTGCAGGGCGGCACACTAGCGAGCCCGAGGGCGGCCCGACGACGCTGAAGGAAATGGTGAAGGCCAACCACGACTATCGGAAGGAGTGGTGACATGAGCCTTCAGGACAAGGACCGCATCTTCACCAACATCTACGGCTTCCAGCCGTGGAACCTGAAATCGGCGCAGATGCGCGGCGATTGGGACAAGACCAAGGATCTGATGAAGCGCGGCCAGGACGCGATCATCGAAGAGATCAAGGCGTCGGGGCTGCGCGGCCGCGGCGGCGCGGGTTTCCCGACCGGGCTCAAGTGGAGCTTCATGCCGAAGGAGCCGCGCGCCGACCGCCCCAGCTTCCTCGTCATCAACGCCGATGAGTCCGAGCCGGGGTCGTGCAAGGACCGCGAAATCATCCGCCACGATCCGCACAAGCTGATCGAAGGCGCGCTGATCGCGGGCTTCGCGATGCGCGCGCGCGCGGCGTACATCTACATCCGCGGCGAGTTCATCCGCGAGGCCGAGACATTGTTCGCGGCGGTGCAGGAAGCGTATGACGCCGGCCTGCTCGGCAAGAATGCCGCGAAGTCGGGTTATGATTTCGACGTCTTCGTCCATCGCGGCGCGGGCGCGTACATCTGCGGCGAAGAAACCGCGATGATCGAAAGCCTTGAAGGCAAAAAGGGCCAGCCGCGCCTGAAACCACCGTTCCCGGCGGGCGCTGGCCTCTACGGCTGCCCGACGACGGTCAACAATGTCGAAAGCATCGCGGTCGTCCCGACGATTTTGCGCCGCGGCGCGCCGTGGTTCTCGTCCTTTGGGCGCGAGAATAACAAGGGCACCAAGCTTTTCCAGATTTCGGGCCACGTCAACACGCCGTGCGTCGTCGAGGAAGAGATGAGCATTCCCTTCCGCGAGCTGATCGACAAGCATTGCGGCGGCATCCGCGGAGGCTGGGACAATTTGCTCGCCGTCATTCCCGGCGGTTCGTCGGTGCCGCTGGTTCCGGCGGCCGAGATCATGGACTGCCCGATGGATTTCGACGGGCTGAAAGCCGTCGGGTCGGGCCTGGGCACCGCCGCCGCGATCGTGATGGATAAGTCGACCGACGTCGTTCAGGCGATCAGCCGCATCAGCTATTTCTACAAGCATGAAAGCTGCGGCCAATGCACGCCGTGCCGCGAAGGCACCGGCTGGATGTGGCGCGTGATGGAACGCCTGCGCACCGGCGACGCCGACATTAGCGAAATCGACACGCTGTACGATGTCACCAAGCAGGTCGAAGGCCACACCATCTGTGCGCTCGGCGATGCCGCGGCGTGGCCGATACAGGGGCTGATCAAGCATTTCCGGCCTGAACTGGAGCGGCGTATTCGTGACAATGGCGGCGTGTTGGAGGCAGCGGAATGAGGTTCCTGTTGTCAGCCGTTGCTGCGGTTGCGCTTTTGACGCATCCGGCGTCGGCACAGATGGCGTCGGGCCGATCGGGGATGTCCACGTCGGCACCGCTGAACAATGTTTCGGCGTTCAACGAACTCCAAAAATTGGGCGAATGCTTCGCGGAGCATCATCGGAAACAGGCACTTGCTGTAATTGCCACGGTTCCGGGTTCACCTGAAGAGAAGGATGTCTTCAAGCGGGTATTCTCTGGAGAGCGCGCAACCTGCCTGTTTGACGGCACGAGCATGTCGATGTCCACAATTTACGCGCGCGGCGTCATCGCCGAAGGGCTGTTGCGGTCGGAAGGCGTTACGCAGGAATATGTGCTTCCCGCTCCGACCCCTGCCGACGCGCGCGATCTCCACGGGGTCGCGCGTTGCTACGCAACAGGGCATCAGACAGAAGTCCAAACGCTGCTTCAGACGAAGGCAGGCAGCCCCGCCGAGGTTAAGGCCGTTGCGGCGATCTGGGAAGATTTCAGAGCCTGCATGCCCGGATTCAACGTGCGGTTGAATGCGCCTTGGATCCGATTCTTGTTGGCAGAGGCGCTCCTTCGGCTTGCGCCTGATACGAAATTGTCGAGAGGGTAACGATGCCTAAAGTCACTGTAGATGGCGTCGAAATCGATGTCCCGCAGGGCGCCACCGTCCTGCAGGCGTGCGAGTTGGCGGGGAAGGAAATTCCGCGCTTCTGCTACCACGAACGCCTGAGCATCGCGGGTAATTGCCGCATGTGCCTGGTCGAGGTCGCGCCCGGCCCGCCGAAGCCGCAGGCGTCGTGCGCGCTGCCGACTGCCGAGGGGCAGATCATTAAGACCGATAGCCCAATGGTGAAGAAGGCACGCGAGGGGGTGATGGAGTTCCTGCTCATCAACCACCCGCTCGATTGCCCGATTTGCGATCAGGGTGGCGAGTGCGACTTGCAGGACCAGAGCATCGCCTATGGCCGCGGCGCGACGCGCTATGACGAGAACAAGCGCGCGGTCACCGAGAAATATATGGGGCCGATCGTCAAGACGGTGATGACCCGCTGTATCCAGTGCACGCGCTGCGTCCGCTTTGCGGAGGAAGTCGCCGGCGTCGAAGACATCGGCGCGATCGGGCGCGGCGAGAATATGCAGATCACGTCCTATCTGGAACGCGCGGTGGCGAGCGAGCTGTCGGGCAATGTTGTCGATCTGTGCCCGGTGGGGGCGCTGACCAGCAAACCCTATGCGTTCGAAGCGCGGCCGTGGGAGCTGACCAAGACGCTGGGCATCGACATGATGGACGCGGTCGGCACCAATGTGCGGATCGACGCGCGCGGGCGGCAGGTTCTGCGAGTTTTGCCGCGGATCAACGATGATGTGAACGAGGAATGGGCGAGCGACAAGACGCGCCACCATGTCGACGGCCTGACCCGCCGCCGTCTCGACCGGCCCTATGTCCGCCGCGATGGCCAGCTGGTCGAAGCGACATGGGTTGAAGCGTTTGAGGCGATCAGGGCGGTGAACGCGGGCAAGTCGGTCGCCGCGATCGCGGGCGATATGGCCGATTGCGAGACGATGTTCGCTGCCAAGGCGCTGGTCAATGCGCTCGGTTCGACGCTGCTTGAAGGGCGCCAGACCGGGCTCGACTATGACGTCACCAGCCTGTCGGCGGTCAATTTCAACACCGGCATCGCCGAGGCCGAGAATGCCGACGTGATCCTGCTGATCGGCACGAACCTGCGCTGGGAAGCGCCGCTGATCAACACGCGCATCCGCAAGGCGGTGTGGAAAAAGGGCGCGAAGGTCTTTGCGATCGGTCCCGAGAAAGACCAGACCTACAAGGTCAGCTGGCTCGGCGACGACGCCTCGCTCGTCGCGAAACTGCCCGCCGCGGCGCTCGACGCGCTGAAGGGCGCTGAACGCCCGCTGATCATCGTCGGCGGTGGCGGCCTTGCGGTTCCCGGCATCCATGGTGCGGCGCTCGCGCTCGCCAAGTCGGTGAACGCGGTCAAGGACGGCTGGAACGGCTTTTCGGTCGTCCATATGGCGGCGAGCCGCATGGGTGGGCTGATGCTCGGTTACGCGCAGCCCGGCGGGATCAAGGATATCGTCGCAGCGAAACCGAAGCTCGCCTTCTTCCTCGGCGCCGACGAAGTCGACTTCACCGGTTTTGCCAAGACGTTGAAGGTCTATGTCGGTCATCATGGTGACAAGGGCGCGCATGCCGCCGACGTCATCCTGCCCGCTGCGGCGTGGACCGAAAAGGACTTCACCACAGTCAACACCGAGGGCCGCGTCCAGCGCAGCGAAAAGGCCGTGTTCGCACCGGGCGATGCGCGCGAGGACTGGAGCATTTTCCGCGCCCTCGCCGATACGCTGGGCGTGTTGCTCGGCTTCGACAGCTTCGATGCGTGCCGCGCGGCGATGGTTGCTGCGGTTCCGGCGCTCGGCTTCGAAGGGGTCGCCGATTATGGCTGGTCGGTGCCCAAGCTGGCTGCCAAGCCCGAGGCGCGCGCGATCCCGTCGCCGATCAAGGATTTCTACCTCACCAACGCCATCTGCCGTGCGTCGCCGACGATGCAGCGCTGCTCGGACGAAATCCTCCATGGTGGTGACTATGCGGAGGCCGCGGAATGACCCCGGTACATGCGATCGCCAGCGTCATGCTGGCCGGGATGAGCTTTGCCGTCTGGCGTGGCTTTAATCCGCGCAACAAGTCCGAGAAGCCCGGGCCGCATAACGGCTGGCGCAACCAGGACGGGACGCGGAAATGACCGAAACCTTCATCTCCTGGGGCATGGACCCGAACTGGGCGTGGGGCGTCGCAACCGTCGCGGGCATCCTACTGATCGCGTTGCCGCTGATGCTCGCGGTCGCTATGATCATCTATGCAGACCGCAAAATCTGGGCAGCGATGGCGTTGCGTCGCGGCCCGAACGTCGTCGGTCCGTTTGGCTTGCTGCAAAGCTTTGCCGACGGCCTGAAAGTGTTCCTGCAGGAAACGATTATCCCGACGGGCGCCAATCGCGGGCTGTTCCTGATCGCGCCGATCATCACCTTCACTGTCGCCTTGATGGCGTGGGCGGTGATCCCCTTCAATTCGGGCGCGGTGCTTGCCGATATCAACGTCGGGCTGCTCTACATCCTCGCGATCTCGTCGCTCGGCGTGTATGGCGTGGTGCTGTCGGGCTGGGCCTCGAACTCGAAATATCCCTTCTTTTCCGCGATGCGCGCCGCGGCGCAGATGATCTCTTATGAAGTCTCGATCGGCTTCATCCTGGTCGGGGTCGTGCTCTATGCCGACAGCTTCAACCTCAACGAAATCATCAAGGCGCAGCAGGGCCATGGGCTCGGCATCGTCAACGCCTTTGGCTTCAATCTGCTGCTGTTTCCGCTCGCGGTAATCTTCCTGATCGCCAGCCTCGCCGAAACCGCGCGCGCGCCGTTCGACCTGACCGAAGCCGAGAGCGAACTCGTCGCGGGCTATCAGACCGAATATTCGTCGATGAGCTTCGCGCTGTTCTGGCTCGGCGAATATGCCAATGTCCTGCTGATGGCGACGCTGAACGCGGTCCTGTTCTGGGGCGGCTGGCTGCCGCCGCTCAACATTGACCTGATCCCGTGGTTCGACATTCCGGGGATCATCTGGCTGTTCGCCAAGATCCTGTTTTTCTTCTTCATCTTCAGCTGGGTGAAGGCGACCGTGCCGCGCTACCGCTATGACCAGCTGATGCGCCTTGGCTGGAAAATCTTCCTGCCGATTTCGCTGATCTGGATCTTCCTGATCTCGGGCTGGCTGATGCTGACGAGGTACTCATGACTTCTATTGCCCACCTCATCAAAAGCTTCACCTTGTGGGAGTTTGTGAAGGCGCACGCCCTCACGCTCAAATATTTCTTCAAGCCTAAGGCGACGATCAACTATCCGTTCGAGAAGAACCCGCTGAGCCCGCGTTTCCGCGGTGAGCATGTGCTGCGCCGTTATCCGAACGGCGAGGAACGATGCATCGCGTGCAAGCTGTGCGAAGCGGTGTGCCCGGCGCAGGCGATCACGATCGAGGCCGAGCCGCGCGAGGACGGCTCGCGCCGCACGACACGCTACGACATCGACATGACCAAGTGCATCTATTGCGGCTTTTGTCAGGAAGCCTGCCCGGTCGATGCGGTGGTCGAGGGGCCGAACTTCGAATATGCGACCGAAACGCGCGAAGAACTGCTCTATGACAAGGCCAAGCTGCTCGCCAATGGCGACAAATGGGAACGCGCGATCGCGGCAAATCTTGCCGCCGACGCGCCCTATCGATAAGGGCGCGCGCACATGATTCAGCTTATCGCCTTTTACCTGTTCGCGACGATCGTCATCGCCTCTGCGGCGATGGTGATTTTCGCGCGCAACCCGGTCCACAGCGTCATGTGGCTGATCCTCGCCTTCTTCAACGCGGCGGGGTTGATGCTGCTGGCGGGGGCCGAGTTCATCGCGATGTTGCTCGTCATCGTTTATGTCGGCGCGGTCGCGGTGCTGTTCCTGTTCGTCGTGATGATGCTCAACATCGATTTCGCCGAGCTGCGCGCCGGTTTCGTGCGGTACCTGCCGCTCGGCGCGTTGGTGGCGATCATCCTCGTCGCCGAACTGATCTTCGCGCTGGGCGCGTGGAGCGCGGGCGGGGTCGATCTGGCCGCGCGTGCGGCGCCAGCGGTGACCGACAAGAGCAATATCCAGCAGATCGGTGAACTTCTCTACACGCGCTACATTTTCCTGTTCGAGGCGGCTGGGATCATCCTGCTCGTCGCGATGATCGGCGCGATCGTGCTGACGCATCGCCAGCGGGGCGGGGTGCGCACGCAGAATATCTCGCTGCAGAACCAGCGCCGTCCGCAGGATGCAACGCGGCTTGTCGATCCGGGCGTCGGGCAGGGGATGGAATTGTGATTTCGGTCGGCCACTATCTTGCCGTTTCGGCGGTGCTGTTCACGCTCGGCGTGCTCGGCATTTTCATCAACCGCAAGAATATCATCGTCATCCTGATGGCGATCGAGTTGATCCTGCTCGCGGTCAACATCAACCTCGTCGCGTTCAGCGCCGCGCTGGGCGACCTCGTTGGACAGGTGTTCGCGATGTTCGTGCTCACCGTCGCGGCGGGCGAGGCCGCGATCGGGCTTGCCATTCTTGTGATTTATTTCCGCGGCCGCGGCACCATTGCGGTCGATGACGCCAACCGGATGAAGGGGTAAGCCGGTGATTCAGGCGATCGTTTTCCTGCCGCTGCTCGCG
>Ga0265296_1000884_pt1 | contig 39191 bp, 60 predicted proteins | sample MunlanPumphouse1_FD_189073 | JGI IMG/M metagenome (GOLD analysis project Ga0265296, IMG submission 189073) | Groundwater microbial communities from a municipal landfill in Southern Ontario, Canada - Pumphouse #1 | ecosystem: Environmental > Aquatic > Deep subsurface > Groundwater | place...
GGTGTTGGCGGTGTTTACTAGAACCTCCTTGAAATCCTTCAAGGCGTTGTAGCGTTTAACATCATTGGTATGAAATCCGATCAGTTCCAGTTGGGTGGATTTTTGGAGCGGGCAGGCCCAGCAGCCATATCTGGCATTGCCGACACAGACGCCTGCTTTTTCGCCGTAGACGCACTCATCCGAGGAGTATTTATAGACATTGATCAGTTCGGCATGATCGCCCCAGGGGCAGGGCTCAGTCATGAGGCATTCCCAGACGTCATGGGCGGTCCAATCGAGGATCGGGGCGTAATGGTTAGGCGCATAATTCTTTTTCTTGTAAATCCTGGCTCTAAGGGCGCTCTCGGAGCTTCTGACCCCGACAAAGACGGTAAACTGTTTTCCAGTCGTGATCTGCTTGATGTAATTTTTGATCGGGTCGATCTTGAGTTTGCCGGTGCACCAGCGAAACCCCATGTGGGCGGCGGGATAACCCATGCCCAAGACCGAAACCCAAAAGCTGTTTGTGAGTTCGGGATAGACCATGATCATCTCGGCATTCAGGTGGCTTACCTGGATGTAGTTCTGGATCAGCTTACGGGTGCGATCAAGATATGTTTTGAAATAGGGAATTTCCATGAGGGTATCGGAGGTAATGATATAGAGCTTCTTGTTGCTGTTGCCTATTGCTTGAATGATTTGTTGCAGCATCACCGAGGAGTCCTTGCCGCCTGAGAATGAGACGATGTTGATGTCCCGCAATTGCTGGTGGATTTCCTCTATTAAGGCCTCTTGGATGGTAGCGCTGGACAATTAACGAACCTCCGGTATCTCATCCCATTCCATCTCATCCAGGCATCGGCCGGCGGCTTTCTTGCCGACGCGAGACATGAGCATTGCATTAAAATCGTTGTGATTAAGTCCACTCCGCTTTTCTTCAGCCATAATATCGTCCCGGTGAAAGGCAATTGACCGTCCATCGCTATAGACGCAGAGAACCTTTTTGCGATAATCCGTGGCATGTGCCCATTCTCCCCAGCTTTTAAAGAAGTACGGCACTCCCGCCGCTTGGCATTGATCCCGCAAGCCTCTGGCCCAATTCGGGTGCATAGGGCGGGCCCCGGGGCCGGACTCGCCGCCAGCAATTACCCAAGCGTCATTGCCACGCTCTAAGAAGTCAGACGGCAGAACCACGGGGCCAAGTGCGGGTTCATAGGAAATAAAAACCTTGGCTGCCGGAATTTGCTTCAAATAGGCCCAACGCTTATCGAACCATTCCTGGTTCTCGGCGGTGACACCGAGCCAGATGTTTTTCAAAGGCCACCTATAACCAGCTCCGGCGATTTCCTCATCCCCAGCAAGAGGGGTTCGCAGTAAGCCATTTCTCCAGAGAGCAAAAATTTCCCCCATGCGCTCCGGACGTTTGGTTAAGATTAAAAACGTGTGGTAGCTGCACATGGCGGCATAAATAAGGACTTGTTCGATGGACTCACCTGGCACATCCTCATGGAACAGATCGCCCATGGAGCACACAAACACCCGGCTCGGCTTCTTCCATTTTAGGGGCTCATCCAGCCGGTCCGGGTGCAGGGTCACACTAAACGGCTTATCCTTGGGATATCCGGCCCGGCCCGCCAGTCGCTTTGCCATACGCTCGGCATAGCAGTTCTGGCAGCCGGGGGAAATTTTGGTGCAGCCGGTGACCGGATTCCAGGTGCAGTCGGTCCATTTGATTTTGCTCAGGCCCATAATTTCCTCTATTGCCAAAGTTTTAAGCCAAAGGATCAAAGATTGTATCCAAAACATTTCTTACAAAATTAAGCTTTTCTCTTATTCGTTTGGTCTTATGTTTATAGTCAACAAGTTCAAAACAATTTTTACAAAGGTATTGGGATTGATATAAAAACAGATGCCATTTACCAGATAAGGGTTTTTGTTTGCACCTCGCACATCTGCTATCAGAAATAACCCTTTGCTTTGCCATCACTGCACCGCCCTGGCCGCTTCCAGAAAGGCCTCGGCGGCGGACTTGTCCACGATCTCGAAGATTATCCGGTCACCCGCGCCGTCCTTAAACTCAGCCATACGGTGCCCCAGGCGGTCTGTCCATGCGGTGATGAATTGCCATGAGGCATCCAAGGTGATGGTGATTACTTGGGGCATCTCAATCCCCGGAACGGCCGCACAACCTTGTTCCCGTCCTGTCTTTGAATCAGGACGTTACGGGGGCCTTTGCCGTTCCATCGAATCAAAACGGTAACTGGCTTGCCACGCTCAAGGTAGGTCTTGCCGATCATAGTTACTCCAGGACTGTCACCTGGTAGCCAGAAGTTTTATTGTAACTGGTGATTTTTGTTTGATCTTCAAATAATCCCCCAAGCAATAACCCGGTCATCATTCCGTTTTCATTCTGAATAGAACTCATAATTCCCGTAACCATTAAATCTGATGGCAACCTCTCTAATATTTCTATAATGTCTCTTACAGTGGCATCTTTCTTAGTCAGACTTGTTGTTTTTCCATCTTCCTTGTAAAACCATTTAACCATTGCTATTTCCTCCAAGTTAAAGTTTCCTACCCCTGGTGCTGTTTCTCGGGCGTTTTCCAACCCGGCCTCGGCGGGCCAGGAGCAGGGGTTAGGGGTTAGAGATAAGGGGAGTAGAGATGATAAAATCTATAGGTTCGCCTCATGATTATTTAACCAGATGACCCAGTCATATTTCTGGTGCTGATATAGCCTAATCAGAACGCGGTCAAAAGTAGCGCCATGAGGGAAGTTTTGGGCAAACCATCGCAGACCTGGGCTACAAGCTCCTTGTTTCAATAACCAGAGCCCAGTGATCAAACGTGAAGGTCTGGCATAGTGGCCCTTAGAGAAATCAGACTCTGGCACCATACGGCCGCCACATCCGGCACAAAGATTATCCTCACCCGAATAGAAAGACCGGAAATCCTGTGATAGACAATCGATGCAGATGGTATCAATGAGGGTGAAGTGAGGTTGAATGATCATCTCTTCAATTTGTTGCTGGCCGATCATCTTCTCACCACCTCCATCAGGCTCGGCCCGTACCATAACCATCCCAGGAAGATCAAGACCAAGGGCGCCAGGATAAGGGCGGCATAGGCGGCCATTTTTCGCCGGTCCTGCCAGGTGCCGCCTGAGGCCAGGGGCCAGAAGAGCCACAGGAAGATGGTCATAGGGTGTGGACCTCCTCAGGGTTGGGAAATAATCTCGGGGATAGTATATCGGTCAAGTTGTTCGGATCATCCCATTTGAGCAGGGCCAGGGCGGCCACGACCAGGCGGTGCCCGGCGGGAGTGCGGCGGCGGCCGGCGGCATGGAAGGCCTGTTTCAAGGCCCAATAGCTGGCGGCGAGCTCCGGCGGCACGGTGATCTTGCCCCGGCGGGTCTGCCAGACCTCCGGGGTTTGGGCCTGGCTCAGGGTGTCAAAGTGCCGGGCCGCGGCCCGGATGAACTCGGCCGCCAGGAAGACCAAGGTTTGGTGGTGTTGTTGACGACGCAGGATGGTCAGAACGCCCATGGAACCGAGAATGCCCAGGGTCAGGCCGATGACAATCCCGATGATCATGGCGCAGCCTCCTGTTCTTGGAGTTCAGGCCTGAACACGTCCTCATCCAACCGCAGCATCAAGCCGCCGCACTGCACGCAGATCGCCGTGTGGTCATCGATCCCGGCGACGCGCTTATCAACAGTGGGGCAATCCACGCATTGGTATTCGTAGAGGGGCATATCTAAACTCCACCAAAAAGGGTTTCGATTCCCTGGCGGACTACATCCTGATAGATAACATCATCAAAAATCCGAGAGATTTGAGGTTCAATTTCATGAAGAAGGCGTCTGGCTAAGTATCTGCCCCAAATCTTTTTTGTCCCGCTCAAGGAAAAACCGTTTATGCGCATCAGTCTGGCGACTTCCTCCAGATTCTTTACTTCCCACCAGGGAAATCTCACTTTAATTTCAGCCATTCTTCCCTCCCTACCCCTACCGCCGGGCCTTCCTCGTTCAGGTCCGTCAGGGGTGTTTGTGGTTTATCTGGCGATATCGATCCAGCCCTTGGTGGCCGAGACGTATTTGACCAACCGGCCCACTTTGATGTTATAGGTGGCTCCGGTAGCATCATCAAAGGTGTGGTCATCAGAGGCATACATAGGCGTACCCACCATGGCCTGGGTGATGGACAGCGCGTCGAACTCGAACACCCCGGTTCGCCGCAGATTCACACTCTGGCCGCCGTCACTCCCGCCGCTGTTGTCCACCTGTTCCATGGCCACCCCGGCGAACCGGTGGCCGGCGGTGTCCGCTGCCGGCACTGCATATCCCGTGGCATTGACACATACCAGGGAGCCGGCGAAAATTTTCGTGTTGGCTGCTACCGGGAAATCCACCTCAATACCTTCCCGGTAAGGGGTAGCCCGGTCACGGGTTAAAGCTGGCATATCCTTCCCTCCTCTACCCCCGGCAAACCAAGGCGGCTATGCCGGGGATGTGCCTGAATGTTGTCCTGCGGGCTTTCTGGCCTTCATTAGAAAAATCTTCACTCCCCCACCTTCGCCCCAACCTTATAGGCTCTCGCCTCGTTGCCGCCTTCAAGCACATGGTAGAACTCATGGGCTACCGTCGCCTTGTCCACGTCCGGCTCTGACAAGTAGACCACACCGCCCCACTGGACTCCTAAGAGCCGTTCCCCTGGTTCCAGGTTAGGGAACATGGCTCTCAGGGCTACATGGTCCCGCACAAAGACGATGGGCGGCGTCTTGTAGCTCTCAGCCTGGCGGCATTCCCGGCGGACGGCATTGTAGGTGTCCACCATGTTCACCCGGGGGCCTTCCAGGGCATCCATTGCCGCGCAAGCCATGGTCAGGGTGAGTGCGGTTATAAGGAGAGCGAACTTTATGGCGATCTCGTTATCGTGTCACCTCATAAAAAAGGCGCATTACTCTCCGGCTGCCCTCAGGACTATCCTGGGGTGCCGTCTGGAGTCTGGGGCCGGTCCAGAGGCCGCGACTCCTGGGGTTCTGACTGCTTAATCCGGTGCTCGGTTGCATTCCGTCCCGCTCCACCTTGGCAAGAATTGTGGCCGCTGATGGGGTGGGCGATGAACTATGAAAAGGATAATACATGCAATAATATTTATGTCAATAAAAATAATTGAGTGTAGTTTTTTTTGACGAAAAAAAGCGGCCCGAAAGCCGCTCAAGTGGATTAGAGTTTGGGGATGTTAAATTATCAAGCTCCTTGGCGCATGGCTAATTTTAATTGGATCTTGGCTTCTTTTATAGCGGCGGGATTGTTTTGTTTTTGAGTTTCCTTATAGTAATCAAGGAGCATCGGGAAGTTAGTCTGAGGCAAGACGGCCTGGATATGGGCCAATTCGCTCCGGCAATCGGAATCATAAAGCCAAGCTTCATTGCCTTCTAAAAGTTGGAATTTATGTTTACAAAACTGGCTGAATTTTCCAGCGATACAAGTGCATTTAAGCCAAAGCCGATCATCTTTGCAGATAAAAGTAACATCATAAAAGCCTCCTGAGCTACTTTTGGCCTTGATTACGGTTTTGAAGGGTTCGATAGGGGCTCGGGGTGCAGGACGTTCGGGCAATGGCTCTTGGTGAAAGATAAATCCTTTAATTTTTTTCAAGATACTCAAGTCTTTTCGCCTCCTTTTTTCAGAATCAATCCAACATCGCGATATAGCGTTTCACTATATTAGGGTTGGGAGTGCTCCGGTCTTCGGCACAATCATTAAATATTCGGCCTATGAGCCTGCTTTTTTGATCTGGACGGATTGGCCTCTTTCCTTGCTGAAGGACCTCTTCTATCACTTTCAAGGTTTGATGTAAGAGCTCATCCTGTCTCTGGTCTAAGGGCCGGGCCTCATAGACGGCTTTAGTTTCTTCTACGGCAAGTAAGGGTTCCTCTCCGAAAACTAACCAATCCAATGATTTATTAAAGCTCTTGGCGATAGTTAATAGGGTATCGGTATCAACGCTCTTCCCGCGCCATTTTGGATTAAACCAGCGGGCTGCCATATTTTCTAACCCAGCTTCTCGATCAAATTCGGCTCCAGATTTAAGATTTTTTTCAGTCATAATTTTCTTAATCTGACCTATGAAAATCTCCATCGGGAAAATATTTTTATATTTTTTCGCCAAAAATTAATCCTATGTAATTTTCGCTTGACTAAATCTTACTTCAGCGTATTATCCTTTTCTTAGCACCCAAGGAGATGAAGATGGCTGAGGCCACCGACCTTAAGGACCTGTTTAAAGATCATCTCGACTGGCTCACCCGCCTGGAAATCATGCATGGCGAAGCGCCATCCGACCGCATCATCAAAATTACCTTTCCCTGGTGGACCTTGGACCCGCCCTGCACCCACAGTGAGATCATGTTCGCTCCGGCCGATGTGCCGGTACTCCGGGAATTCTGCCGGGAACATTCCACGCTGCTTGATTTCCTTACCGGCCAGCCGGGCCACGGCCTCTCCGGGGCCTTTATGAAGCATCTAACCCTGATCGGTCAGATGGCTGAGGCTACCTACAACGCCCTAATAACTCCTCCGCCTCGCGCAGGCGGATATCAAGCAGATTGACCAAGGGGTCCCCGCAATTCGGGCATAGGAAGAGGTAATGGTCTTCATTATCGGTGGCGGCGCAATAATCGAATTCAACTTCTTGTCGGCAACACTTGCAGGTGCACGACGCCATGATGGTCCGGTTTTTGTTTTGTAACAAGACTTCTCCCGGACCAGTTGGAACCAAGTAGGCTGGAAACATAGCAATCCTCCTGCCTCTGGACAAACCACGGGCGGGTGAGGTTGGCCCCCGGAGCCGGCTGAGTCTTGCCGGGCCTGGCCGGTTCCGGGGTTTGCCGGCAAGCATAGCATGAAAGGGAAGAATAATACAGATGAAAACCCTGCAAGAACTTAAGCGCCGTCAGGAGTTCCACATCAAGAGCCTGCTGGCCAGCCGGACGGACAGCCGGGGGCGGCGCATGAACCTGACGTCCCTGAGCCTGGAGCTCGGCGAAGCGTATGGCACGGTGGCCGGGGTGGTCTACGGCAACCGCATCAATCCGCAGATCCGGGCCAAAATCGCGGCGTTTCTCGGCCAACCGGTGGAGGAACTCTTTCTGGTCGAGGATCTGGGGACGAACGGCAACGGCCAGGCGGCTCAGGCCAACTAAAGCGGCGAGGCAAGAGGAAGTAGGAGGAAGAGAGCCAGAAAAAAAGCCCCGGCCTGACGGCCGGGGCTCCCGGATTAAGCAGGCAGAACACCAAGAGTCGAGGCCCCTGGACGGGCCCAGGCTCCAGACAACACCCCCGGCAAGCCGGGACGGGCCGATGCGTAATGCGCCCTGTAATGCGCCCTGTCTACTTGGGTTAGATTTTAAAACGTTCACAATTTATTACAAGTTCGGTTTTTCAAAATTATTCGAACAGTAGGTGCGCATGAGTTATCAACATTTTGTCCCGCAACGTAAGGTTTTAGTGAAACAATGGCTGAGGAAAGCCTTGGAGTCCGGCAAGGTCTCCACGGAATTCATCGCCCACCAGTGCGGCATCTCTGATTCCCTGCTCTCCCGACAGCTCAATCCCGAAGACCCGGAACGCTACTTCCACCTGCATAACCTGCCCATCATGGTCCACGAAACCGGCGATTTTACTCCTTTAGACCAGGTAGAGGCCGTGCTGGGCCGGGTAGGTTTTTTTATGCCGCCGGGGCAGACCGGCGCTGACCAGCAGCACGCCGCGGCCGAGGTGCTCCATAAGGTCGGGGGGCTGGTCGCCGCTCTGGGGCAGGTGGACCGTTTCGGGATCGAGTGCTTAGGCAAAGAGGCCATCCGGGCCATCTGCACGCTCATGGCGGCGGTGGCATGAGCCCTGGGGCGCCTCAGTCTTGGCCTCAACGCCTTCAGGAAAGCGCCAGCCCGGAAACCAGTCGGGGTGGGCGCGGACTATCGCCTGTATCTTTTGGATCAGGTGCTGGCGGGCGGCAGGGGATGACAGTGGTTCGAGTAAATGTTTCATGGTTTGAACATAATGGATAATCGAGCCCTGAGTAAAGGCTAACTTTTCATTACCTTTAGCTTTTTGGAGTTAATGTATGTCAAACGCCGATGAATTCGTGGCCTTGCCCCTGGAAACCCGGCGCCGCCTGCTTAAGCACCTGGTTTATCAAACTATCCCTGAGGGCGAAGTCAAAGAGACGGCCGATGCGCCTGGGGTCAAGGTCGAGCCCTACACCCTCTATCGCCGCCGGGATGAAAACCGGGAAAATTACGATTTGGTACATCCGGACCTGGTCGGCATCATGTTGTACCGCCGGGATTTGCGCATCCTGGACTTCCTGGAAGGCCTCTTTGGCCGCGTCGGCTTCACCATACCCAAGCCTTTAGAATCCCTGGAAGACATTGGCCGGCACATTACCCGGGTGTTCAGGGAGGCCTCGGCCGCGTGTCAGGCCATTGTGGACTCGGTTGATGTCGGCTCACAGGGCGGGGAAGAAATTACCTGGGAGGAGTTCACCAGTATCCAGCGGGAGATCCGGGGAGCGCACCAGCAGTTAGCGGCCCTGGAAGCGGCGGCCCGCAAGAAATCCCAGAAGCACCACTCCTGGCCGGCCCGGTTGGTGGCGAAGTTGTCGGGGCGCCGGGCATGAGCCAGCGCCTGCAAGAATTCCTGGATTTTTTTGGCGAGGAAACCAAGGTCTTGCGGATTGAGCTGGCCCACGAGGGGGGCGAGACGATAGACCAGGACGTTCTGGTGTTCCTGGGTGAGGCCCTGCGGGTCGCGGGGCTGGCCCTGGAAGGCCGCTGCCGGACACCTATCTTGTGCCGCCCTTCCCGGCCCATCACCTTTGCCGAGATGATTGCGCCTTTGACCCCTGGTGAGCGGATGTCCCTGGCAAAACGGGTGACAGAATGTGGCCGGCAATTCCTGGACGATAAGATACCGGTGCCCCAAGCGCCAGTCACCATTGCGCCGGGTAGGTGTCTCTCCCCGGATAACCCGGACCGAAAGCCATGCCCCACAGGAGGACAGGATGAGCCGAATGATGGTGCATAATGCCGATACCCTGCAGCGCCGCGTAATCAAGGTCTGTTGCCCTCTGTGCGGCGCCTTCATCCGGAGGATGGTCACTGATTGCCTGCGAGTCACGGAAACCTGCCGGACCTGCGTCTATGGCGAGGCCGCCCGTGGACGGTGATGAGGCCCAAAAAGATAAAAAAGGCCAAAAAATCAGAGAATGTTTCCCCAAATGGCCTTACGTCAAGAAAACAAGATATTGCGGTAAATGGCGCTTCAGGAAACAGGAAAGAGTCAATGAACGATGATGAAGCCCTGGTATTGCTGCTCACGGACGTCTGCGATTTGTGCGGGCGGAAGTTCGCCGCGGGCGAAGAGTTCTACCTGCTCAAGCGGGTGGCCCTCGTTTCGGGGGGGGCGGCGAGGTGATGAGCGAGGTGGCCATGTGTGTGGAAGCCTGTGGCGGTGAGGATGTGGTGCAGATATGAGTTTCTCTCCAGAGCCCACCATAGCCTGTAACGCTTTGCCAGGCCAGCCGGCCAAATTATCAGGCTGGGGCTGCCTGGTGCAGCAGGCCGTCGCCCATGAGCGTCCTTACATCGGCGGCTGCCCTTGTCAGGCCGGCCTTAAGGTGCGCCGGGATAACCCGGCGCAATGGCAGACCGCCAAAGGCAAATCCATCCATTTTCGCCGGGGCGGTTGGGCCGGGGTTGTTGATCAGGTCAACCCGAATAATATTTCCGCCGAAAGCCGGGAGAAGCTTAAGAACTTGAAAGATCAAAGCCAAGGGGAATTACATCGTTAACTCACGAATGAGGGCGGAATGAAAATATACATCGCAAGCTCTTGGAAAAATCAACACGCCGTGGAAATGCTTACTGATCTTCTTGAGGCTAAGGGCCATCAGGTCCATTCTTTTGTGCGTGAAGCAGTTAATACTGAGGGTCGTACTGAGATCAAGTTTGATTTTGAACAATGGATAAACTCAGAAGACGGTGAGCGCAAGTTCCAATTTGATCTCCATGGGGCCACTAAGTCTAATTGAGTGGTTTATATCGGCCCCTCGGGAACTGATGCCTGGGCAGAATTAGGGGCAGCTTGGGCCTCTGGTGTACCCATTGTCGGTCTTTATGCCAAAGGTGAGCAATCGGGGCTTATGCGTCGGATGGTGACTTGGTTTAGAGACTACCGAGAACTTCTGAGGGAGTTATCGTGAGTAAAGTATGTAATTCCCAAGCCAAGGAGGTGCACCATGCGGAAATAAATCAAACCCAAGCTGAGCGGAATTTAGATTTTACCCCGGCCTGGCCCGCAGCCTGGCCGGGGGATACTTGAGGGGGAGATATGAGCCGGTTTTCCATTGATTCGGACAAAGAAAAGCAAGCCTTAAGAAATTTAGCAACGATGGGTTTTTGTACTGAAGAAGAGGCAAGAAGGGAAGATGGAGATAGTTGGCTCCAATGGCAATTAACTTGTGTAGCGCAAATAATGCATATTCATGAGGAACTATTAGTCATGCATTGGAACAATGCTTCTGATTTAGCAGTTTTTTTTACACTTCAAAGAAATTTAGCTGACAATCTTCGAGGTTATGTTGGAGAGGTCGAATAATGATACCTCCTCTCCTCATCGGTCTTTCCGGCAAGGCTGGCTCAGGTAAGAGCACTGCGGCCGATTATCTCTGGGACCAGTATCTTTACCACCGGTTTGCCTTTGCCGACACCTTAAAGGTCCTGGTGGGACAGGCCTTCGATTTTTCCCAAGAGCAACTCTATGGTGACCTCAAAGAAGTGCCCGACCCGCGGTTCGGCAAATCGCCGCGCTGGTGTTTGCAGCACCTCGGCACGGAGGTTTTTAGAGGTATTTGGCCCGGGATCTGGGTCCATCACCTGATGGAATCCGTCCGGGACTTCTGGCAGATGAATGGGGAGCGGCCGGTGGTGGTCACGGACGTGCGGTTTTTAGATGAGGCTGAGGCCCTCAAAAACGTTGGGGCAGTCCTGATCAGAATAGAACGCGCCGGGGCCGGAGCGCAGGCGGGCATTCCGGATCATATTTCGGAGACCAGTCTGGACGCCTATCCAGGCTGGGATTACGTGCTCCAAAACGACGGCAGCCTGGCGGCGTTAGAATTCATGCTGGATCAGATTGTCGGGGGTGTCACATGACCGAGCGCCAGCGGGGTCGGGTGAAATGGTTCGATGTCAAGAAGGGGATCGGTTTTATCCAGCGGGAGGGTGCCCCGGATGTGTTCGTCCATTTTAGCGAGATAATCTCCGTCATCCGTAGTTTTGAGAAAGGTGATGCTGTGGAATTCACGGTAAAGCAGGGACGCCAGGGACCAGCGGCGGCGGATGTGGTGAGGTTGTAGGTAGTCCTGGGTAGATAGTTATGAAATGGTTTGAGCACCAGACATCGGCTCATCAGAACAAGAAGATCCGCAAGATCGAGGTTTTCTATAAGGACCGCGGTGGCCAGGCGGTAATGGCCGCAGTGGGCCGGTTCTGGCGCCTACATGAAATCGTTGGCAATCAGGGCCTGGATGATGCTGGTTTAGACACCTATGCGTTGCCAGAGGGGTATGGACTGGAGGTTTTAGCAGACGATCTCTACTGTTCAAAAGATGAACTATGCGAATTTCTCGAATTGTTGGCCAAAATTAATTCCATTGACCCTGAAGCCTGGAGCGAGGCGCGCACAGTTTTCCTGCCAAAATTAGCAGAACGTGCGGACACGTATACTAAACGGTTAAATCAGAAGAGAGAGCGTGAGAAATCACGGGAAGATAGTGGTCAATATGGTCAGAAGGTTCGAACCGGCTTAGAAGAGTGTTCGAAGAGTGTTCGAACAGGCTTAGAAGAGTGTTCACCACCACAAGTACAAGTACAAACACAAAAAGAAACTACCCCCCTACCCCCCGCAAACGGGGGGAATGGCGCGGGTGATTTTTTGAAGTGGTTCGAAGCCTACCCTGCGGAACGCCGCAAAGACCGGATGAGAGTCGAGAAGGTCTGGCGGCGTCTCAAACAGGGAGGCAAGTTGCCGCCGCTCCCGGAGATGCTGCAGGTATTGGCCCTCCAGATCCAGAGCGCTGAGTGGGGCAAGGAGGAGGGGCGGTTCATCCCCCTGCCGCATCGCTATCTGGAACTGGGGCGGTTCGTGGACGCCTCGGTCACTGGGGGGCGGGAGTCGCCGGAGGTCTGCCTGGCGTGTCGGGGCTCGGGATACCGCCGGGCCAAGGAAGGCGAGGACGGCATTGACGGCGTGGTGCGATGCGAATGCAAGTTGCCCGATGGGGTAAGGGGACCATGAAGGTATGGAGCGTATGGCCCGGCGGTATGGTGGACCTTCCGGACTTCGAGGTTGACCTGGGACCAGTGGTGCAGAGATTAAGCAACTCCACTCCACCTCGCAGGGCAAGGCAGGACTTGAGAGAAGCGAGCAGTCCCAAGTCATTAAGGGGAGTAGCCTGGTGGCCCGTCTATCTGGAGCGGATAAGGCGAGAACGGCAAGAGGGGTTATGAAGCTCAAGGTTGTCTTGGCGATAGTGTGGTTGATCGTGGTCGGCGGGATGTTGGCGGCACCGTTCCTTTGGGAGCAAGTCTTCTGGCACCACCTCGAACGGCAGGCGGCGCAGGCTGATGTGGTTGAGGGTCAGCAGCGTTGAGCGGGTCCTTCCCCAAGGTAAAAGTAACGAGGGTCCGAAGGCGCGGGTTCTTTCTACGTATCAAGTTTTTTGATGATTTCGCAAAACAGTAAAAGCGAAACGGTACGACAAAAACCGAAATGAGCTTGATTTTAGACCATCCACGACAGGTTGCCCGACATTTTGGGCGGAATATTCGAACCATCCAGAGGTGGATCCGGGCCGGGATGCCTCAGTTGTCGTGCGGTCGGTTCGATGTGGATGAGATTGAGGTCTGGCTACAGAACCAGAAGCCACCAGCTGAACTGCAGGCCAAACCCCGGGAACTCGAATATCTGGCGCAGCCGGTGACGGCCGAGGTGGAGGCGTTGTTCGGGGCCGGTGTGGCCGGGATGCGGCAAGGGTTCAAAACCCTCTCCCGGGCGCTTCTGTTAGGGGGATATCACGGCGAACCGGCCCGCCAGGTCGTCCTACAGGTGGTTATCAACCTGCTCTTGGAGGAATTGCGTGGCTCTTAACCCTCAAAAAGCGACGGTGGTTTATGGGGTTCAGACCGTGGCTGACCATTTCGGGGTGACCACGCGGACGATACAATATTGGGTGAAGTTAGGTATGCCTAAATCCGGGAAGAGCTATGACCTAGTGGCCTGTACACTCTGGCGCCGGCAGCAGCAAGATCAGGCCGAAAAGGTCGTAGATCCTGATAGCGACGATCAAGAAACGGGTGGCGATAAGGCTTTTTGGACTCGGCGGGAGATCAAGGCCCGGGCCGAGACGAAAGAACTGGAGCTCAGGAAGCTCCAAGGGGAGCTGGTGGAGTTGGAGGAGGTTGAGCAGCTCTTCGCGGCCCGGGCGGCGATCTATAAGCAATCGGTCTTAGGCTTGGAGCCGTTTATCTTGGCGCTACTACCGGATGAGGAGCGCCGGGCCAAGTCCGGAGAGGTGCGGCGGCGGTTGCGGGAGGCGGTGGAGAACATCACCCGGCCGTTGCCGGAGAAGTTCCAGTATTACAATCCTGTAGAGGAAAGGTAGAAATAAAAATGAAAAAATGTTGCAAGAATTGTGATTCTTGGGATGCAAAAAGCTCTGAATATGAAGCCGCCATTTGTCTCGATCCGCGATCACCTTATCCTGAAAATCAGAGGCGTACATGGAAGGATGAATGTTGTGATTTCTGGGAGATTTTGAAAAAAAGATAATTGTTTAAGGGTTAATTAATGCAGCAATCCCATCAAATCTCCTGGTTTCCCGCCGAACAGGCCATCCTCTCCATGCCGGCGGACTTGACCGTAAGCGATTGGGCCGCGGCGCATCGGGAGTTTCCCCGGGATGCCTCTTTCCCGGGACGCTGGGACCCGCACAAGGCCCCCTATGCGCAAGCGCCGATGGATGCCTTCACCAGTCCTGAGGTGGAGCGCATCACTCTCATGGGCGCGGCCAGGTCGGTCAAGACGGAGATCTGGCTCAACATGTTGGGTTATCTCATCTGCCAGGACCCCGGGCCGGTGCTGGTAGTGGGGCCGACGGAAACCAAGGTCAAGCGGATTTGCAAGCGCATCACCAAGATGCTCAAGGCCAGCCCGGAACTGCGCCAGTATCTGACCGGCAATCAGGATGACCTGCAAACCAAGAGCATTGTTTTGCGGCACATGGAGATCATCTTCGCCACCGCGGGCAGCGCTTCCGATCTGGGGGAATTCGAGGCCCGCTATATTTTCGAGACCGAGACGGACAAATACCCGGCCAGCGCCGGGGGCTTCGGCTCACCTACACAGATGGCGGAGATGCGGGCCCGGACTTTTTTTAATCGCAAGATCGTTACCGATTCGACGCCCACTGACCCGGAAGGCTTTATTCATCAGGATTACCAGCGCTCGGACCGCCGTCAATATTGGGTGCCCTGCCCGGCCTGCGGCGGCTATCAGGTCCTGGACTTCTTCCGGGTGAAGCATCGGGGCGAGCAACGGATGGCGTGGCCCCAGGATCTGCAGCGCCCGGAATATATCAAACAGGCCCGCCCGGCCGTCTATGAGTGCCGGTATTGCCAGGCGGAGATCGAGGAGCGCCAGAAAGCGGGCATGCTGGCCCGGGGAGTCTGGGGGGCGGAAAATCCGGAGCCGGACGGTAGCCGGCCGGAGGAGCTGCCGCACGCCTCCCATGAGGGCTACTGGTGGGGCGCCGAGATTTCCCCGTTCGCGACCTGGACCGAGATGGCCGCTAAATTCTTCGAAGTCAGGCCTGACCGGGAGCAGCTCAAAACCTACTACAACGAATGGCTGGGATTGGCCTGGAAAGAGATCGTTAAGTCACAACAAGCCTCGGCCATCCTGAAGTTGCGCACCAGGCTGCCGTCGCTGGTGGTGCCAGAAAACACTTTGGGTTTGACCGCGGGTATTGATTCTCAGAAACGGGGTTTTTGGGTAGTGCTCCGGGCCTGGGTCTTGACTTTGGACGGCCTCAGGGAGTCACACAAGATCCGCCATGGTTTTGTAGAGAGCTTTGGCGAGTTGGAACGCTGGCTCTTTGAAGACGTCTACCGGACGGAGACCTCAGACATCGAGCACCGAGTCTGGGCCGGACTGATCGACACCGGCGGCGGGCTCATGGGCGAGGGTGAGGCCACCCTGACCACCCAGGTCTATGATTGGCTGCGGCGCTCAGGGCGGGGGCGGATCTTTGGTTCCAAGGGCTCATCGAAGCCGTTGGGCGGGCGGCTGACTACTAAAGGAGCTATTGAGCACTATCCCAGCGGCAAGGCCATCCCGGGCGGCTTGGTGCTCTGGCGGTTGGATACCAACGCCCTAAAGGATTTCCTGTGGGCGGATATCGAAAACGGCCGGTTTCATCTGGATGCCGACACCGATGAGACCTACGCCGCCCACCTGGCGGCCGAGGTTAAGGAGCGCAATAAGCTTGGTAAATTAGTTTGGACAGTGCAGCATCAACGGGACAATCACCTGTTGGACTGTGAAATCCTGGCCAAAGGCGCGGCCGAGGCGCACAATGTCTGGCTACTGCCCCGGCCACAGGTCCGAGAAACTCAGAATGTTTTAGCCGCAGCAACGATCAATCCACTTACTCATAAGCCTCGGGGGAGTTTCTTAAAAAGGGGATAGAATTTAATGGTCAAATCGAATGGTCTTTTAGATACAAACATAGTGGCGCAAATGCTGTCTTGCAGCCGTAAGCATGTATGCGATTTGATCCGGGAAAAAAAATTACCCGCTTTCAGGACTGGCAAACGGCAATACAAGGTGCAGCGGGAGGCGGTTTATCAATATTTGGAAAATTGCCGGGTGGATACGGAAAAATTTTATGAATAGGTGAAATTTAGCGCACCAGACGAACGAGACGAACCAGAGAGCCTTGAGCTCTCTTTTTTTTTGCTCGAAACTGGTGACATGGTTGAACTGGAAACCTTGGAAGAGATTAGGGCTGATATTGCGGCCTTAAAAATCAAGATCTCTAAGGCAGAGGATCAGCAGGCTTATACATCCGGCGGTCCGGCCCAGGGGCAACATATGCAAAGGGGCGACCTCACTGCTATGTATCGCCGTTTGGAAAAACGGGAAGAGGATTTTCGCCTCCTGGCCTCCCGGCAAGCCAAAAATTCTAAGACCTTAGCCCGGTTTCCGAGGCCCCAATGAGCGCTCCGTTGCCCGCCACCTTTCGCCAGGACCAGCGCTCCGGTCTGATTTTACCCTCAGCCCTGGCCAGCCAGGTCAGGCTCGACGCCGCCGCCGAATTCCGGGCCGCCGCAGCCAACCGTCTGCGCTCCGGCTGGAACCTGGGCCGCACGGTAAGCACCCCTGCCACCTGGAAACTGCAACGCTTGCGGGAATATTCCCGGGACCTAAATCGGAATGACCCAATAGCCGCCGGCGCCACCGATACCCTGGTCACGAACATCGTGGGCCGGGGTCTGCGCCCGCAATCGAAGCTGCGGCCCGAGATGCTGGGGATCTCCAAGGAGAAGGCCCGGGAGTTACAGCGCCAGGCGGAATTGATCTGGGAGACCTGGAAACCTCTGGCGGATGCAGGCAACCGCCTTAATTTCGATGAACTTCAAACCCTGGCCTTACGTTCCATTATGCAGGATGGCGAGATCCTGGCCCTGCCCACCTGGGCCGAAGAGTCCTGGCGGCCCCTGGGCCGGACGGTGGAATTGCTGGAAGCGGATCGTCTCACCACCATGGGGGCCAAGACCCAAACCGGCCAGGAAACCGGGATCGACGTGGGGGCCCGGGGCGAGCCCGCCTTTTATAATTTTACTAAGGTTGATCCTACCAGGGGCACGATGCAGTTGGGCAGTGGCAGCGAACGGCTGGCGGCTCGCGATGAACAGGGCCGGCCACGGGTACTCCATATTTATCGCAGCCTGCGCCCAGCTCAAATGCGGGGCACCCCTTTATTCACCCCCATTATTTCCCTGTTTCAAGACCTGGCCGACGGCATCGAGGCCAAGGTGGTGGCCTATAAGGTAGCCGCCTTTTTATCGGTCTTCATTACCAAAGGAAGCGCCTATGGCGGTCCGGACGCGGCTACCGATCTGGAACCTGGCACCGGCAAAAATATTGAGGACCTGGAGTTGGGAGAAATCCGCTACCTGAAGAACGGGGAGAATATTCAGGTGGTGGACGCCAAACGCAATAGCGAAGACTTTCATAATTTTGTGGAGCAGATCCTGCGCATCATCGGGGCAGGGATCGCCCTGCCCTATGAATTGTTGATGAAAGACTTTTCCAAGACCAGTTATTCCAGCGCCCGGGCCGCCTTATTGGAAGCCCGGCGGATCTTCACGGCCTGGCGCTTCTGGTTTGCCGCCAAATTTTGCCAGCCCATCTGGGAACTGGTATTGGAAGAGGCCTATTTACGCGGCCTCTGGCCAGCCCCGAAGTTTTATGAAAACCGCACTGAATATTTAAGGGCGGCCTGGATGGGCGACGGTTGGGGCTGGATTGCGCCAGAGAAAGAAGTCAGCGCCTCTTATAACGCTATCGCCTGCGGCCTCTCCACTCATAGCAAAGAATTATCGGCTCAGGGTGAAGATTATGAGGAAACTTTCGAGCAACTGGCTGAGGAAAAAGACTATGCGGCGGGCCTGGGGTTAAACTTCGTGGCCCCGCCAGCGCCGTTACCGGAGCTTGATCAAATAGCAGGAGGCAACCATGCCCAAACCGAATAAAGGCGAGAGCAAGCAGGATTTTTTGCAACGCTGCACCGCCGCGGTGATGGACCAAGAGGGTAAAGCGGCGGATCAAGCCTTTGCTGTGTGTAATCTGGCTTGGGATGACAGCAAATCTCAGCGCTCCGCCCTAAATCTAAGTGCGCCTTTATGCCTGACACCGTCCAATCCAGGCGAGTCGAAAGGCTCAGGTTTCATGATCACGGCCTATACCGGGGCCCCGGTAGAAAGATTTTGGGGTGGGCAGCTCATTATCGCCACTGCGGGCATCCGGGCTAATGCCAAGATGCCGATTCTGCGAGAGCATGCCCGGGATCGGATTGTGGGTTACTCCATAAAGGCTTGGGTCGAGGGCAGTAATTTTCTACTGCAGGGGGAATTTTCCAGCAAGACCAAGGATGGCCAGGAGGTTCAGGCCCTGGCTGAAGAAGGCTTTCCCTGGCAGGCCTCCATCGGCGTCTGGCCCAGCAAGATTAAGATCCTGGAAAGCGACAAAGAGAAAGAAATGGTTAATGGCCAGGAGATCGTCGGGCCGGCGGAAATTTGGCTGGAGTCCTATGTCCGGGAAGTAAGTTTTTGCACCATTGGGGCAGATGAAGAGACTGCCGCCATTGCTTTAACGGGAGACCAAAAAAAGGTGCCGGTGAAGATTGAAAGGGCCGGGCCCAAAAATAAGGAGGAGGCTATGCCGATCACATTGCAGCAATTAGAGGCCGAGGCCCCGGCTCTGCTGAAGGAAATCCGGGACAAGGCGCAGGCCGAAATTACCCTGACGGCGCTGCTGGCCAAAGAACCCGCCGAAGCAGAGAAGCTCCGGGCCGAAGGCCAGGAGTCCGGAGTCCAGGCGGAACGGGCCCGGGTCATGGAGATTCTGGAATACGATGGCGATAGTGCCGTCACCCTGAAAGCTATCAAAGAGGGGACCGGCTTCGGGGAAATGGTCAAGCTCTCCCGCCAGGCCGAAAAAGAAGGTAAGGCCAAAACCCTGGCGGAGATGCGCAAGGGTGCGCCCACAGCCCTGGGCCAAGTGCCCGCGTCGTCCGGTGACGGCGAGACCTTCGAGGCCAAGGTGCAGCAGCTTATGGCAGGCCAGAAGCTGTCCCGGGCCAAGGCCATTATACAGGCCGCCCGGGACTTCCCGGAGTTGCACGCCGATTACATCGCCCGGCAAAATCCGGCCAAAAAATAAGCCGGGTGGGCGAGGATAGTCCACCCTAAGATTTTCACTGAGGAGGTAGTGAGATGCAGAATGAAGGCTTTCCGACTTTTATTGCCAATGGCGCCCTGGCGGCCCGGCGGCATGTGAAGCTGAGTGCCGGGACCGTTACCGCCCCGCCCCAGGTGGAATATGCCGGGGCCGGCGAATTGGGTATCGGCATCACCCAATATGCGGCTGCGGACGGCGAGCCGGTCGCGGTTAAACTCTGGGGTTCTCCCGGAACCTTCGAGGTCACGGCAAGTAAGGCTATTGCCGAAGCGGCTGTGCTTTATCCCGCGGCCAGTGGCAAGGTTTCCGATGCGGCCGTAGGCACGGCCGTAGGCACGGCCTTGGAAGCGGGTGTGACCGACTCCATTATGGAGATGGTCCGGTCGCCGTTCCTGGCCACCACCGCTGCCACCGTCTCCGTGGCCGATGCCAACGGCAATATGACCGGCGTCACGGTGGAAGCGGTTCTGGATGAGCTCGAAACGGGCATGAAAACGGCCCAATACGCCATCCAGCCCCTGGGTATCACCCTGGAGACCGGGGCGCCCACGGTAGTTTTTGCCGATGGCGCCGCGGACGGCTTCACCCAGTTGACCAATAAAGAAGTGGGGCTGCGTTGGAACAACGGCGCCAACCCGACCAAGATGGCGGCACGCTTTCTGATCCCGCCCGATCTTGACCCCGCGGCCGATATCGTGGTGCATTTTCTCGGCGCCATCGTTAAGGCCGGGGCCAATGAGGCGGACTCGCCGACCATCACCTGCGAGGCTTATTTCGCCGCGGCCGGAGCTGCCATGTTGGCTGATGCCAATTGTGGCGGGGTTTCGGGTGAGTTCTTGACGGCCCAGACCGACAAATATCAGGAGAAGACCTTAAACATCGCCTCGGCGGATATTCCGGCGGTAGCCTCGATCTTGACCTTGATCTTCAACCCGACCGATGGCCAACTGCCCGCCGATGATTTTGTTCTGGCCGAGGTTTGGCTGGAAGTCACCCGGCAATGCCTGACCTCCTAACGGGGGCATAATCAGGGCTAAAGGAGGAAACCATGCCCAGACCCACTTCCGCAACGACCATTCAACGCCCCGACCTGGGGGTTCTGGCCTATGAGGCCATGTTGGACCCGGGGGATTTCATCGCCGATCAGATCTTCCCAATCTTCCCCACAGACCTGCAGACCGGGGATTATCCCATCATTCCGGTCGAGGCCTTCCTAAAGAACAAGGACACCCGCCGGGCGCCCCGGTCCACCTATGCCCGGGATGACTATGAATTCTCCACCGGCACCTTTGCCTGTAAGGATCATGGCCGGGAAGAGCCGCTGGATGATATTGAGGCCTCCATGTACCGGCGGTTCTTCGACGGCGAAGTGGTGGCGGTGGAGCGGGCCGTCTATAAAATGAAACTGGCACGGGAAGTCCGGGTGGCGGCGCAGGTCTTTAATGTGGCCAATCTTACCCTGACCTCGGCCGTCGCCGTGGCCTGGGATGTGGCGGCCACTTGCACCCCCAAGGCCAATGTGGATACGGCGATTACAGCCTTGCGGAACGCCCGGGGTATCTTGGCCAATGCCGTGGTGATGAACTGGGCGGTGGCCAGAAACGTCCTCCGCTCCAAAGAATTGAAGGAATACCTGCAATACACCAGTCCGCACCTGATCGAGACGGAGCAGGCGCAGCTCGACATGCTGGCCAAATACTTTGGGGTGAAGCGAGTCCTGGTGGCCAAGGCCATCTATGACACCGCCTTGAAGGCCAAGGCCGCCACCCTGGGCGATGTCTGGAGCCATGATTATGTCGGGGTAGTCCGTTTGGCTGAACAGGTCCAGGACCTACGGGAGCCCTGTCTGGGCCGGACCTTCCTATGGACCGGAGACAGCCCCGAGATGCTGGTGACGGAGGAATATCGGGAGGAAGATATTCGCTCCAATATCTACCGGGTGCGCAACAACATCGATGAACGCTTCGTGTTCACCGGCGCCGGCTATTTGCTGAGCGGCGTGACCACCTAAAGGCAACCTCATGGCCCGTGACCCTTTGCAGACCCTGGAGAAGTTAGAGCAAGCCGTCTCGCCGCGGGTGGGGAAGATCCTGTGGGATAACCTCACCCGGTTGCGGGACCATGTTAGGGCGACCTCCGGCCTGCAAAAGCGGTCCCATGGGTTGCCGTTGGTCCGCAAGCCCTTGCAGTTACAAGGCAATGTTTTGGAGGCCGCCCTGATTTCACCGCCCACCTGGGCCGGGGTCCATATCGGTCCGGCCGGGAGCAGTTCCACCATCACCGCCAAGGGCGGCGGGTTTCTCGCCATCCCCACTGATTTTGTCAAGACCTTCAGGGGGGCGCCGGCGGGACCAAAGCAGTACGGCGCCACGGTAATTTTCAACGGCATCATCTGGGGTAAGGCCGGTTGGGGCGGCGCCCGCACCGGCGGAGGCTTAAGGCAACGCCGGGCCGGGGGGGAGAAGTTCAAAAAGCAGGATCTGATTCCCCTGTTCATCCTGAAAAGCTCGGTGGTTATCAAAAAGCGGATTGATCCGTCACAGTCGATTGACTGGATCAAGCCGCAATTCCTGGCGGATCTGAAAAAGGCCTGCCTGATCGACAGATTATGAGCGAACCGGTTAAAACCACCTTGTTGAAGGCTATCGAAGCGGCCTTGGGGACCATCCCCGGGCTGCCGACGGTCCGCCGGGAATTTGATCTGCCGTTCGATCTGGACGCGGTTGATGCTGACGGAATTGAAATTATTGCCAAACCGGCCCTGTTCTTCTGGGAAGATCCGGAAGACCTGGAAGAAGACAACCTGATGGCCCGGAATACCCTGCACCTGTCGCTGACCACCTTTATTAAGCTACAGGGTGAGATCGGCGACGGACAGACCCCGGCCTTTCAAACCTTTGCGGATGAGGCCGACGCCCTGGCCGGCCAGATCCACCGGCTCCTGACCGACCCAGTCAACCTGGCCACCTGGCAGTCCCTGGGCCTTTTGGACCTGGAGCCCCAGGCCCAATCCAAGGCCCTGGCCAGCGAACTTTACGGCGAAATGGTCATAACCTATCGCCTTACTTATTGGCATCGCCTGGGCGATTCTACCAGTCTTAATTTGCAGTAAGGAGGTTTACCTATGCCCACCTATCCCGCTCCCGACGCGCGTAACTTTACCCGCCCCGGCGGCATTGCTCTCTACATCGATAAAGGCGCCGGCTACGTTCACCTGGGCAACATCGATATCAGCAAGATGTCGGTAGAGCCCAAGAATACCGAACTGGAGATCGAAACCCAGCTCTCCGGCGAGGCCCGTACCGCCATGATCCTCATCACCAAGCGCCAGGAGACCTACAAATTCCCCCTGCAAGAAATTGTGCCGGAGCATTTGCAGGCCTTTTTCTGTGGCGGCGCTCTCACCCAGGTCAATCCGGGTACGGCCGCTATCGTCGATCAGGCGCTCATCCTGGCCGGCGAACTGCCCGCCTCCCTGGGCCAGTATAATATTTCCAGTGTGACGGTGCGCCAGTTCCTGAATAAGGTCTTTGTTTATGACGGTGCGGCCTATACTGACCGCTCGGAAGAGGCCGATTCCCTGGCAGGAACCCCGTTCACCACCCTGGAGGATGCCGCCGACCTGCTTTATTTAGGCAAGGCGACGCCGTTCCAGGAAGTTTACTTCAACTTTGCGGTGGAAGGAGTCTATGGCGCCGTAGTCGTGAAATATTGGAACGGCAGCGCCTGGACCGCGGTCAGTAATTTGGCAGGGGCCGCCGCGGCTTTGGCCGCCGACGGCAAGATGAATTGGGACTTGCCGACCGATTGGGCCATCACTACGGTTAACGGCTATGCCGGTTATTTCCTGCAAATCAGTGCTACCACTCCCTGGACAACCCCGGCCACCATCAATTGCATCCGTCAGAATGCGGTGCGCAATGCCGATTATGTCATCGATCCCGGCCAAGTGGCGGGCGGACTGCTGGCCGGTCGGATCGGCCGTCTGGCGGCGGGCTTCCTGGCCGATGGTGAAGAGGTCAAGGTAAGCTACACCCATGCCACCTGGGGCGCCCTGACCTTTCCGGTGGGGACCGCCTCATTTTTGACCGCCGCGGCCCGCCTGGATCATCTGACCAACAAAGGCACCCAGTTCCGGCGGTACATCCCAAAATGCCACCTGAAGCCGGACGGCGCCATGAGCTTCGACTCCAAAAACCAGTTGCTGATCCCCATGGTCATCGAGGTCCTGGACGATTACGCCAACAATCCCACCCAGCCTTACGGCTATGTGGAAGTCCTGTAAAGGCGGCATATGAGCTCAACCAAGCACGCTCCTCCCATCGATGAAGTGAAGGTGCTCTTTCCGGAAGAACAGGTAGGGCCGTATACCCTACGGCCCTGGACTCTGATGCAGTTCGGGCAGGCCTGCGCCCTGCTGGTGGAGCTCTTGAAGGCGTTGGCGCCGGTGGGCCTCACCTTTGAGAATGCTGAGGTCTTTCTGGTCGAACGCTGGCCGGAGCTTCTACCGGTGGCCCTGCCGTATTTTCCGGCCCTGATCGGCCTGACTTTGCGCATGGAGCCGGATGAGGTGGCGGCGCTGGATGCCGGGACGCAGGCGGCCCTGGGGCTGCGCATCCTCCTGCAGAACAAGGATCAGTTAAAAAACTTCTTAACCCTGGCCGTGGGGAGTCTCGGGGCCGGGGCGAGCGCCGGCCCCTTGAATTAACCATTGCCCTGGCTGACCTGGTGGCCGCCGGGCACCAGTTGGCCGACTTGAAGGACGGCTATACCATCGCCCAGGTGGAGCTCTTTTCTCAGGCCCTGGCCGTCTGCCGGACGCAAGATAAGTTGGAACAGGCCGAGGCGGTGGCCTGGGGCATTATTGAGGCGTGGTTCCCCAAGGAGCATCTCTTGAGCCAATTGCGCCAGGCGCTCCTGAACCCCGGGGCGGAGCGGCCGGAAGCCCCGGCGGAGTTGAAACCCGAAATCATGGCCTCTCTTTATGGCGGCCTGCCCTTAGCGGAGTAAGTGATGGCGATCGATCTCGGCAGCCTGGTAGCCAAACTGGTCTGCGATGTCACCGACCTAAAAAAGGGCCTCCTGGAAGGCAAGGCGGACCTGGCCGGCTTTCGCCAGTTAGCGGAGGAGGCGGGCAAAAAGGTTAAAGATGTCTTGGCCTTTGCCGGGATCTCCCTGGGGATCTATGAAGTCCTCTCCAAGCTCAAGGAGTTCGGTCGCGAAGTTCTGGAGGTTGGCAGCAAGACCGAAGTGCTGCGCGCCTCTGCAAGAACTATCGGCAGCTATTACAGCCTGTCGGCCGCCGCCATCGATGTCTACATCGCCAAACTGAAAGAAAAGGGCGTTGAAGAGGAAAAGGCGCTCTACGCGGTCAACGCCTTCCTGAAATCCGGTCTCTCCATCGATTTCCTGCCGCAACTGGCCCAGGCTGCCAAGGATCTGGCCCCCGCCATGGCCATGCCCTTCAATGAGGCCTTCGAGAATATCGTCCAGGGCGTGGTCAAGGGCACCCCCAAGGCCTTGGCGGAGATGGTGCCCGGTATCAAGCAGGCCATCCAGGCCATGAGCAGTGAGACCAAGAAGCTCATGGACTCCACGATTTTGTCCGGCCCGGAAAAAGCCCAGGCCATGCTGGACTTGGTCCTGCAAGCCGCTCAAAAGGCCCAAGGGGTGGGGGACTCTGTCGCCGACAGTTACCTGGCCAAGATGGCCGCGTACAAGCGCAAGATCATCGAGGTCAAGGAAGCCCTCTTTGAATTCGTCAAGCCTATAGCAGTAGCTATTACCCAGGAGGAAATTAAGTCCTGGGATGATTTTTACGGGGCCATCGGCAAGAACAAGACAGCGCTCCGGGAGTTGGGAGAAGTGGTGGCCGTCCAGATCGGCCGCTGGGCTGACTTCCTACGGAAGATTATTGTATTTGCCGCGGCTCATAAAGATTTACTCCTCATCCTCTTAGAAATTAAAGGAGTTCTTAAGGTCTTGAGTTGGGTCGCCATTGCCGAGGGGGCGGCAACGGCGGCGGTCGCCGTGGGTGGCCTGACTGGGAAGTTGGCGGTGCTGCGCTTGGCCCTGGCTGGCCCCTGGGGCCTGGTGATCGCGATTACTCTGGTTGGCGCGTATGAAGCCTACAAACAAATAGGGAATATCCAGGCCCGAACCCGGCAAGTGGGAAAAGACATAGAGGATGCCAATTTAAAAGACGCGGCATTTAAAAAAATGCAGGCCGGAGAGCAGCTTTCTGAGCGGGAACTGAAGGCCATTGCCACGCCACAACAAAGGGCCGCGGTGGCCACCGCGCCTAAAATTACCGAAGAAGAAGCCAAAGCGAAAGCCGACCGCGCTGGAGCTCAAGGAAAAAAAGAAGGCGATCTCGGAGCCGGGGCAGCCAAGAAAGGCAAAACGGAAAAGATCGACAGCCTCTTAGCGCCCACCCTGGCCATGTATAAGGCTAAGCGGGAGGCCGATCTCCAGGACGCCCAAAATTCCCTCGATCTCCTGAAGAGCACCAACGAGAAGAAAAAAACCGAATTGGAGCGGGCCCTGGCCGCCCAGGAGATCGACGGCCGGACCTATTATCTGCGCCTCCAGGAATTGCAACAACAGGAAACCACCGCCACTCTGGCCATGATCGCCCAAAAACGCCAGGCTGAACAGAAATCTTATCAGGATTCACTTACGGAACTGGCCGCGGATCCGAAGTTAAGCGATGAGGCCAAGGAAATCGCCCGGCAGAAACTGGCCGCCGAAAACAAAAAAGCCCTGTCCGTGTTGGATGTTGATGCAGTCAAGGCCCGGCTGGATGGTGAAAAGAAAGTCACCGATGAGTTGAAACGCCAGCTTGAGGTCAAGAAACAGTATCAGCAAAAAACCGAGGACCTGAACCTGGAAACCTCGCAACTGCTCGGGGCGATTACCGAGCAGGAGGCCAAGCTGCAGCGGCTCACCCTGGATTGGCAGCGCACCAAAGAGGAGGCCATTAAGGCCGGGGGTTACACGCCGGAATACGCCACGGCCCTGGACGCCAACTATCAGGCCAAGCAGCTCGATGTCAAATACGGCGACCAGCTCCGGAACGTCGGCAGCGAGTTTTCCTCCGGGGTGACCAATATCATCAACGATGTCCGAAAAGGGACTGTGGATATTAGCAACAGCCTGGTGGAGATGTTCAATGGCATTATGATGGCCACCCTGAAACCTGGATTTGACGCCCTGGGGACGGCCCTGACCAGCGCGGTTAAGTGGCTGCTGAACAGCCTGAGTTCGTCTCTGGGCGGCGGGAGTCTTTTTGGCGGTAGTGGAGGCGGCGGCGGAAACGAATTCAGCGGCTACGGGGTTGCTGGCGCCGATGCTCATGGCAACGCCTATTATCACGGCGTCCGCCAAGCCTTTAGGTCTGGCGGCATTGTCACCCGGCCCACGCTCTTTCCCATGGCCACCGGGACCGGCTTAATGGGAGAAGCCGGGCCGGAAGGCATCCTGCCCTTAGAGAGAATAGGTGGTGATTTGGGAGTTAAAGCCCTCTTTCCCAAATCCGGCCCGGCGCAGGTGAACATCATCAACAAGACCGGCACCGAGGCTACCGGCACGGCGCAGCAAAACGATGATGGGAGTATTGATGTCTTCCTGGAAAAAAAGGTGTTGGGCTTTGCTTCCCGGGGCCCCGTAAACCAACTGATCAAGATGATCGTCAAACAAGGATAACTCGATGCCAGCCTGGCCGTCAACACTCCCCCAGTATCCCAACAATGGGGAATATGAAGAGACCCCGCCGCACATCCTGATCCAGGATGAAGTTTCGGAGGGTCCGGCCAATGCCCGGCGCAAGCTCGGGGCGCGCAAGCTGTCCCTGCCCTATCGGTTCACGGCCGCACAGACCGACATTTTCGATGCCTGGCTGGATAGCGATGTAGCCGGAGGGTCATTGCCATATGATTGGACCTGGCCGCCGCCGCCCCGCACCACCTTGAGCGTTTCCGCCCGGATCACGGCGATTCCGAAGTATAAGCATGTCGGCGGCGGGGCGCACGATGTGACCCTGGAGGTGATCATCCTGCCATGACCGATTACACCGAGGCCTTCCGGCAGGTCGTCAATGCCCAGCAGACCGGGGAACTGATTCATATGCTGGTGAGCGTCGACCACCCCGATCTCCCGGCGACGCTGCGCCTGAATAATTCGGTGCGGAACGTCGAGAGCCGGTCCATGGTCTTTCTGGCCAGCTTCGTGGAGGTAACCATCATCGACCAGGACCCCGCCCGATCCCCTCAGGCGCAGCTTGCGTTCAGCAATATCCGGCGGGAGATGGTGGTGGGCCTCCAGAGCACCCCGGTACCGTGCCTGGTGACCATAGAGGTCGTCAGAGGCAGCGCTCCGGATATCATGGAAAGGGTCATCAGTAACCTGGAGATGCGCAACGTGGAGGGCGATGAGATGGTCTTGCAGGGGGATTTGACCCCCAAGCGGCTGCGGCCCCGGAAGGCCGTGGATTATAGTTTCACCCCGACTACGGCGCCGGGGTTGTATTCGTAGGGGAGGCGCATTGTTTGACAAGTTCCCAAAACTGTTCTTTTCCGCCGAGCAAGGAAGGTGTCCGATATTCTACCTTAGAATGACCATTATCAAGGGGGGCGATAGTTAGCTCTCCCCTTAATTGGGAGACTGTTAAGAAAAGCCCGCCTGTAAAGGTTAAAAGAATTTTATAAGTACCATCTATTTCGGTCAACTTCGGCGGGTCCCAATAACGATTCCAGGAATCAAGAGAAGCAGCCTGGGCTTTATAGACAATACAATTTGCAAGTTTTTTTGGGGGCTGGGTAGAGACCAAACTGTAGGTTGGCTCAGAGTGGCGAACATCAGATAAATTAGCACATCCTGATATTACCAAAATAATAACCATAACAATGGGAAATAAAGGCTTCATGGCAGACCTCCTGGTCCTTAAATATAGGTAGCCAGCCAAAATATCAAGGCTAAAAAATGAATTTGCTTGACTTCATCCGCAAAGCTACTGAACCAACAGGGGTCCCCTTCAAGGACTTGGGCCGGGACTGGTCCGGCTGGAATTGCTGGGGGCTGATCGGCGTGGCTTACCGGGAATTAAAGGACCTGGAATTGCCGGACTTTAATCGCCTCGCCGCTTTGCAATACCGGGAGGCTGAACCGGAGTTCGCCGCGTTCCGGGAGAGTTTCAGGAAGGTCAGCCCTGGCCGGGCAGAACCGGTCGATATTATTTTGTTCCGGGGGGAGCCCTGCCATGTAGGGCTGGTGGTTAAAAAGGGGTTGATGCTGCACGTGGAAAAGGGCATAGCCACCTGCGTTGAGCCTTATGACGCTGGCGTTTGGCCGCATCGGCTTCTGGGGGTCTACCGTCATGCCGGCTAATCTGCCCGTGCCCCTCGAATATTCCCCGGCGCCGCTCCCCGTGCTTTCCAAGGACATCAGGGTGGTAGCCTGCCCGCACCCCTTCAGCGAACGAATCGTGGAGCTCTGGCTGCACCCCGGCATGTCCTTGACGGAAATCCTGGCGAAGGTGCAGCCCGAGGCCCTGTGGCGCCGCCGGGCCTATGTCTGGGTCGATGATGAGCCGGTGCTCCCGGAGGCCTGGGACACCACCTATCCGGCTTGGGGGGCGGAGATCGCCGTCAAGATGGCCCCGGAAGGGGGCGGGGTCGGCCGGATTATCGGGACGGTCCTGGTTGCCATTGCGGTAATAGCGGTTTCTGTTCTTACATATGGAGCATTGACCGGCCCGGCAATAGGGATGAGCAGCATGTGGGCCGGTGCTCTTAGTGGTCTTGCTGGTATGACCGTCGGCATCGTCGGTAACCTGGCCATGAACGCCATGTTCCCGGTCACCGCCAACCCGTCCCGCCAGGCGGCCCTCATGGGCGTGACCGGCATGACCTCGGCCTACGGTTCTTCCGTGTCCAGTTCGCCCACTTATTCTTTGAACGGCGGCAGCAACCAGGCCAACAAGTACGGTCCTTACCCGAAAATCTTCGGTATCCATAAACACTTTCCGCTTTACGGGGCCGAGACCTACACGGAAGTCCTGGGCGAAGATCAGTACCTGCATCTTTATTTCGTCTGGTGTATCTCACGGACAGGGACTCCCGGCGTCCGTATCCAGGACCTCAAGATCGGCGAGACGGCCCAGGGACAATATGAGGGGCTGGAAGTAGAACACCGCAACCTGGAATTGGTCCTCCATGGCCAAACCATCGCCATTGACGTCATCGCCAGGACCTTAACCCGAACCTCCGGCTCCTGGCTCTCAGAAGGTATTAAGGCGGGGTTGACTGTAACCCTAAGCGGATGTACCACGCCAGCCAACAATACCGGCTACCTGCTAACCAACGTCACCGCCTTGGTCCTCACCTGGTCTACCAGCACGGCCACCACTACGGAGGCCGGGAACGGGGCGCAGACGGCCAGTGTTGTTTTTGGCGATGAGGCTTTGACCCTCTATACGAATCGTATCCATGAGGGTGAGACGGTCCAGCAAATCCTCCTGGAGCAGGGCGAGCCGGTAGTGCGCACCTCCCAGGCGGGACCCCGGGCGCTCTCGGTCGATATCAGCCTCCCCAGCCTGTTTGCCAACGACCCGGTTTCCGGATCCCGGTACAGCAAGACGGTCACGATCAAAATCGAATACTGCGAAACCGGCAGCGGCGCCTGGCAGACCGCCACTACTCTCATAATCACCGCGGCCAGCAATACGGCGGTGCGCCGGGGTCACCGCTGGGAGGTCAATGCGGGCGCAGATCCCGATGTCCGCTATGACGTGCGGGTTACCAGGTTAGAACCCGGGGCGGATGACACTTTATCCAGTTCAATTTCCTATTGGACGGCCCTGCGCAGTATCTGGAACACCAACCCCTTTACACCGGAAGTGCCCTGCGCCATTACTGTCATGCGCATCAAGGCCAGTAATGAACTGAGCGGCACGGTGGACCGGTTCTCCGGGATCTGTTCCGGCATTGAGCCGGACTGGGACACTGAAACCGAAACCTGGATCACCCGCATTACCCAGAACCCGGCGAGCCATCTCCGGGAGATGTGCCAGGGTCCCCAGAACATGGACCCCTATGCGGATGATGAAATTCACCTGCAGCAGTTGCAGTACTTCCATGAGTATTGTGTCGCCCAGGGCTGGAAATATAACAAGATCATCGATTACGAGGTTGATTGGGATGAGATCTGGGCGGAGATCGCCGCCGCCGGCCGGGCCGCAATAGATTGGCTCGATTCCATGCGGAGCGTCATTATTGATGAGCCCCAGGAATTCACCATCGGCCCCGCGTTCACGCCCCGGAACAGCAAAAACTATTCTTTCCAGATCAGCTACCCGGATGTGGTTCATTGCTGGCGGTGCGCCTTTAAGAATGAATTGAACGATTGGGCTGACGATGAGCGCCTGGTACTCCTGGACGGCTATGCCCTATTGGATGCCAATGGTGATAAGGTGGATGCCTGGGGCGACCCGGCTCCCGCCCTGCCCCTGGCCACGATTTTTGTTTCCCTGCCGATTCTGGGAGTGACCCACCCGGATTTGATCTTTAAACACGCCCGCTTCCACGGCGCCCAACTGCAATTACGTTTTATCACCCACCAGTTCGACGCGCACCTGGACCAACTGGTGGCCAGACGGGGCAAGCGGTTTAAATTCTCCCAGGACGTGATTCTGGCCGGGTCAAGCTGGGGCCGGGTGAAGGCTTTGGTTATGGAGGTCATCGGGTATGAGCCGAACAAATACGGCAACGGTCTCAAATTCGGTTCGACCAAATATGGTTGGGACCCATCTCAACCGATTTACAGCGGCAATCTGGCGGGGGTGATCCTGGATGCGCCCTGTCCCATGGCGGAGGGAACGGAATACGCCATCCGGTTCCGCCTGGGAAACAATGTCAGCGTGCTGTGCAATGTCGTCACGGCCCCCGGGAATCTGAAAGAACTGACTTTTGTTGACCCTCTGCCGCCCTATGATCCCGGGCCGCCACCGGTGAATTATTGGCCCGCGGTGGGTGACCTCTTTATGTTCGGCGAACGCGGCAAAGAGGCCGTCGATTTACTGCTCCACTCCATCCGGCCCAATAATAACCTGGGGGCCAAGATTACCGCAGTGCCCTACGATGAGGCGATTTATCTGGCCGACCAGGGCGTGGTGCCAACCCATGTACCCCTGGTAACCATCCCGCAGGAATGGTGGACGCCGCTGATCGCCTGGGTGCGCTCGGACGGTTCGGTCCTTTGGCGGGACAATGACGGCTCCTGGCGGAGCCGTATCCTGATCTCCCTGCGTACTCCTGGCGCCTTGAATGTCAATATTGCCGGCGTCGAGGCCCAATACTGGCCCACGGATAGCAACACCACACCCACAACACTACCGGTAGTTCCTTTGTATGACTGGGAAGTCTCCCTCATGCCCGTGGAGGACGGCGTCTCCTACGACTTCCGCCTGCGCTACGTCAAAAAGGATGGCTCCCGGGGTCCCTGGACGTCGACACAGACGCATGTGGTGGAGGGGAAGACGGCGGACCCCTCGGATGTGACCGGGTTCATGGTCATGCAGGCGCAGAGCCTGATAACGGCTCGTTGGGTCGATATTCCCGATAGAGATCGGGCCGGGTATGAAGTCCGTTACGGTGGGGTCGGGATCACCTGGGCGGCCGCGGCTCTGGTCAACGGCGAGTACAAGGGCACCACGTTCACCACGACCGACATCCCCCCGGGCACCTGGGACGTGCTGATCAAAGCCAAGGACACCAGCGGGAATTATTCCGCAACCGAGACCCGCAAGACCCTTGTGGTCTATCAGTTCTACACAATCTTAAGCGAGATTGAGCAAGCCCCCCTCTGGGCCGGCACGCTGGTTAACTGCCGCCGCAACCCCCAGACCGGCAATATCAACCCCTCCATGCAGGCGGCCACCATCGACGATTATTTCGACGTGCTGTTTAGCTACTGCCATAACCCCTATACGGAATACAGCTATGAAACGCCGGCGGTTGATCTGGGGGAAGACAAGACGGTCCGGCTCTGGGCTCGGGTACAGAGCAATCTGGCCCCGGGGGAAACCGGCAGCGTGCCCCCGCAATTATCGGTGGATTATAAATTGGACGGCGGCGCCTATGACGGCTTCGAGGACTGGTCTATCGGCTACCTGCAGGCCCGATACGTCAAGACCAAAATCACCCACCAGGCGGCGGACGGTCTGCGCCGCATTACCGGGTTTCAACCGGTATTGGATCAGGCGGCATAATGAAAACTCCTGGGGAAGATTTAATCAAATTGGAAAAGCGCCTGATGGCGGTTGAAATGTTTCTGGGGATAGACCCGGCTACACAAGACCTTATTCATCAAAAGGCTTTTAGGCAGGCGGTGAAGAGCAAAGAGGACCATGCGGCCCAGGACAGGCTGCGGGACGAACTGCATAAATACGTCTATAGCTGCTATGACCAGGGGAGCCAGGCAAGCTTGACAGCCATAGTGCTGGCCCCAGTCGCAATTATCCTTAATCCTGAATCCACTGAAGCAGAAAGGACCGCGGCCGGAATGCAATTAGCCCAACTGGTCAGAGTGGTTATGCCCGCCTGGAATTGGGTACTGCAAAAAGTCTTGGTGCACTATGTTGAGGTTTCGGACCAGATTACCGCGAATGGCGGCATTTACATCGAGCCGAACTTTAGTCAGTTTAACGACAGCGATCCTGAGGCCTCCTTGCGGTTGCTGGTGAAAGGAGCATAACCATGGCAGGAACCCCAGTACAACCAAACCTTGAAACCATGGGGGCAGATCCTCTGGCCTATAAGCAGGCCATTGAGGGGTCGATCATGGCCGCGGCCCGTATCGCCTGGGGGTTCGCCCCGCATGAACAGGGCACCCCCAACATGACCGTCAGGGTGGAGCCGGGGCCGGTTTGGATGGGTGGGGTTTTGACCGAGAAGGCGGCACAGAATTCCGCCACGATCACCGCCCCTGCCACCAACCCCCAGATTTACCGGGTGGTCAAGGACGTGCTGACTGGCGTTATCTCGGTTGTCGCTGGCGAGGAGGCTGCCGCCCCGGTGGCCCCCGGCATACCTGTCGGCAAGGAGCCGGTCTGCCGGGTGCTTTTACAGGCCTCCACCACGGCTATCACCAATGACCTGATCACGGATGAGCGGATATTGGGTGGAAGTATTGAGCCCTTCAAGGTCAATAGTATTTATACGAATCTGGGTACAGACCCGGCTACCGAGTTGGGCTACGGCACGTGGACCCCGATATTGGCCCCCGCAATAACCTATCCCCTGGCGCACAGCCCTGATTACGTAAAATCGACCGGGGCTGAGACGGGGGGTTACTACCCGGATAATTGCACCGACCCGGCCTTGGCACTAACCGGGCCAGCCGAAAATAATCAATGGCAGACCGCCGGGGCGGTCACCAACCAACGGCTCCACATAGCCTTACCCGATCCCAGGCTGATCTATGGACTGACCTATGAGAACGGACATGAGGCAGGAACGTATACGGATAGAGGGGCTAAAAACTTTACCCTTTGGGGGTCTAGCGATTATAGCGCCTTTATTGATCTGACTTATGCGGTTGACACCAACTGGACGCAATTAACCACTGATGTTTCCCAATTTGTCCAGCACGTTAGTAGCAATATAGCCGATCCTCACGATGTAATAGTTACACCAACGGTATCGTATAAGTATATTGCCATAAAGATCGCCGACAACTGGGGAAGTGGGACCACTTTAGGGCTGCGCCGGGTCTCATTAATCACTGGACATTATCAATGGTTAAGGACGGCGTAGAAAAAAAGTTGCATATCAACCCTTAAGGAGAGAGGTAAAACATGGCCTTCCCTGCCACTTTAACCAACGCCCAAGACGGCATAACCGATGTAATGGCCGCCCACCTCAATGCCCTGGAAGCCAAGGTAGGCATAGACGGCTCCCTGGTCACTACCAGTCTTGATTACCTCGTGAAGAATCCCGCCAGCGACAATCCTGGTCACGTCCATAGTATTTATGCGCCTGTGGCCCAAACCATGTATATCGGGACCACCGCCGTACCCATTAACCGGGGGACCGGGGCGCTGGCTTTGGCCGGTATTACCGGGATAACCCCCGGAGCAAATTTCGCCCTGACCCAAAACTCAGTGGTCCCGCTCACCAGTGTTGAGGCGGGGGCAGTAGTCAATACACTCGTTTTAAAAGAGGGTAAGGTCGGCATCGGCACGGCGACCCCTCCGGTTCAATTGTGCGTCTATGGCGGGGCTACCGAAAAACAAATCCAGATTAAAAGAAGCGACGCAAGCACACTCTGGAACATCGGCATCAATGCCGCCGGTGCCCTGTTTGGCTTGAGCATTCTTAATGGCGACACATTGCTACAGAAAATTGATACTGCGGGTAATGTTCTGTTTGGCGGGATAACCAGCGCAGGCACTTCGGCAGCCAAAACATTAGGGGTAGGATCGGGCACTGCTCCTTCTACATTCCCGGCTGATATGGCCCAGATGTGCGTGAAGGACCAAGCAGCGGGCAACGCCTGTTTTCATTTTTATACCGAACTGGGGCAAATCATCCGACTCTATCAACAAGCGCATATCGCTGACCTGAAAGCGGATTATACGGCGGGCGATCTGGACACTGAAGCAGAAATGATAACTGCCCTAAATACAGCTAATGCGGCATTCAATAGCTTGCTGGTGCGCCTGGAAAACTTAGGCTTCAACGCAACTTCGTAAAGGAGGGTTAGTATGGCCTTACAAATACCATTTGAGGATAAATGTGGGGTAGTCCACGAAGCGGCCTATTTTCGGATTCGCCGGGCGATTGTGGAAAATTTTCCGACAGATGTGTCTCCGATGTTCACCGCCGAGGTGGAAGTCTATCATAGTTTGGAAACCCGCCAAGCCCGCAAAGCGCCAATAGATACTATTATTTTTCAACTGGCGGAAGAAAACAACCCGGCCATGCAATCAGGGCTGACCAGCGCCTATGATTTTCTCAAAATCCTACCTGATTTTGAAGGAGCGAAAGATGTCTGAGAAAGAAAATCCGGTAATAGATGCAACCCAAGCCAAGGCCCTGATTGAGCAGGAGAAACAAGAGCGGGTGAAACGCTGTGAGGCCAAGATTAACCAGGCCTTGCAGGATGAACGCTGCAAGCTTTCTGTGGCATTTATGATCTCAGAACATGGGAACACGCCCCAACTGAGTGTTTTTGCTCAGGATTAACCGGGCTGACAGGAAGTCGCCCCTTTACGCCATGGATGGCTTAACCTCTAACCCTTGGGGGGGATTATGAATGACGGCCCAGGAATACAATTCGATCTTACTTTCGCTGTTAGGAGTTGTCGCCGGTGTCGGGGCTGTCATTTTTTGGCGTATGATTACCCGGATGGAGAAGAAAATTGATGATTGGTTCAACCAACATCTCGAATGCCGGGAGCGCCAAAACCGAGAATTTGTCAAGGTCAAGGAATTTGAGACTTGGCAGAAAGGCCGCGAACCTCTGTGGCGGCGGTTGAATCGACATTCTCATCACCCCGAAAGCGGGCAGGTGATCATTACGGAGGAATGAAATGTCTTTTTACGACGACGTAATCAAAAACGACCCCCGGTTCAGGAGCGCCAAGCCGATATCTGACTTAGCCCTCCTTGAGCCTGTCACCAGGGCCGCGGTTCAAGCGATCATCGCCGATGCCGCGGAAATGGGCCATGAGATGATGGCCTTTGAAACTTACCGGAGCCGGGAGCTTCAAGGCATCTACTTTCGCCGGGGCGTGACCAAACTGCAAAAGGTTGGGGTCCATCATTACGGCCTGGCCGCCGATATTGTCAAGGTGGTTAACGGTGAACCATCCTGGGACGGCTCCTTTGACTTCCTGGGGCCGTTGGCCCAGAAGTATGGCATGATCTGGGGCGGTGACTGGGGTAAACCGGATGAACCGCATACCTTCCGGGATTATTGCCATGTCCAGAGGGTCCGAGTGGAAGATCAGGGGTCACTATTCCGGGAAGAATGGTATCCCGATAAGGGTTTTAACCCATGGGAAGATGAAAGGACGGTTGAAGCGGTGGAAGATGCCTTTAGGGCGGCAACCAAGTCTCAGATGTTTAAACCAGAAGAACTCGCCCTTGCCCGTCAATACCTCCCCGCCATCCAGGCCGCGGCGGACTCCTGCACCTGGCCTCCGGAGCTCGAGGCGATCATGCAACGGCAGCTCGGCCCCCGCTGGATGGACTGGGTGCTTTGTGGAATTGCCTCGAGGGAAAGCCGGTTTGGTTTGCTTCTGGACGATGAGGGCCTTGGAGACGGCGGCCATGGCCATGGCATCATGCAGGTGGACGACCGGAGCCATACGGCCTTTTGCGCCGGCGAGGGGTGGCAGGATCTGGCCGCCTCCCTCGAGTACGTGCATAAGAATGTGATCATCCCAGCCTTCAACTACTTGGGCGATTATTTCGATCTGTTTGAGGACTATGGGGCCCTGTTCCGTGGGGCCATTGCTGGGTACAACTGCGGCCCCGGCAACGTCCGTAAGGCCCTTGAGGCAGGGGCAGACGTGGACGCGAGGACAACTGGCCGGGATTATAGCCGGGACGTTCTGGCACGGGCTAAAGCCTTTAAGGAGGTGTTATCATGATTCCGCTTTTAGGTTTACTTCCTATTGTGGGCAATCTCGCCACGAACATTATGGACCGATTCTTCCCCAAGGAGATGGCTGAGGAAGAGAAAGCGGTCAAGCAGATGCAGCTTCAGGGCATCCTTTACCAACAGATGATGGAGCCCCTTGCTAAAGAGGTTGAGGATCTGGCAGACGCCCGGGCGAATGAACGGCAAGCCCTGAGCAGCGCCGGACCCTGGATGAATGGCCTCCGGGCCGGGGTCACAGTCTTTGGCGGGTATCTTGCCATCGGAATTTTTTCATGGAACCTGATCTCCCCTTATTTCGGGTTCAACCGGGTGATCCTAGGCACCGGTGATGAACTGCTCTTGGGCGGGATCATCGCCTTTTATTTCGGAAAACGCCTAACTGAAAAAATGAGCGGCGTGAGCGCGGTGGAGTAGGATATGGCCGACCCCCTTACCATCCCCAAGACCTCCATCCACATCCAGGTGGCCGATAATGGCTATTACGCCGAAGCAAACGGTGACGCGGTGAAGCTCTGTTCCCAAGTCTTTGACCAAAAGGCTGACCTGTTCCTGTGGCTGGCCAAAAACATCACCTTCCGGGGGAGCGTGGAGCGGTTGACCCTTAATCTCAAGGATGGGATGCAGGTGTTGCAGAGCGGTTAGAAGATTCGCCATGATGGCCAGGCGCACAAGGACGTGCTTTTCTATGGCTCATCTGCCCCATAATCCGGAAGTGACCATGGCCCGCATCATTGAGGTGCTGGCTGGCAAGATTAGTCTTGCTGATGCCCGGGCAATTCATACGATCCTCAATGAAGACGTGGAAGCACGTTTTCAGGACCTAACCGCCTGGCTGGATGTGGTTGCCCTCTATCTCCCGAGCCGGAGCCATAGCAAAATAACTCGCCTGGGCTTGAGTCGCTTCGTTTGGAAGCATAGAGGTTGGTTCCGGGTCAGGGATTTTGCTTATCACTTAGAGGTCCATGACAAAACCGCCTGGGAATATCTCAAAACTCTCCATGGCGTCGGCCTGGTGGCTCACAATGGCGAGCGGTCGAGCCGGGCGCGATATCGGATTGAGTTGCCGGGGGCGATTGATGGCTGATGAGGACAGGCTGGTGAGGCCCAGAGAGGCGGCGGTACGCCTGGGGAAGCCTAAGTCCACCATTTATGCCTGGCTACACTCCGGCAAACTTCCGGGGGTCCAGGTGAGCGAGCGCACGGTGAGGATCCGGGAAAGTGTGGTAAGGGAGATGGAGAATGTGCCAGAAAGCCCAAACCTGGCCAAATGAAAGCCGGTGCATGTTCGTGGACAGGTGGGGCATCTGCTGGAACGTGGCCTGCGACGCTACGTTCGGGGCGGTCTGTGTGGAGCCGGAGGCCCCTTCACCTCAATTTTTTCCAGAGCCAACTCAATCCCCCACGGGATAGTGCGGCCCTGCTCCCAGCCCTCCACCGTGCGCCGCGAGGTTTTTCGCCCCAGGGCAGTCAATGTCTGGGCCAAACCCTTTTGGGTCAGACCCAGGCGGAAACGGGCAGCTTTAAGTTCGTTAGGGGTCATGTTAGGCGATTTCTTCTACGTCATGATTCAGGATGTCGTCAATAATCTCCTCATCGGTCATGGTGCAGGTATTCCCGTTTTCATCCTCATATTCGTCCCAGGCGCTCATGCGGTATTGAGCAATCATCTCGGGCAGCGTAAAATTGCACTCCGTTCCAAACCTGGGGTCGTGGCTGATATAGCGTTTTGTCATTGTCCTGTCCTCCTGTCGTTTGATAATTAAGATATACGCTCTCATGCGTAGGTTGTCAAGAGGAAAATGCAGGAGGATGAAAGTTTTTTGGTGTCCGCGAAGTGTCCGCAAAATGCGCTCACAATTGGTTAATTATGGTTGATTTTGGTTAATCGCCGCCCCTTGACAAAATCGCCGAACCCCAGTATATTCAAGCCTGTCAACGTTTCGGGCCGTTAGCTCAATTGGTAGAGCAAGTGACTCTTAATCATTAGTGATCCCCTCCAGTGAGGGGATTTTTTATTGGGGGACTATGCGGGAGTCCTCATTTATTTACGTGGGGTTTTACGTGGGGTTTTATTCCAAGGCATGACTTTTTATGCCTATCCAGGCCATGCGGCCCTTATCAATAGTGCGTGTTTTAAAGGCTCTCAAGGCAGGGCTACCGCTCCCAAAGCAGGCGCGCTAACCAGGCTGCGCTACGTCCCGAAAGCCGTTTTCAATAATTTAGCTCTTTCCTCAGAATTTTGTAAGAGATTTTCCTGCCAACAAACTGGAAAGTCAGCTTTTCTTGAAATCCACCCACGTAGCAGCCTGATTTTTCAAGCTCTTTTTTTGCGTTAGCCAGTTCGAGCAGGGGAAATTCAGGGAATTCCTGAGAACAATATCAGGTGAGCACCGGATTGTTTAGGGTTTGCGGTCCGGTGATAATCCCGGTAAGCGTGAGAAAGTAGGGTAGGCTTATG
>Ga0265296_1000885_pt1 | contig 39189 bp, 34 predicted proteins | sample MunlanPumphouse1_FD_189073 | JGI IMG/M metagenome (GOLD analysis project Ga0265296, IMG submission 189073) | Groundwater microbial communities from a municipal landfill in Southern Ontario, Canada - Pumphouse #1 | ecosystem: Environmental > Aquatic > Deep subsurface > Groundwater | place...
GACTTCGGTCAGGGTGAGTGGTGGGCCGGGGGGTGGGGTTATGGCGCGGGGCATGGGGCGTCCTTTAAGCCCTCCCCCTTGGGGGAGGGTTTGGGTGGGGCATGTTCCGCCGCGTTGGAAGTAACGGGCCCTCCCGTGTCACGAGTCACGTGCCTCGTGACACCCCCTCCCGCAAGCGGGAGGGGAGATAAGAGCGCCAGCGTTGCTTTTGCCGCGGCGCGCACTTCGGGGTGTGGATCGGTCGCCGCCATCGCGGCGAGCGGGGCGTGGGCGGCGGTGGGGGCTAGCGCGATCAGCTCGCGCATCGCGTGCCAGCGGGCGGCGAAGTCTTCGCTCTGCGTCTCGGCGACGAACAGCGGCGCGGCGTCGGGGCGGCCGAGGTGGCGGAGCAGGGTCAGTGCCATGGCGCGAAAGCTGCTGTCGCGGCGCGAGGCGCTGACGTGGAGGAGCGCGCCGGTGGCGGGGTCATAGCTGCGGATCGGCAGCGGCGACGACGGCTGGACGGTGAGTTCGAGGACGAGCGTGTCGTGCTGGCCGGGGATGAGCGAGACGCTTTGGCGCGCGGTGTCGAGGTGGAGCGTCTCGCCGGTGTGGAGCGGGCGCGGCGGATCGCTGTGGCACGGCGCGGCGGCGCGGGCGGTGAAGGCGCCGGCCTCCTCGGCGGGGGTGACCACGACCCGGTGGTGGCACAACTGCGCGCCGCCGCTGGCGAGGATGTGGAGCGCGGCGCGGCCGGGAACAAAGATTGCGGGCGCGGGGGCCGGAGTGTGCGTCGCGAAGGGCCAGAGGCGGAGGGTCAGGCGGATTGTGGCGCGATCGGCGAGGACGAGGCCGCCGAGGGCGCCGTCTGCTCCGCCAACCGGACGGAGCGGCGGGCGCGCGAAGGGGTCGGTGCGGAGGAGCGCGAGGGCGCTGGTCAGGCGGGCGGTGAGCCATTCGGTGTCGGTGAGCCACGGGAGCAGCGCGGTGATTGCGGCGTCGGGGCTCGCATCGGCTTGTGCATCGATCGCGGTAAGCAGGCCGTCGGGGGCGGTGTCGGCGGCGGTCCAGGCGGCGTCGAGCTCGCTCACCGCGGCGCGGATCGCGGTGCGGCGCGCGGGATCGACGCGGGGGAAATGGTCGTGGCGCGAGCGGCGGGCGGGCATCTTGGCAGGAGAGAAACGGCGATGGGCGGGAAAGGGCGGGCGGCGACCCCCTGCCCCTTCCCGCCGGTCGGTCAGTCGTGGATGATCAGCGCGATGGTGACCGCGATTTCGAACACCGACGGCCCCGATGATGCGCTCGTTCCGACGAGCGAGCCGAACAGTCCGACCGCGGTGTCGAGCAACGGCAGCGCGTCGATGTCGATGGCTGGCAGATCCATAGTCCCCTCCTGATGTGACCGGCGGCGCGACCTGCCGCCGGGGTGCAGAGTTAGAAAGTGCCGCGCAGGGCGCCAGTTAACTTACCGTAATGTCGCCGGGTGGGGCGAGCCAGATCGACAGGCCTGCGGGCGGATCGATCGGCAGCGTATCCGCGACAAGCCGCACGGCGTCGGCGCGCGCGCGGCTGAGGATCGCGGCGGGGATAGTCGCGGGGTGGAAGATATGGTCGGCCTCACCCAACAGGCGCGCGGCGCGGAGGGTCAGGTCGTCGGGGTCGGGGCTGGTCAGGTGGATCGCCTCAAAGCGGGAGGGCTGGGTGGCGGCGTCGCTCGCCAGCCATGTGGCGACCTTGTCCGCGGCGGCCGCATCGAGCGGGTCGAGGGCGCCGCCACTCGCCAGCGCGGCGTCGATGGCGCGGCGGCGGTCGGCGGGGGTGGGCCAGCGGGCTTTCATTGCGTCGCGCGCAGCGTAGAGCGCCGATGCCAGCGCGCCGAGGCGGGCGGGGAGCAGCGCCTCGATGCGTTGGCGCACCGCTTTTGCCAGGCCCGCCGAGGCGCCGCCGGTGCCGATGGCAATGGTGACGGGGGCGCGATCGACAATCGCGGGGGTGGTAAAATCGCAGAGGTCGGGGCGGTCGACGACATTGACGAGCAGGCCGTGGGCGCGGAGGGCGGTGGCGGCGGCGCGTGCTTCGGCTTCGTCGTCGAGCGCGACGAAGGCGATGGTTGCGCCCGGCTCCCACGCCGCGACGATGCGGCCGCCGGCGCGCTCGATCAGGCGTGCCTTGGCGTCGGCCGCCTCTCCCTCCCCGACCAGCACGACGGTGCGGCCAGTGAGGTTCAGGAAGATCGGGAGTTGGTGCATGGATTCGCCCTTTTTCTCGTCATGCCGGACTTGATCCGGCATCCGTTACCCCTGCCGCGCCGTTGGGCCATGGACCCCGGATCAAGTCCGGGGTGACGAAGAAGAGATAGCGTCGCTACGAATCCACGCAACTGCGCCGTATCAGTCGATCCAATCCGGTACACGCTCCGCCGCCATGATCGTGCTGGCGGCGATGCGGTCGGCGACCTTGATGTAGCGGTCGCCGTCGACGAGCACTTCGGGGACGAGGCTGCGGCTGTTGTAGGTCGATGCCATCGTCGCACCATAGGCGCCCGCGGTACGGAACACTGCGAGATCGCCCGATTCGACCTTGTCGGTGACGCGGTCGCGCGCGAAGGTGTCGCCGGTTTCGCACACCGGACCGACGATCGACGCGGTCATCTTTTCCCCGGTCGGCTTCACCGCCACAAACTCGTGATACGCGTCGTAGAGCGCCGGGCGCGCGAGGTCGTTCATCGCGGCGTCGACGATGACGAAGGGGTTGGTCGCGCCGGGCTTGACCCACAGCACCTCGGTCAGCAGCACCCCGGTGTTGCCCGCGATGACGCGGCCGGGTTCGAACATCAGCGTGACGTCCCAATCCTTCGTCACGCGCGCGACCATCGCGCCATAGTCGGCCATGCTCGGCGGATTGTCGTCGGCCTTGTAGGACACGCCAAGCCCGCCGCCGAGGTCGACATGGGTGATACTGTGCCCTGCGGCGCGGAGATCAGCGACGAGGCGGCCGACGCGGGTGAAGGCGGCTTCGAGCGGATCGAGGCTGGTCAGCTGGCTACCGATATGCACCGCGATGCCGCGCATCTGAAGCCCCGGCAGCGCGGCGAGGCGGTCGAACATTGCGGGCGCGACGTCGATGCCGACGCCGAACTTGTTGTCGGCCTTGCCGGTCGAAATCTTGGCGTGCGTCCCTGCATCGACGTCGGGATTGACGCGCAGCACCGCGCGCGCGGTCATTTCTTTCGCGAGCGCGATTTCGGCGAGCGCGATGCCTTCGGGTTCATGTTCGATGTTGAACTGGCCGATGCCGCGGTCGAGCCCCTGCGCCAGCTCGGCGCGGGTCTTGCCGACGCCCGAAAACACGATGTCGTCGGGCGCCATGCCCGCGGCGAGCGCGCGTTCGAGCTCGCCGCCCGACACGACATCGGCGCCATAGCCCTGCCGCGCCAGCACGCGCAGCACGCCAAGGTTGGGGTTGCTCTTGATCGCAAAGGCGAGGTGCTTGCGCGGCACGTCCTTCAGTCCGTCGCGAAATTCCTGCGCGTGGCGTTCGAGCATCGCGCGCGAATAGACATAGACGGGGGTGCCGACTTCTTCGGCGATGCGGGGCAGCGGAATGTCTTCGGCGTGAAGGACGCCGTCACGAAGTGCAAATTGATCCATTATTTTAGTCCTGAGGCTCAGCCCGGAGGCGGCAAGTCGAAATCATCGGGTTCGCGTTGTTCGGACCGTTTGAGAAGGTCGTCGCTGCGCGCGGGCCGGGCCTGCGCGTCGGGAGTCGTAAGCTCCTCGGTAGTCGGGGCGCGGGGCGCGCCGACGGGAACGACCGCGGCGGGCTGGCCCGCCACCGGCTTCAGATCTTCCTTGCTGCCGCACGCGCCGAGCAGCGCGGATGCAGCGAGGGTTGCAATGATGAGGCGCTTCGTCGCCATCAATTATGTCCTTCCAGCGCGGCGCGGGCCGCAGCGATCGCCTGCCTTACCCGTTCGGGGGCGGTGCCGCCATAGCTGGTGCGACTGGCGACCGATGCCTCGACGGTCAGCGCCGTGAGCACCTCGGATGTAACCGCCGGGTGGATCGCCGCAGCATCGGCGGCGGGCAATGCCGACAATTCAACGCCCAGTTCCTCGGCGCGCTTGACGCAGGCGCCGACGACATGATGCGCCTCGCGGAACGGAAGGCCGTTTTCGCGCACCAGCCAGTCGGCGAGATCGGTCGCGGTCGAATAGCCTGATGCCGCGAGCGCGCGCATCCGGTCGGTGCGAAAGGTCAGCGTTTCCATCATGCCGGTCATCGCGGCGAGCGACAGCGCGAGCGCGTCGAAAGCGCCGAACACGGTTTCCTTGTCGTCCTGCAGATCCTTCGAATAGGTCAGCGGCAGGCCCTTGACGATCACCGCGAGCCGCTGGAACGCGCCGAGCAACAGCCCCGCGCGCCCGCGCACCAGTTCGGCGGCGTCGGGATTGCGCTTTTGCGGCATGATCGAGCTGCCGGTCGACCAGGCGTCGGGCAGGCTGATGAAGCCGAAAGGCTGGCTGGCCCAGATGACGATTTCTTCGGCGAGCCGCGACAAATGGATCGCCGCGATCGACGCCGAGGCGCAAAATTCGAGCGCGAAGTCGCGGTCGGACACCGCGTCGATGCTGTTCGCCATGGGACGGTCGAAGCCCAAGGTCGCGGCGGTCGCGGCGCGGTCGATCGGAAAGCCGGTGCCCGCGAGCGCGGCGGCGCCCAGCGGCGATTCGTTGAGGCGGCGGCGCGCATCGGCAAAGCGGCTGCGGTCACGGCCCAGCATCTCGACATAGGCGAGCAGATGGTGGCCGAGCGTCACCGGCTGAGCAACTTGCAAGTGCGTGAAGCCGGGCATGATACTGTCGGCATGCTCGTCGGCGCGCGCCAGCAGCGCGGCCTGCATTGCGGCGAGCCCGGCGTCGATGCGCTCGCACGCGGTGCGCGTCCACAGGCGGAAATCGGTCGCGACCTGGTCGTTGCGCGAGCGCGCGGTGTGGAGGCGCCCGGCAGCTTCGCCGACAATCTCCTTCAGCCGCGATTCGACGGTCATGTGGATGTCTTCGAGCGCGAGGTCGACGGGGACGCCGTTCGCGGCAAATTCTTCGGCGATCTGGGCGAGGCCGCGGTCGATCTGGACCGCGTCGTCGGCGCCGATGATGCCGGCGGCGCCGAGCATCGCGGCGTGCGCGCGGCTGGCCGCAATGTCCTCTTCCCACAGGCGCTTGTCGACCGGGATCGAGGCATTAATTTCTTGCATGATCGCGGCGGGACCGCCACCGAAGCGGCCACCCCACATGCTGCTCTTGTCCGGAGTATCCGTCATTCGCCGCGTCCCAAACCCATATCTAGCGATCCTTGCCCTGCTGCTGGCCGGATCAATCGCGGGCTGCGATAGGGAAAAGGCGGGCGGCGGGCAACCCGCAGACGGCCAAGCAAATATTTCGGCGGGCCAAGCGAAGGGCGTGGGCCAGTTCGAATATATGATCGACCGCAGCCACAAGGGCGAAGCGGCGCCGACCGCGGCCTTCACCGGTCCCGATGACGCGGCGGTGACGCTGGCAGCATTTCGCGGCAAGCCGCTTCTGGTCAATCTGTGGGCGACCTGGTGCGCGCCGTGCGTGGCGGAGATGCCGACGCTCGATGCACTCGCGGCCAAGAGCGGCGAGGCGATGGCGGTGATCGCGGTGGCGCAGGATTTGCAGGGTGCCGAGGTGGTCGATCCGTGGTTCCAGAAGGCGGGGCTGAAGGCGTTGCAGCCGTATCTCGATCCTGAAAACGGCTTGCTCGACGCCGCGAACAGCGCATTGCCGACGAGCATCTATTACGACGCCGAGGGGCGCGAGTTGTGGCGCGTGGTGGGGGCGATTGATTGGCAGGGGGCTGAGGCGAAGGCGTTGCTGGCGGAGGGCGGGGTTTAACTAGCATCGTGCTCCCGCGAAGGCGGGAGCCCATCACCGTCCCGCGCTATTTTGAACCAGTCGGAGATGGATCCCCGCCTTCGCGGGGAAACACAGAATGATTGAGACGCAACGCAAATCGGAAAAGGGCGGACGCCCCATGACGCCCGCCCTTCCCTTGCGACCCAGAGCAAGCTCCGGGGAAACTTAACCGCCGACAGTCACGCGGCCGCTGCGATAGCCTTTCTTGCGCATTTCCTTCACATAATCCTTGTCGGCGTCGATGACCTCGGTTTCCCATTCATCCCACGCATCCCAGCGATCTTCGCGGTCGGTGGCGCGGCGCAGGTCGCTGGTCAGCTCCTTTTCCGCCTCGAGAATGTCGGTCTTGTAATTATACCATTGCTGGTTGACGACGCCCGCGATCGGCCGCTCGCGAATGGGCGGCGCTTCAAAGCCCGGCGGCATCGATTTATAAGGAACGGCAGCAACCGCGGCGGTGGCGGGGAGCGCCAGAATGACTGCGAGGGTGGTCCATTTTTTCATCGTCCATCTCCTGATTGTCCGTCCGTCGCCGGGCGGTCAGGGGAGTCAACGAAGCAGGCGACGAATGTCTTCCCGGCTAAACGGAGATTCGGCACGGCTGGCGGTGGATTTGGCGCCGACGGGTCAGCCGGGATGCGCTTCGTCGCCGACCGCCGAGCGCAGCAGGCCGCGAAACACCTCCTGCGCGCTGCGTTTGCCCTGCGTCACGTCGAATACGTCGCGCGCGATCGGCATGTCGAGGCCGTAGCGTTCGGCGAGTGCGATGACAGTAGGGGCGCTTTTCACGCCCTCGGCGACCATGTTCATCCCCGCGATGATTTCGTCGATCGGGCGTCCCTTACCGAGTTCGACCCCGACGTGGCGGTTGCGGCTGAGCGGGCTAGTGCAGGTCGCGATCAGGTCGCCCATGCCGGTGAGACCCGAAAAGGTTTCGGGGCGGCCGCCCATCGCGACGCCCAGCCGCGTTATTTCGGCGAGCCCGCGCGTCATCAGCGCCGAGCGGGTGTTGTCGCCAGCGCCCAAACCGTCGCCCATGCCGACCGCGATCGCGATGATATTCTTGAGCACTCCGCCAAGTTCGCAGCCAAGCAGGTCGGTGTTGGTGTAAACGCGGAACAGCCCGGAATGGAACACCGGCTGGAGCGCACGGACGACGATCTCGTCCTCCATCGACAACACGCTCGCCGCCGCCTGCCCTGTCATGATCTCGCGCGCCAGATTGGGGCCCGTGAGCACGCCAACGGGGTGGCCAGGGAGCACCTCCTCGATCAGTTCGGTCATGCGTTTGCCCGAGGAGAGTTCGAGGCCTTTAGTCAGGCTGATGACGGGTACCCACGGGCGGAGGTGCTCCCGTGCCTCTTCGAGCACGGCGCGAAAGCTGTGCGAGGGGACGCCCATGATGAGGACGTCGGCGCCCGCGACGACCTCGGCCATGTCGCCCGTAGCGCGCAATGCCGTCGGCAGTTTGATGCCGGGCAGATATTTGCGGTTCTCGTTGTCGCGGTTGATGCCCTCGACCGTCTCGGCATCGCGCGCCCACAGCGTGATCGGCGCGTTGCGCGACACCACCGCCGCGACCGTCGTGCCCCAGCTGCCCCCACCGAGCAGGCCGACCTTCAGGCGCATATCTCTCTCCCCTGTTTTGCGGGGAGAGTGGCGGGGGAATGGCGGGTTGGCAAGGTGCTGATCCTCCCTGTCGCGCAGCGATGGGGAGGTGGCAGCGCGAAGCGCTGACGGAGGGGCTTTGGCGCTAACGTCGCAATGCCCCTCCACCACGCCCTTCGGGCGCGGTCCCCCTCCCCATGGCTTTGCCACAGGGAGGATTAGTGCTTGGCCAGAAACGCCTTCATCACCGCCGCCGTTTCTTTCGGATCCTCGATCATCGGGACGTGGCCGACATGTTCGAAGATGTGGCTCTGGCTGCCCGCGATGCCCGCTTCGAGCACTGGCACGCAACTGACGTCGAGCAGGCGGTCGTGGCGGCCCCAGATGATCAGCGTCGGCACCTTGACCTCGCCGAGCCGGTCGTTGAGCGGAAAGTCGCGGCCTTCGTTGGCGATGACCCAGAAGATGCCGTCGAGCTGGTCGCGATATTTGAGCGCGTCGGCGTAGAGCACGGGTTTGAGGCGCGCCGGGATATAGGGCGGTTTGTGGACGACCATGCCGACCAGCCGGTCGGCGTCCTCGAGACCGGCGAGGACAAGCGGGTTATAATCCTCGTTCGCCGCCTGTTTCTGGAGGTCGCTTTCGTTGGCGCCGTTGACCCCGGCGTTGTTGAGCAGGATCAGGCTGGCAAGCGCGTCGGGGTAGTCGATCGCGTAGCGCAGCGCGATCCAGCCGCCCATGCTGTTGCCGCCGACATGCGGCCGGTGAAGGCCAAGGGTGTCGGCGAATTGCTTGAGCCGCGCGGTCTGCGCGCCGAGGTCATAGGCGAGATCGGGGTTGCGCTCATTCTCGCCGAAACCCGGCAGATCGGGGGCGATGACATGATAGTCGCGCGTGAGGTACGGCGCGATCATCGACCAATTATCCTTGTCGCCGGCAAAGCCGTGGACGAGCAGCAGCAAGGGTTTCGCGGGGTCGCCGCCCTCCAGATAGGGCCAGCTGCGGCCATCGACGGTGACGCTTTTCTGCACCATCCGCCCGCGCTGGCGCAGCAGCGTGCGCCCGAGTGCGACGAGGCGGCCGGGGAAGACGAAATACATCAGCGCCAGCGCGATGAGCGGGGCGAAGAGGAGGATGAGGAGGATTTTCATCGGTTTCTAACTCAGTCCTAAATCCGTTTTTGCGCCACGCGCGCGTCGAACCAGCCGATCAAATCGTCCAGCACCGCTTCGCGTTCCGGCTCGTTGTAAATTTCGTGGAACAGGCCGGGGTAAATTTTGAGAATCTTGTCCGCCGAGCCGACATGATCGAACAGATATTGCGAACCCGCCACCGACGCCAAACTGTCGTCCGAACCATGCTGGAGCAGGATCGGCAGGGTGATGCGCGGCGCGCCCGCCTGCGCCGCCGCCATCGCGTCCATGAATTCCTTGCCCAGCCGGGCGCCGATCTTGCCGGTGTATACGAGCGGGTCGGCGAGATAGGCGGCGACCACGGCGGGATCGCGGCTGACGCCGTTGGCGTCGAGCGACAGCACGCCGAGGCGCGGGAAGAAGCGCGACAGGAAGCGGCTGATCCAGACGGTAAAGCGCGACGGCGGCGCAGCGGGGACGATCGCGGGGCCGGAAAGTGCGGTAGCAACGAACGCCTGCTGACGCTCGATCAGGAACAAAGTCGAAATCAGCCCGCCCATGCTGTGGCCGAGGAGCAGGCGCGGCGTGGTGCCGTGGTTGACCTCGACCAGGGTCAGCAGTTCGGCCATGCCGTCGGTGAAGGCCGAAAAGCGCGGGACGAACCCGCCCTCGCCATCGGACAGGCCATGCCCCCAATGATCGATCGCATAGACCGCATAACCCGCGTCGGTCAGCCGCTTGGCGACATGGCCGTAACGCCCCGCATGTTCGGCATAGCCGTGCGCGAGCAGCACCACGGCTTTGGGCAGGCCTACGGGCAGCCAGTGGGTGACGTGGAGCTTTGCCCCGGCGCCGGTCGATCCCGCGGGCAGGATCACCGCCGACATATCAGCGGACGGCCTTCTTCAGCGCCGCAGTGCTGCGATGGCCGGGGCCGTCGTCGCCGGCGCGGTCGATCCGCGCCAAAATGCCTTCGAGCGCGCGGCTGATCGCGGTCTGGGTGCGGACCATTTCGACCTTGGGCCAGGCGGTGCGTTCGCCGGTATCGATCAGCTCGTCGATATCCTCCTGCCCCAGATCGCTCAGGATCTTCGCGGGCGACCAGAATTTTGGCGGGCGGATGATGTTGATGTCGCCGGTATATTCCTGATTGATTACCGAGCGCGCCATATTGGCGAGGCTGTTCAAGGGCGGCACCCATTCGAGCGGTTTCTGGAAGATGATCATATTGGCGTTCAGCCACGCCTTGAAGGTCGCCATCGACGCGTGTTGAATCGCCTCGATCGGCGCCATCTGCTTGCGCGTGTCGGTGGCGAAGGGCAGCGCGATCGGGTTCGCCTGGCTGACGATATGGTGGTTGACCCCATACAGCCGTTCGAGCCGCTTGGTCGGGATGTCGTGCGTCACCGACCCGTCGACCCAGCGCCGGTCGGGCTGATAGGGGATGCGATTGCCTGCATCGTCGCGTGCCATCAGCATCACCGGCGGGAAGACGCCGGGGACGGCGCAGGATGCGAGGACGGCTTCGCGGATCAGCACGTTGGGCGCGGTGATCGCGTTGAGCAGGCGGCCGTTCTGATGCTTTTCGGCGGGCGCGACCGAGACATTGAGGTGGCGGCCGCTGATTTCGAACGCTTCCTGAAAGGTCAGGTCGGGGATGAGGTCGGCGAGGCGGTCGCGCACTTCGTCCGAGGCGAGGCGCTTCTGTTTGGGATCACGCGCCGGATTGGCGAGGCGCTCGCTTTCGAGCAGGGCGCCGATTTCGCTGTCCTTGCGGGTGCAGACGACCGCGGCGACGATCGACCCGCCGCTCGCGCCCGACATGATCGCAGGCAACACGCCTTCGGACCACAAGGCTTTGACCACGCCGATATGGAAAAACAGGAAGCTGCCCGAGCCCGAGAGCAATAGCGCCGAGCGGCCGTAGCAATGCTGGGCGCGGCGGAAGAAGTCGCGCTTTTCCTCGCGGGGGATGCTGCGCGCGGCGGCAATCTTGTCGAGCGAGGAGACAACCTCGGCGACATAATCCTCGATCAGCTTTTTGGTACCGAAGCGCGCCTTTTGATAGAGGCGCTCGTGCCCCATGCCGTCGATATTGCCGTGGATGCCTTCGTTGAGGACGAACAGCAGCCCCTTGACGTCACCCGCCGCCGACAGCTTGCGCAGCCGTTCGAGCCGGGCGCGGATCGCCTTATAGTCGAAATGCTTGCTTTCGTCGGCGTCGCGCCACGTTTGGAGCCCCGATTTCTTGTCATGCTCGCGCGCGGCCTTGGCCCAGGCGATGTAGTCGGATGCGGTCACGAGATCGCGGTCGGCGCTGAGCGTCGGGGTGAAAAGCATTCAGTGTTCCTGCAAACCATGGTTATTTTTTCCGAGTCTTGCCGGTTGCGTTGCCTTTGGCAACTGTTTTGACGATGCCCGTCCCTACCCTCGTCATGCCGGACTTGATCCGGCATCCATTGCAGCGCGGGCGTCATGGATCCCGGATCAAGTCCGGGATGACGAAGAGGAGGGCTGCTTCTTTCCCTTTGCCGGGGCTTTCGGCTTCGCGCGCGGTTTGGCAGCTGGTTTTGGGACGGCTTTCGCTTTTGCCTTCGGTTTTGGCGCTGCTTTGGCCGCCGGTTTCGGCGTTGCCGTGGCGGCTTTGGGCTTTTCGGCTTTCGGCACCGCCGCCATCAAATCGGCGAAACTTTCCTCGATACATTCGCGGAAAAAGGCGATGTCGGGCATGATGGCGCGCTCGCAGATGATCGAAAAGGCGATGCGGCCGTTGTAGCTGGGGGTCGCGACGAACAGCCCCATATTGTTCGCGAGCGGTGCCATGCCGTGCTGCATGACGAGCTGCGCGCCCGCCAGATAGAGCGGCACCTGCGCGCCGGGGACGTTCGAGATGAACAGGTTGGTGCCGCGCACCGCAAAGCGCTCGCTGGTCACCAGCCGCGCGACCGCCGCCATCGTCGCGCCCGGAATATGCTGCGACAGGTCGGTCATGATCCGCGCGCTGACTCCTGCTTTGGCTTCCTTCGCCTCGACCGTATAGTCGCGGATCGCGGCGAGGCGCGCGAGCGGATCGGCGATGTCGCTGCGGACCGGGACGCTCATCGCCGACACCTGATTGCCGGGGGTGCTGGCTTTGCCCGCCCCTTTGTCCTTGCCGCGCAGATTGATTGGCGCGACCGCGACCAGGCTGTCCTTGGGCAATTCCTTGTGCTTGGCGAGATATTTGCGCAGCGCGCCGCCGACGGTGGTCAGAACAACATCGTTGACCGTCGCGCCCGGCACTTTTTTGCGAACCAGCGCGACATCGGCGAGCGCCACCGACGTCCCGTCGAACATCTTGTGCGGGCCGACCGGCACGTTGAAGCGCGTTTCGGGCACCCCCGCGGTCATCCCGCCTTCGGCCATCGCCTTGCGCGCCGACGAGATGATCGCGGGCGACATTTTCATCAGCGCGTTCATGAACTTGACCGGCGATTGCAGCGACGCCGACCAGGCGCGCGACAGCGTTTCGGCGCTCGACGGCGGATCGCCCAGATCCTCGACCGGCGGCGGTTCGGCGATCGCGGGGGTGCCCTTCGCATCGATGTCGCTCATCGCGATGAAGGCGTGGGCGCCCGACGCGCCATCGACCGCGGCATGGTGGACGCGGTGGAGCATCGCGAAGCTGCCCTTCGGAATGCCGGGAATGCGGTCGAGCCCCTCGATGATATAGATGTCCCACAGCGGGCGGTTCATATCCATCGGTTTGGAAAAATAGCGCGCCACCGCGATGCAGAATTGCCGCCAGTCGCCGGGTTCGGGCAGCCGCGCGTGGCTCATATGCGCCTCGACATCGAAATGCTCGTCCTCGACCCAATAGGGATGGTCCATGTCGAACGGCAGGCGGTGGAGGCGGCGCTTGAACAAGGGCGAGGTGTGGACCCGGCTTTCGACGTGGCGGATGATGTCCTTGAAGCGCACGAAGCCGCCCGGCGCGGTCGAGGGGTCGTAGATATAGACCCCCATGATGTGGGTCAGGTTGTTCGCGGTCTGGGTGTAGAGGAACTGGGCGTCCTGCGCGCTGAGCTGTTTGAGCATGTTATCCTCCTGAACCGGGTAGACGATCGGCGAGAGCCACCGTCGACAGTCGCATCGTCTCCATCACGTTCGCCAGCCCGCGCAGTTCCGCCAGCAGCGCGCGGCGCGCGGCGAGGAGGTCGGTGGTCGCCGGCTCGGCGAGCCCCATATGGCGCATCAGCGACAGGCCGTTGGCGAACAGCAATTTGCCGATCGCCGCCTCGCTGCTGATCCGGCGCAGCAGATAGGCCTGTTTGCCCTCGGTGAGGGCGGCGTCGAGCAAGGCCATTTCGTCGACCGCATCACCCGGCCGTGCGCGGGCGAGCAGGTCGGCGACAACCGAATAGGCCTCGGCAAAGGGCAGCAGGATCGCGTGGCCGACGACGGGCTGGCAACGGCGGAGCAGCTGCGCGATGCCGCGGTCGCCGCTGGCGAGGCGGCGGTCCCATACCGGATCGATGCGTTCGAGCTCGGCGCGCAGGGCCGCCATATGCTCGTCGCGCGGTGGGTAGAAAAATTCGAATTTGAACAGGTCGCGGAGGCGATCGATCTTGTCCCAGAAGGCCGCGGTCGCATCGCCGCTGTCGGCGTCGCGCAATTCGAACAGCACCAGTTCGATCATCGCGCGGTCGAGGAAATGATGCGCGATGATGTTGCGATAATAGCTCGCCATCGGATGTTTGGCGGGGTCGATCGAATAGATATTTTCGCTGCCCGCTTCGTAACGGGTGAGCAGCCCGCTGGTGACGAGCGTGTCGACGGTGGCGGACAAAGCCGCGTCGTCGCCGCTTTCGAGGTCGCTGCTGATCCGGATACCGCGCGCCCGCGCCCAGTCGGTCACCGCGCCGATCGCCCCGAGCAGTTCGGCCGACGTCGCGCCGCGCGGCGCCATACCGAGCAGGATCAGGCACATCACCGAGGTGACGGTGAGCGGGGTGACGCGGTTTGCCTCGACCGCGACGGCGAAGGCGATTTTTTCGAGCGCGCGCTTGTCGTCCGCGCCCGGCGCGGTGTCGATCACCACCGGGTTGCCGATGTCGAGCCGGATGCGGCCCGAGGGTTCCTTCAGGCTCTTCATGTAGCCGATGAACCACGAGAGGGATTCGGGCTTTTTGCTGCGCCCCGTCTGTTCGGCGGCATATTCCTCGACATCGCGGATCAGGTCGAAGCTGGTGACGAAGGGAACGAAATGCACGCCGCGCGTCCCCGTGGCGTGGGCGGCGTCGAGGACATATTTCATCAGGCCATATTTGGGCGGCATCAGCTTGCCGAGGCGCGAGCGCGTGCCCTCGAATGCCCAGCTCAAGGGGAAACGCTTGGCGAGCAGCCAGGCGATATAGTGGCGCAGCACAAGCTTGTAGACCGGCTGATCCTGAAAACTGCGGCGGATGAAGATCATCCCCGAGCGGCGGAAAAACTCGCCCATCACCGCGAAGTCGAGATTGGCGCCGCCGAAGCTGTGCAGCATCGGCATGTCGTTTTCGTAGGTGAGGCGGCTAGGGGTCGCGCCGTCGATATAGGTTTTGTGGGTAAAAAGGATCGCGGTCGGATGTTCGCGCAGGATCGCGCGCAGCCGCGCGAGTTCGGCGGCATCGACCTCCATCTCGGGCGCGTAGCCGCCGAACATCATGCGGTCGAGCCGGGCGCGCAGATCAAGGAACAGCGCGCTGGGCCGCGCGATGACCTCTTTCATCAGCGGGCGCGCTTCGCGGAACAACTCGGCGACCGGGCGGCCCGTTGCCTCGGACAATTCGGCGAGTGCGGCGCGGAATTTTGGGCTGGTGCGCAGGCCGTCGGCGACGAAGCGCGGCACCTTGTAGCGCGTGCCGCGGATGCCGCGTTCGGCGACGTCGAGCGCGAGTCCCGCCTGCCGTGCGACGAAACCGGCAAATTCGGCGCCGTCGGGGCCGGCCGCATCGCCGCCGCCGGTTTGCGCCGCGAACCGGCTACGCAGCGCGTCGAGCGTCGCGGCCTCGCCGACCAGGATCTGGGCGCGGCGGCGGTCGCGGAGGAGGATCAGCCGCGCGCGCAGCGAGCCGGGATGGCGTGGGTCGCCAAACAGGATGTGGCGGAATTTGAGCGCGCGGTCGCGCTCGAACCCCGGGATGCGCCACGCGACGCGCAGCGGTACCACCTGCCGCGATGGCTGCCCGTCGAGCCGCGCGCGGAGGGTTTCGAGCGGGAGGGCGTGATCGTCATCCTCGATCGCAAGGCTGGCCCAATGGGGGTCGTTGTCGCCAGCGGTGGCGTGGACCCAGTCGAGGAGGAGCTGGCGTTCGACCCCGTTGCGCGCGTCGATGATATAGAGCCGGTCGGCCGCGTCCTCCGTGATGATGGGGGTGCGGGCGGTTCCGTCGGCCATGCGCTTACACCGCGTCCGTCATCGCGAGGAGCGTAGCGACGCGGCGATCTCCAGCTATCGAATTAGCAAGGCCGCCGGCTGGAGATTGCTTCGCTCCGCTCGCAATGACGAGGTGAACCATGCGCTAGGCCGCCCTTCCCTTTCGCGGGGAGGCTTTCTTGGTGGTCGCCTTTGTCGCGGGCGCCTTTTTCTTCGCGGCGGGCTTCTTCGCCGCCGCCTTCTTGGGCTTGGCTTTTTCGGCCTTCACCTCGGGGGCAGCAGCCTCCGGCGCAGGTTCCTTCGCCACCGATTCCGCGACGCTTTCCTCGGGCTGCCCGAGGGTACGCAGGAACATGTTGCGGACGTCGCGGACATGATTGTTGATTGTCCGCGGTGTCCACCCCGATGTGTCGACCGGCGGCAGCACGGTGACGCGAACCGTCGCGGGGCGCATCACAAACTCGTTCTTCGGCGCGACGTCGGTGGCATTATGGATCACGATCGGGACGATCGGCACCCCCGCCTGCATCGCGAGGTGGAACGCGCCTTTTTTGAACGGCTCGAGCTTCGGGGTCAGGCTGCGCGTGCCTTCGGGCGAGATGCAGATCGACTTGCCCTCGATCTTGATCGCATCGACCAGCGGCTCCATCGCCTTGATCGCGCTCTTGCCGTCGGCGCGGTCGACGAAGACGGTGCCGCCCCATTCCATCAGCTTGCCGAGGATGGGGATATTCTTGATTTCCTTCTTGCCCACCCCGCCCATGTCACGGCGGATGAGCTTGGCGAGGATCATCACATCGGCCTTGCTCTGGTGGTTGAAGATGAAGACGCAGGGGCGCGAGGACCACAGATTCTTCTCGTCCTCGACCTCAAGCTCGACCCCGGTGATCGCAGTCGCGAAATCGCCGAACAGCCCGATCGAGAAATTCGCCGCTTCGCGCTGCGAGCGGGTCAGCGCCCAGATCGGCAGGCCGGCGGCAAAGGCGCCGACGAGCGAGCCGGTCGCGTAGATGGTGCGGGTGTAATCGACCCAGCTCGGGGTGCCGCGGCTGCCAAAGCGTTGCACCGGCCAGCCGTTCTCTTCGGCGATGGCCTTGAGTTTCAGGTTGGGGTTGAGCGGGCGCGGCTTGCCGACACGTTCGAGCAGTTCGATATCGTCGTCGCTATCCGAATAGAAAAAGCTCTGATCGAGGTCGAGACCATATTCGGCGGCGAGTTCCTCGGCGGCGAGCACCTTGCCCTCGCCGAAGCAGAGCGGGCGGATGATGTCGCCGGTGAAAACGCCATCCTCGATCTCGTAGGCCGAGCATTTGATGTCGGTGATGCCAAGGTCGCGCGCGGTCGGTTCGATCTGGTAGATCGTCGCCGACGAGATGATCGCGACGCGGTGGCCCTTGGCCTGATGCGCCTCGATAATCGCGCGGGTTTCGGGGTAGATCTTGCGCGCGATATGCTTTTTGTAGAGCTCTTCGCCGAATTCGATGAAGCTTTGCTCCTCGACGCCCTTCATGAATTTCGCGGCGCCCGACATCAGCCCGGAAAATCCGATGGTGCCCAGGCTGTGCTGCGCGATGACCTGCGCGGTCTCGGCAATCTCCTCCATCGACATTTCGCGGCGCTGGAATTTCTCGCGTAACATCGCGGTGGCGGAGTAGCCCGAGATGATCGTGCCGTCGAAATCGAACAGCGCGGCGATATGCGACCCCGGCTCCGATGCCAGAACTTCATCCAAATGCGGTTGCGGCCTCGCCACGCCTGTCTCCCCACCAACGGCTTGTTTGCCGCCTTGTCCCTGCACGATGACAGGTAAGATGGGGTTAATCAATGCCGCGAAAGGGCGGATGTCTGTGCAACTTTCGTCATCCCGGCGAAGGCCGGGATCTTGCCGGTGCGTCGAAACGAGAGGGTGAGATCCCGGCCCTCGCCGGGATGACGGGCTACTGGCGGAGCGCCGCCGCCTCGCGCGCCAACGCCTCGATCCGCGCCGGGTCGAGCGGCCCCGAGGGGACGACCCAGCTGCCGCCGACGCACAGCACTGCTTCGAGCGCGAGCCAGTCGGGCGCGGTTGCCGGGGTGATGCCGCCGGTGGGGCAGAAGCGCGCTTGGCCGAAGGGTCCAGCGAGGGCTTTCAAGGCCGGAATACCGCCGCTGGTCGCTGCTGGGAAGAATTTGAAGCGGTCGAGGCCGAGGTCCATGCCGCGCATGATGTCGCCGGCGTTGGCGGTGCCGGGCAGGAAGGGAATGCCGCTGGCAACCGCGGCTTTGCCGAGATTGTCGGTGAGGCCCGGCGAGACGATGAACTCGGCCCCCGCATGGATCGCGCCGGCCAGCATCGCAGGATCGAGCACGGTACCCGCGCCGACCACCGCGCCTTTCACGGCCTTCATCGCGGTGATCGCGTCGAGCGCGGCGGGGGTGCGGAGGGTGACTTCGAGCACGGTCAGCCCGCCCGCGACAAGCGCCTCGGCCATCGGCACCGCGTCCTCGACCCGGTCGATGACGATTACCGGGATGACGGGGGCAAGGCGCATGATCTGGTCGATGCTTTTGTCGGTCATAGTCTCGGTCTTTTTCCTTCGTCATCCCGGCGAAGGCCGGGATCTCACCCTATCGTTACGACGCACCGTCGAGATCCCGGCCTTCGCCGGGATGACGGAAAATTAGATGACGCTTTCCATCGCCGCCAGCACCGCCGACCCGCCCTTTTCGGCTTCGTCGGCGTGGTGGCGGAACAGGGCGAACAATTCGCGGCCGACGCCGACCGCGGGCGACGGGGCGACCGCGGGCGAGCGCGCGGCCCAGATTGCGGGATCGACGAGCGCAAGCACCTCGCCCTGCCGCGCACAAATGCGGACGATGTCGCCGTCGGTCAGGAACGCGAGCGGGCCGCTGACGCCGTCGGCGCCGGGCAAGGCTTCGGGCGAGAGGTGGATCACCGCGGGTACCTTGCCGCTGGCGCCCGACATGCGGCCGTCGGTGAGCAAAGCGACGCGGAAGCCGCGGTCCTGCAACACGCCGAGCGCGGGGGTCAGCTTGTGCAGTTCGGGCATGCCATTGGCGCGCGGCCCCTGAAAGCGGACGACGATGATGACGTCCTGTTCGAGTTCGCCCGCCTTGAACGCCGCCAGCACCGCATCCTGATTGTCAAAGATCCGGCACGGCGCCTCGATCGTCCAGCGATCCTCGGCAACCGCGCTGGTCTTGATGATCGCGCGGCCGAGATTGCCCGCCAGCAGGCGCATCCCGCCGTCGGGCGAGAAAGGCGCGGCGACGGGGCGCAGCATGGTGTCGTCGCGGCTTGTTTCGGGTGCAGCGTCCCAGCGAAGCGCGTCGTCGACGAGCACCGGTTCGCTGCCATAATCGGCCATCGCCCCGCCCACGGTCAGCACATCGCCGTGGAGCAGGCCCGCACCCAGCAGCTCGCGCACCACATAGCCGATGCCGCCCGCGGCGTGGAAGTTGTTCACATCGCCCGCGCCGTTCGGATAGACGCGCGCGAGCAGCGGCACCGCATGGCTCAGCTCGTCGAAATCCTGCCAGTCGATGATGATCCCCGCCGCGCGCGCAATAGCGGGCAAGTGGATCGCGTGGTTGGTCGAGCCGCCGGTGGCGAGCAGTCCGATCGCGGCGTTGACGATCGCTTTCTCGTCGATGCAGCGCGCGAGCGGTCGATAGTCGTCACCGTCCCAGCCAATCGCCGCAACGCGGTGGGTCGCGGCGCGGGTTAGCTCCTGGCGCAGTTTGGTGCCGGGGTTGGTGAAAGCGCTGCCGGGGATGTGCAGCCCCATCAGCTCCATCATCATCTGGTTGCTGTTCGCGGTGCCGTAGAAGGTGCAGGTGCCCGCGCCATGATAGCTCGCCGCTTCGGCGTCGAGCAGCTCGTCGCGGGTCGCCTTGCCCTCGGCATAAAGCTGACGGACGCGCTGCTTTTCCTTGTTCGCGAGCCCCGAGGGCATCGGTCCGGCGGGGATCAGGATCTGCGGCAGATGCCCGAAACGCAGCGCACCGATCAGCAGGCCGGGGACAATCTTGTCGCAAATCCCGAGCAGCAACACGCTCTCGAACATCGCGTGGCTGAGTGCGATCACCGTGCCCTGCGCGATATTGTCGCGGCTGAACAGCGACAGGTCCATGCCCGCCTGCCCCTGCGTGACCCCGTCGCACATCGCCGGAACGCCGCCCGCGACCTGCGCAGTGGCACCGACTTCGCGCGCGAAGAGTTTGATCTGTTCGGGGTAGCGGCCATAGGGCTGATGCGCCGAGAGCATGTCGTTGTAGCTGGTGACGATGCCGATGTTCATCGCGCCGCCGGTGCGGATGACGGGCTTGTCGTCGCCCGCGGCGGCAAAGCCGTGCGCGAGGTTGCCGCAGGAGAGGTTGCCACGGTTGGTCCCGGCTTCGCGCTGGCGGTCCATGAGGTCGAGATACGCGGCGCGGCGGGGGGCGCTGCGGGCGATGATGCGGTCGGTGACGGCGGCGATGGTGGGGTGGAGATCAGTCATGATGATTCCCGTCGCCCCCGCGGAGGCGGGGGCCGCTGAAGGGTTTATGCAGCGATGAAGAGCAAGGCCGACAGCGGCCCCCGCCTTCGCGGGGGCGACGTTTTGCTTCGTCAATCATGCCAGCTCGCCCCGTCGCGTTCGATCAGCGCGATCGCGCTCGATGGCCCCCAGCTGCCCGCGGTGTAAGTCTGCGGCGCCATGTCGACCGCGGCCCAGGCGTCGCGGATCGAATCGATCCATTGCCACTGCGCCTCGACCTCGTCGCGGCGAACGAACAGCGTCTGGTCGCCCTCGATGAAATCGAGCAGCAGGCGTTCGTACGCAATCCGCCGCCGCTCGCCGGCAAAGCTGTGCGAGAGCGAGACGTCCATCGTCACCTCTTTCAGCTTCACCCCGTCGCGGTCGAGGCCGGGCTGCTTCGCCATCACCTTGACCCGGATATTCTCTTCGGGCTGGAGGTTGATGATCATCATATTGGCGTCGAGCTTGCCTGCGCCAACGCGGGCGAAGATATTGTGCGGCACCGGCTTGAACTGGATCAGCACCTCCGACTTGCGTTCGGGCATCCGTTTGCCGGTGCGCAGGTAAAAGGGCACGCCCTTCCAGCGCCAATTGTCGATGAAGGCCTTGATCGCGACGAAGGTTTCGGTGTTCGACGGGTTGCCGAGTTCCTCGGCGTAACCCGCGACCGCGCCGCCATTGACCGCGCCGCTGCTGTACTGGCCTTTGACGCTGTGCGCCTTCACATCCTCGGCAGTCAGCTTGCGCAAGCTACGCAGCAGCTTCACCTTTTCGTCGCGCACCGCGGTCGATGACACGCTAGATGGCGGCTCCATCGCGATGATCGCGAGCAGCTGGAGCATATGGTTCTGCACCATGTCCTTGAGCGCGCCGACCCCGTCATAATAGGAGACGCGACCTTCGAGCCCGACCGTTTCGGCGACAGTGATCTGGACATGGTCGATCGCCTGCGCGTTCCACAGTGGTTCGAACAACATATTGGCAAAGCGCAGCGCGAGCAGATTCTGCACCGTTTCCTTGCCGAGATAATGGTCGATGCGGAACACATGGTCTTCGGCAAAGGCATCGCCGACCTGTTCATTGACCTCCCGCGAAGAGGCGAGATCGTGGCCGATCGGCTTTTCCATCGCGATGCGGCATTCGGCGCAGGCGATCCCCGCGGCTTTCAGTCCCTGCGCGATCGGGCCGAACATCGAGGGCGGGGTCGAAAGATACACGCCGATCGGGCGCTGCATCCGGTCGCCGAGCAAGGCGGCGAGTTCGTCATAGCCGGTGCCTGCCCCGGCATCGATGGCGCAATAGTCGATGCGATCGAGGAAGGCCGCGACACCGGCCTCTTCGATGCGATCGGCGGGAAGATGCTCGGTCAGCGCCGCGCACACCTGTGCGTGAAAGGTTGTACGATCCATCTTCGACCGCCCCGATCCGATGATCGTCAGCGTGTCGGCGAGCAGGCCGTCGAGGTGGAGATTGTAGAGCGAGGGAAAGAGCATGCGCTGCGCGAGGTCGCCCGTCGCGCCGAACAGCACCAATGTCTCGACTTTCACGCTCACGCCAATCCCCTTGGATATCCATCAGGGGAAATGGCGGAGCGCGGAGATGATTGCAACGCGCATACGTAGGCCGCTCCAAATCGGATCGGCATATAATGCGCGCTCACCGATCCGAAAAATCATCCTCCATGATCGCACGGATGTTGGTGATGCCTTCGGCCAGAAACGCCGGGTCGACATTCTCGTTCTCGCCATGCTGGTTGTTGTCGGCGTTGACGACGGGGATGGTCACCATCGGCGCGCCGAGCTCGCCTGCAAACAGCGACAGCGGCAGACTGCCCCCGGTCGACGGCACGACGACCAGCCGGTCGGGCGAGACGCTTTCGAGCAGTTGCTTGACGCGCGTCACCATCGGTTCGTCGAGCGAAGTGCGCTGCGCTTCATAACCAAAGCCCGAAACGACCCGCGCGATCAGCGGATGCGCCAGCCGTTCCGCCGCGGTCGGGGCGCGGTCGAGGACATGATAGCCCTGCCCTTCGATAAAGCGCACCAGCCGGGCCAGCTGACGGTCGATGCGATCGCCCTTGACCAGCCGCATGTCGAGCCGCGCCTCGGCCTCGGTCGGGATGACGTTCGCCGCCTTGGCATCGGTCGCGCCCGCGCGCAGCCCGGTGATCTCGATCCCCGGCAGCAGCACCAGTTCGCCGTGGAGTCTGCCGCCGCCCTGCGTCCGCGCGATCCCCAGGCTCTGCCGCGTCGCGTCCATCGACGGCGCCTTGGCGATTTCGACCAGCTCGGCGGCGGTCGCGGGGACGGCATCGTCGTAAAAGCCGGGGATCAGGATGCGGCCGTCGGCATCCTTCAGGCTGCCCAGCAAAGCCGCAAGGCGCAGCGCCGGGTTTGGCGCCCAATTGCCATAGTTGCCCGCGTGCAGCGGCCGGTTCGCGCCGTAAACGGTGATGCCGACATCGACCACCCCGCGCACCCCCAGCACCATCGCGCGATACCCCGCGGTATGCCGCGGCCCGTCGACCATGACCCACAGGTCGCTTTCGAGCTTTTCGCTGTGCGCGTGCAGGATCGCACGAAGGTTCGGCGATCCCTTTTCCTCCTCGCCCTCGAAAAAGAATTTCACATTCACGCCGAGGCGCGCGGCGGTTCCGGCGGGGTCGCGAAAGGCGTTGAGCGCGACCATCACCCCCGCCTTGTCGTCCGCCGCGCTGCGTGCCGCGAGCCGCCAGCCCGCGGGGAAGCGCGCCTCGGGCGTCCAGGGGCCGAGCACCGCCCCGCCCTGTTCGATCGGGCGCGAGATCGCGACCGGACCGAACGGCGACAATCCCGGCGCCCAGCGTTCGGGGACCACCGGCTGGCCATCATAATGGGCGTAAAAGACGATCGTTTTCGTCGCGCCGGGGGTCTTCACCTCACCAAACACCGCGGGCGGTGCTTTTCTGTCGATATCGTAGAGCAGTTCGGACGCGATCCCGCGCCGCTGCATCATCGCCTGGACAAAATGGGCATTGGCGAGCGCGTCGGCGGGGTTCGCGGCATCATTGGGCAGCGACAGGAAGGCGATATATTCCTCCACAGTCGCCGCATCAAGCATCGCGGGCTGCGCCGCTGCGGGCACGCTGGCTATCGCGGCGGCAAAGCCTGCCATGCCAACCGCAAGCACTTCCCATCGTTTCGACCAACCCTGCATAGTCCTCTCCCCCTTGCCCAAACTTGCGACGACCTTCGCAACCGACTGCCCCGCTGTCCACCGCAGTCGATGACCCCCTGCATTGACCGCCCCCTTGGCAAAGTCGACGCACCTGCCTTAGGGATGTCGATATGCCCGACACCGCCCAGCCCTATGACGTCATTGTAATCGGCGGCGGTGTCAACGGCGCCGGGGTCGCGCGCGATGCCGCGGGACGCGGCGCGCGGGTGTTGCTGCTCGAAGCGGGCGATCTGGCGCAGGGGACGTCGTCGGCGTCGACCAAGCTGATCCACGGCGGGCTGCGTTATCTGGAGCATTATGAGTTCGGCCTGGTGCGCGAGGCGCTGAAGGAACGCGAGACTTTGTGGGGTATCGCGCCGCACATCATCTGGCCGCTACGCTTCGTGCTGCCACATCGTCCGGGACTCCGCCCGCGCTGGCTGCTGCGGCTCGGGCTGTTCCTCTACGACCATATCGGCGGGCGAAAGAAGCTACCCGCGACGCGGTCAATCGACCTGCGCCGCCATGCAGCGGGCAAGGTTCTGCAGCCGCAATATACGCATGGCTTCGAATATTCGGACGCCTGGGTCGACGACGCGCGGCTGGTCGCGCTTAACGCGCGCGATGCCGCCAAGCACAGCGCCAAGGTCCGCACGCGCACCCGCGCCGACATGCTGCGCTGCGAGGACGGGCTGTGGGTGGTCGAGGCAAGCTGCGGCAACGGCCACAGCTATCGGTTTACCGGCCGCGCGATCGTCAACGCCGCCGGGCCAGCGGTGCTCGATTTGCTGAAGCGCGCCGATGCCGAACCCGACCATGCGATGCGGCTGGTGCGCGGGTCGCATATCGTCGTGCGGCGGTTGTTCCAGCACGACTATGCCTATTTCTTCCAGCTTCCCGATGGGCGGATATTCTTTGCGATCCCCTATGAGCGCGACTTCACGCTGATCGGCACCACCGATGTCGATCATGACGGCCCCGCGAGCGAGGCGCGGGCGAGTGCCGAAGAAATCGCCTATCTGTGCGAAGGCGCCAGCCTCTACTTTAGCCAACCCATCACCCCCGCCGATGTCGTATGGACCTATTCGGGGGTGCGGCCGCTGATCGAGGACGGGTCGGGGCGGCCCGAGGCAGCGACGCGCGGCTACCGCATCGACCTCGACATGGCGGAGGGCGCGCCGCTGCTCACTATCTATGGCGGCAAGATCACCAGCTATCGCCATGTTGCCGAGGCCGCGGTCGACGAGCTGGTCGAGCATGTGCCCGCGCTGACCGGGAAGCGCTGGACCGGCAAAGCGGCGCTGCCGGGGGGTGATTTCCCGACCAGCGGCGCGGCGGCGCTCAAAGCCGAGATCAAGCTCGCCCACCCCTTCCTCACCGCCGCAACGGTCGATCGGATCGTCAAGGCCTATGGCACCGATGCGCGGAAATGGCTGGGCGATGCCGATGGCTGGGACGCGCTCGGCGGCGAAATCGCGCACGGGCTGAGCGTGGCCGAGGCGACGTGGCTGGTCGATCAGGAATGGGCGCAGACGACCGACGACATCTTGTGGCGGCGCAGCAAGCTGGGGCTGCATTTCAGCGCGGAGGATGTGGCGAAGCTTGCAAGCTGGCTGGATGCACGCCCCCAAACCCACTGGGAATGATGATCTTATCTTGGTCCGTTCGCATCGAGCGAAGTCGAGATGCCGTGAAGCGGTGCGCTGACGCTCGGTGTCTCGACTTCGCTCGACACGAACGGGATTAGGGGATCCGTTGGCGATCAACGCGCTCTAGTCATCCACACCATATTGCTCCGCCAACTTGGCGCGGCGAACCTTCCATGTTTCGGCGAGCACCGACACCTCGCGCAGCGCGCGGAGGTCGGCGGGGCGATCCTTGGCCTCGCCGCCGATCAGCAGCCCGAACAGCGATGCCAGCGGCCAGTCGGGATAGGGACGCTGGACGAGTTCGAGACTGTCGCCCGCGCTGACCTGTCCGGCCTCGATGACGCGGTAATACCAGCCGGTCCGCCGCGTCTTTACCACCTGCGCCATCACCCCCTTGGCCCCGAAACGATGGTCGAGTTTCCAGCACGGCTGGCGCGCCTGGCTGACCTCGACGAGTGCGGTGCCGAGGCGGAAGCGGTCGCCGAGGCAGACATTGGTTTCGTCGAGGCCGGTCGTGGAAATATTTTCGCCGAACGCCCCGGGTGCGTCTAGCAGCGCCGGGTTCCCCAGATGCTCACGCCACCAATCATAATGGTCGGCGGGATAATGATGGACTGCCTTGTCGATGCCGCCATGGACGGTGCGATCGGCCTGCTTGTCACCGGCCAGCCCCATCGGCCCGACCGCGACCGCGTGCGCCACCGGCAGCTTGCCAATCGCGGAGGGTTCTTCGTCGCCGCGGAAGGGGCGGACCTGTCCACAAAGGACGGCGAGAATTTCAGTTTTCATGGCTGCGATTGCATAGGCTCCGCCGCCGAAATGGCAATCGCCCGGCGGGGACAAGCGGGCGGCGATGCGCTAGGGTGCGGGCATGAACGACGCGATGATCAACCTTCCCGTCCGGCGCCTTGGCCTCGCCGAACCCGGCGACGCGGAACTGACCCGCAGCCTGCCGATCGAAGCGCCGGTGTCGATTGAGGTCGGCGGCATCGGTTATGCGGTGATGATGGCGACCCCGGCCGATCTGGAGGATTATGCGCTGGGGTTCGCGCTGAGCGAAGGGCTGGTCGAGACCCCCGACCAGATCGAGCGGATCGACATTCACCCGGTCGAGGGTGGCTGGGCGCTGCGCATCTGGGTACCGCCCGACCGCAAGGCGATGGCGCTGGAGCGTGCGCGGCAGCGGGTGAGCGAGAGCAGCTGCGGGCTGTGCGGGATCGAGAATATCGAGCAGGTCTTGCGTCCCCTCCCGCCGCTGACCGTGCGGATCGCGACCGACCGCGCCGCGATTGCCGCGGCATTGGCGGCGCTGCGCGATCATCAGCCGCTGGGGCAAGCTACCGGTGCGGTTCACGCTGCTGCTTTTTGTGCGCCCACGGGCGAAATCCTTTGCACTCGCGAGGATGTCGGGCGGCACAATGCGCTCGACAAGCTGATCGGAGCGCTGGCGCGCGCGGGGACCGACCCCGCGACCGGCTTCATTCTGCTGTCGGCACGGTGCAGTTATGAGCTGGTCGAAAAGACCGTGCGCGCCGGCTGTCCGATGCTGGTCACCATTTCGGCGCCGACCAGCCTCGCCGCGGAGCGCGCGGCGCAGGCGGGGCTGACGCTGGTCGCACTGGCGCGCGCCGACTCCGCGCTGGTCATCAACGATGCACGCGGGATGATCGCGTGAAAACGCTGGGCGCGGTGCTCGCGGGCGGACGGTCGCGCCGCTTTGGGTCAGACAAGGCGGTCGCGATGCTGGACGGGCAGACGCTGCTCGATCATGCGCTGGCGGCGCTTCGCCCGCATTGTGACGCGGTGGTGATTGTCGGCCGTGACGGCGGCATCGCCGACTGGCCGCGGCCCGACATGGGGCCGCTCGGCGCCATCGCAGGTGCGCTGCACCACGCCGCCGCGAACGGCTTCGGGCAAATGCTGACCGCGCCTGTCGATTGCGTGCGCCTGCCCGCCGATCTTCGCGCGCGGCTGGAACCGGCATCGGCGTTCGTCGATACCCAGCCGGTGGTCGGACTGTGGTCGGTCGCGGCGCTGGACGCCTTGCAGGCAATGCTGACCGGCGAAGACGATCACGCGGTGCGCGCCTTTGCCCGGCGAGTGGGTGCGCGCGGCGTCGCGGTCGATTTTGCGCTGCCTAATATCAACGGCACCGACGATCTGGCGCGGCTGGCGGGCGATCCAGGCTAAGCCGCCATCGGGACGACGCGCACGGGTATCGCCTTCGCCGCCGGGCAGCCGCTGGTCTTGTCGTAATGGCCGAGCGGCAGCAGCGGGTTGAGTTCGGGATAATAGCCCGCGACCGAGCCGCGCGACATCGGATAGTCGATGATCGTCAGCCCCTCGACCCGGCGGACCACGCCGTCGTCGCTGATTGTTTCGAGCGCGACCTTGGTCCCCGCCGCCAGCCCGCGGTCGGCGATGTCGTCGGCGTTCATGAACAATATCATGCGGTCGTTGTACACGCCGCGATAGCGGTCGTTGTAGCTGTAGATCGTGGTGTTGAACTGGTCGTGCGAGCGCACCGTCGCCAGCCGCAGCATCGCCGGGTCGGCGACCGGCGCGTTAACCGCGAGGCCCGGCAGGATCAGGAAATTCGCCTTGCCGTTCGGGGTCGCCCATGCGCGGCGGCGCGGTGGGATGTCGAGGTGGAAGCCCGTTGGCGCTTTGATCCGTTCGGAAAAGTCCGCGTAAATCGCGGGATAGACCGCGGCGATCTTGTCGCGGATCAGGCTGTAATCGTCGATATAGCTGGCCCAGTCGGTCTTGCTGTCGGGCAAGGTCGCCATCGCCATGCGGCAGACGATTTCGGTTTCGGTCAGCAGATCCTCGCTCGGCGGGTCGAGGACGCCGCGCGAGGCGGTGACGTTCGACATCGAATCCTCGATCGTGACGAACTGCTCACCCGCCGCGGTGACGATCCGTTCGGAGCGCGCGATGACGGGCAGGATCAGCGCGTCCTTGCCGTGGACGAGGTGGCCGCGGTTGAGCTTGGTCGCGATGCCGACGGTCAGGTCGAGCTGGCGCATCGCCTCATAAGAGCGGTCGGTGTCGGGGACGGAGCGGACGAAGTTGCCGCCGAGGCCGATGAAAACCTTGGCGGTACCGTCGAGCATCGCCTCGATCGATTCGACCGTGTGATGGCCATGCTCGCGCGGCGGTTCGAAGCCGAACACCTCGCGTACCTTATCGAGATAGGCCTGGCTCGGCCGTTCATCGATGCCGACGGTGCGGTCGCCCTGCACATTCGAATGGCCGCGGATCGGTGAAATCCCCGCGCCGGGCTTACCGAAATTCCCCTTGAGCAGCAGCAGATTGGCGATTTGCTGGACCAGCTGCGATCCCTGCTGATGCTGGGTCACCCCCATGCCGTAACAGATGATCGTCGCGTTCGAGCGGATGTAGATGTCGGCGCAACGGCGAATCTGCGCCTCATCGAGCCCCGATGCGGCGACAATCGCGGGCCAGTCCTGCGCGGCGATGTCCGCCTGAAGCGCCGCAAAACCATTCGTGTGCTGCGAGATAAAGTCATGGTCAAAAACCACCTCACCCGCCGCGTCGCGCTCGAACATGACCTTCATCATGCCCTTGATCAGCGCGAGATCACCGCCGATCTTGATATGGACAAATTCGCTGGTGACCTCGGTCGATCCGAAGGTCGCCATCTGGACGATGTCCTGCGGTTCGGTGAAGCGGACCAGCGCGCGTTCGGGCATCGGGTTGGCCGCAACGATCGGGACGCCGCGTTTGCGCGCCTCGACCAGCGGGGTCATCATCCGCGGCGCATTGGTCCCGGCGTTGTGGCCGATCAGGAAGATCGCTTCGGCATGTTCAAAATCGTCCAGGACCACCGTCCCCTTGCCGACGCCGATCGACGGCGGCAGCCCGCGGCTGGTGGGTTCGTGGCACATGTTCGAACAATCGGGAAAATTGTTCGTCCCGAACTCGCGCACAAAGATCGAATAAAGGAACGCCGTCTCGTTCGCGGTGCGGCCCGACGTGTAGAATTCGGCCTGATGCGGGCTGCCCAGCGCGCGAAGATGCTGCCCGATCAAAGCAAAGGCGTCGTCCCAGCTCACCGGCACATAATGATCGGTCGCGGCGTCGTAGCGCATCGGCTCGGTCAGCCGCCCCTGCATCTCGAGCCAATAGTCCGACTGTTCCATCAGCGCCGACACGCTGTGTTCGGCAAAAAATTCGCGCGTGACGCGGAATTTCGTCGCTTCATGCGCCAGCGCTTTCGCGCCATTTTCGCAAAACTCGAGCTTCTTGGTGCAGGTCGCATCTGGAAAGGCGCAGCTCGGGCATTTGAACCCGCCGGGCTGGTTCATCGCGAGCAGCGCGCGCGATCCCTTGCCGACGACGCTTTGTTCCATCAGCACTTTCGCGGTCGCAGCCGCGGCGCCCCAGCCGCCCGCGGGGCTGGTATAGGTTCGATAGCGGGGTTTCTCGTCGGCCATGGCGAGGGGATTAGATCATATCCGGGCGCTTTTCTATCGATCGGCGAATTTTAGCGTGAAGCAGGCGCCGCGTCCGTCCGGTCCCGCCCCGCTCGTCAGCTCAATGCCCGCCGCCGCGCACAACCGCCGCACAATATCGAGGCCGAGCCCACTGCCTTCGCTCGCCTCGCCTTTGATGAAAGGCGCGAACGCGTCGGTTGCCGTGCCAAGGCCGGGGCCGTCGTCACCGATCGTCAGGCAGTTCCCGCTGAACCCGATACGCAGATTTGCCGCGGCAGCGTGCTGGAACGCATTACCGATCAGATTGTTGAGGACGAGCTGCGACGACGTCGGCTCGACGATGATCGTGGCATCCCCCGCAACATCGTTTGACACGGCAAGTCGGCTTGCCGGAAAGCGCACCGCCGCCGTCGCGATCGCCTTTTCGACGACCGGGCGCAACGTGATGCTTTCTACCGGCAACGCGTCGCCCTCGCGCGCCAGCGCGAGCAACAGGTCGAGCGTTTGCGTCATGTCGATCGTTGCGGTTTCGATCCGGCGCAGCGTCTCGGGAATCGGCGCGGGCAGATTGCCGCGTTGCGCGATGACTTCGGCGGCGCCGCGAATGACCGCCAGCGGGGTGCGCAGTTCGTGGCTGGCGTCGCGGGTGAAGCTGCGCTCACGATCGACAAAGCCGCGAATACGGAGGAACGCCTGTCCGAGTGCGCCCGCCAGCACCCCGATCTCGTTCGCCGGATAATCTTCGGCGCGCACGACGGGGACCGTTTCGCTGCCGTCGGCGACATTCCTGGCAAGCCGACTGAGCGGGCGCATCGCGCGATTGGCGAGCCACCAGCCGAGCAGCGCCATCAGCAGCGCGATGAACAGGCTGAGCCCGATCAGAAACTGGATCATCCCGTCGCGCACCGGGCGGACGAGCAGATAGCGGCTGACCTCGGCCACCGCGACCGCAGGTGTGCCGCCGGGAGCCGCACCGGTACGCCGATCGAGCATGAAATGCTCGACATGGTAGTGGCGCCCCGCCGCGCCATAGAATTCGCGCTGCTGGGGGTTGGCCGCAACCCGCGCGGCCAAGTCGGTCGGTAAGCGAGCCTTCCCGAGGTAGATTTTGATGTAGGCGACTTCGGGTGTTGTCAGGATACCATCGCGGCGCCAGCTTTGCTGCTGCCGTGCAATCTCGCTGTCTAGTGCCGTGCTGAACAGCCGGTCCTCGAGGGTATAGGCAAAGATGAAGGTCGTCAGGCCGAACACCGCGCTGGTTGCGAGTACAGTGGCGACCAGCGCAGCGATCACGCGGCGGCGCAGACTGTATGACCGCTGCCTCATTGCGGCGCGCTCAGGCGAAAGCCAATGCTGTGGACGGTTTCGATCATCGGCGCGCCGAACGGCTTGTCGACAATCTGCCGCAACAGATGGATATGGCTGCGCAGCGCGTCGGACGGTGGCGGCTCGTCGCCCCACAGCTTGCGTCCGATCTCGGTGCGCGCGACCGGCCGCGGCGATGCTTCGGCGAGCAAAAGCAGGATGTCCCAGAGCAGCGGCGACAGGCGGAGCGGCTGCCCGGCGCGCGTCGCAGTGCGCAACTGCCGATCGATGGTCAGCGGCCCGATGGCAATGCTGTGCGACTGCCCGAGGAGCGGCCGCTGCGCCAGCGCCGCAATGCGCGCCGCAAGTTCGGCGAGCGAAAAGGGTTTGACCAGATAATCATCGGCGCCGCTGCCAAAGCCCGCGAGCTTGTCGTCGAGGGTATCGCGCGCGGTGAGCATGAGGATCGGAATCCGGTGATCGGCGCGGCGGCGGATTTCGGCACACACGCTGAGGCCGTCGCGGCGCGGCAAAGCGAGATCGAGTAGTACGACATCGACCGGGCGCGCCAAGGCTTCGCGCACCCCCGCCTCACCATCGGCGGCATAATGGAGCCGATGCCCCAGCGCCTCGAGATAGTCGATGACGTTGCCCGCCAGATCGGCGTTGTCCTCGACCAGCAAGATGTCGAATGCTTTGTTCAAGCCATGTCCCTTACCACGCGCGCTCAGTTCCGCTGCAGACCCTTGGCGTTGCAAGGTCAAAATAGCGTCAAAACGGCTTTCACATCGCCCTGACGTCGGGTCTGCCAGACCGGCGGCATCCTGACACAATGTGGAGCGATACGATGTACAAGCAGAAAAAGAATTTGGCGATGTGGGCTATCGGCCTGCTGATCGCCGCCCCCCTTCCCGCCCAGGCGCAGACCGATAGCGGCGCCAAGGCGGACCGCGTGTTGCTCGTGGTCAGCAGCCATGGCGCCGACGGCGGCAAGACGCGTCCCGGCTTTGAAATGGACGAATTGTCGCAGGCTTATGCGGTGTTCGCCGACAATGGGCTGACCGTCGACATCGCGAGCCCGGCCGGGGGCGTTGTCGTCGCCGACGCGTTCGATCCCAAAAAGCCCTATAACAGCCGCTTCATCGCCGACACTGCGGCCAGCGCCAAGCTCGCCTCGACCCTCCCATTGGCCAAAGCCGCCAGCGAAAATTACGCTGCGGTGTTCGTCGTCGGCGGCAAGGGCGCGATGTTCGACCTGCCGGTCAATACCGACCTCAAGACGCTGATCGCACAAACCTATGACGCCGGCGGCGTGATCGGCGCGGTCTGCCATGGTCCCGCAGTGCTGATGAATGTGCCGATGAAGGACGGCACATCACTGATTGCCGGACGCGGCGTCACCGGCATGTCGAACGAGGAGGAATTGCTGTTCGGCAAACGCTGGATCCCTGCCTTCCCCGTGTTGCTCGAAGACGGCCTGCGCGGCGCCGGGGCACAGTTCAGCGCCGCGCCGATGATGCTGAACCACGTCGTCGCCGATGGCCGCATCGTCACCGGCCAAAACCCCTTTTCGACGTTCGGCACCGCCGAGGCGGTGGTCCGCGCCATGGGCCGCAAACCCGCACCGCGCGAACCCTTCGCCGACGAACGCAGCATCGCGCTGATCGGGCGGATGCTGGCAGGGGAGGTTGCCGAAGCGCGCCAGTCGCTCAAGGCGAACCCGGCGCAATATGACGTCCCCTTGATCGCCGCGTGGGGGTTGTACCGGTCGAAAACGCCGGGCGCCGACCGGACGATGATCGAAGGCGCGATCACCGCGATGGAAGTCGCCTTGCCGCATTATGACGAGCCGCGGTTGGTCGCCGCCATCGCAGAAGCGCGCGGTAAACTGGCGACGGCGCCGTAACGCGGCGCAACATTGGCGGCGATGGTGCGTTGAGGCTTCATCTCACCCAAAAGGAGCCTCTCATGAGCGACGACATCAAGAAGCAGTTCTGGAAAGCGCTGGCCGACAGCCCCTATGTGATGATCGGCGCGACCGGCGAGCGTGAACATCATATCCCGATGAACGCCCAACTCGACAAGGATGCCGATGGCGCCTTCTGGTTCTTTACCTCGACCGACAACCGCCTGGCGGGCGGCGGCCCCGCGATGGCGCAATTCGCGTCGAAGGGCCATGACCTGTTCGCATGCATTTCGGGGACGCTCGTCCACGAAAGCGACCGCGCAGTGCTCGACAAGCTGTGGAGCAACGGCGTCGCGGCCTGGTACGAAGGCGGCAAAGACGATCCGAAGCTGGTGCTGCTGCGTTTCGATCTGGCCGACGCCGAGATCTGGACCGCCGACCCCGGGATTAAGGGCATCTTCAAGCTGATGACCGGCATGACGATGAAGGAAGGCGAACTCGGCCAGCACGCCGAAGTGGCGCTGTAATTACAAATCCTCCCTGTGGCGAAGCCATGGGGAGGTGGCAGCGCGAAGCGCTGACGGAGGGGCTTTCGGAGGGGCTTTGGCGCGACGTCGCCGCCCCTCCACCCCTTGCTTCGCAAGCGGTCCCCCTCCCCATCGCTGCGCGACAGGGAGGATTTATCAAACGAGCGGCGGCCCGATCCGTCCTTCCCGAAACTCGAACCCGCCCTCGCGGTCCCGCGCCAGCAGCGCGGGGCCGTCAAGGTCGACCCACCGCGCGCGCTGCGCCAGCACGAACGCGGGTGCGATCGCCAGGCTGGTCGACAACATGCACCCGACCATGATCGACAATCCCGCCGCATCAGCGGCATCGGCGATGCGCAACGCTTCGGTCAGCCCGCCCGCTTTGTCGAGCTTGATATTCACCCCGTCGTAAAAGGCGCCGATCCGCGCCACATCGGCGGCGGTCTGGCAGCTTTCGTCGGCGACGAACGGAATCGGTGCATAAATCGGATCGAGCAGCGCATCGGCGCCGACCGCCACCGGCTGCTCGATCATCTCGACCCCGAAGTCGGCGAGCGCCTCGGCTTCGGCCAAAATGTCGAGCTGCCCCCAGCTTTCATTGGCATCAACGATCAGCCGCGCCTCGGGCGCACCCGTGCGCACCGCGGCAACGCGCAGCCGATCATCCTCGCCGGTCAGCTTGATCTTGAGCAGGCGATAGCCGTCGGCTTCGGCGGTCGCGGCCTGTTCGGCCATCGCGCCCGGTGTGCCGAGCGAGATAGTGAAGGCGGTGACCCGCGCCGTCGGCGCGCCGTCGCAGCCCGCCACCTGCCACAGCCGTAGCCCGCGCTGCTTCGCTTCCAGATCCCATAATGCGCAGTCGAGGGCGTTGCGCGCCGCGCCGGGCGGCATCAGTTCCTGCACCGCGGCACGGGCGGTTACCGCATCCATGTCGGCGATATGCGGCGCGGTGCGCAAAATCTGATCGCGGCACCCCGCCGCATCCTCACCCAGATAAGTGACGGGCGTGCCTTCGCCGCGGCCGGTCGCGCCCTCTCCCTCGACTTCTGCGACAACGACATCGACAAAAGTCTTGGCACCGCGCGCGATGACGAACGATCCCGCGACCGCCCAACGCTCAACCCGCGCGCTTTTCAGTTGGATAGCCATGCAGGAAGGCTAGTGTAGATCGCGATGACCGGCAAATCCCTTTCCGAACGCATCGGCGACCTTGGCCACCGCCTCGCGGTCGAGGCGCACGCCGCCTGGCTCGCCGCGCGCGATCCGCGTGTGCCTTTGCTCGCGCGGTTCCTGGCGATCGCGGTCGCCGCCTATGCGCTGTCGCCGATCGACCTGATCCCCGATTTCATTCCGGTTCTGGGCTGGCTCGATGACCTGATCATCGTCCCGCTTGGCCTTTGGGCGGTCCGCCGCCTGATCCCTGTCGCGCTATGGAGCGAACTCCACGCCGCCGCCGAAGCCGCGAGCGAGCGCCCGTCGAGCCGCGCGGGGCTGGCGTTTGTCCTGCTGCTATGGGCGGGGTTGCTCTATCTTGGGTATTGGGCGGTACGGACGTCGCCGATGCACTAAACATCGTCGCCCCCGCGAAGGCGGGGGCCGCTATCGCCCTTTTCCTGCATCGCTGCGTAAACCGACAGCGACCCCCGCCTTCGCGGGGGCGACGGCTTGATTCGGTTGCTAGCAACCGACCCTCACCCGCCGTTGCTACGAATCCATCCCTCAACCACCGGCGCAATATCCTCGCGCCATTTGCGGCCGTTGAAGATGCCGTAATGGCCGACTGTCTTGGCCATCAGATATTTCTTCTTCTCGGCGGGTAGCGACTTCGCCAGCGTCAGCGCTGCCTTGGTCTGGCCAATCCCCGATATATCGTCGCGCTCGCCCTCGATAGCCAGGATCGCAATATCCTCGATCGCATTCAGATCAACCGGCTGGCCGCGATGCAGCATCTCGCCTTTCGGCAGCGCGTGGCGCTGGAACACGACATCGACGGTTTGCAGATAGAATTCGGCGGTCATGTCGCACACCGAGCGATATTCGTCGTAGAATTCTTTGGTCTTGTCGGCCTCTTCGCCGTCGCCGTCGACCAGATGTTTGAACATCGACCAGTGGCTCATCATGTGGTTGCCCAGGTTCATCGACATGAAGCCCGCGAGTTGCAAAAACCCCGGATAGACGCGGCGACCGGCGCCCGGATAGTAGGCCGGCACCGTCGCGATGACATTTTCCTGGAACCATGCGTGCGGGCGGGTCATCGCATGCTGGTTGACCGCGGTCGGCGCCTTGCGCGTGTCAATTGGGCCGCCCATCATGGTCAGCGTCTTGGGCCGGGCCTTATTCTTGTCGGCGGCCATGATCGCGGCGGCGGCGAGCGCCGGGACCGACGGCTGGCACACTGCCAGCATATGCGCGCCGGGGCCAATATGCTCCATCCAGCCGATCAGATAGTCGATATAATCGTCGAGGTCGAACTTGCCCGCCTCCAGCGGCACGTTACGCGCGTCGCGCCAGTCGGTGATCCACACGTCGTGCCCGGGCAGCATCCGCTCAACTGTGCCGCGCAGCAAGGTCGCATAATGACCCGACATCGGCGCGACGATCAGCAGTTTCGGCGCATCCTTCGCGCCCTTATGCTTGAAATGCTTGAGCTGGCCGAACGGCTTGCGCGCCTCGATTGCCTCGGTCACCCGCACAATCTCGCCGTCGACTTCGGTTTCGTACAGCTCGAACCCCGGCTTGCCGCGCGGCGCGGCGGCGTGCGCGAACACTTCCAGCGCCGACGCGAATTGCGGACTGCCGCCGAAATAGCCGAGCGGGTTCGCGGGGTGCTGCATAACCTGCGCCCCCGCGGTTGCCAGCGCGCTCGCGCCCGCCAGCCAGCTCTTTTGCATTTCAAAGGCGTGATACAGCATGTTTGATACGTTCCTTGGCAAGCCCCGACGCTCTTTGGGCGTCTGTTCGTTGGAGCCAGTCTAGGGCATCCATTTCATTGTGCAATGCGTCATAAACGCGGTTTGCGACGATCTTTGTCCGAAATCGCGCCGCCAACTATGCAGCCGTGCTTCATAATCCATGAAGCGCAGCGCCATTCTGCGTCGTTGAGCGCGGGCGTCGCCGCTGCTAGGGCCGCTGTGATGGCCAGCACCCCCGAACTTTCCCCAGCGAAAGCCCCCGCCGAACCCCGCCGCAAACTCGGCAGCCTGCGGATGATCTGGCATTATGCCAGCGCCTATCCGCTGCAACTGGTCATCGCCGCCGTCGCGCTGGGCGTCGCTGCGCTCGCCACGCTGGCAATCCCCTGGCAATTCAAGGAAATGATCGACAGCGGCTTTGTCGCCGGCGGCGGCGACGTCGCCCCCCATTTCCGCCTGTTCTACGCCATCGTCCTGACCCTCGCCTTTGCTACCGCGCTGCGTTTCTATTTCGTCAGCTGGCTGGGCGAACGCACCGTTGCCGATATCCGCCAGGCGGTCCAGCGCAACCTTCTGCGCCTCGCCCCCGGTTTTTTCGAGGAAAACCGCCCGTCCGAAATCGCCTCGCGAATGACGTCGGACACCACGATCATCGAACAGGTCGTCGGCACGACTGTGTCGGTGGCGCTGCGCAACATGGTGATGGGGATCGGCGGCATCGCCTATCTGTTCACCCTCTCGCCCAAGCTGACCGGCGGCATCCTGCTCGGTATCCCGGTGATCATCATGCCGATCGTCCTGCTTGGGCGCCGCCTGCAGAATGTGGCCCGATCGAGCCAGGACCGCGTCGCCGATATCGGCGCGACCACCTCCGAACAGCTCGGCGCGATGAAGATCGTCCAGGCCTTCGGGCAGGAAGAGCGTGAAGCGGGCCGTTTTGCCGCAGCGGTCGAGGCAACCTTTGCCACCGCCAAGCGCCGCATCCGCCTCCGCGCGATCATGACCGCGATTGTCATCGGGCTGCTGTTCGGGGCGATCACGACCCTGCTGTGGTACGGCGCCGAGGGCGTTGCGGCGGGGACGATCACCGGCGGCACCATCGCCGCCTTCGTCCTCACCGGCGGGCTGGTCGCGGGCGCGTTCGGCGCGCTCACCGAAGTTTATGGCGACTTGCTGCGCGCCGCGGGCGCCGCCGAACGGCTGAGCGAGCTGCTCAACGCGGAGGCAAGCATCGCCCCGCCCGCCCAGCCCCGCGCCTTTCCCGAACCGCCGCGCGGCACGCTCGAATTCGGGCATGTCGAATTCCACTATCCGACGCGCCCCGACGCGCCGGCGCTCCATGATTTCAACTTGGCGATCCAGCCGCGCGAGACTGTCGCCATTGTCGGCCCCTCGGGCGCCGGCAAGTCGACCCTGTTCCAGCTCGCCGAGCGTTTTTACGATCCGCAGGCCGGGCAGATCCTGCTCGACGGCGTCCCGCTCGTTGACGCCGACCCCGCAGATATTCGCGCCCGCATCGCGATGGTGCCGCAGGAAACCGTGATCTTCGCCGCCTCGGCGCGCGACAACCTGCGCTACGGCAATTGGGACGCCACCGACGACCAATTATGGGACGCCGCGCGCGCCGCAAACGCCGAGGAATTCCTGCGCAAACTCCCGCAAGGCCTCGACACCTTCATGGGCGAAGGCGGCGCGCGGCTGTCGGGCGGCCAGCGCCAGCGTGTGGCGATCGCCCGCGCGCTGCTCCGTCGCGCGCCGCTGTTGCTGCTCGACGAAGCGACCTCGGCGCTCGACGCCGAATCCGAAAAACTGGTGCAGGACGCGCTCGAAACCTTGATGCACGACCGCACGACAGTCGTCATCGCGCACCGCCTCGCGACCGTCCGCGCTGCCGATCGCATCATCGTCATGGACAATGGCCGCATCGTCGAGGAGGGAAAACATGACACGCTCGTCGCCGCCGACGGCCTTTATGCCCGCCTTGCGCGCCTGCAATTTCAGGACAATCTCGCCCCCGCCTGACCGCATTGCCCTTCAAAGGATTTGACGATGCTCTACGAAATGACCGTTCCGGCCTATAGAAACGGCCTGCGGGCGCTGTCCGCACAGCTCGAAAAGGCGCTCGCCTGGGGCGCCGACAATGGTGTCGGCGAACTGCAACTTATCGTCGCGCGCCTCGCGCCCGACATGTTCCCGCTCGCGGCGCAAATTCGCTCCAGCTGCCTGCAGGCGCTTCAGCCGCCGACCCGCCTCGGCGCCACCGGCGCTCCCACGCTGATCGACGACGCGACGGACTTTGCCGGGCTGCAGGCACAGATCGCATCTACGCTGGCGTGGCTCGACACCGTCGATGCGGCGACGATGGACGCCCACCCCGACCGGCCTGTCAGCTTCGACTTGCCGAATGGCATGGTCTTCGACATGACGGCGCGGGTCTATGTCCGCGACTGGGCTCAGCCCCAATTCTACTTCCACCTTGTCGCCGCCTATTCGATCCTGCGCCACATGGGCGTCCCGCTCGGCAAGGCCGACTATGTCGGATATATGCTGGCATATCTCCGCCCCGGCACGGCGCCGACAGCTTAAGCCCGGTCAGATCAGCCCGGCATATTGGCGGATTCCAGGAAAGGCGAGTTTCGACCCGCCGTTGCGCCGGATCGCGCCGATCGCCTCATCGACGCGCAGATAGCGCGCCCGCGCCTCAGGCTCGAGCAGGATTGCCGCCGGTTCGGAACGGTCGGCCGCCGCTTTGACCAGCATCCCCAGCTGCGCCAGATCGACCGCCTCGTTGTTCCAGCGGATCACGTCGGCGGTATCGATCGTCACGCGGTTCTCGTCCGCGACCGGAATCCCGATGCCGTCGGCGGGCAAGGTCACATCGACGCTATGCGTCGGCGGCGGAATGGTGATGATGAACATCACCAGCATGACCAGCATCACGTCGATCAACGGGGTGGTGTTGATGTCGGGGTCGCCATTGGGATCGGCCCTGAAAATGCTGCGATGAAACAGGCTGCGGCGTCGACGCATTGGCTCTCTCCCCATTCGGGCAGCCGCATTCGTCGCTTTGTCCGACCGCGGACTGCACACATCATGGTCCGACATCTGAGTTTCGCGCCACCGCGCGCCGAACCACAATGTAATGATATACCATTTATTCGATAGCGCAATGAAAACCTGTAGCGACGCTTCGTGCCAATGTGCGCCACGCACAAAAAGAAAGGGCGGCACCTTGCGGTACCGCCCTCACTTGTTTCTTCCAGTCCCGGTCGGGAATGGAAACCGGTCTTACATGCCCGAGTTCGGACCGTAAGTGATTTCCACGCGACGGTTCTGGTCGTTGCGAACGCCATCGGCGGTGGCAACGGCCGGGCGGCTTTCGCCGAAGCCCTGCGCGCTGATCGAGCCATCCGAGATACCGCGAGCGGTCAGATAGCTGCGAACCGCGGTGTTGCGCCGTTCCGACAGGCCGACGTTGTACGTGGCCGAACCCGAACGGTCAGCGTGACCGGCCAGCATCACCTGCGTACCCGTGCAACCACGGTTGTAGGCGCTGATCGCGTTGTCGAGCGTCGAAGCCGCCTCCGGCGTGATGTTCGACTGATCCCAGTCGAAGTACACAATGTACGGTCCGGGCTCGCACACCACCGGCGGCGG
>Ga0265296_1000886_pt1 | contig 39174 bp, 29 predicted proteins | sample MunlanPumphouse1_FD_189073 | JGI IMG/M metagenome (GOLD analysis project Ga0265296, IMG submission 189073) | Groundwater microbial communities from a municipal landfill in Southern Ontario, Canada - Pumphouse #1 | ecosystem: Environmental > Aquatic > Deep subsurface > Groundwater | place...
TTGGCAAGGTCTCATTTCTGACAGCCACGGCTACCAAGACCAGCTCATTAGTCTGGGGCGTCCAAGAAGGAAGCGCGATGTTTCCTGTCGTAACGGTCCCTGTGACCGTTTGCACCACGCTAATGCCGGTCTGGGCTTTGGCTGACGGCAGGGTATTTAAATGTTTGACTATTAGCGCCGGGATATCCTGCCACCAGGAAAGAATCGTAGAAAATGCGTGCGCCGACCAAATCTTTGCAAACCGGTAAATCGTGTCTTTGAACGAAGTAGCGCCCGTGCTGTAATTATGGATTGGGTGGGTTAGACTCGAGTAAGGATAGCCATCGCCGAAATCCCATTCCCATCCCGTTACTGAACCGTCGTCAGTGGAAAGGTCTTGGTACTGGACAGTGTCGGATTTGAGTGTGCACCAGTCAAATTCCGCGGTGGGCGGCGTGCCGCCGCCCGGATGGCTTACGATAACTTGATACGTGCCTGACGGATTTGAAAAATTAGTGGGCACGGTATCGTCGCGGGCAACGGTGTAGTAGTCATAGGTGCCATCGGGAAGATTTGTTTCGCTATAACTCGGGGACGTGACGGAGCCTACAAGCTGAGGCGGGTTTCCGTTCAGCCCACGATACACATCATACTGGCTGATGGAGACAGGTACCATTGTCAATGTATGGGGATCGGAAGGTGTCCAGCTGATTGAAAAGGTTCCCGTTGTCGAGGGATTGGTACCGGAGGCAAGGGCAGGGGTTCCTGGCTGCGTCGGCAATTGAATATCCATTATTTCCGGAATAGACTGGAGCGAACATTGCGTGGAATCACATGAAACTGCGTATACCGTAAACACACCAGTGGTACTCCATGTATGTGATTCGGTAAATAAACTACCAGAGGGTGCCATACCAGAGGCAGGGGAGCGCGTTTCGGGCGAACCGTCACCCCAATTGAAGTTTAAGTAGATAGATTCACCTTCCGGATCAAATGCATCATATGCTCCAAAAGGGTAGGCTTGGTTTTTTGCGCCATAAGTAGTAATCGCAAGAGTATCAAAGAATGGCAGAAGTACTCCAAAAAATACCACCGTACAAAGGGCAAGTATTTGTAGAAAATTTAGTCGCTTCGAAGCGGATACGATGAATAAGGCATTCATGGCATTATGATTTTTTCAACGCGGAGGGCGGAAAAGGTTGTTGACGCTGCGATATTGCTAAAACTTATTACGAATACGTCGTCTCCTCTTTGGAGGTCATCGAACAAGGCGGGCGCACGGACAACGGTTGCACTTTCAGGATTGGGCATTTTAGGGATAGTAATAAGCACGTAAGAGGTAAGCGGCTTTAGAAATATGCTAAGAAGCTCGCCTTCCTGTGCGTAGCCATCCGTGGGTTTCATCGTGAGTTTTCCAACACTCACGCCAATTATTATACCACGCCGCCCCCTTAATTCGGAAGCAAGGACCCCTTGTTTTGGCGGCTGTTCCAGGGAAAGGGGGGTAGGGAGCGCCAGATAATCTTGTTCATGAATACGAGAGATTAAAAGCGCGCTGCCAAGGAGTATCAGGGTGAGAATGGAACCGATTATGGCAATATAGCTTTTTTTCTTAGGTTTTTGCGTCCTCTCCACACAGTAAATATTATGGTATACTAATACTATTGATTCCTTATGTTCCATGCTTTATGAAAAAATCGAAACCCCTCTCTATCCCCGTATGGATTTCCGTGAGCCTCGTGGCACTCATCGGGCTTCTTGCGTGGCTCTTTATCGTCATGAACGCCTCTAAGCCTGACCAGCCGCTTCCCCAAAATTCCACATCTCTGCCGCCGCCTGAAGCGCCCCTGCGCATCACTTCGGTGATAGGCGTGATTACTTCTTTGAGCGCCGATCGCCTCACTCTGCAGGCGGGAAAGACGAATAATCCGCAGCTTGCACGCGATACCGCGCTCACCATTATCGTTCCTGCAGATACCTTGGTAGCTATAACAACAGTGCCTGCGACGATACCCGCGGGAGTAAAGGACGCGAGCAGCCTCTATAGTTCAGTGCAAGGGGCATTGAGCGATCTTAAGATTGGCCAGCAGGTGAATGTGCGCGCAAGGGAAGATGTGCGCGGGGCTTCTGACATTATGGCAAAGAGCATTGAGATCACAATTATTAAGTAAACGCTGACATACGCAGATTCACCCCGCACTTTCCATTCACGACAGCGTGATGAACGCGTTGCCCGAAACGGAGTGGCTTCGCCTTCGCGAGAGCGTCCAATGCGCCTTCGGTGCGCAGAAAGTGCGGGGCAAGCGCGAATTCACGCTGACAATGTGACAAAGTTGTATTGGATTTGACTTCCGCGTTCTTCCGCGATTCAGGCAAGCGTGACGTTCCGCGTCAGTCCGCGATTAATGCCGAAGGCTTAATTTATCAGTAGATAACCCAATTTGGCTTCACGACTTCTAACCTTCGCTCTACGCCCCGGTAGCGGCCAATGCCGGTAATCAACACGCCTATGGGGAGTTCGCTCCCCGTAGGCGTTATTGTATAAGTAGAAGCAGTGGTATCGGTGTTTTCTATTTTTAATTTCGTGTTATTGGTATAACTTGGACTATCGACGGTGACCGTGTGGATTCCAGTGCCCATATAATCCGTCTGCGTCTGGACATTTGATGAGGTTACGATAACCTCTGCGGGCTTTCCGGTGGGCAGAGTCACCTGGACATTAGTAGGATACGCCGCGCCATTCGTGGCAAGGTCAAGATAGAAAACCTTCCCCGGAAGCAGGGTCACCTGAAGCGGATTGGACGTGGTAATTGGATCATTCACACTGCTCACCGAGAGGCTGGTATTGCCTTTGGGGGCGTGGTTTTCGGTGGTGGCGCTTGTGGTGTACGAGGCAATGGGGTTCCCGGGAAGCGGGGTGGCGGTGGCAGTGAGCGCGCCAAGCGAGGCGCTGTTTTTCTCATATTGCCAGAGCGCTCTTTCTACCGCGGTCTCTGCGGCAAAGTAAGCGATTTCAGAGTCGCCGATCGAACGCGAGGAGCGGCTCACGGTCAGGATCATGTCGGTCGCGGCGCTGGTGACGAATATGAGCCCCCCGAGCACGGATAACGCAAGCAGCAGGGAGATGCCTTGATGTGCGGAACGTAGATGGTTTGCTGAAGGGAAGTGACAAGTTTTATTTAAAGGCATATTTCTGCAGAGCATATTTAATCAACAGAACGTTGCGGCACGGTTTGCTGCACGAGCATTTGAGCCGGTTGGTAGAGCGCCGTGCTTGAGAACCGCATCACGATGGTAGCGCGCGGCTGGCCTACGGGAGGCTGTCCTCCCCCGGGGTAGGGCGTGGTCGCGGGGGTGATGTAATAGTTTAAGTCCGTTATTGAAATGAGCGTGGATGAAATTTGCCGTGCGGGCTGTGCGTTTACCGAAACTGTAACAGCTTTAGTCGCCGGCACATAATTGAACACATATTGGTCGCCGCTTGCATTGCGCAGGATGAACTGGGTGGTGGGAGAAGGGATAGTACCTCCAGGGTATGCGGCGTAATCGATTTCCGAAGTGCGGATCATTTTGGCGAGGAATTCCATGACAAACTGCGCTTCTTGCTGCACGCGCGCGAGTGAGAGCACTTTTTTTTCCGCGCGCACCGTGGAGGTGTAAATGCCGAGCGATATCGTGGTGAAGATCAAGAATATGGAGACGGAGACCAGCATTTCAGTCAAAGTAAACCCGCGTAAATGAGCATAAGATTTAGGTTTCTGATACCTATACAAATTTCCAATTTCCAATTTCCAATTTCCAATAAAATCCCAATGCCTAATACCCAATATCCAATTTTGACTTTGGATTTTTGGCTTCATTTGAAATTTGAAATTTGGATTTGGGGTTTTCATGGTATTATTTCCAATCCGTCAAAATCGTCGTTAACGCATACGTATGCACCCTTCCATGTTCAGTCCAGCGCATGGTGGAAACAATCTCCTTTTCCGTGGCAGAGAGCGTATTGATTTTTATTAGTCTCCAGTACGCGGTCGCGACGCCAGAGGTGGCGCGGTATTGATTGCTGTTGAGATAGAGGACGCAGTTGGTGCACGTATGGATATCGGTTCCTCCGTTAAACGTGGCAGGTACGGTGAGCGAGGTGGTCTCCCGGTCAACGATCCATGAAGTGTTTCCCGCAGGCAGGATGGAAAAGCCCGCGACATCCCGGATTGAGCGCACCACTTCTATTCCCTCGCGCGCGAGGTTTACCACGACCACAAGGCTCTCCGTTTGTTTTGAGAAGGCAATAGTGGAGGTGATAAGGGTTAGGCTCGCCGCAATCCCCATGAGAAGAATGCCAATGCTCACCACGGTCTCCACGAGGGTGAAGCCTAAGTTGATGCGGGATGTCTGTTTTATACGATTCATAAGTCACACCACTAAGTACGTTTATAAATCCCAAATCCTGATAATTTTCAATTTTCAAATACCAATTTTCAATTAATTCTCAATGAATCAATGATGCAATGTTTGAAAATTGAATCATTGGAACATTGATTGTCCCGCTCCTTGATTCTTATATCTGAGGTAGGCGGGATCCCGCCTGAGCGGGAGAAATTGAAAATTGAGCATTGAAAATTTTACATTTGATTGGTCATTGCCTGCCTGCGCAGGCAGGGGGCTTGGACATTGGTCATTTATTTGACATTTGAACTTTGAAATTTGGAATTATTGCACCGTGATCTGTCCCGATACCCCATCGAACGAAATGGTTTTTACCTTTTCCGTTTGGGCGCGGTGCGTAAGGGTGATGGTGCCTGACTGTCCTTTCGTGCTATTTACATAGGATTCAGCCGTTGGAAACGTGAAGATGATAGTGAGGGGGCTTGAGGGGGTGACTCCCGTAACGCTCACTTGAGAATTTAGCTTTTCCGTGCGGATGACCGCATCGCATCCGGTGTCGTATTGGTGGAGCGTGGGGGAGCAGGTATCGCCGAAGAGCGTGTAGGTACAGATGCCGCTGGTGCACGGCGAGGTGAGAGTGACTCCGTAGCCGCCGTCAGGCCGTGTCCCGCCGATGAGCTCTCCGGTGAGCGCCCAGAGCTGTGCTTGTCGGATCGATGAGACGAGTTGGTCAGCATTTGACTCGACCGCCAAGCCAAATTGGAATCCCTTGAAGTTTGTCGTATAGAGGAGCGTCATCATGGTAAAAATGCCGATCGCCACGATCATTTCCATGATGGTGAAACCCATCTTAAATGACCTGCGACCCAAGACCAATGACCATTTTTGGGTGTTTGGAGTTTTCATGTAAGGATAAGGTTGAGATACCAATTCAGTATTTGATTACCCCAGAAGAGTGTGACGATCCCCGCGATGGAGAGGAATGTGCCAAAAGCGATACGCGACTGCCATGTTTTATGTTTCGAAAGGAGAAGTGGCAATGCGACTGCTGCGCCGGCCAGATACGCACATGCGAGGGCAAGAAGGATTTGGGGAAATGAAACCGCAATACCGATAAAACCGCCAAGATAGATATCACCCGCGCCGATCCAGCGCCCGCGAGACACTATATACTGTAGACCGAAGAAACTTACCCCTATTATACCAGCGATTGCGAGGGGCAACAACGGCACGCCTATAATGACATTTAAGGGGAAGACGATACACGCCGCGATGAGTATTACGGCATCATAGATCAGCTGGAAGCGTAGATCAGTCACAAAAGTAACAAGAAGCGCGCTGATCACCACCAAGTCACGCAAGAGCGTAAACCAAAGGATGGGTGTTATTCCTAATTCCTGTTGGCGGATGGTTGCGCTCAAAGCAAAGAGGGCTCCTGCAGCAAATTCAACTGCGGGGTATTGCCAGGAAATAGATGTGCGGCAATGGCGGCATTTTCCTCGAAGTGCCACGAAGGAGAGAAGGGGTATAAGGTCGAACCATGGGAGTATTGAGGCACAATGAGGACAGCGCGATCTCCCATTGACCTGCTCTCCCTTAGGAAGGCGACAGATGACGACATTGAGGAAACTGCCGATGATGAGACCGAGGAGGAAGGTTAAAAGTATAACGAGTAATGGCATAATATAAGTTGCTATTTAAAACACACTACGATATAGCGACCTCTGAAAAATCCCAAATCCAAATTTCAAATGACAAATAAAATCCAAAGATCCAAATCCAAATTTGGATTTTGACATTTGGTTATTTATTTGACATTGGGATTTTGACATTTGGATTTTCATTATTGAGCCACCGTTCCTGATGGCTTAAATAATCTCTCGCGTTTGCCGCGAGCGGCGTTGCATCGAGGCTGTAAGCATCGAGGAAGATTTGTTCTGATGCATCCTGGTGGCCTTTTTCAAGAAGTGCGCTCGCGCGGGCATAGAGAATATCAGAGATAAAATCGTCATAGTAGAGATGGCTCTGGAAACGGTCATCTCCAATGTTTCGTATGCTTGGAGTAATGAGGGCGAGATGAGCGCGTTGCGCGGTTTCAAGGTTGGGATAGATACGATAGGCGATGCCGTTTGAGCGGCTTATCAGGTCGCCGTTGAGGGAGGTACCCACCGGATAGAGGGTATACACGGGACGTTGCAATCCTCGCGTAATTTTCCAAATGCGGTTCAAAAGCCTTGCGCGGGCGATAGGAAATGGGAGTTTCATTATTTGCGTGTTTTCCGTGCCCACCGGATGGAAGAGCCGCGAGGAGAGATATCCATAATCCACAATAGCCACATCTGGCCTTATTTTTTTTATCAGTGAGAGATACGCAAGGGTGAATACCTGGCTGTCTGCCGCGGGTTGTTCCGTAAAGAGGAGAAGGACGGCATTGGGTTCAAGGCTTTGAAGAAGTTCGGTTCCCCAGTCAAGGGTAAGCCAGATGTCGCTGCGGTCAGTGGCATGCACGAAACTTATCCATTGGGCGTAAGGAAGGGATAAGAGGAGAAGCATGGCAAGCGCTGCCAATAACGGTTTGAGCGTGAGGCCGCGTCTGAAGAAATAATCCCGCATACGCTCTATAAGAGCCATAATACCAATGCCTGCCCATAAAAATGCCATGAGGTAAGAGGGGATGTAGTAGACGCTATAAATACCCTCGCTTTCGACGATGTACCCTAAACGCCGCAGTATGATTATGAGGACGCTGTTGGAGAGGAATACTCCAAACGTAAGAAAAAAGTAGGAGCGCCTGCGAAACCACAACATGATAAAACCGCAGAGCGAGAGGAGGGCGCCAATAGGATTGAGCTGTTTAAAAAGATCAGCGAAGAAATAGTAAATATAAATTATTTTTTTGAATTTCCACGCATCCTCTATTACATGAGTAGCGAAATCATTGTATGACTTGCGGGAAATATGGCGCCAGAAATCAGCGAGCGTATCAGGGTGGTTCCAGTTTACCAAAGGATCATACCACGCGCGGAATAATATAAAGAGATAAAACGAAAGGCCAATGAAGAATAAAAGGAGGGCGAGCGCGTAGGGGTGGATGTTATAGAGATGAATCTTTAGAAATATGGTTCTATTCCGCCGCGGTTGCCGCATTTCAGGCTGCGGAACTCGGCATATCGCTCGGATTGCTCGTTGTGCAACACGCGTCATCCCGACCAGCGTCGGGATGCGCTCCGCCTCACCAGCCCCAGTCCCGATATATCGGGACACCATGCTGGGGCTGGTTGCGGAGGGTTGCACAAGAGCAATCCTCGCTTGAGCTTTTCCTAACTCTGGTAGTGTCCACAAGCGGGAACGTTTCCAATCTATGGCTAAGATGAATATAAGGTATATGGGCGCGAGGAGGCCCATCATTTGATGGTTGGTGATGGAGAGGCCGTATATAAAGGAAAATAACAGCAGCGTGGCGCGTGAGGGGGCTTGCGCGTAGCGCCAGAGGAGAAGCAGGGTGGCCGCGAGAAGCGCCGCGTTGAGGGTGTAGACCTCGGCAATGACCGCTTGCGACCAGAAGACGGGGGAGAAGGCAAAGAAGAGAGAGAGAGAAGCGGCAATGAGGGAGATAAATGCGGTCGGGTTGCTCGTGGAAAAAATACGCGTTCCCGCCTCCTGCGCGGCGGGACGCTCCGCCTCACCCGCGCAACTCCGCTTCGGCGAAGACCATGCTTGCGCGGGTTGCGGAGGATTTTTTCCATCGATCAGCCCTCCCTTATTTGGTTGCCGCAAAAAGAGGGAAGAGAGGATATTGATAAGGAGAAGCGAGAGTAAAGAAATAGTAACGCTTCCGCAAAATGCGGAAAAAAGATTTACGCGCCATGCGATGTCGCCGAAGGGAGTGAGGAGGGTAAAGAGTTTTCCCAGCACGACATAGAGAGGATACCCGGAGGGGTGGGTGATGCCAAGGCTCGCGACTGCCGCAATAAACTCTCCCGAATCTTCGAGGCCTACCGTGGGGGAAAGGGTGAAGAGGTAGACGGTGAAGCTAATGACAAATACTATCAATGCAATAATGAAAGCAGGTCGGATTTTATAACGGCTCCATGCGTGTTGTTCGTTAGTAATTTCCAATTTCCAATTTCCAATTTCCAAATAATGCTTCAATTTATCAATTTTCAAATGTTTGAAAATTGAGAATTGATAATTGAAAATTGTGTGAAAGGACTTGGTCATTGGGATTTATGGATATGGGGGCAATGATGCCGTCGATACCAATATTGTATGGTGAAGATTAATAATGTGAACCAGGCAATTCCAGAAACAATCGCTCCCCAGAAAAAGTATTGGGAACGGTATTGAAATTCTATACGGTGCTCTCCTTCCGGCACGATAATTCCTTGGAATGCAAGGTTGACTGGGAAAATTGCAGTTTCTGCGCCATCAATGGTCGCGCGCCAGCCCGGGTACCATGATTCATTGAGTACGAGGAGCGCATTGCCGTCTGTTTCAGTGAGGATTTTGTATAAGCCTTCTTGGGTGTGTGTGATGGCGGCTTGGTAATTACTAGCATTAAGCGACGGCAGTGAGGAATATTCTGCTAATGCAATGTTTGCGTCAAAGTCATTTTGCGAAAGTGCGGAAGTGGCTTCATCTTTTGATGAAACCGCGATTGCGCGAGCGGTAAGATATGCTCTTTGCTGCACACGGGTGAGTTCGTAAATATAAATAGATTCACTAGCCTCATTGAGTATAATGTGCGCTGTTTCATTGATTAACGGGGAGTCAAGCAGTACAGGAGAAAGAATGTACTTTACATTCGCGAGCCCCAAGAGCGAGAGATTATGGTCTCTCATATGGTATGCATATTTCGATATTGCAGGAGTTTGTTTAATGGTAATGGTGTCGAATACATTGTTATGGGCAATATCGAAAAATTTATTGCTGCGGTCAAGAGGGAGCGGTGAATAGTCGGGAAGCGATTCAACGCGATAGAATAGGCTGTGGTCCGGCGGGAGCAGTTCGCGTACATTTTGCAGCCAGAGAAGATCATTTTGCCAGCCTCCCTGTATGTTGATTAACTGCTGATAATATTGTCCTGTGAAAAAAGTGGTAAAGCGAAACCCGTTTTGTTGAGAAAGGAATTCAGCGGACTGAGGTGTTTTTTCCCACACTTTGATTTCCAACCTATCCATGGCGTTGTAATGGTAGCCGAATACCATAAGGTCGAAAAATGCGGCGCAAAGCAATGCAATGCCTATGAATGAGACAATCCTTTTTGAGAATATGATTTTTTTGATGTGCAGAAGCGCATCGAGCAATTGCTGGAATGCAAATCCCGCCAGGACTGCGATTGAAAAATCCACCCAAAGCAGGTATCTTCCGGGGATGCGAAACGAGGAAAACCCCGGTATCCATTTGAAACACCATGCATACACCGGATAGTATTTTCCCATCGCAAGGAAAATGGCAAAAAGCAGCGCACCGAGCCAGATTAGCTGGCGCCAAGCCCGTTTCCAGATGATAAAAGGAAGAGAAGCTGCGGCTAAAAATAAGGGAATGAGCCCGACATACCCGATATTTTCCCAGAAGAGACCTACTTTATTAATAAGCTCATTCCACGAGTCGGTATAGGAGAGGTAGGCAGGATTGCCAAAAGCAAAGGGCTCGAGAAAGGTAAGGAGGCTCTTTGGGTGGAACGGAAAGTTGGTCGCAAATGAAAATGAAGAAACGAGTTCGCGCGTAGAATAGTGCACCAGTTCCCACGTGGGCAAGATTTGCACTGCGGAGAGCGCGGCAAGGGCGATCGCGGCAACCGCCGCAAATCTCACCCAATTGCCTATAAGATGCAAGCCTTGGACGAGGCGTTCTTTCCATGAGTGAGAGGCAATGAGTTTCTGGAAATATGCGCCGATTATGTAGAGAATACTGGTGAATGCAAGGAAGAGGATAGTTTGGTAGACCACCTGTGAAGACCCGGCAAAGAGCATAAGCGCAAGCACGGCACCTAGCGCCAGCGCTTGCCTTGGTGAACGCGTTGCACGATAGCGGGAGACACAAACAAACGCAAGAGGAGTGAGCGAGGCTGACATGAAATAGACGACATGTTTTAGATGCCCCACGAAATAGCCGCTAAAGGCAAAGGTAATACCCGCGAGAGTCGCTCCCCATTCCTTGATGCCGATCGTGCGGCAATACCAGTACATCGCCAAAGCCGCGATGAGCGCATGAAGGGGGAAAAGTGCAGCAAATGCTTTTATAGGAGGCAAGATGAGGAAGAGCGCTTGGGTTAGAGGATAAAAAAAGGAGCTTGCGCCATTTGCGAACAATGGATAACCGCTCCCAATCCGCGAGGTCCAAAGGGGAGCAGAAAATTCCTTGAGTCTCTCGGCAGAGTATGCAAGATAGGGAAGATGCACCTGGAGAAGATCAGACCCTGCGGGGTCGCCGGAAAAGGGGACCGCTTGCAGCGTCACCTGCGGCCAATAATAAATTACTACTGCGAGGAAGAGGAACAGGAATGGCGATAGATGGGCAATTTTTTCTTTATATAGTGTGAAAGAAGGCGACATGAGTATACCGGATTAAATTTTAAGAAATGAATGATGTGGTCAGTGGAGAATTTAGTGATTAGACGTTAAATCATCGATCGAGGATTTTACGTCTTGTAGAATATAATGAAATAGCGTAGACCGCTAAGTAAGGTGGAAATGGCGTGTCAGTTCTTCCATTCCATCGAAGTACTCAATTCTGAGGAAGCGCACATAGCGCCCGACGTCATAGTAGTCCACGATCGCATTTATTTCGTCACGGCATTCGTAGGGGTATATCCATACACTCAAGTTGAGATAATGGAAACCGAGCTGTTTCAGTTTCCAACGCAGGGCATTTCTCGCTTTATTGAAGTTTTCTGGTATATCAAAAATCACCACCCGCCATTTTCCATCCCATCGCGGAGGTTTTTGTATGGTGAGTTGAGCGATATGTTTCTTTTGGAGAAGCTTCTTTCCCGTGTCGGTAAGGGTGTAGTTCCATTCGGATCGTTTGCTTGCGCGGCGTATGCAATTCTTTTTCTCAAGAAGTTTCAGTGAGCGTTTCACGCGGTCATGGCGGAAACGGTGTGCATTGCCGTTGATATCAAGTATCTGCACTATGTTGGGGGCGACGAGAGCAACCGTGAGAAGCGCGCCTGCGCCAAGGATGGGGAGAATAATATTACTAATGACATCTTTTACTTTTTTCTTATCCATAAGATAAATTTTATGCAATAATAGTATACCAGCATTTATTGAATAATACTATAAATAATCGGTCGACGATTTTACGTCAAGATTCTCAACGCAAGTAATCATTGTGTTTGGAGGGAAGGATAGAATATGACGTAAAATCATCGATCGATGATTATAGGTAAGCTATTTAGAGTGTGAGGCGTTATGAGACGAAATGAGGTGCGGCATAGAGTAATTATTATCGTATATTTTGTATCGTACATCACATGCATCGTATAAAAAAATCAGGCAGGGCTCCTTAGTCCCTGCCTTTACTGATGAGTTATTACAGTATTTAATTTCAATTTTCGAATGGATTCGCAGTAGGGTCTCTTTCTAATCCAAGGTGCTCGAGCAGGCACCACAAACCACCAGCACCGACGTTGACTAGGTTGCCCATATTACGTTGGTCATGTTGTTTAAGGAATTCGTTTATTTCGAGGAGAGGATAGAATACTAGACCTTCATGTTCGTATCGATCCTGCGCTATTGACCACCGTGCTACCACTTGTCCAGAAGTAAGGTTTGGTTCAGCCAAATACCAGATATTTAATAGATTCTCTCTGGTATACTCGGTGATAGCGAATAGTTTAGGGGGATTTACGAAATCATAAGGACCGATTCCGAGCTCACGATAGAGTTCGGAATATGGGCTACGTTCGTCCCATCGTAGGCTACCCGCTGACGCTGTCATGAGCATTCCCGGTCGTGCGCCACTACTCCACCGTTTACCAATAACCACCTCAGCGTCCAATGTGAGTACGATTACGTAAATGGAGAAAGTTAGCATACCGAAAGCTGCCATATTATCCTTTCTCCAGAGATCCACTGCCAAACTATGCATTGGTAAAGTATCGAAAGTAAACAAATTGCCTTGTACCTTGCATTGACTCTGGAACGAGGCTACAACAACATCGTTCCAAAACGGCGTCGTTATTTTATTGAGGTCGTCATCTTTGGCATTAAACGCATTGTCGCCGGATGAGAGGTTGAGCAGATTGCGAGTTGCAGTTCGCCATTCCATATCGCTCAGCATGAATTCACGGATAGAACTAAACTGAGACCCAGTGAAGTGACGTGCGTTCGGTGGGTATACACTAAATATCTTTTTTGCTGTCGCGAAGGAAACCTCAATCATACCCATCGGCTTGATGAAGCGTTTCAATTGGGAGTTAGCGGTTGTGTGGTCGATCAACTTAGGTTTTAGTGACTGACCGGGTGGTGCAACAAGAAGTTTTTTCATTTTTGTTTCTCCTTAAAAAGCTGTGTTTGGATAACCGACTCCTCAAATTTCAAAGGTCGGAATGATTTTTTTAGCTACCGTGCTGGTTTGCGGTAACCGAGGCCGTGGAGGCCGAATATGGTTAAGATCGCATAGGCGATTAACCTTAACGGACCTCTTGTCCACCAACCGTCTGAATGCTGATCAAACGGCACCCAGCCGGTGGGGACTACCTCCACCCTGAACCCATAGCGCCGCAAAAGGCGGGAGCATTGGAAACGGTGGAGTGGATGCGCGACTAGTTGAATTCTATCCACGTCGTACTCCTTAAGGAATGGAATAGCGCGTTGTATCACCTTTTCCGTGTTGATATATTTCTTAGAGGTGATAATAAAATTCGACTTGGTTACGCACTTGTCCAGGGGGGACTGGACTACGACGAAGTCTTCTGGGTATTGACACGAAACCTTGTCAATAATTTCTCCAAGAGCAACATTGGACGCGCCAGGTCCATGCTCTTGGGAACCCCCGAACGAAAAACCGAAAATCGCTTTCAAGATTTTTCCTCCTACGTTAATGTATGTGATCTCCGAATAATCGGATGTGAATTGTCAAAGAGCACCATTACCTTAGTTGAGAAGGGGTGTGGAGTCAATGGGGGATAAAAGAGAATGGTGCAAAATAAAAAACTCTCCAGAAAGGAGGAGGTTTGGAGAGCGATGCGAACACCCTCTTTTAAATCTCTCCCTTACTAGGGAGAGAACGAGGGATGCTTCGGTAATCCTTCGACTCGGCTCAGGATGACATTGTTTAGTATGGCGAGCGGAGTGCCTTTAATTTTTTTTCCGATGGTCGTTGATGACCTCGCGGGTGATGGAGCGGGGGCGCTGTTTGACTTCCTCAAAGATTTTTGCGAGGTATTCGGCGATGACACCTAAAGAGAGGAGTTGGATCGCGCCCAGAAAGAGTATGACAATAAGCGTGGTGAGGAATCCGTGGGGCGCAGGATAGAAGAGCGCGAGGACCACATAGACGAGTATTGCGAGCGCGGCAATGCCGGTAACAAGAAGCGCGATAAAAGAAATCCATTCCAAGGGAAGATAGGAGAATGAAAATATCGCGCGTTTTGCCCAGCGCAGGTTTTTCCAAAAGCTGTTGGTTGATTTTCCCCAGTAGCGTTCCGGCCGCACATATTCTACGCCAGTTTGTTTAAATCCTACCCATGCGCGCAATCCCCGCAGCAGCCTGTCGCGCTCTGGCAAAGCGTTCATCCATTCCACTGCCTTGCGGTCAATGAGGGAGAATTCCCCCGCGTCAATCGGCACCTTCATGTACGAGAGCTTATTGAAGAGCACATAGAACTGGTGATAGAGCCACTCGTTAAGTCTTCCCATGCTTTGTTCGCGGCGGCGGCGTACGCCGTATACCACCTCCCAGCCTTGAAGCCATTTTTCAACAAATTGCGGAATTATTTCCGGCGGATCCTGCAGGTCGCCATCCATAAGGATCACCGCGTCGCCCAGCGCTTGCTCCATACCGGCGGTGAATGCCGCTTGCGCGCCAAAGTTGCGTGATTGGATAATCACGGTAAGATGCGGGTCTTTGTTTGCAAGCTCCCGGAGTAATTCTTCAGAGCGGTCAGGGCTTGCGTCGTTTACATAAATGATTTCCCAATGCGGCGTGATGCCTGCAAGCGATTTGGAGAGCCGCTCGTAAAGGGCGGGGACGTTCCCTTCATCGCGATAACATACCACTACTGCCGAGAGCATTTTATTGGTGAGCATATAAGGAAGGTATTAATAGCATGTCTCTTTGTTATAATTTAATCACTAAGCACTGGTTCGTGGCTAACTCAATGACTGTTTCCGTTTTGTCAGAGTAAAAGTCTTGAAATGCCGCCTTCACGCCAATAATATCATTATAATCATGTGAGAGAATTATGCCACCTTTTACCATTTTCGGGTAAAAAAAGGATAGGCAATCAAAAGTAGTATTATAAATGTCAACATCAAGATGGACAAATGCAAATGTTGCACTATTCACAAAATGGGCAGTCTCATCGGGAAAAATTCCTTTATACATCCGTACGTTAAAGTAAGGAAAAAGTTTGCTTTTCACCTTCTCGTAACTGGAGGCATATTGCCCTTCAGTTATTAATGCGTCTTGGGCGCTGATCTTCTGTTTCGGGAGTCCCTCGAAGGTGTCAAAAAGATGGAGATTTTTTTCTGCTTTTGCTTCGCATATAAGCTGGGCTGATGCGCCTTCAAAAACGCCCACCTCCGCGAAATCCCCCTGTAATTTCTGCGCAGCGCGCGCGCATGCCCACAGCTGGTAGGCCTCGAAGTTTGTGAGGAGCAGGGTGTGGTGGCGGCGGATTTTTTTTATCGTCTGAATCGCTTCAGGGTTTTTATAGTAGGAAAGCAGGAATAATTCATAGAGATTGGGCGGAATCCGGATGAGATTTGCGATTGTTTTTGCGACAGGATTTTTCGCATTCATGAGCATGCGCAGTATTTTTTTCATAGACATTATACTCAATTGCTATTCAAATTCCGATTCCATCGTCATTCCCGCCCCGTATCACGGTACGGGGTAAACTCCGGCGGGAATCCAGAAAATTAAAGTAAAATCGATGTTTTGTTTGTTTTTTGTGTCTGGATTCCAGATCAGGTCTGGAATGACAATCGGAACTGGGTTGACAATTTAGTATACATTAGGCAATGAGCGCTACTTTAACAATTTTTGACTTAATAAGGCAAACAGTTTATCAGGGAGCAGGAGGCTTGCGCGATAGAGGGAGGTGGAGAGAAAGGGAAAGTAGGAGACCGTGTTCGGTTGTGCCATTGTTTTTATTATATATTGGGCAGCTTGGTCTGCTGAAGGGGTAAGGAAAGATTTTTTCCCTTCCCACATGGAGGTGAGGATGGGGCCGAAGATGATAGTAGAGAAAAGAACATTTTCCTGGCGATAGCGAAGAGAGAGGCTTTTCATCGCGGCAAGAAGCGCTGCCTTGCTTGCCGGGTAGCCTGCGCCGCGCGTGCTTCCGCGGTAGACTGCCATCGAGCCGAGGGTAATGAATTGGCCGCGGCGCCGTGTGAGAAAATGCGGAAGGAGCGCATTGATCACGTGAAAAACTCCGAACAAATTTACTTCAATTATCTTTTTAAATAATGGCAAATCAAACGCCGGGCGGATGTCATCAGGAAAGATGGCTGCGCCGAGGACGGCGATGTCGGGAATCCAGTTTTGTTCAATTAAACTATTCACGAGCTGCGTGAGCGCATGCGGGTCGGCGACGTCGCACACGCGGGTGATGAACCGCGGAGATTTGAGTTCTTCCCGCAGCGCGGCAAGCTCCGGTTCGCGGCGGGCAATGCCGAGAACATCGTGATTTGCCGCGACGAGTTGCTTAACCAGCGCTCGGCCGATGCCGGATGAAGCGCCCGTAACTAAAATTTTCATAAAATACGAAATACTAAACTCTAAACTCTAAACAAATCCAAAAATCAAAATGATCGAAACTTAAAATGTTTTGAATTTTATATTTTGAGCTTGTTTAGTCCCGCACCTTGAATATTATTATCTAAGGTATGCGGGATCCCGCCTGGGCGGGAGATTTCGGATTTACCAATTCAATTATCGTATCTCTTATTTGCTCCGGATTCAGACCGTGCGTGCCGCGAAGGTATACCTGGGTGCCGATGGTCTCAGGGAAAGAGTCACGCACCCCGATCCGTTTGAAGCGGGGATTATACGGCGATTCCGCAAGCACTTCTGCTACCGCACTTCCCAAGCCCCCATAAATGGTATGCTCTTCCAGCGTGACAATTGCGGGCACCCGCTGCGCGATATCACGCAGTAAATCCGCATCGAATGGTTTAATCGTATGGATGCTCACGAGCATCGGGGATATTCCCTGGGCTTTCAGCATGCCCGCTGCAGCCAATCCTCCTTCCAGCATGGTGCTCGTGGCAATGATGGCCACATCTTTGCCTTCTTCTATAATGATACCCTTGCCCACGGAAAAAGTGGTACCTGGTTTATGCACGGCAGGCTCTCCCCGTTTCCCAAGGCGCAGATACGTGGGGCCGGGGAGCGAGGCTGCCGCGCGCACCGCTTCGCTTGTTTCCCAAGGGTCGCCGGGACAGATGACGGTCATGCGGGGAAGCGCGCGCATGATGCTGATGTCTTCAATCGCGTGATGGGTCGCGCCGAAATAGCTATAGCTGTAGCCGCCCCCCACGCCGACAATGTTCACATTCAGATTTTGGTAGCAGAGATCATTCCTGATCTGCTCATAGCAGCGCATCGTGGCAAAGGGGATGATCGAATAGGCGTATACGATTTTACCCGTAAGTGCGAGTCCTGCGGCGACGCCGATCATGTTCGCCTCCGCGACGCCAATATTCAGGTAGCGGTCAGGGAATCTGATCTTAAATTCATCAAACACATTGAAGCCAAGGTCGCCCGTGATGACCATAATGCGCGGGTCTTCCTGCACAAGTTCCGTCAGAGTCTTGACGAATGCGTTACGCATATTTTACAAAAATTGTGATATTGGTTATTAGAAAATTGAAAGTATACTAAGTTGCTAACCAAATTCCGATTACGTCATCCCCGACCGAGATCGGGGATCCAGAAAAAACATAAAAAACGATCGATTTTCTGTTTGTTTTTGTTATCTAGATTCCCGCCTGCGCGGGAATGACAATTAGTAAAACGGAATTAGAACAGCAATTGAGTATAGTAATGGAAAGTAGAAATTGGAAATGAGAAATCGTAGTTTTAACTTTCTATTTTCCAGTGTTCCTAACCATTCACAAATTTCCAGTAACAAGTTTCCTGCCTTTCATAATATGTGTGTAATTATTCTCCTGCATCTAACTCATCGACTGCCGCGGTTAATTGTTGTTCATTAGGCGTATGGTAATGCCACTCCATTTGGTTTTCCATGAATGACACGCCTTTGCCCTTTATGGTATGGGCGAGGATGAGTGTGGGTTTTCCCTGTCGTAAGGGAAGGCGGTCGAACGTGGCGACGAGCGCAGGGATGTCATGGCCATCCAGCTCCTTCACCTCGAAACGGAAGGCGCGCCATTTGTCCGCGAGCGGTTCCAGGCTCATCACCTCTGCCACCGCGCCGTAACTTTGGATTTTATTATAATCAACGATGGCGACGAGATTATCCAATCCAAAGTGCCCCGCAGAGAGCGCCGCTTCCCAGGTAGAGCCTTCGTCGCATTCGCCGTCTGAAAGGAGCACATATACTTTGCTTTGCGGCTGGTCCTTTTGGAGCGCGAGCGCCATGCCGACGCCGATTGAGAGGCCATGCCCCAGTGATCCTGTGGACGCTTCTATGCCCGGCATTGCCGTACAGGTAACATGCCCGGCGAGCATGCTCCCGTCTTTTATATAGTGTTGCAGGACATCTGGCGAGCAAAAGCCGCGCTTCGCTAGCGTGACATAAAGCGCCGCCACGCCATGCCCTTTACTCATAATGAAGCGGTCGCGCGCAGGCCAATGGGGGTTTTGAGGGTTAATGCGGAGGGAGTGGAAATAGAGCGCGGCGAGAATGTCGATACAGGAAAAACAGGAGCCCACATGGCAGCTTTTTGCATCCGCAATCATGCGGAGGGTCTCTTTCCTGATGTCGCGGGCGATTTGTTTCAATTTTTGTACATCTCGTTCTTCCATAATATTAAGATATACGTTCAGTATTCTGGTTTTATCCCGCCGCGGTTGCCGCCTTTCTGGCTGCGGAACTCGTCCCGCTCCGCGGGACTCAAACAGTCCTCGCGGCGAAACGCGGCAACACGCCTGCGGGTTATACATCTAAATGGTTATTTATATTAGATACGCTGCGCGATGAGATAAAAATTTCCCGCCGGGATGGTAAGTTTAATCTCGCTCATATTAAACGAAAGGAGCAATTTAAGCGAGCGATGCTTCAACGGTAAGGGAAGGGGAGCAAGTTCCGCCCAGTGGCGCAGTGTATGAGTGTTCCATACTGCGCCTACTTCTAAGATACGGAAATGATGCAGGGAGGCGAGTGCCGCTATAGTTTTGGCACTAAACAGATATGGATGTTCGATGTCGATGATGGGGGATCGCGCGCCAAGCAAGCGATTCGTGAGCGCGCTCCAGTTGTGGCTGATGATGAGCAGGATACCGCGCGGTTTGAGATGCCCATGCAGGGTGTCCAGGCAGAGCGCGGGATCATCCATATGATCAATGACTTGGAAAAGGCACGCGTAATCAAACGTGGACGCTCTGAAGTTCTCGCGCCGGTAGAGCCCTTGGACGATATGAGGCTTTATTTCAGGATCAGCAGCGGCGATCGCTTCTTGTCCCGGCTCCACACCCTTCACTTCATTTAATCCCATCCTGCGCGCTTCGGCAAGGAAGAATCCATCTCCGCACCCGATTTCAAGAAGTGATCCCTTTGGATTGCCATAACGCATGGCGCGGCGGAGGTAGCGGCGGTAGGTGGCGATGAGGCTGGGTTTATCCGCAGCGTAGGTAATTGTGCTCCCTTCGTAAAGCCGCTCCAATTCCTGCGGCTCAAGGATAGGATCTGCGCGCACCAAGCCGCATCGGGTGCAGCGCACCGTGCGGTAACGGATGCGGTCAGGGAGGCGGCGCGCGGAGAACGTCGCGCTGGTTAAATGCTCACGGCTAAAATTTGCTTCATAGAGAAGCGTATCGTATTCGTTTGTGGCGCAAATGGCGCAGAGAGTGGCGCGCATATCGTTCATTATAGGATATTACATCAAGAGAGAATAGGGTACGGGAACTGCTTACTTCACTTTACATTACCCAAGAACACTTCGGGAACTGACAATTTTGTTCGGCGTCGCGATCAAGCAGCTTGATGCGCCTTTCCGCCTCAAAAATTGCAGCTCCCTCGCTATTTTAAGACATGGCCTGTGAGCAGTTACACCGGTTCGCATTTGATTTTTATTGAATTTTTCGATACGCTACGTACAGATATTGAGCATATGCCCGCCTAAATTTTACGGGTAGAAAACTATTTTGTCCGTCGTACTATTACTATGGTATTTATTGGGTCACGCACTTTTTCAGTGCAAAACTTAGGCGGGTATGGATTTACCAGTCATAGAGTTAAAGATTTTAGATTGGTGGCGGGAAAATAAGATATTTGAGAAATCAGTGGAGAAACCCGCTTCTCGCGGCGATTTTGTGTTTTATGAAGGCCCGCCGACGGCAAACGGCAAGCCCGGGATTCATCATGTGCTCGCGCGCGCGTTTAAGGATATCATACCCCGCTTCAAGACTATGCAGGGATACCGCGTGGTAAGGAAGGCGGGTTGGGATACGCACGGCCTGCCGGTGGAGCTGGAAGTGGAGAAGCAATTGGGTTTGAAGAACAAGAAGGAGGTGGAGGCGTATGGCATCGCCGCATTCAACCAAAAATGCAAAGAGTCAGTATGGAAATACAAGGACGAGTGGGAAAAGCTCACCGCGCGCATGGGGTTCTGGGTGGATATGGAGCATCCATATGTGACCTATACCGCGCCTTATGTGGAGGCGCTTTGGGGCGTGATTAAACTTTTCCATGAACGCGGGCTTCTTATTGAAGGGCACAAGGTCGTGCCGCACTGCCCTCGGTGCGGGACGGCGCTTTCGAGCCACGAATTAGCATTGGGGTATCAGTCGGTGAAGGATCTGTCGCTTACGATTAAATTCGAAATCCTAAATCCTAAATCCGAAATAAATTCAAAATTCAAAATTCCACATGACGGAAAAGTTTTTATCTTATCTTGGACTACTACACCATGGACGTTACCAGGGAATGTAGCATTAGCGGTTGGTGAAAATATTAACTATGTAATGGTAAGACGATTTACTGGTGAATGGGACAAGGCTGGGAAGGCAATTTATGACATTGTAATACTCGCGCAAGATATATACGAAGAACTTGAAAAAGTATCAGCATCGTTAAAGGCAGAACCATTCCATTTTCTTTTCGATGAGACACCAGGTGGACGCGAAGTTACACTAATGCCACAAGTCCTGTCGGAATTTAAAGGTAAAGAGTTAGTTGGATTAGAATACGAACCGCTCTTTAATGTTCCGGCTCTAAAGTCGTCAATATCATATAAGGTATATGCTGCCGACTTCGTGAGCACCACGGATGGGACAGGGGTGGTGCATACGGCGGTGATGTATGGTGAGGATGATTATAATTTGGGCACGGCGGTGGGACTACCGAAGAAGCATACGGTTGACGAGGCAGGATTGTTTAATGCGGATGCGCCGGAATTTGTGCGCGGGAAGTTTGTGAAAGATCCGGAAACGGAGAAATTGATTATTGCCGATTTAGAGAAGCGCGGATTGGTATTTAAGAAAGAACTTTACGAGCATGATTATCCTTACTGCTGGCGGTGCAGAACGCCGCTCCTTTACTATGCTAAGCACAGCTGGTTCGTGGCGATGTCAACATTGCGGAATGAGCTGATTGAAACTAATAATCAGATTAATTGGGTCCCAGACTATATAAAGGAGGGGCGGTTTGGCGAGTGGCTGCGGGAAGTGAAGGATTGGGCGTTTTCGCGCGAACGGTATTGGGGGACACCACTGCCCATTTGGAGGTGCCAAGGGAGCCATAGAACACATAACATGGAACATGAAACAATTGATTCAGGATCCATGATACATGATACAGGCCTGAGTGGCTGCGGCCGCGTGGAAGTAATCGGCAGTGTGGCTGAACTGGTGCAGAGAGCAAGGCTCAAGAACCGCTACATTTTCATGCGGCATGGCCGGGCAGTATCGAATGTGAATGATATTTGTAATGGATCTGTGGAGATTTCTCAATCGTATCCATTGGTTGAAGAGGGTATTGCGCAAGTGCGCACTACAATAACTACATTAAAAAATGAGAAGATTGACGCGATTTATTCTTCTGATTTTTTACGGACGCAGCAAACCGCGGAAATGATTGCGAAAGAATTAGGTGTGCCAGTTCTGTATGACGCAAGGATTCGTGAGTACGCAGTGGGGGTGTATGAGGGCAAATCAACTGCTGAATATAATCGGGAATTCCCAAGTGTCAGAGAGAGATTTCTAAAGAAGCCAGAAGGAGGAGAGACGTATGGGGAGATATTAAAGAGAATGGCCGACTTTATGAAAGGGCTTGAAAGCGGACACGAGGGGAAAACATTCTTAATCGTCTCTCACGGTGATCCGCTCTGGATTTTGATCTGGGCACTGAATGGAAGCCCGGGAGCGCTTGATAATTATACTTACCCAATTAAAGGAAATCCGATAATGGTTGAGAGCGGCATATTTTTAACCAATGCACTTGGCGAAGCTGATCTGCATCGTCCGTTCGTAGATGACATTATTTTTCCCTGCACGTGCGGCGGCGTGATGCGCCGCGTACCCGAGGTCGCAGACGTATGGTTTGACTCGGGCGCCATGCCGTTTGCGCAATATCCGGAGAATATCGAGGCATTAAGTCAGGAAGGCACTAAGTCATTACGTCAGTTTCCGGCTGATTATATTTCCGAGGCGATCGACCAGACGCGCGGCTGGTTCTATACCCTCCTCGCGGTATCGGTGGCGCTGGGCAAAGGCGCGCCCTACAGAAATGTAATATGTTTAGGCCACATACTCGATGCGAAAGGAAAGAAGATGTCGAAATCTCTTGGCAATATTATCGTGCCAGAGGACGTATTCGCGAAATATGGCGCGGATGCGGTGCGCTGGTATTTATTTACCGTGAATGATCCGGGGCTGCCGAAACGATTTGATGAGAAAGAAATAATGGAAATAGTCAAGAAATTTTTCATGATTCTTTGGAACGTCGTTTCGTTCCATGAACTCTACCCCCCTGAACAGTTTAACAGTTTGTCTGTTTCTCAGTTGGTCAGTTCGAAAAATTTAGGAGCTCTTGATCGCTGGATACTGGCTCGTTTAAATCAGCTCATTGCGCTGGTGACCGAGCGGCTTGAAGCGTATGATGTCACACCTGCGGGGCGCGCGATTGAAGAGTTTGTTACTGATCTTTCTACTTGGTATGTGCGCCGCAGCAGGGAGCGAATGAAGACAGGCAGTGAAAGCCGGGCGGTGCTGCGCTATGTGCTCATAGAATTTTCAAAACTCATTGCGCCATTTATTCCCTTTACCGCAGAAGCACTCTGGCAGAAGATACATGGAACACAAAACATGGAACATGGAACAGAAGGATCGGTGCATTTAGCGGATTGGCCGCAGGCGGGTGAAATTGATAAGGAAGTGCTCGTACATATGGACGCCGTGCGCAAAGTGGTCGAGGTAGGGCTCGCGGCACGCGCGGCCGCAAAAATCCCCGTCCGGCAGCCGTTGCAACGCGCGAGTATCAAGTATCAAGAATCAGGCATTAAGGAAGAGTATGCCGACATTTTGAAAGATGAACTGAATGTGAAGGAAGTAGTGTTTGAAAAATCAACAGGGCCGTTAAGCGTCGAGCTCGATACGCATTTGACGGAAGAGCTCAAGCTTGAAGGCATGAAGCGGGAATTCATCCGCGCGGTAAATAATTTGAGAAAAGAAGCGAAGCTGACTATAAAAGATCAGATAGTGCTCTCGGTGCAGAAGACGCCGATCTCGGAGCAATTAATTAATACTTATAAAAATGACCTTCTCAAGGCTACGATTTCCTCGGAGGTGCGTTTTGTGGAAGAAGTGGCATCCACGCGACATGCACAGGTTAAATTGGGGGGAGAGGATATAGTTTTTGGCTTCTAACCTCGTTGTAGTGTCGGAGCTTGCCTGCCCCGTAGTGAAACGAAGTTTCTACTACTTGGGGTCTCCGACCAATCGGTGGCAGACCAGCTGCTACGCTACAATTGTTATTGTTATGCGGCCGAACGGCGGATATACCTTCTTTTTATAGCTAGAAAACGAAAATTATAAACATTTATGGCTCAATCGAGCCATTTTTTGTTTTATAAGACCTTGACAGGTATGTTCCTAAGAGTATAATAGCGTGTTATTTAAGAATTTTTAAAATAAATCGGACAATTCAAGAGGAGAGAGTCGGTGGCGCAGACACCGCAATATCTGCACCCCTATTTTGTAGGGGAATTATCTTTGCGTTTTAAGCAGACTCTTTCCTGTTGAGAAAGAGTCTGTTGTGTTTCAAACCTTCATTTCTAGTTTGGGAATGGAGGATAGACATTAGGCTAGATCAAAAGGATTATTGTTGGTTGATCCAGCTCTATGTTTAAAAAATAGTAGAACCAGGCCAACGAGATGGCCTGTAGCGTGAGACGGTACGTAAACAAAAGAATTAAACGAAAGGACAGGTGGTTTTTATGGCGGTAATCGGGGAGTAGAGGGCGGTATTACTGAGACTGCAACTGACTTGAATAAAGTCTTAATGATTGCATAGTGATGCCTTCTAAATCCCCGATCGGCCCTACTATTATAAAAAAAGGGTGCAGGCTGACCTAGAAACAGAAACAGCCCAGGCGAAAGCCTTCCCGCGCGGCAGGCTAACCGCGGACGGGAAAAAAAGAGTGGATGCAATGATGCCTCGCATCCACTCGTTATCCAAATTCACGATTTTATTAGATGGTGGTTTTGGATAACGATTCGTGACAGCTCTTTGATAATTGAGAGGACAATATGCCGGGTGGCGAATTGGTAGACATCGCGGATTAACGCGTACCATACGCAGACCCGCCTGCGCGGGCAGGTCAACGCAGATGTTGACCAGCTCGCCATTCGGCAAAGTTAATTAAAGCTCCGCAAGGCGATCACGGAGAGGTCTAATATAATTGGTCGCCAACGAGTCATCTGAGCTAAGTAAGCAACTCAGATGAACTGAAAAAAGAACAAAAAACCAAAGAAAGGAGCGACTCATGGTCGTTCAATTTCATGACGGCCGCTACCATAGTGCCCTTAACATGGGACCAGGGAAGGATGGGAGCGGCGACCTCTACCTTCTTCCATTTGAGGAGGGAGAGGTGTATGTAGTTTTTACCGAACATGGGGGACGCGTGACGAGTAAAACCTCGCACATCGAGGTGCCTTGTTCGTTGGAGGGGAAGCGTTTGCCGGTGCTATGGGGCGGTACGGTGGGATCCAGGAAAGGTCTTCAGGTTTTCCAGATCACTGCCCATAGAGGGGTTACTTCCGGTTACTCAACGTATATTCTGGAGAGAGTTTCCACCAGGATAGTACGAGTTGCTCGGCCGGAGAGTGGTAAAAGTATAAGCCCGGAAGCTGAAGCATGGGCGCACAAGTTCTTAAACGCCCGTCATAAACGCGCAATCTTCGTGTTTGACCCTGACCACCAACAGTGGAAACGTGAACGCGAACCGCAAGGTGGTCTTTTCGGGGGCGATCCTAGGGACGATGAAAAACCGTATCGCGACGGTGAGATCAGAACCGCGACCCACCGGATCGACATCGAGCCTGGAAAATCGAGTGAACTCGACAATGTCCACGGTCAGGACAGGCTCATCGAGCTTTTTCGGAAAGCTCGAATCCCGATGATGCAGTACGAAGGCTGCATCTCAGACAAGTTCGAAATTTTGTCAACCAATCTTGACGGTTGGCGGAATTTCAATGGTATGAATTGGTTCACGTGGAAGGGATTTGGATCATGTGTCCTTATCAACTTCTACGGTGCACCCGTTGCGTTCGTCTCTATTCATCAACACGATCGGCATAGTAATCCAGACTGGATGAATGAGATGGGGAATCTACTTGAGCACATCGAGGAAATCAGGAAAGCGCAAAGAGCCAAGGAAAATGCGGTGCACCAAAAAGGCCTCGACACCCATCCAGTAAGTTATGTCCTCGAAAATCATGATGGCATGGTGGTGTGCATGGCTACTATGCATGACGGCTCTAAGAGAGTAGCGACGATACGAAAGATCGAGCAAGATTGGCGGACGCACGAGCTCAAGATCGAACTCGGCAACTTCTATCATTCGTTTAGAGTGAGTCCATTGGAATATTCCTGGGTTGCCGATCTGGGACTCAAGGAATTTTTTGCCTCTCAAACGGATATAGAGAAGGAAGCGATCCGGGTTGCCGCGCTGCGCAAGAAGTATTGGGCGGAACGTGCGGGTAAGGTGTTCGCTCAATATGAGCTGAAGTCTACACAGAAAGGTAGTCTGCCCGAGCTTGAAGTAGTTGCCTACTTCGTTGAGCCCGATGACGAGCTCGGCGGAAGACCTGTGCGTTGCCGAATCACCGATCATAATGCCAGTCTCCGTTCTGTTCAGGGTACATTTCTTGAGGTAATGACCCCGGACGGAAAAAAGCAATATACCTCAAAACCACGACAGTAAAACTACTCGCCTCTGATGTTTTAGAGTCGAGGACCAACCTTCGAGGGTAAGAGAAGGAGTGAATGATCTCCCTTGGTAACAAGTGTTGGGAAGCAGGAATCGTACCCTGTGCGAGAAGTACGATTATACCTTACCGTGCGGGTGGCGAGTCCTTGATGAGAGGATTGCGATCACCGCGTGCACACGGAAGGCGCGTGCCATGAAATTTATGGCCGAACCGCGTAAAAGCTGCCGGTATGTAGCGCTAAGCAACCGGTGATGAAAGCGAGAGCGGGAGAAATCCCCCACGCGGAAGGACAGGGCGTGTCCCATGTGGACAGATGGCAAAAATGGCGTCCTACCTAAATGGGTTTAAGCTGCTGATCTGAGGGCCATGTAGCGCACGGATCAGAGGCCGCAAGGCCACAAAAAGAAAGGGCGCTCGCACGAGCGTCTAAAGGGAGTAGCAACGCGGATATATAACGTTGCTTGTTGTTACCCCTCTCTTCCGAGTTCTCATCCTTCGACAGGCTCAGTAAGACAAGATGAGGGTTCAGAAGAGAAAACGAAAAACATTGACAAAGAAAACTGGTCTATTCGAGAGTAGCGTTTTGGGTGTCTCGAAAAATACCCAGGGCGCTACTCAATATCGAGTAGACCGTCAGATCCCTGCCAAATGGCATGGTTCAAAGGCACTCACGCCAGATGGGACTCTTCGCAGTGGCGTAGCTGCAATGCGGCTGCCAACCACGTAAGGAGAGAATATGGATATGTCGAACGTGTGGTCGGACGAGCGGTTCACTGAAGTTGTGGGCCGCCCGTATATGTTTTTCGTTCCCGCGATGTTTGCGGGAGCGGAGTCCGGCATTGGGGTCGTGAAGACCAACCGCGCCGAGCTGGCGGAGCTCCAGTCCGAAATCAGCTACCACAACGGTAGTTGCCACTTCGCGCGGGTGTTTACCGCCGTCTGCGTGGACGGCAAGGTGCTCCAGTCCCCCCAATGGCTCATCACGGAAAGCAGTGATGACCAAAATTGCCACATCACCCAGCGTGGCAACTGGCTCAAGGCGTGGGGGGATCCGGGTAGGATTCGGTTCGTCATTGAATTCTGGCGGCGCTATGAACAGCGCCAGAATTACGATGAAGATCGCGATATGATGGTTTGGATGAAAGAGCTCACCCAATCCATCGTCATCCATGTCTTCACCGATGAGGACATGGCACTGCTGACGGCGTAGCTCAAAAAAAGGCGCGAGTTGATTGCCCGATATCAACTCCGCCTTTCCCCCGAGTTCATAAATTCATTTATGGATTCAGGGGAAATCAAGAGAGTGTACGTTGAAAATTGAAAAACATTTGCTTCGGCGGAGCTCAAGGGGTGGTTTGCAATCACTCGCTGAGCTTCGCTGGAAGCTAAATTAACCGCACACTTTTGTGTGCATAAACAAACATTCTCATCCCGGCAATGTCTCTCGACGTGGGATGAGAAAATATAAGGAGACGTGTCATGAATACCACCGTAAACTTCTGGTCATGGGCTGAAAAAAATCAAAATGCAGCCCGTGAGTTGACGAACATTCCAAGTGATTGGGTGTTCAGTCACATTATGCTCGGGTGGGTGGACGAGTTCGACGGCCGTGGCAGAAGCTTTTATGACAGCCACTTTGAAGCCACAGCCCAGATGGATGAGGAACAGGCGTTGGAAGACGCGACAGGGTTGAAAAGACCAATCCTCGGCACTCCTATTCTTGGGATGCAGGAATGGATTGATGGAATGGTCGCATTTTTTGCCAGCCTGAAATATCCTCGTCACTTGTGCCTGACATTCGTCTCGCCTGACGAATGGAACGCCAAAGCTAGTGAGCATCTGAAAAAGGTGTTCCTTGACACTGCTTTTCCAGAGCGGGGCGCCTGCGAGAAGTATCTCTCGTTTACTGGCCATTTCATCGGGCCACGTGACGCTACGGGCCTTCACCCGACGATCAAATCAACGTTCTGGACGGATGAGCTGCGGGATGCCTGCCGCAATTGCAGTGGGTTGAGCGTCGAGGCATTTGAAACCAATGAGGACGGCATCATTCGCGTTGAGGCAGATTGGGGCGGCGGGAACGGTAGCATCTACGTTTACGCTGGCGGTAAAAAGGTGTTCGGTCATGATGGCTGTGAGGCACAGCCTCATGGTTCATGGCTCCGCGGTTTTGAGCCGCCCGTGATGGAAAAGATGCGCATTGCATTGCAAAAAACACTCGACTTCACCAAAAGAAAGTCAGGTGCCGTCACGGTCAGCGAGTTGCGCGAAATCGTGAAAGAAGCATTGCAAGCGTAATTCCAAAAGGCGGTCAGGCGCCTGATCACTGAATTCGTTCAAGTGGTCTAATAAAAGACTTGGCTAGTTGCAGTGATAACGGAGTTGCTGCAATAAGGTGCCCAGAGCACCTAATCGTCCAGAGGGTACGATAAGGATAACGCCCTTAAAAACAACTCAAGAGTTATCAAGTTAAATCCTGAAATGGTCTGGTTCGCTTATGCCAGTCTTAATTTGATATAGCCGGAGTATAAACCGGTCAGGGTCACCACTGGTGACGTTTGTACCTATGAGTAAGCAGGGCTTCGGCCCACTAATTCACGACAGTGAGAATCCTCACTGTCACACAAAAGAATCCAAAAAAGGGGAGTTGAGTAGGAGATGTTTGGTGCATATTCCCCTCCTATCATCAGCCATTCAGTGAGGTGGAAGGTTGATGAGAGGATTCAATGTAGCTTGGCCTTCAGCCAGCTGGATGGCGATGATGCGCGTATCAGTAGTATTCTCCTCACGGAGAATACAATCTCTCTCCTTATATTGATGCGTTCATTCTTCACTTCCAGCTGGTTGGAGATGGCAGCCTTTTACCGAGGCTGTTTTATTATTTTTTACCCCGTGGGGGAGGAGATCGTTTATCGTAGTTGTAGTAGAGTGGGGTTATCTCTCTGACAAGGGATCACATATTGACGATCGTCAAATGTTGATCCCTAGAGAGGGAGATGCTAAGATGGATGTGCGGATGTGAAAGAGGCGTGTGGCGGACAGATTACCTCTTCACCTCGGTTAATGCCATGGTATGTCGCCCATGAGCGACGTAGGGGGAGGCGTAAGCCCACACGGTGACGAGGTTTTGCTATCGCATCTATGAATAGAAGTCAAGAGAAAAAACAAGAGGTGATGAGCGTCATTTGGAGCGTTCTTGAGGCTGTGGGGATGCTCACGGTAGCATTCATGGCGCCCAATGCGGTACAGTTGTTGAAAGGGAGAAAAGGCTTTGGTGAATTTCCCCGCCGTCAGGTGCGTGTCGCCTTACGACGGCTGGAGAAAAAGGGCTATATTCGATCGTTGGGAGAGAAAAACGCCTGGAAGTTTGAGCTCACAAAAGAGGGAAGAGACCAGTTGAAAAAAAAGATGATCGAGGAAATTGTGATTCTGAAGCCTGCTAAGTGGGACGGGAAGTGGCGTATGGTTGTGTTCGACATACCCGAGAAGTATCGGCAGGCGCGCAATGCGCTTAGGGGGAAATTGGAACATATAGGATTTCTGTATTTGAATTTAAGCGTCTGGGTGCATCCTTTTGAGTGTCGTAATGAGATTAATGCTATTGTCGAGTATTATGGAGTTGGAAAATATGTGCGGTATGCGATCGTTGATTCATTTGATGGTATGGATGTTATGGAGCGTAAGTTTGGTAAATTGTTCGCTGAGTGAGCCGTGTTTGAGGGATCATACATTGACGATCGTCAAATATTGATCCTGATATCGTGATGGAAAAAGGTGAGCGGGCCGTGAAGTCCGTTATATCGTTCGTGTACACCCCCCTCTCTTTGTGTTTTTTTGAGAGGTTTATAATTTTAAATTTTTGGGTCGGGAACGGGATGCTTATCCACGGGTTAAAGATGGCAGGAAGAGAGATAAAATTGATTTTTTGCGCCCCTTTTATTATGCGCGGTGATAGCATGGTATTATTATGTTTGGAGATATATGGAAGGACATGACCAACAAATGGATCTTTTTTGGGATAAACGTCCTCAGCGTGCGTATATACAGGAACGCGTGAGGAATGCGTCTTTTGATTCTGTTGAGAAAGCCGTGGGCAGTATGCGGTACCAAGAATTTAAAGGGGGAATTGAATACACGGGAGGCAACGAATTCATTGATAAGGCAAAGGATGCGCTGAAACCTCTGCATCTTGTTACTGTTGAATCTGACGAGCAGGAGCTCCTCGCGGCAGGCACGAGCCGTATAGGAGCCGAGAATGAGGGAATGGAGCTTTTTTACCTTCTGAACGTAAGTCAAGGGTATAAAGATAATGAAGAGGATAATAATGTATCATTATCTCTGCCCGCTAACCAACTTTTAATGGTTGATACTAAGACAGGGCGATGTACTGACGTCGGTTCATTGGGAGACTGTCAAATGGTATGGTTTCAAAAGGAGGCACGCTTGCGCGAAGGCGAGGCGACGGAGGCATCTTATGAACCAGTGGGAATCCCTGCTATGAATGAAGTGCGATTTCATCATGTGAATTCTATAGAGGATGTGTATGACATATTGCATGAAGTGAGTCATGTAATTCTCGCACGGGAGAGTGAAGAATTGGATAAAGATGCGGCAAAAGGAATTATCGAACTGCGGATGGCGGAGAAGAGAGTGCAGGGAGGAGAAACACTGACAAACGAGGAAAAGGAAAGGGTTCTTAAATATCTGGCGCCGGTTCTGAACATGGAGGAGATGGCATGGAGTGTGGCCAGAGATTTGCTCTCTGCGATGCAGGAGGAAGGAAAAAATTTTATTTCGGAGGATTCTGATTTTGAAAAATTTGAAAGTCATGCAAAGAAGAAATTAAATACCTATAGGGAATATAAGGAAATATTAAAAGGAGAAGGTTCATAACACGCGGTTATCTTATGTACTACACCACTCCCGCGATTATCCTCTCGATGACCCCTTACCGAGAGTGGGGGAGATCTTTTCTTTTGCTCACTGAGCAAAAAGGGCAGATAACCGCGCACGCGGCCGGCGCCGCGCGGATGCGCTCGAAACTGGGGCCGAAGCTCACCCCTTACCGGCTTCTTACCCTTACTTTGGTGAGCAGGTTTGCCGACCGCATCATTGGCGTCGAGGCAAATGAGACTTTTTCCCATCTCTGGCACGATTGCAGAAGGCAAGGCTATGCGGCGTGGGGCATGGCGGTGCTGCAGGGTACCTTAAAACCAGGAGTCGCGGATGAGCGGATATTCCATCTCTGCCTCGAATATTTGCGCACGCTCAATGATGTATCCGTCATGGAGAAAACATTCCCCTCCTTGCGCCTCGCCTTTGCGGTGTGTCTTTTGGATTTCCTTGGCTATCGCGTGGAGCGGGAGGTGGCGTATAATGGAAAGAAGGGGGAAGAATTACTCCATCAATCATCACGTACCGCTACGCTTATTGAGGCAGGCCAACTGCTTATCCCTATGCAAAAAGCCCTGCATGAGCGTATAGGCCATATATTTTCAGACAGTATTGGTATCTCCTCTCTCCTTCTTCCAGAGCAATATCTTATGTCGTTGAAACAATAATTATGCGCACACCGCTCGCAATCCATGTCGTGAGGCTGGTCGTGGTGGATGTCTTGCTGGACATTCTCACCTGGCCGGTGTGGTGGTGTACCCAAGGATTATGGACAGTCCTGAAGTGGGTGGGGAGAGGCATTGCCAATGAGTGGTTTGATTTTGGGCTGGGGCCGTGGCTCAAAAGCATGTTTACGCCCATGTACGCGGATTATTCCCTTGCGGGCCGCGCCATCAGTTTTGTCGCGCGCATTATTATTTTGGTATTCCGTCTTGCGCAATTTATTTTGTGGTTCGCGCTCTATTTGGTCGCGCTCGCGCTCTATATCGGACTGCCCGTGGGCGCGGCGTATCTTCTTTATACCTTCTATCGTGCATCATAATACAGGATGTCCCAAAGAATACGCGATTATTTACATCAAAAAATTACCAAATGTCCCTCCAGGCACCACAAGATCAGAGTTTGAGCCCCCACCCCTGCGCGCATCGCGGCAAGGAGCCGTCACGCTGCGCATTTTGTTATGGGACCGGCGCGGTATGGGAATATGAGGGGAAGGCGTTCTGCTGGGAAAAGCCGATTTCCTCCCTTCGCATTATGGCGGATGAAGTAGGCAGGGCGGTGCGGCTCGGGATCGGGAGCGCGATGTTCCTCATGGTCGCGTGTGCGGTGATATCGTTAGGATATCTTGTCGTGCGCGCGCAGGATGACTATGCGGCGGTGGCAAGGCATCTTTTCTATGGCAGCGATGTGGCGGCTGTGGCGGTGTGGATCGGCGCGCTTGCCGCGTCGTATCTTATGTACCGCTTTATCAGTGAACAGCAGAAGGGCGCTGATTTGAGGAAACAAATTGCGAAATCAGCCATGAAGGGCAATTGGTTTACCCCGTTACTGCATGCAGTAACGGGGTTTGCGCGCGGGAGATATGCGCAAGACATCGCGCCGTTTTTCACTGAAGCGGCGCAGCGCATTATTGAGCATGCCTACGAATTTGCGAAACGCTTGAATGCCCAGGAGTTCTCGTCTATTCATATCCTCGCGAGCGCGGTGAGCGACCCGAGTATCGGACTGCTGTTATCGCGGCTCTCCATTGACGGGACACTTTTTGCGGAAAAGGTGAAGCATGTTCTTTCGCGAAAGGCATTTGGGACAGGCGCGCCCCGCGTATCTCTGGAATGCTACTTAATGCTGCTTAATGCATTCAAGGGCGCCTCTCAAAGGAGGCATGCACGCGTAAAACCTACCGATCTTTTTATAGCGCTCGCCGATCCCGCGTGCGCCGATCCTTATGCCGTGTTCACTGATCTTGAAATTACTGAACGCGCTATCACGCATGTTGCTGAATGGATTGAGCTCCATCGGGAGCTTGTGAGACGCACTCGCCATTTTGCGCGGCGGGCGGCATATAAACCCAAAGGGGCGATGAACCGCACGTATACGTCGGTGGCGACACCATTGCTTGATCGGTGCTCGCGGGACCTCACTATGTATGCGCGCGCGGGCGCGCTTCCCCTCGCAGTGGGGCGCGAACGCGAGGTAGGCGAGCTTTTCCGCGTACTTCAGGCGGGGGAGCAAGGCGTGCTGCTCGTGGGCGAGGAAGGCGCGGGGAAATCATCGGTTATCGGGCATATTGCAGACGCAATGGCCTCTGAAGACGTGCCGCGGGTATTGGAAGATAAACGCTTAGTGGAGCTATCTGTGCCTGCGCTCGTGGCAGGGGGAGGAACCTTGGGCGGCATGGAGGATGCGCTCCTTAAAATGACGCGGGAAATAAGGAAAGCGGGCAATGTCATCCTTGTGATTGAGAATGTGCACACCCTGGTGGGCACGCGGTCCATGGGAGGAGCAGCGTTTGATATTGCAGGGATTATTGCGGAACTGCTTGAGCATAAGCAGATATTGCTTATCGCAACCACGACTCCCCAGGAAGCGCGCACCTTCATTGAAACGTCGCCCTTAGGGCGACTGCTCGCGCGGGTGGATATCGGGGAGACGGACCGTGAGCAAACCATCAGGGTGCTTGAATCGAAAGCGCCTTATATCGAAGGGAGGCTTAAAATTTATTTTTCCTATCCTGCGCTTGAGAAAATTGTTGACCTTTCCATGCGGTACTTGGTCGAAGGGCATATGCCTGATAAGGCGATACACCTCATGGAAGAGGCAGGGGAGGCAGTGCGTGAAGAGCGCAAAGAATGGTCGGTGGTGCATCCGGAGGACGTTGCCGCCGTGGTATCAGAAAAAACCCATGTGCCGCTCACCACCATTTCCGAACATGAGGGCTCGCTCCTCTTAGCGCTTGAGGCACGGCTGCATGAGCGCATAATCGACCAGGAGGAAGCGGTAAACCTCGTGGCCAATGCGATTCGCCGCGGGAGGACAGAGCTTCGAGACCGGAAGCGCCCCATTGCGTCATTCCTTTTTTTGGGGCCCACAGGAGTGGGAAAAACAGAAGTGGCGCGCGCGGTTGCCGAAGTGTATTACGGAAAAGAGAGCGCCATGGTGCGGCTCGATATGTCAGAATACCAAGGGGCTGATGCGTTGGATAAATTATTAGGAAGCGTGGCTGTGGGGAGTTTTGGCTATCTTACAGAAGCCGTCCGTAAGCAGCCGTTTTCATTGGTGGTGCTCGATGAGTTTGAAAAAGCGTCAGGCGACGTCCTCAACCTTTTCCTGCAGGTGCTTGAGGACGGGCGGCTGACGGACACCCATGGCCGCACGGTCAATTTTACCAATACCATCATCATCGGCACTTCGAATGCGGGCGCGGAAATCATCCTTTCCATGTTGCGCGCAGGAGATATGATCGAGAAGATCAGGACCGAGCTTATTCAAAATGAACTGCCGAAGCGGTTTCGGCCGGAGCTTCTGAATCGGTTCGATGGCGTGGTGGTATTTAAGCCGCTCTCGGTCACGGATGTCCAGGCGATTGCGCGCTTGCTGCTTGCCCGCATTGAGCACGATTTGAACGAAAAAGGGATAGGGCTAAAAATAGAAGACGTGGCAGTGATGGACCTTGCGCGCGAAGGGTTTGACCCTGCGTACGGCGCGCGGCCCTTAAGGCGCCTCATTCAGGAGCGGGTGGAGAATCCGATTTCGCAATTCATTCTCTCAGGGGCCTTAACGCGGCGCGATGTGGTAATTCTTGAATACGGCGGCCGCCCGCGCGTCGAAAAAGCTCCTCCCCTCTAACCTTTTCCCGTGAGTGGCGCTAGGACCCCCTCCCTTAAGATAAGGGAGGGTGGGGGTGAGTTATGAGAGGTGCGCGCTTGCCCTCGTATTGGTGCACGTACGCTTTTTTCGCGCCAATCCCATAACTCCCCTACCCCCTCTTACCTTAAGAGGGGGAACCGAATGCGAATTCTGCGCTTCGGGAAACTATGCAATGTCAATATAATGTCTGAAGAGCTATAGATTTTTGATATGGATTCTATTGAGAATTTAGAAAAGAGAATTGCCACAATTGAGGAGCGCAATCGGCGGGTGGAGGCTGAAAAAGCGTGGGAAACCAGCGTGATGCGCACGCTTTCCCTGTCAGCCGCCACTTACATCATCGCGGGAATTTTCATGCAGTCGGTGCACTTGCCCTACCCCTGGCTCAACGCGTTCGTGCCCACTCTCGGCTATTTCCTCTCCACGCGCTCTCTGCCTTTCGTAAAACGTTGGTGGATGCGCACGCGCAGCAAATAATCTATAAAATAATCATCCCCGGAAAGCCTCCAGCTTCCGGGGATTTTAAAATTAGATTTCATTTTAAAAAAACGATTCGCTTACTTTGGGCGAAATTACCCATGGTAAGACGAACCAGATAGACTCCACTTGGCATTTCATTACCACCATTATTAAGCCCGTCCCATACTGTAGTGTATAGACCCGCTTGATGTATAGTATTTGCAAGAGTTTTTACTAACTCACCTCGTATATTGATTACATCAAGCATAATATATGCAGTGTATGGGATTTGGTAACGGATGGTGGTTGAGAAGTTGAAGGGGTTTGGGAAGTTTTGTTCGAGCGAAAATCCAATAGGCACTGCAGTGGATGGTGATTCAACATTTGTAAAGGGAGGCAGGAGTTTATAAACCTGCCAATATTGGAAGTTTCGATAAAACTTTCTCGGATCATATTTTAGTTTTACCACTACCTCTAGGCCTGATCCACCTTCGCGAAAATATGCGACGCTTCTTGAAAGCTGATCTGCCGCTGTAAGTACGAGTGAATCTCCATTGATTATAAATCCACTCAATTTGGGTTTTAGCGGAATAGTGAGGTACGTTGTGAAATTTAATGTATCCAGTGTTTCATGTATTTCCTCTCGAATCATTCTTTCATTAAATTCACTACTAACATCCCATCCATTCCAAAAGAGCAGTGCTCTTGTTTCAAATCCATAATAAACTTGTCCATCAAAGACAACGGTGGCACTAATAGTAGCTGGGTCCTCCATCCAGATGATGAGATTGAGAAGTGTACCGATACCCTTATTAAGGGGTTTGAGATTATTGTATACGGTGATAGTCTGTTTGGAGTCCTCATGAGGCATGAATCTTGGGAGAGCAAGAGAATCAGCCATATTCCCCGATCTTACTTTGAGTAATTGGAACGGCTGAGGTGATGAAAGATAAATGGTAAAGTTGTACAAGTTAAAATTTCCAGTGTTTTTATAAAAAATAGTGAGTTTAGCTTCATGATGGATCACTGGAAAATAATTTGTAGTCCATACGTTTATTGAGTCTCCCTGAGCCAGTGTTGTTCCGGCGATGGCCAACACAACGAAAAGAGCGAGTAGCTTTTTCATTTTAAGTCTCCTTCTAGATTGTTAAAGGACAAAAATACCCGTCAGATTTTTTATGATTTAATAACGGGTAATGGTATGCTATCAATTAGTTTGATTTTTGTCTATAGGTATATCCTATAACGCCGCCTTGATTTTTGAAGGAAATAATGCTAAAATAAAGGTAGCTTTATTAAATAAAATCTGCACTATGCACGCACGTCACGTTTTTAATGCGTTCTCTCGCATATCATACCGCCGCGTTCCGCATTTGATGATAGTAGTTGCGGTACTGCTCATCGTCCTCGGCGGGTTTTTTATTGGGCAGACTATTTTGGCCCAGGAAGCCAAGCCGGATTTGACTATATCTGAATTTTTCGTTTCTCCGGCAAATCCAAGAGTTGGAGAAGCAGTAACAGTTAATGCTAATATTAAAAATTTAGGAGAACCTCTAACAAGCGGACAGGGTATAAATAATATTTTCAGATCATTTCAAGACATGGACTTGAGCAACTATCCTTTGCCGTACATTCCGAGCGGTGATCCAACGACATCTAATCCATTAGATAAAGGGGGAACTGTCCAGATGCGTGTGGTTGATGGAGCAAAGTTTTCATCAGCGGGCCGTAAAAATATTTATTTCAAGGTTGACAATGCCGACGAACTCGCTGAATTAAATGAAAACAATAATGTCTGGCAAGGAGAAGTGGTGGTTGGGACGGCAGACGGCTTGTTTGAAAGTGACGGCACGTATGAACTAAGAGTCGGTGAGCGCGTGAAAATTAATAATGGAGTAACAGTTAAAGTTAAAAGCATCAATTCGAGTTCAATAGGCTATAAAGCCGTGCTAGAAATTTTTGACGCAAGCGGCAAGCTGGTTAAGATTACTGATTCATTGACCGTTTCAATTAAACCTTACAACTTTGATGAGGTCGGGGTAATTATCTCACTTTCTGCTCTAGGTAGTAGGGGTGAAGAGACAATAGTTGAGGCAAAATTTGAATCCACAAGTTTGGTCCCGTTGCAAATTAGCGATATTAAACTAACAGATGTTACCTCGAATCTAGCGCGTTTTACCTGGCAAACCAATAAGCCCACCGACAGTTTTGTTTATTTCAGGGAATCAGATAGCAATAGCCCTTCGTGGGAAGGCCAGGACGGGCTGGCAACCGGGCACAGTGTCATGATCTCTGGACTTAAATCAGACACTAAGTATTACTACTACATAAACGCGAAAGATGAGTTTGGCAATACTGTTCGCTCTAATGAATCTAGCTTTGTTACGTTAAAAGAGACAGAGGATCCGGCAAGGAAACCTGATCTTATTATAACTAATATTAGTGTTTTCACCCACCCTGACGGTAAAAAACGATTTGCTATTGATTATAGGAATACAGGCGACGACGTTGAGGTTAAAAGTCTCACAATCCAAGTTTTAGATTTAGATACTAATGATGATTATCGGGAAGGATTTATAGTTGACAGGGTGATTCAGGGCCGCTCTTCCAGTCAATTTCAGATGTCAAAAATTATACCAGATAAGTCGAGCTATAATCTTAAAGCTATAATTGACCCATTTAACGAAATTCCAGAATTAAATGACGACAATAATTCATTAACCAAGAAAATTACTTCTCCTACTATTTCTGGCAACATCACCGGCGGCGGGCATACGGTTGACGGCCGGATCGCCAAGATCCAGTGGCGCACGGACGGCAGGTATAACTGCAGCATTGTTTTCAAGGGTCGTTCAGACATAGCTGACGATCTGCTCTATACTGGCGCAGGCATCAGTATCGTCAACGCCGGTGAGCAAACCTCTGTGGAAGTTGATTTAAACTCTTTGACTTTGTCTAACCGCGAGAGCGCTTTGGCAGTATATTACAAAGTTGTCTGCCGCGACCGCAGCGACGGCCATAAAGTGGCTGAATCTGACGTACTTAAGATCGAGTTGCCGGCGAGCACGGGCACCCCTTTGCCCGCGCCGCAACCGAGTGAGCCGGGGAGCGGATCGGTGATTCAGAACGACCCTGATTCCTCCACAAACAGCGAAGTGCAGGCTTTGCGCAAGCGTATCAAGCGGCTGGAGCTGAGGATTTCTGAGCTTGAGCGGGAAGTGGTTGAGCGCGAACGGCAGCTTACCGCACGCATCAACGCCGCGCTCACGCACCGCGTCAAAGGGGATATCTTCCTGCAGGTAGAGGAGCATGGAGAGGCGTGGTACGTGGATCCGGTCACCGAACAGCGGTTCTACCTCAAAGACGGCGAGAGCGCGTATCGCGCCCTGCAAGCGTTTGGCCTCGGTATTTCCGACGCGAACTTGAGGAAAATACCCGTGGGGCTCGAAGAGCGCGCTGAAAGAAGCGACTCTGACGGCGACGGGCTTGATGACCGCCTGGAAGAGGCGATTGGCACGGACAAAAACAAGCCCGATACCGATGGCGACGGCTTTAATGACGGTGAAGAGATTAAAAATGCCTTTAACCCTGTAGGGACAGGCCGATTGGCGGCCGATGCGAATCTTGCCAATAGTTTGGACGGTCGGATCGTTCTCCAGGTGCAAAACCGCGGCCAAGCCTGGTATATCCACGATGGCAAGCGTTACTACCTCAAAGACGGCGACCTTGCCTACCAGATCATGCGTTTCTTAAGCAGTGGCATTACCAACAGCGATTTGCGGCAAATAGGGGTGGGAG
>Ga0265296_1000887_pt1 | contig 38967 bp, 40 predicted proteins | sample MunlanPumphouse1_FD_189073 | JGI IMG/M metagenome (GOLD analysis project Ga0265296, IMG submission 189073) | Groundwater microbial communities from a municipal landfill in Southern Ontario, Canada - Pumphouse #1 | ecosystem: Environmental > Aquatic > Deep subsurface > Groundwater | place...
CATTTTAACTCCTTTTTTTGGAGCTTAAATTGGAAAAAGTGTAACCTATGTGCTGCTACTAAATTACGCATTAAGTGTAACCTATCTTATGCAACTTTTTATGTAACCTATGTTGTGCAACTTGTCATATAGAGAACTTATAACGTGATTCTGTCCATCATAATTGCCTTTAAAAGAAGCAATACCACTTCTGCCAATCGGATTGAATCCATCGCCACTGTTTGTGGAAGAAGCGTCAATATCGGCTGTCTGGATAAAATATTTGCCAGCAACCCAGTCACCAGATGTATTGCTTAGTTCCAACAGATCGTTGAGATTAGCAATTTGATATGGACTGCCGGATGTTCCGGCGCCGCCGCTGTAGGTGCCGGCGAAGGCTCCGGATAAACTGAATACTACTGCACAAACTATTAAAGCCCTTCTTTTCATAATCATCTCCTGCTATTTTTCATGATCTAATCCTTACGACATCTCTACGGTATAAAATCTAATGAAGTATTTGTTATTTAATAAAAACCATTTTCTGATAATTGGCATGGCTTCCCGATCGTAAACACACGAAATAAACTCCGCTTCCCAGGTTCTGCGGGCTTTATCCACGCGTCAAGAGTTAATGCCTCAGTCATATTCAAGTTATCATTATGAGTAATCTCCACATAATCATTCACGCCGTCGAACCCCAGTGCATTCCCTGCCCCTTGCGCAAAAACTTGAACAGTAAATAGAGAAAATAACAAAACCCTCATCTTGATTTTCATAACATTTCTCCCTTATTTTGTCCTCTACAAAAGTGTTAGTTTTTCTTTCTATTTGATGAGTACAATCTTCCTGGCGCTATTCTGGTCAATGATTGTTGTCATCAGAAAATATATCCCCGAACTCAACTCCCGGCAATTCACACCGCGGTACCCGCCGGTTTGCCCAAAAATAATCTTAAAACCGATAATCAGAAGAATGCCAGTTTTCACGGAAAATAGATTCCGTTTCATATCCTGTACATCCTCTGTATCCATTGTCCCATGTTGCGCGAAAAATGCGCAAAGCCGCCCGCTTCTCCCGAAAGGAGATTTCCCGACACCGAAGTCCCGTTTGGTTCGATCGTTTATCATATCAATTATTCAAATACCGGTAAAAGTTTAACGACGGAATTCAATATTGCCAAGAAGATTTTTGCAGATTCGGCATCCGATTAAACTATTTTGATACGCGGCACACTCACCGCTAATAATTTACCGCTTGATAATTCGCTTTTTCTTAAATAGAATAACACGAAGATGAATTTTAATGAAAACGATCGATAACATGACTCAGCCTCCGCTCCATCCAGATTCTTCTTCCGGCGCGGACTCTTTCCGAACGAGCAACCGGCACATTCACTCGTATTTGTCGCCCTGCGCCGATCGATCTATGACAATCCCGAACATCGTCGAAGGATCGGAAGAATTGGGAATGAAATCGATAGCCATCGTCGATCATCACCCGATTCCGAATCAGAATATTTTAAAAAACATCGACACGCACCGGCGCGAGTTAGCCGATTTAAAAACGTCGTTGAACATTTCGTTAGGCGCGGAACTTTCCGCTTACGATGTCGGAAAATACGCAGATTCTTTGGAAGTCAACCGGCAAATTCCCTACCGGCTCTACTCATGCAACCATTATCACCAATCGTTTTGGAAACATCCGGCAAAAAGAACACCGCGCGGTTATGCGAGTCACATGCTGGCAATTCTCCGCGAATTGATTCCGACAGGACGCGCGGATTGCATCGCGCATCCATTTATCGGTTTCTACATTCCACACCTTTTGCCCTACTCTTCCGAAGTGACAAAGTCGATTACAGACGACGAACTCGCGGAAATCATGGAACTCGGGAAACGGTTTAAGGTCGCATGGGAAATCAACGCGAATACGATATTTTACGATTTCACTTTTGCCCGGCGATACTGGAAAATCGGAACGGAAATCGGCGTCGAGTTCCGGTTCGGCACCGATGCGCATCAATTGAGAAATCTCATGAACGACGCGCCGTATTTGCTTTTCAACAGGGAAATTCCATCTTAAAATGAAACTTTTAAAATCTTTTCAGAATAAAACAGGAGATTGAAATGCCCGAAGATTTTCATATCCGAATCGCCGAGCCGAAAGACGCCGATGATTTGATCGAGTTCAACATTGCGATGGCTAAAGAAACGGAAAACAAGATTCTGCCGCCGGAAATCATCACCGCCGGCGTTCACAACTTATTCGCCCATCCCGAATATTCGGGATTTTATTTAGTCGCCGAAACGAACGGCGAAATCGCCGGCGCGCTAATGGTTACGACCGAATGGAGCGATTGGCGGAACGGCTTGTTCTGGTGGATTCAGAGTGTGTACGTCAAACCGAAATTCCGCAGGCAGGGCATTTACCGGAAGATGTACGAAGAGTTGCATTCCCGATAAGTCGGTCGTTGTGAATTGCATCGTCCGCGAGTAAATTTATCCGTTAGAATTGAAAGAAGATAAAACCAATATTTAAGCCGAGGATATTTGTCATGTTCAATCTTCGCTTCGCCGCCCGCCGGTTTCATCCGGCATACCTGATTCTCGCCTTTGCTCTTTTATCCGCCTGTTCGCCGAAACAACCCGTAGCGCCGCCGATCGCACAGATTATCTCCAAAACGACCGTCATTCATGGCGACACGCTCATGGACAACTATTATTGGTTGCGCGATAAGACGAATCCGGAAGTCATCAAGTATCTCGAAGACGAAAACGCTTACACGGCATCCGTCATGAAGCATACGGAAAAACTCCAGAAAAAACTGTACAAAGAAATGCTTAGCAGAATTCAGGAGACCGATCTGTCGGTTCCATCCCGGAAGGACGATTATTTCTATTATCAGCGCACCGTCAAAGGCAAACAGTATCCGATTTATTGCCGGAAAAAGGGAAACTTGAATGCCGCCGAAGAGATCCTTCTGGATCAAAACGAACTGGCGAAAGGTCATTCGTATCTCGAAGTCGGCGTCTATAATGTCTCTCCGGATCACCGGATTCTCGCCTATTCCGTCGATGCAAACGGCTCGGAACAGTACGATCTCCGCTTCAAAGACCTAAGCACCGGTCAGACGCTTTCCGAAACGATTCCGAACACCTATTACGGCGCGGAATGGGCTAACGACAACAAAACTTTCTTTTACACAACACTCGACAGCATCGGTCGCCCATCCCGATTCATTCGGGATTCCGGCATGAAATCGGAACCGATCCGAAAAACGATGCGCTGGTTTTTGAGGAACCCGACGAAGCGTTCTATATGAACTTTTTCAAGACGCGAAGCGAAGAATTCCTGATGATCGAACTCGGTTCCATGACGACGACCGAAGTCTATTTTATCCGCGCCGATCAGCCGACTTCCCAACCGACATCGATCACCAAACGCAAAAGCGGCATCGAATATTATGTCGATCACCACGGCGATTATTTTTATGTCATGACCAACGAAAACGCGCTGAATTTCAAACTGATGAAAGCGCCGGTTGCCGCATTCGCCCGGAAAAACTGGAAAGAGGTTATCGCGCATCGTTCCGACGTGAAATTGGAAGGCGTGGACTTTTTCCGGAATTTTGAGATCGTTTACGAACGTGAACTGGGACTTGAAAAAATCCTCGTAACGAATCTGACGGACGATCAATCCTTCCTTATCGATTTCCCGGAACCGGTCTATTCCGTTTTCCCGTCCGACAATCCCGAATTCGATACGGAAGTCTTCCGCTTTTCCTACACGTCGATGATCACACCGAAATCCATCTTCGATTACAATCTCAAGACGAAGACGCGCGAATTGAAGAAACAAGACAAAGTGCTGGGAGAATTTGCCTCTTCCGACTATGTCACCGAACGCATCTTTGCACCGGCGAGCGACGGGAAACAAATTCCCATTTCATTGGTCTATCGAAAAGGATTGCAAAAAGACGGAACCACGCCATTGTTCCTCTATGCTTACGGCTCGTACGGTTCGCCGACCGATCCGACCTTTTCATCTTCGCGGCTCAGTCCCGATGCTTCGGGATCGTGGTTTTGTCTATGCCATCGCGCATGTTCGCGGCGGCGGCGAAATGGGACGTCAATGGTACGATGACGGCAAGATGCTAAAGAAGAAAAACACATTCACGGATTTCATTGCCTGCGCCGATTACCTGATCGCTCAGAAATATACGAACAAGGACAAATTAGTAGCCTCCGGAGGAAGCGCCGGCGGTTTGCTGATGGGCACGATCGTCAACATGCGCCCGGAATTGTTCAAAGCGGTCGTTGCGCAAGTGCCATTCATCGATGTCATCAACACGATGATAGATCCGACGATTCCACTGACGGTTATCGAATACGAAGAATGGGGAAATCCGAACATTCTAAAAGAATATAAATATCTGAAAACCTATTCGCCGTATGATAACGTCGTCGCAAAGGATTATCCAAACCTGCTGATCACCGCCGGACTCAACGATCCGCGTGTTGCATACTGGGAACCGGCTAAATGGACGGCAAAACTTCGCACTCTGAAAACGGATAAAAACAGATTGATTCTGAAAACCGACATGGGAAAAGGACATTTCTCGGCGACCGGACGATATGATTATCTCCACGACCTTGCCTTTGAATACACATTCGTTTTCGATGTCCTGAACATTCAAAACTAACTATCGGAGAAAAACATCATGTCATTTCACGAAGATCGAACCGTCAAATGCCCCGAATGCGGAGTCGAACAAATCGTCCAAATCTGGAATTCGCTGAACGTGAGCCTGAATCCGAACGAAAAGAACAAACTCTTTGACGGCGGGATTAACCTGTTCATCTGCGAATCGTGCGGTCATAAAGCCTACATCCCGGTTTCGTTTCTCTATCACGATATGGATCGCAAGTTTTGCGTGCAGTATTTTCCATCGACATCCATGAAAAAAGCGGAATTTCTGACGCTGTTCAATTCGGACGGCTCGATGAGAATCTCCGAAAACGTTGAATTTGCCGTTCCGGACTACATGAAAAACGTTCAAGTCGTGTTCAGCATGGACGAATTGGTACGATATGTTCTTTTCCGCGAAATGCTCATCGAATATCATCTTAACACCGAAAATCAGGAGGAAAAAAATGGAAGATCTGCATAACCAACCGACGTTAAATCCGAAGAAAAACACCAAAGCGACTTCCGCCAGAATCTGGCTGATCGTGATCTTGTTAATTTTTACGTTATTCGACCTCGGCTTTAAGAATCTCTATCCGTTTCTGGCGGTCACGGAACCTTCCGGCGGAAAGGCGCTTGTTATCGAAGGCGAGTTGCCGGACAATGTGATTCAGGAAGCGACAAAAGTCTTTCTGGACGGAAAATATGAAAAAATCTACACGACCGGAGGACCGCTTCAGCAAGGTTATTTTCTATCGAAATATAAAACGAACGCGGAACTGACAAAGGCGACGTTGAAAGAGATCGGCTTTGACGAAAAACGCGTCGTCGCCGTTCCTTGCCCCAAAGCCGACAAAGACCGGACATTTGCCGCCGCAATTGCTTTGAAAGAATATTTGGTCGCGTCCGACACGACAGTGAAGTCGCTCGACGTTCTTTCACTCGGACCGCACGCCCGCCGAAGCCAATTACTCTATCAAAAAGCGCTGGGAAAGGAATTTCAAGTCGGGATCATTGCCTCGCATCAGGTCGGATTCACGCCGGAAAAATGGTGGAAATCCAGCGACGGCGTCCGAATGGTTTTAGATGAGTCGATCGCTTACGTCTATGCGCGTATCTTTTTCTCGACGAATAAATGAATTCAAGAGGATTGAAATGAAGACTTTACCATTTCGCATCCGTTTCCTGCTCGTGGCAATTTTCATGTTGTTTGTTTTCGGTTGTTCAAAGGACGCTGATTTGTTATGAAAATATGGTTTAACATTATCAGTGGCGGATCTTTTAATTAGGAATTTTCCGCGTGTTCCGTGGGCAATTATTTTCTCTCTATGTAACCACAAAGGCACGAAGACACAAAGAAAAGGCAAAGATAGAAAACAACAGACGCTGAAGGACGCTGATTTGTTATGAAAATATGGTTTAACATTATCAGTGGCGGATCTTTTAATTGGGAATTTTCCGCGTGTTCCGTGGGCAATTATTTTCTCTCTATGTAACCACAAAGGCACGAAGACACAAAGAAAAGGCAAAGGCAAAGATAGAAAACAACAGACGCTGAAGGACGCTGATTTGTTATGAAATATATTTCTGTTCCATCAGGTTCTCAAACCTGATGGGTTCATGGATACTGTGGTTGGCGACGCTCCGGGTCAGATTTGAGAATCTGACGCAACGGGAAAAATGTCTGAATCGCTGATTAAGCAGATTACGCTGATTTGGCTGATTAAAAAGAACAAAGCCGGAAAAGGGAATCTGTGAAATCCATAAATCAGCATAATCTGTGATTCTGACAGTGTTATGAATGAAGCAAACAAATATTCAGATATTTCATGGATGCCGTGCCGTGCTACTCTTGACCTTAATCTTGACCTTAATCTGTCTTCTCCCTTTTCGTGTATTTTCCCCGCCGCAGAAGGGTTTCGTCTTTTTTCCGCCAGAGGCGGACAGGCTATGGTCAAAATATTTGCGTTCATTCGTGGGAACTTGTCCCGATATTGTTCGGGATTCGTGGTTCCGAAACGTATCTACCACCGTTTATTCCAGTGGATCAGCGCAACCGAATCGCCGATCGCTTCGCTCAAGGTCTTCACTTCGAGAGAACCTTTTTCGACTGTGATGACCAGATCGGAAATATCTAAAAGAGCGTTGGGACGACCGGCTTCTTTCGACTCCAGCGGGCTTCTATCCTGATACAGAACGACGAATTTATCCTTCTTAAAAATAAAATCACCGACGCCAAAAACGTATCGATTGATCTCCGCTCCCTTTCCACTTCCAACAAGACAATAGACGCCGTTTTCAATCGTCGCCAACCAAGAAAAGTAATCAGTCACTTTGTAGGAGTTTCGTTCCGGCAGAGGCAATTTTCCGAAGTAATTGATCATTGGTCTGCCACCGAGTTCCGCCGCCCGAACGATAAAAGAGCCGAAGTTGCCGCCGATCCAATTGACCGTCTGATGATCCGACCAATAATCGTTCCATCCGCCGGCATTGGCAATGAACGGTACATTCCGGAAGCACATCAGGTTGTCCGCGAAAAGATTGCCGGTAGAAGCGCGCACGCTGATTCGGAGTACTTCATCCGAAAGACCGCCGTAATCATAACCACGAACGACGAACCGGCTCTCTATTCCGGGAGTCGAAACGAATTCCCGACCGAACGCGACACTGACTTTGAAATGAACTGTTCCCGGAAAATAAGTCTCGATCGACGGAAGCGATTTCAATTCCACGAACCATTTATCGTTCCATTCGGGAATTGGAATCTCGCGATAATGAATCCGCGCCCACGGATCAATTTTTGTCGGCGTATTTGTATAGATCGTGTCCGTTTTTTCCGGAAGAATTGCGTACCATCGGATAAGCGGTTGTCTTTTCTCGAAATCTTCCCATTTGGCGATTCGGTCGGATGAAATCGTGTCGCCGTTTAAAACAACGTCGTGCATCGGCGTCAAATAAGTTGGCGAATAAAGTCCGTTCAAACGCACCGCCAGAACCAGCGAAAGCTGTGCGGTATCGCCGGAAGACAGAATTTTGCTGGAATCGCTGGCAACTGCCGAATAATTGATCCGGCTGACGATAAACGCCTGAACGAATTGCATCGGCGTTGCCGAATAACCAAGGCTCGAGAAAAACAACGCACAAACAATCGGTCTGCAACTTTTTCTTAGCCATTTTCTCAATCGATTCATGGTAAAAATTTAGGTTAAAAAATTGCGGGAAGACATTGAAATATTTTCGGAGGCTTTCTCCGATATATCAAACCAAACAGGAAAAAATCCTCTACCGAACTTCTTGCCGATTTTGTAACTTAAAAAAGTGAACTTGACGTATCCAAATATGAACGGCAAATTAAGTCAACACAAACGGAAATCATATCCAAAATCCATTTTAAAACGAGGTGAATGATGAGCAACGCGAAGTTTACATTACCGAATCCAGTCAACGAACCGATTCTCGGTTACATGCCCGGCAGTCCGGAAAAGAAGGCGTTAAAAGCCATGCTTGCGAAGATGTCCGCCGAAGAAATTGAAATTTCTTTGATTATCGGCGGCAAGGAAGTTCGCACCGGGAAAATCGGCCAGTGCGTCATGCCGCACGACCATCATCACGTGTTAGCGACTTATCACATGGCCGGAACGAAGGAAGTCGAAGCCGCTGTCGCCGCTTCGCAAATCGCATGGAAAACTTGGTCGGTGATGCCGTGGTGGGAACGCGCCAGCATCTTTAAGAAAATCGCTGCTCTACTTGCCGGTCCGTGGCGGGCGACTTTGAATGCCGCGACAATGTTGAATCAGAGTAAGAACGTTTATCAGGCGGAAATCGATTCTGCATGCGAATTGACCGATTTTTTCAATTTCAACGTCAAATACATGGAGATGATCTATGAACAACAACCTTCTTCGCCCGCGGGGCAATGGAATCGCCTCGAACAGCGCGCGCTGGAAGGTTTTGTCTTCGCGGTAACGCCGTTCAATTTCACATCGATTGCCGGAAACTTGCCGACTGCACCTGCGATAATGGGCAACGTCGTTCTGTGGAAACCGGCTTCGTCCGCCGTTTTCTCCGCTTACTATTTGATGAAATTGTTCAAAGACGCCGGTTTGCCGGACGGCGTCATCAACTTCATTCCCGGTTCCGGCAGAGAGGTCGGTCCGAATGTTCTGACGAATCCGTTGCTGGCTGGCGTTCATTTTACCGGTTCGACCGCCGTTTTCCAGAACATGTGGCAGACAATCGGCGCCAACATCGCCAACTATCGCAGTTATCCGCGAATCGTCGGAGAAACCGGCGGAAAAGATTTTATCTTCGCTCACGCCAGCGCCGATGTCGATGAACTGAACACCGCGATCGTCCGCGGCGCCTTCGAATATCAGGGACAAAAATGTTCCGCCGCTTCCCGCGCCTATGTTCCCGAATCGCTATGGCCGGTTTTGCGGGAAAAACTGATCGCGACCATTCGCACGATACAAATCGGCAACGTCGCAGATTTTCGGAATCTGATGAACGCAGTGATCGATAAATCCGCATTCACGAACATTACCGGTTACATCGACTACGCGAAAAATTCTCCCGACGCCGAGATAATCGCTGGCGGTAATTACGACGACGCGAAAGGTTATTTCATCGAGCCGACCGTTATTCTGGCAAAAGAGCCGCATTTCAAGACGATGGAAGAGGAAATCTTCGGGCCGGTGATGACAATTTACGTCTATCCGGACGACAAATTCGAAGAAACGTTGGCCATCTGCGATCAAACATCGCCGTACGCGCTGACCGGTTCCATCATCGCCAAAGACCGCATCGCCGTCGGAATCGCATCGAAGGTGTTGTTGAATGCAGCGGGAAATTTCTATATCAACGACAAACCGACGGGCGCCGTCGTCGGTCAACAACCTTTCGGCGGTTCGCGCGCTTCCGGAACCAACGATAAAGCGGGAAGCATGATCAACCTGCTGAGATGGGTTTCTCCACGGGCGACGAAAGAGACTTTGGTTCCACCGAAAGATTATCGCTATCCGTTTATGGCCGAAGAATAGGCAAAACGAAACGCTTCGAAAAAGCCCCGCAACCTGTCGGGGCTTTTTCATTTTCGGATGATTGCCACACATTTCGGAAAAGTCCGATTAGAAATTCCGGCTTCTGTCGCTTAAATTTTCCCTGTGAAAAAAACCGGCGTACAAATAATATTCTTCGACCTCGACGGCACACTCATCGATTCGTCGTTCGATCTGATGACGAGCATCAATCTCATGCTGGCACGATACAATTTTCAACCGATTTCTTATCGGCAATGCATTCAGTTTGTCGGCGACGGCATTCCGAAACTCGTCAGCCGTGCGCTTGGCGCCTCAGTTCATCAAAATCCCAATGCCGAAACCGAACCGGAAGTTTTACGTCAGGCTGTTGAACTTTTTCGGGAAAATTATGCCAATCACCTTGTCGATCAAACGCGCCTCTATCCCGGAGTCTCGGAAACCTTGTCGAAACTATGCGATTTCAAATTGGCTGTCATTTCGAACAAATCTTATGATTTCTCGGTTGAAATTCTCACGCGATTACAAATCGTAGAATTTTTCGATTTGATTCTGGGCGGCGATTCGCTGGCGGAGAAAAAGCCGTCTCCCCAACCGATTTTGTACGCTTTGGACAAATTCAAAATTTCACCCGCTCAGGCGCTCATTGTTGGCGACGGAGAGAACGATATTCTGGCGGGAAAATCGGCGGGAATAGCGACTTGCGGTACAACGTACGGATTTCGCTCGAAAGCCGAAATTGCTACGCTGGAACCGGATTTCATGATTGGGAAATTTTCAGAAATTCAGTCTTTAAAATGCCTGAGTTGAGGGAGTGACGCCGGTCGGCTGGTTTTCCATTTTTTCCAGAACTTCCAGCGGTTTCGGATACTTATCGGAAATGACTTTCAATGAATTCCCAATCGCGTCGATATTCTGCTGATCGACCCGCCGCGCCAATTTTTTAATGGAACCCTGAGAATATCGCGAATAGATGAAAAAATATTTGATACCAGCGACCCAAAACGCACCATCTAACAGGTTTGAGACAATCGACGCCATCGTCGATCCGACTAAGAGGAATGAGTACGCGCCGTTTTGGTAATCGCCCGCGTAAATGTGTCCTGTTCCGGGAACGATTCGGGAAGAAATCACGGCTAATTTTTTAGATTTTTGTGGCGTGTTTTTCACCGTACTAATTTCCTGTTGAAGCGATTTTAACTCCGCGCGTTGAACACCTTCGAGACAGACTATTCCGGTGTCCCATTTCGCTTCGTAAAAAAACGTCCAGGCTTTCACATACAAAAGATTCTCTTTTTGCTCACCTGACAAATCCAGAGCAAGGTAATCGAGCGTTCGTCGCATAGATTCGTAATCAAAAGCATCCCAATACATTTTGGCGAGGAGAATGAGACAGTTCCGATCCAGAGAAGAGGTTTCCGCGTTTGACGCCGCTTGAATCAGCTTCTCAGCGGCTGATTCCCGGTCGCCGCATTTTTCAAGCGCTTTCGCCCATTTAAACAGAACCTCGTCCGACTCGCCGTTGAAAAACGCTTCCCTTTTGTATTCAGTGATCGCTTCGAAATAATGCCCGCGATTGAAAAAATAATCGCCGAGCGTATCCGAGATAGTGAGCCCCGGAAGAATGGTAAGCCAGAGTAAGATTATTCTTTTACCCATTTCTGCCAGTAAGGATTTCGGGTAATGGGATTTATCTGCTCTAATTTCTGCGACCACTCAGTTTCGAGTTCCTGATTGTAGAGTTGACAACCAATGTAACTGCCGTAAATCGTTCCCAGATAAAGAGTCAGTGCCAAACCGGAAGTCACGACGCCTGTGACGACAAGTCCCGATTGATATGCTTTGAATGCGGTGAACCCGAACAAATTGACCATGCCGAATGCGAATAAACCATCTTCCGGTCGCTTGTTGTAAACTTTCCCCAATCCCGGAACGACGCTGGACAGAAACGCTGAAAACATCGGCGACTTTGTTTGATAACCGAGTTTCTGTCGATCTAATTCCAAAGCGGATAATCGAAGCCGTAAACTATCGTCTTGAATATGTGAGAATAATTTAGCATCGAACGAGTCGGGACTTGCTTGAGTTTCTGCTAAATAAATGAAAAATATATCCTTATCGTTTTCGATGCCCAGTTCCCGGATTTTCTCCCAATTTTCTAATTTGGTAAGATTGTAAAAGACGGCGATACGTGCGTCCCAATAGAGAGTGCCGGATGGATATTGAAGCAATTTCTGAAAAGAGGCAACGGCAAAATCGCTTCTTCCGCGAAGTTGATGACTAAGTCCGATAAGGAAATCTACCGTATCATCCCGACTATCCGAGAAATAGCGATACCGTTCCAGTTCCATGGCGGCGCGCAGATAGTCTTTCTCTTGAAAAAGCGAAAGTCCGAACGCACGGAGTTGTCCGGCGTCGAACATCAAAACTGGCGTCTGAGCATTCAGTTGAAGTACTGAAAGAACAAGCACAATGCCGGTGATTCCAAACAGAATCGTTACTTTTTTGCGTTTCATTTGATTTTTGACTGAATCCGGTAGTGTTCCGGTGGATCGGCAAATTTCGCTTCACCTAGTTTATAATATTTGTATCCAAACGGATTGCAGCGCATAAGGCGATCTCCGGCAAGAAGCGTTCCCTTTAAAAAACCAAATTGATGAATAGACTTCAAGGCAAATCTGCTACATGATGGTTCAAATATACAGGATGGCATATCCTGAGACGAAATACCTTTTTGGTAAATCAAAATCCATATCGTCGCAGAAGATTCGATGAGTGAAAATGCAGCTGGTAATGTTTTTTGGGGTGGAAGACTGATGGGTGTTTCCCAATATCCCAACCATTTTTCGGTAGTCTGGCAGAATGCCAAACTACCGAAAATAATAGCCACGAGGACTACGACCTCTGTCAATAAAAGTCTGATTTTCAATGTGCAAATCAGGTTGAGAAGTCGAAAGATTGCTGAATTATTTCCGCAATCCTTCTTTTTGTTCGACTTCTGTCATCGTCTTTCCCTGAAATGCTTCCAATGGTTGCATGATTCCCGGATAAATATTAACACATGGCACGAGCTGAAGCCATTCCATCATGCGGACATTTCTCTCTTTGTACTGAGCCCCAACGCGCGTCCCAAGAAAAAAACTGATTACAGCGCCGGTGACTCCCGCCTTTTCATAGCCGGGTACAGCCCGAAGAATCGGCACGAAGCAAGCGACCATTTCGATCGTCTCAATCTTCTTACCTTCGTTCATCTCCAAACCGACGCGGGGACCAACCAAGCAAGTCGCCAAACAGGGTTTGACTCCGCCTTTCTCCGTCTGGGCGAACACCTGTCCGACCAGCACTAAAAACAAAGTGACAAATACCAAAGTACGTTTCATTTTTTCTCCTCTTTTTCAATTGAGATCACATAGCGATTAAATTAACGACGAAATCTTAATATAATTTTGAGATAAGTGCAAGGTTTTTATACTGGAAGGTAACTATTGTCCACAGGACAACTAATTAATATATCAAAAAATAATTACTGAGAAAATTCTGTTGACTAATCAATTTCCCCTGATTAAAATATCGCCAACTTATATAAGGAGTGTATATGAAGAAAGTATTGTTAACTGGGTTGGTCTTGGTGATTTTGCTTGCAAATGTCGCCCATCCTTTCGAATTCATCGATTCGAAAAAATCAACGTTGTTGGGCGTAAACGTCGGTTTTGGGCATGGGATCGGAGTTGCCGGGCATTTTGAGTTGCCGCCTTATGGTGATCTGGCAATTCTCGCTTTCATTCCGGGTTTCGGTATGGACTTACAAATCGGATTAAATGATGGATTCTTCGTCCAAAACGCCATTTGCGTTCGTGTAAAACCTGTCGATACGCTTCCGCTAATCGCTAAAGTAGGCGTCGGGCTCGGCATCCGATTCGGTGGCGCTGGAATGTATATTCCGGTCGTCGTGGGTGCGGATTACTTTTTTACACCCAAATTGGCCGCAATGACGACGATGACATTTGGCGACGGATTTCGGTTTACGTTGGGAGTAGGTTTCGGTTTCGGTTTTGCAAAAGAAGAATAAAACCCGGTTTCAATCTTATCAAAAAGAGTCAGGTTTGCCTGACTCTTTTTATTTTGGGTCTTTATCGACAGGATGAACCGTCCAGTCCTTTGCCGGGTATAGTTCATCCACAGTCCCATCTAACTTCCTCTGAACAACCTTTTCAATCTTCGCGTTGGCAATGATCGCTTTGCATTGGTCACAGACAAATCGGTGACCGACGACGTATATCGTCGCACCGGTCGTGCCCTGACCGTTTCGTGCGGCCAGAACGACGGCATTGGATTCGGCATGTGAACCAACGGCTCTGCATCGTTCCAAAGAAGTTCCGGACGGAATTTGATGACGATCGCGATAGCAGTATCCGATTTCCAAACAATTCTGCTGATGAGTGGGCGCACCATTGTAGCCGGTTGAAATGATGACCTTATCTCGCACGATTACGGCGCCGACTTTGTTGCGGAAACAGGTCGAGCGTGTCGCTACCTGTTCGGCAATATCCAGAAAATATTCATCCCATGATTTACGCTGATTAAGCGCTTTTTGTATTTCCGCCGGTTTCATCGTCTCTGTCATTCGATCTCCTGAAAATCAATCACTTCGGGAAAATTTACAAAACCGCCTTCATAAATACACTCGTTAATTATCCATCTTTTGTACAGAACCGGGCATGAAGACAAATTCGACTCAATTTCATTCAATATTATCACCCGGATAATTCTTAACAATTTAAAGACATGCAGAAAAATATTCCTACCACTATTAAATAATTAATATTTAAATTCGACAAGATTGATGATATTTAAAGATAATGAGGTTTGTATGTTTGACGCGATCGACCGTGTGTTTTCGTACATCAAAGACAAAGACATCGCATTTATCGATCTGAAATTTACCGACCTTTTCGGCGGCTGGCATCATATCACTTTACCGGCGCCTCGCTTCGATCAACAGACCGTCGAAGAAGGAATCGGATTCGACGCCTCGTCTATGGCTGGCTTCAAGGCTTTGGAAGCGGGTGACATGGTTCTGATCCCGGACATCCGGACGGGATTCCTCGATCCGTTTTTTAATTACCCGACGCTGAGTTTCATTTGCAATATTGCCGAAGCGGACTCGAGAAAACGATTCGGACGCGATCCGCGATTCATTGCCCAACAGAGCGAAGACTATCTCAGATCGACCGGAATCGCCACCGAAAGCAAATGGGGGCCGGAGTTCGAATATTACATTTTCGATAAGATCGATTTCCGCAATGACCCGTACTATACATATTTCAAGATCGATTCGGAAGAGGCCGAATGGGCAAATTATCAGGGCGAAGGCAACCGGTCCGGCTATCAAATCGCTCATCATAAAGGTTATCACGCCATTCCGCCCTTCGATGTTCTTAATGACATTCGGACGGAAACGGTTCGGGTTCTCGAATCCTGCGGCGTCCCGGTAAAATACCATCATCATGAAGTCGGTTCGTCGGGACAGGTCGAGATCGAAGTTGTTCTCGATACGCTGACGCGGATGGGCGACGTGACAATGCTGACGAAATATATTGCCAAGAATGTCGCGCGGAAATTTGGAAAATCGGCGACCTTTATGCCGAAACCGCTCTATCACGAAGCGGGCACCGGCATGCATTTTCACCAGCATCTGTTCAAAAACAGTCAGCCATTGTTCTATGACAAATCCGGTTACGGCGGACTCAGTCAACTGGCGTTATCTTACACTGCTGGAATTCTCAAGCACGCACCGGCATTGACGGGATTTACAAATCCGTCCACAAATTCTTTTCGCAGACTCGTTCCCGGATTCGAAGCGCCAGTGAGTCTTTTTTTCAGCCTCGCCAACCGCAGTTCGGCTGTAAGAATCCCAAAATACACGACAAATCCGATGGAAAAACGCATCGAGTTCAGACCGCCGGACGCCACCTGCAATCCGTACATTGCCATGTCCGCGATGCTTCTGGCAGGAATCGATGGAATTCAAAACAAATTAGATATCCGTCAGGAAGGATTCGGTCCGTTCGATGTAAATCTATTCGCCGAGGAAAATGGACACGTTCGGGAGAAAATCGCCAGCATTCCTACTTCTCTGGAGAATGCGCTCGATTGTCTCGACCGCGACAACGATTTTCTCACGCGCCACGCCATTTTTCCATCCGACCTGATCTCGACATGGATTCAGGAAAAAATGAAAATGGACTTCCTCGAAGATCGAAATCGCCCGACGCCATACGAGTTTCTCCTGTATTACGGAGTTTGAAAAGGATTTCATCTCTTACTTCTAAATTTGTCTAAGATGTTTTAAGTTTTAGCCGGTTTTCTGAAGTCACTTTTCAAAAGGAAAACGATAAACTGAAAGGATATCTCGTCATTGCTTTTCATCACGAATCAAAATTTTCCCACTCTTAACCATCCCAGGAGTCAAAATGAAAAAATTAACTATTCTAATTATCGCGGTGACGATGATGTCAGTTAGCGCGGTAAATTCTCAGACACGCGAGCGCTCAACGATCCCGGTTCAATACACATGGGATTTGACGCAAATCTATCCGACCGACGAAGCCTGGCAGGCGGGAAAGTCTGCTCTCGTCAGCCGGTTAGACGAGATTTTAAAATATCAGGGCAAAATCGGCACTTCTGCCGAGAATCTGTATGACTGTCTGAATCTGCGGAGCGAAATGACAAAAGAATTAATGCGACTTTATGTCTATGCGAACCTGAAGTCCGATATGGACACCCGCGATTCCAAAGTTCTGGCAATGAAACAGGAAATGGGACAAATCTCGACCGATTTCGGCTCAAAATATTCGTTCATCGATCCCGAAATTCTCAAGATCGATCCAAAAACCATCGACAAGTTTTTTGCCGAAAAGAAAGATTTGAAGGTTTTTCGGTTTTACATCAACGACCTTCAACGCAGTCAAAAACATATGCTGTCGGAAAAGGAAGAGAAAATCGTCGCCGAAGCCGGATTGATCTCCGACGCGCCCTATTCGATTTTCGGAATTTTTGCCAACGCCGATTTTCCGTATCCGGATTTGACATTAGGCAATGGATCAATAGTTCACCTCAATCAGGCCGGATTCGGAAAATATCGCACTCTTGAAAACCGTAAAGACCGCGAAGCCGTTTTCCAAACCTTTTTCGGAAGGTTGTACGAATATCGCCGGACGTTTGGCGCTCAATTAGACGCCAATGTGAAAAAGGATATGTTTTATGCCCGCGTCCGCGGCTATGATAATTCCCTTGCAAGCGCTCTGGACAGAGGCAACATTCCTGTTGAAGTTTACAAGACGCTGATTCGAAACGTCAATGACAATCTCGGTTCCTTCTATCGTTACTTAAACCTCAAGAAAAGAATGCTGGGCATCGAACAACTGAAATATTCCGATCTTTACACGTCGGTCGTCAAAGGAATCGACGCGGAATATTCCATCGAAGAAGCGAAGACACTGATCCTCTCGGCGCTAAAGCCGCTCGGAACCGAATACACAAGCACCGTGAATCGCGCATTTGGTGAGCGATGGTTGGATATGTATCCGACTCCCGGAAAACGTAGCGGCGCCTACTCCAACGGTTCGCTGTACGACGTTCATCCTTACATGTTGCTGAATTTTAACGGCATGTATCAGGACGTCAGTACGATGGCGCACGAATTGGGACACACAATGCACAGCTATTTTTCCAACAAAAATCAACCATATCCGACATCGGATTATTCTATTTTCGCCGCGGAAGTTGCCTCGACTCTCAATGAAATCCTTCTCTTTCATTACTATTTAAACACGGTGAAGGACGACAATATGCGGCTTTCACTCCTGATGGAATATCTTGATGGCATCAAATCGACCGTTTTCCGCCAAACGCAATTTGCGGAATTCGAACTCCGCATTCACGAGATGGCGGAGCGCGGCGAACAGCTAACCGGCGACAGCATGACGGAACTGTACAAACAGATCGTTCGCGCTTACTATGGTCACGACAAAGGTATCTGCTATGTTGACGATGTCATCAATATCGAATGGGCGTACATTCCGCATTTTTACTACAATTTTTACGTTTACCAGTATTCGACTTCATGGACGGCGGCAACGGCGTTGGCCGAGAAAGTCCGCAATAGTGAAAAAGGAGCCCTTGAAAAGTACATTGCCTTTCTGTCTTCCGGCGGTTCGGATTATCCAATCAATCTTTTGAAAACCGCCGGCGTCGATATGACGACTTCCGATCCGTTCAATAAAACGATGAAAGAAATGAATTGGGTCATGGACGAGATTGAGAAAATTTTAGCCAAACAGGAAAAATAGTATTTTTTGGAAGCATCCTGAAATGGAGTATAGAAATCCCCGACATAGCGATCGGGGATTTCTTTTTCCGAATCTACTGCACAGATCGAAGCCTTGGTTTTCTATGCGGCGCTAATCACTATTTTCAGACAATTTATCCGACATCGGCACCCACGGTAAGAAAATATCTTGGAATATGCAAATCTGTCCAATAAATTTTTCGCAATTGATACACGAGAATCTTATAGTATTGAAAGTCAAAAAGTTTTTCCCATATAAATCCGGAAGGAGCCTATATGAGAGTCAGATTCTGGGGGGTTCGGGGATCCATCCCGACACCTCCGACGAGCGAGCAGATTCGGGCAAAGATTCTAAGAGCCTTTAAGAATTTTTCTTCGGAAAAGGATTTTAGTTTAAGTCAGGTCGAAGAGTATCTGATGCATTCTTCCGTCGTGGATACCGGATTTGTCGGCGGCAATACCTCCTGCATCGAAGTACGCGCCGACGATAAAATTCTGATATTCGATATGGGAAGCGGACTCAAACGTCTGGGTAACCATCTTCTCAGGCAAGAAAAAACAAAGAACGGTCTTGAAATTCACATCTTTGTGAGTCATACACACTGGGATCACATTCTCGGTTTGCCGTTTTTCGTTCCAGCCTTTTTCCCGAACAACAAACTCATTTTTTACAGCGTTCATCGAAATTTGCGCGACCGGCTGGAAACCCAACAGGACTATCGCTTTTTCCCCGTTTCGCTGGAAAGCATGTCATCAAAAAAGGAATTCGTCCAGCTCGAGCATAAACAGACCATTTCCATCGGAAACGTGACCGTGTCGAATATTCCGCTCTATCATCCCGGCGGCTCTTTCGGATTCCGCGTGGAATGCGGCGGAAAAGTTTTTATTTACGCTACCGATTCGGAATATAAAGATCAGAGTCGCGAAGCCGTCAATCAGAATACCAAATTTTTCCGCGACGCCGATCTCCTTGTTTTCGACGCCCAGTACACTTTCGAGGAATCCATCCACAAAGAAGACTGGGGACACAGTTCCGCGCTTATCGGGATCGATTTCGCCGTCGATGCGAATGCCAAACGTCTGGCGCTCTTTCATCACGAGCCGGAACGCGACGACTTTGAAATCTATGAGATTCTTAAAAAATCCCTCAACTACAAACGGATTAATTACCCGGAATCCAAGTTGGAAATTCTTCTGGCAACCGAAGACCTTGAACTCGAATTGTAATGTCACAATTTTCAAATTTTATCAGTAAATTCTAACCAGAAATGCTCAGAGTATAACAGAGGCGACCGAAATGGACATTACAACGAAGATCAGCATCCCAAACCAAATCCCCGAAATTGAAAAAGTGTGCGACATCGTTTCCACTTTCGGGGAAGAGAAGGGCCTTCCGCAGAAAATCATCTTCGCATTCCATCTCGCTCTGGATGAAATCTTAACGAACATCATCTCGTACGGTTACCGCGACAAGGACGAACATATCATCGATATTCATCTTTCCTTACAAGCCGGGGCGCTGGCTCTGGAAATCATCGACGACAGCGTTCCGTTCGATCCGTCCGATGCGCCTGTTCCGGACGTAAATCAGCCGCTCGAAGAGCGAAAAATCGGCGGACTCGGCATTTATCTTGTGAAAAACTTGATGGATGAAGTCGAATATAAATCAGATAACGGCACCAACCGATTAACATTAAAAAAGAAATTTTAGCATCTACTGCTGAGTGAAAGGGAATTCATGATTATCAAGACTGAAAAGATCAACAACATTAACATCATTTCCATTCAGGGTCGGCTGGATTCCAACACCGCCGGGGAACTCGAACAACGGCTACTTCCGACGATCGATCAAGGCGAAACCCATTTCATTCTGGATTTTTCCGAACTGGACTATATCAGCAGTGCCGGACTTCGCGTTCTCCTGCAAGCCGCGAAAAAAATTAATGCCGTTTGTGGAAAAATGGCAATTTGCGCCGTCAAACCCGAAGTCAAAGAAGTGTTCGACATCGCCGGATTGACGATAATTTTCAAAATGTTCGACAACCCGGACTCCGCCGTCAAGGCGATACTATAAATCGGATCGCAATTCGTCGATCCGACTTTTTCGTAGAAATATCCCATTCATTCCCATCGGAGAGATCGTTTGAGCCGGATTTTTTCCGGATTCTAAATGTTTGAAATGATGTCCAGTCCCTGTGGCGGCGGCATCACCCAGCGAACGGGCTGAATCGTTCCATCTTTCCGAACCGTGCGTTCCACTTTTTTACATTTGATTACAGAATGTTCGATAAACAGATCGTCTTCAATGACCGAACCGAAAATGTACGTCGTTCCTTTAATCGTGACATTATTCCCAATGACGGCGGGAAATTCGTCGCTGCCGGTCACGATGACGCTGGACTCGATGCTCGTGTTGTCGCCGATCCGGACGTTTCCCTTCAGCATGTCGCCTCGCATGATCGTGCAGTTTTTTCCGATAATCATCATCTGATTGGAATAAGTGCTCAGCGAAACGCGTTCATGAATTTTAGCGCCTTTACCGATAACGATATTACCGACCAGCGAACTGCCGGACCGGATAGACACGCCATGACTTAGCTGGACGTTTTTCCCGATATAGACGCCTTTGCCGATCTCGATATCCAGTGGCGGCTGTTTCGCGTCGAGTTCCAGAATCTGGTGAACGACCTCGTCCGCGATGAAAAAATCGTCTTCGTCTTCGATAAAAATGATGTCGCGCAATTGCATCCAGACTTTCCGGCGGGCGATGGTTTCCATTTCCCGCAGGACGCTTTTCACGTTAAATCCGATCACCGCAGAATCGTCGCTGACCGTATAAGCGCCGACGCTGATCCCGTTTTGGTTGAAAATGGAAATGATGTCGGTCAAATAGAGTTCGCCCTGAACATTATCCGGAGTCAACTTACCGATGAAGTTCGAAAGATGTCGGTATTTGACGGCATAAACGCCGGCGTTGTATTCCCGGATTTCCAGCAAGTCGCTTTTCCGAAAACGGTAGCGGCGCTTATTGTAGGTAATTTCATAATCTTTTCCATCCGGGAGCGCGAGAATGTCTTTATGTTCCTTGATCTCTATAACCTTGCCGCGATCGGCATCCGAAGGTTTTCCTTCCGCGTCGAACTCCGGAACACGGAGAATTCGTCCGTATGTGTTTTCCGGAATATCGCCCGAAAATTTCCCTGTCAGAATCATCATTCCGTGTTCGGATTTCTCGAATTCCGTTCTCAGTTGATGAACGACTTCCGGTGTGATTAATCCCATATCGCCGGGCAGAATATAAACATCGCGCAGGTTTTGATAAGAAGCAAGTCCGGAGAGCGCCACTCGCGCCGCGTCTCCTGTTCCTTTTTGTTCTTTCTGATATACGAACAACCGATTCGTCGCTTTTCCGGTTTTCTCGGCGACTTCCCGGGCTTTGATTCCAACGACGATGATTTGATTCGGCGTTTCCAATCCAGTCGATGCCGCATTCGCGACGCGCAGTACCGTCGGAACGCCCCAGATTTCATGCAACATTTTGGAACGGTCGGATTTGATGCGCTTGCCGTGTCCGGCTGCCAAAATGACGGCAACCGGCGAACCGTCGTCGATCAATGTGCCCGAAAGCGTTTGAAGTATCTCAGATAATTGCCCATTTTCGCCGTTTTCCATGATTCCTCCTCTTGGAAACGTTTTGTCTAAAAGAAACCGTCCCGAATCTTCGGGACGGATAAAATTTAGATACCTAAATGGAATTTAAAAATACGATATACAGATAGATCACCGGCGCTCCGACGAAAAATGAATCGAATCTGTCCAAAACGCCGCCGTGACCGAGCAATAAATGTCCGGAATCCTTGATCTGGCCGTCCCGTTTAAATACGGATTCCGCAAAATCGCCGGACTGCCCGAAAACGCCTGCGAGAATTCCGAAAATGACAAGAGATGTCAGATTCAGCGATTCCGGCGCCCAACCGAACGACCGGAAAAGCAACGTCGTCACAACGGCTCCGATCAATCCAGCGACGCAACCCGAAACCGTTTTTCCCGGGCTGATCAACGGCGCCATCTTCGGTCCCTTGATCCATTTTCCGAACACGAACGCCAGCGAATCGCAAATCCAGATCGAAGCGAACAGCAACATCGTCAACTGTCGCGCCTCGATCGGCGAAACGGTCGGGAATTGATTTCCCAGATTCCTCAAAAGTACCAGCGTAGATAGCAAGACCGGCACGTATAGAAATCCCATCGCCGAAACGGAAAGATTGATCGTCGCGCCATCGATACGTTTCGATAAATTATAAAAGACGAAAGAGACGGCGACCACAATAAAAAGGAACATCAACACTTGAGGCAACCAGTAAGAAACGCCGAGCCAGATGATTCCCAGCGCGATGCTGAACCAAGCATATGGTTCGGAGCCTTTGATGCGAGCGATGTGGAAAAACTCGACTTGAGACAACACGGCGATGGCGACGATCAATCCGAGAAAAGGAATTCCGCCAAAATAGATCAACAGCAAGATGCCGGGAATTCCAAATACATTGATAATCATTCGAGTTGCAAAATTATTCATGACTTTCCTCAGTTATATCGGTTGGTTCCATACTTCCCCATTTCACGACGATGACTTCTACTTTTCCGACGCCGTCACCGGTCAATCCGATCTCTTTCGCCGCGCCGTACGACAGATCGAGATCACGCCCCGGAATGAAAGGTCCTCTGTCGTTGATAATGACCGTCACGGATTTGCCCGTCGGCGGATAAGTGACTTTCAGGACGGTTCCAAACGGCAGTGTCTTGTGCGCGGCGGAATTACCGTGCATGTCAAAAATTTCACCGTTTGAGGTATGGCGTCCGTCGAATTCTTCGCCGTAAAACGAAGCGACCATCATCGTTTTCCGTGAAATTCCTTTCAGAATCATTTTCTCTTTGGTTCGAGTCGGCGTCTCCGTCGATCGATACCGCGGCGCGGATGTGCATCCGAAAAGAAAAATCATCGACAAAACCAGACAAGCCGCCGAACGCGTCAAACTTTCGCCTTCCCGACGAGTTCGGCAATCGAACCGATTCCCTGCGCGACACCATATTCTTCCAGAAATTCAAGAATCTCAGCCGCGGCGTTCAGATTGAAAAAATTCACCGTTCCCAATTCGACCGCCGATGCGCCGGCAAGTAGAAATTCAACGACATCCGCTCCGCAGGTAATTCCGCCGACTCCGACGATTGGAATATCGACAGCCCGCCGCGTTTTGATGATGTTCGCAACGGCGATCGGTTTGATTGCCGGGCCGGACAATCCGCCGATAACCGTATTGATCAAAGGTTTTCTCGTTTTGATATCGATTGCCGCGCCGTAAACGGTGTTGATCATCGAAACGGCGTCTGCGCCGCGCTTCTGACACACTTCAGCCAAAATGCGAATATCGGTGACATTCGGCGATAATTTAATCATCAAAAACCGGTCGGTCAGGCCGCGAAATCGTTCGACGATGCGGTCGAGAATTTCCGGCTTGGCGCCGAATTCGATGCCGCCTTCCCGGACATTCGGACAGGAAACGTTCATCTCGTAGCCGGCGATCCATTCCTGCGATTCGAGTTTTTTCAAAGTCTCGGCGTATTCATCTTCCGTCCGACCGGCGATGTTGGCGATGACCTTTCCGGGGAAGCTGCGGAGCGACTCGGATTTCTGTTCGATAAACGCATCGACGCCGATATTCGCCAGACCGATGGAGTTGATCATTCCGGCTGTCGTTTCCGTGACGCGCGGCGATGGGTTACCTGCTCGCGGATGGAGTGTCAGCGATTTCGTCACGATACCGCCGAACCGGCTCAGATCGATCAAATCCGCCAATTCGTCGCCATAGCCGAATGTTCCCGATGCTGTCAGGATCGGATTTTTCAGGTGGAGTTTCGGGCCGATTTGCGTTGACAAATCAATCATCGAAGATCACCTCTTCGGAACGAAAAACCGGTCCGTCTTTGCAAACCAGCAGGTAACCGGCTTCTGCATCGGTCGAATTTTTTTTCACCGTGCATCCCTGACACAAGCCGAGTCCGCACGCCATCACTCTTTCAAAAGAGATCTGGCAGACGAAACGGTATTCTTCAGCGAGACGCGCCAGCGCCGCGTTCATTTTCTCCGGTCCGCAGGCATAAACGACGATAGGTTTTCCCATCTGCGGAAGACGTGAAAGAAAATTGTCAACCGCCGTTCCGTGAAATCCGGTCGTCCCGTCGTCGGAAGACGGATAAAAAGTCTGCAATCGTCCGAATAGCTTCGCGTCCGGCATTTCGTCGCGATTTTTTACGCCCAGAAAAAACAGCGGATCGATCCCGTTTTGAAGAAATTTTTCCGCTAAAAACATCAGCGGCGCAACACCGACACCTCCGCCAACCAGCACATGGCTGACAACGGAAGATTCGACCGAAAACTGATTTCCCAGCGGCCCCAAAATCCTGACGGTTTGTCCGTCTTTCCATGCGGCCATCTGGTGCGTTTGAGCGCCGACGACGCGATAAATCAGAGTGAGAATTTCGTCCGTTGCTCCGGCCACGCTGAATGGTCGGGGAAAAATGCGGATTCTATCGGAAAAATAGATGTTGACGAACTGCCCCGGTTGCGCCGATCGTGAAATCTCCGGACATTTCAGAGTCATCCGGTAAATATTTTTGGCAACCGCGTTGTTTTCCAGAACGATCGCTTCCGTCAGATTTCTCATCTTTCGTTTTCAGCCTCTTCGTCCATCTTTTCGGGCGCCGATTGTGGCGGCTTGTCGTCACGTTTTTCCTGTTCGTCCGGGTTCGCAGGAGGTACCGTAGGTGGCGGAATTTGCTTTTCCTTTTCCGTTGGTTGCACGGTTGGCGTCGTTTGTTGTTCGCTGGCAAATAAAGCCGTCAGGTCGTCGTGCGCAGACCGGGCGTTTTTAAGCAAGACGCTTCTCGGATAGCGGTCGATGAAACGCTGGTAGGTCGCAATGGCGCTGTCAGCACTAAACAGTTTTTGGTGATAAACCCACGCGACGGCAAACGCGCTTTTTTCACCGTAGATCGTTGCCGAATAATTAGTATTGACTCGCTTGAAAACCAAAATCGCCGAATCGGGTTTTTGATCGATCAGGTTTTCAGCGAGCAGATATAATTTTCCGGCTTCGCGTTCATCATCCGGCAAGACTATTTCCCTGTTCTCGATAAAAGCCAGATAGGGCGATTTGGGAAATTGCTCCTTCAACGCGGCGAGATAGAATTTAGACGACGTCGTATCGCTTTCCTTCTCATAGATGAAATACAAAGCGTACAAAGCCTTATCGATCATTTTGTTGAAAAGCGGCGAATGGACGATTTTTTCATACTGAATGACGGCGCTATCCGTCTGTTCGAAATTGAAATAATAGATCTCCGCCAGTTCATACAGGTTTTTATAGTAATCCGCAAAAATGGCGGTCGTGTCAACCGTTTTCTGTTTAGCCGTGATTTCCTTCTCGATCGCTTTTTTAATTTCCTGCGGATTAGCATCCTGATTGATAGGCGAAGCGGCTTGGCTTCCGTCGTTTAGAAGCGACTTCTGTATCTGGTTGACTTTATCCGTCGATGAAGTCAGCGATTTTTTCACATTGAAATAGCGTTTGATATCGCCGGAACGCATTTTCGATTCCAGCAGATAAGCGGATTTGGAATCTTCCCTGCCGACGAGATCGAACTGCGACTGAGCTTTTTCATAATCATGAAAGTGGGTCATGTTCAAATTGGCTAAATGATAATACGCTTCAGCCGACACCGGTTTGCCTTTGTACTTCTCGGTAATCTGTGACAGACGCGACGACGCAGATTCGTAGTCTTTTTGAGCCAGATAGATCAGCGCCATCTGGAGTTCGAGATCGCCCCAGATTTTCTCATTTTGCGCATCGTTCAATTTGGCCGAGACCAGTTCGATCGCCTCGTCAAACCTTCCGGATTCCCGGTAAATCTTTGCCAGAAGTATCTGCATTTTGTCCTTCAGTTCCGGAGTCGGCGACAACCGGGAAACGCGCTTGAGATTGGTGATTGCCTCGGGAATATCGTTTTTCTGGAGATAAATTTCGGCTATTTTGAACTGCGCCTGCGCGGCGACATCGTAATCGGCACCGACATCGGTCGTTTTCTTTAAATAGATCAGTGCCGAATCCAGACTGTTTTTCGCCTGAAAGATTTCCGACATCGTAAAATAGACTTCGGCGAGAAGCGCGTCGTCATCGACGGTTCTGGCGGTCTTTCTCAGCTGATGCAACGCCAGTTCGACTTCTCCCATTTTCCAGAGGTTACGCCCATACCAGATTTGCAGTTCTGGCATCCGTTTACTCGACGGATATTTAGATAGAAATTCCTCGAATTTTTTCTTGGCCGTCAGATAATCGCCTTTGTAAAATGCCGACAGCGCAATGATGAATTGGGCGTCATCGCTCCATTTTGAATCGGGATATTTTGCCAGCACTTTATTGGATTTCTCGATCGCCGCGTCGAACTTTTTCCGGACGGAGACCGTGATCTTGCCGTCTTTCAGTGCCGAGTATTCCTTCACACCGTTATTAAAATACTTATCGGCGTTGTAATACGTGTTGAAATAGGCGCAATCGCTCAACAAACCGACAGACGTGAGAATCATCGTCAGCCGGAGCCAGCCGAATCTTTTCCGGAAGAAATCGTTATTTTGACAAAAAATTTCTTTCCCCAAATTAGGCTTTCGGTAAAAGTGTTTTGATGTCTTCGACGAGTTGTGGCAAAATTTCACCGGAATTTCCTTGTAAAATGAGGTCGGCTTCGCCGCTCAAAACGGTTTTTTGTGTGTTGATCTCGATGAGAAAAGCGCCGCCTTGTTTGGCGAGATTCGGTAGATCGGCGGCGGGACGAACCTGCCCGGATGTTCCGACGGAAAGAAACACATCGGCATGAATCGCTGCGTTATAAGCCATTTCGAGATTTTCTCTCGGCAATGCCTCGCCGAACCAGACGACGTTCGGGCGGATTAGTCCGCCGCAGTGGCACCGCGGGACGTGATTTATGGCGTTTTTGAAAACCTCATCGAACTCTTCGACGGAATATTTTTGGCCGCAACGAATGCAGTAATTTTCGAGAAGGTTGCCGTGCAATTCGATGACATCCCGACTGCCGGCGCGCTGATGCAGTCCGTCGATATTTTGGGTAATCAGATCGAAATGTTCCGGCAGGCGACTGAGTTCGTTGAGAGCGTAATGTCCGGGATTGGGTTTGCACTTCATGATGACTTCTTGCCGGTGCTTGTACCATTCCATGACAACAGCCGTGTTCTGGTAAAAAGACTCAAAACTGGCGAGTTCTTCAGGCGATAATTTCGTCCAAAGTCCGTTTTCGCCGCGAAATGTTGGAATTCCGCTTTCAGCCGAAATTCCGGCACCTGTCAGAACGGCGATATTTTTCGCTTTTTTTATGACTTCAATCGCCGACGGATCCGATAAAATTTTCATTCGTTGTGACTTTCAATTCGCATTAAAAATAATTGTTCCGTTGGCGTCCTTAATCCTCAAACCAGTGAACCAGTCCATCTTCGAACGGATGCCCGAGAGCCGGATGTTGCGGAATCACGCGGATGGTGTAACCGTTCAATCCGCTTTCCCAGTTTGAAATGATCCCTTCATAGTAAAATTTATGTGAATCCGCGCGGCTGGCGAAGGACATCGGCAATAAAACGCCGTCGATGATATCTCCATGAATATCCAATTTTCCATAGTAAATCTGAACTTCGACATCTTCCGGTTGAATGACATCGAGATAGATTTCGGCGCGAACGTTCAGAGTGCTTTTCACCGAAAGGCCATCCATCGACCCGGCGTCGATTTTCAGGAATCGAATGGAATCCCAATGTTCGCGCATTTTTTCTTTCCATGCGGCGAGTTCCTTTGAGGCGGCAAAGTCGTTGTCGCGCATCAACGTCGTTCTCACGGCGGCCGGATAATACAAATTCGCCGTGTAGTCGATCAGCATCCGGTTCGTATTGAAAATGGGACAGATTTCCTTCATCGAGGATTTCATCATGGTAATCCAGCGCCTCGGTAAACCGTCGGTATCCCGATCGAAAAATGTCGGAATGATTTCATTCTCAAGAATATTGTAAAGCGTACTGGCGTCCTGTTTATCCCAATAGTCGAGATCTTCGTAGGTCTCGCGTTTTCCGATCGACCAGCCGATGCCCGGCTGACAAATCTCGTCCCACCAACCGTCGTATGTGCTGAAATTCAGCGCGCCGTTGACGGCAGCCTTCATTCCGCTGGTGCCGCACGCTTCGAGTCCGCGTCTCGGATTATTCAGCCACAGATCGCATCCCTGAACGAGGTAACGCGCCATGTTCATGTCATAATTTTCCAGAAACGCGATGGATTGATAGAATGGCTCTTCATGCGAGAGTTTCAGTATCTGACGAATGAGTTTTTTTCCGTCTTCGTCTTTCGGGTGCGACTTCCCGGCGATGACGATCTGGATCGGACGATCTTTGTTGGTCAGGAGTCTTGCCAATCGGTCGGGATCGCTGAAAATCAAACTTGCCCGTTTGTATGTCGCGAACCGTCGCGCAAAACCGATAGTCAACGCTTCGGTGTTCAGCACGCTGTTGACGCGGGAAATGTCGCTCGGCGGTTTGCCAAGATTGCGGTATTGTTCGATCAACCGGTTCCGGGCGAACGCGACGAGCCGTTCACGCCGCCGTTCGTGCGTGCGCCAGAGTTCGACGTCCGGAATTTTTTCGACTTTCTGCCAGAGAGTCGCATCCGCCGGTTCAACCTGCCAGTACGGACCCAAATAGCGATCGAACAAGTCGGACATTTCCTGCGAAACCCACGATCCGTGGTGAATTCCGTTCGTCACGCTGATGATCGGGATTTCCCGGGTCAGTGATTCCGGCCATAGGGATTTCCACATCTCCTGAGCGACTTTCTGATGAAGTTTACTGACCGCGTTTGCTTTGTAAGAAAGGTTGATCGCTAAAACAGCCATCGAGAAGAATTCGCTCGGAGCGTCGGGATCTTTCCTGCCCAAAGCCAGCAACTCTTCGATGTCGATCTTGACTTCCCTGCAGTAATCGGCAAAATACTTCCGGATCAGCTCCGGCGAGAAAAAATCGATTCCAGCCTCGACGGGTGTATGCGTCGTGAAAATCGAACTGGCTTTGATGACTTCCAACGCCTCATAAAATGTTAGACCGTTGCTCGAGACGAGACTGCGCATCCGTTCTAATCCGGAAAACGCCGAATGTCCTTCATTCATGTGGCAAATGCACGCGGGCGTGTCAACCATCTTTAGTGCACGAACACCGCCGATACCGAGAACAAGTTCCTGTTGAATTCGCGTTTCAGTGTCGCCGCCGTATAGTTCGGATGTAATTTTCCGGTCTTGTTCGTTATTTTCCGGGATATTCGTATCCAGCAAATAGAGCCGGATGCGTCCGACCTTTGCGAGCCAGATCCGGGAATAGACCGTTCGCCCCGGAAAAGCGACTTCCACGAGCAACTCCTTGTTCTTTTTATCTTTGACCACAGAAAGCGGCATGTTATAAAAATCATTGATGGGATGCTGTTCTTCCTGCCAGTCGTCCACATTCAGCGTCTGCTGGAAATAACCGTATTGATAAGACAACCCAACGGCATGAAGCGGTATGCCCAATTCGGAGGAGGATTTGAGATGGTCTGCCGACAAGATTCCCAACCCGCCGGAATAAACAGCCAAACTCTCCGTGATTCCATATTCCATCGAAAAATAGGCGATATTCAGGTTGTGATTGTATTTATTTTCACGGTTGTACCACGGAACTTTATTCATGGAGTGATCGAATTTATCGAGCACTTTATTGAACAAAAACAGGTAACTCTCGTCTTCTGCCCGTGCATTTAACGTCTCCTGATCGACACGGCTCAGCACGAGAACGGGATTGTGGCGCGTCTCTTCCCAAAGGTCCATATCCAGCCGGCGGAAAAGTTCGCGTGCATCCGCATTCCAACTCCACCAAAGATTATAGGCGATTTCCCGCAGTCGGATCAGTTTTTCGGGGATATAAGGCGACACCGTAAAAGTATTAATAGGCTTCATATTCGATTTCCTATGATGTTAAAAACCAACCGTAAACTTACTGATTCGACATTTCTCCCGCAACGGTCAACTTTACTGAAAAGGCGAAAATAATCCTTTGATTGAATTTGTCCCTGAAACGCTCTTTTTACTCTGACGATTAGGTATTTTCTCCGGCAAATAGTATATTCTAACCGTTTTTTGGCGTTCCGAAAATTGAAGAGAAAAACCAACGACAGTTACTTTTGTCATGCCGATCGATTTATTGTTGCCGAATAACCACATTTTAACGCAGGAATCCTGAAATGAAACCTCAGACCAAGTATTTGATCCGGTGGTTAGCGATAACCGCTTTTGCGTTGGCTCTTGTTTTACTCTTCATTTCGCTGTTTCAAAACTTTGTCAAACCGCCCAAAGCCAACCTTCCGGCACGGGAAGCGCGTGCCGTCTGGATGAGCCGGTTTGATTACACCGAACGGTTCAAGACGCACAATCCCGATTCGATCCGCGCCTACATCGACGAATCGTTTCGTCAAATTCACGACGCTAATTTCAACATGGTTTTCTTCCAGATTCGCGGAAACGCCGACGCTTTTTACAAATCCAAATACGAACCCTGGAGTGCGTTGCTGACCGGTACACTGGGAAAAAATCCCGGCTGGGATCCGCTGGAATTCGCCATTCAAACAGCTCACCGGTACGGGCTGGAACTTCACGCCTGGATCAATGCCTTTCCGGCATGGCGCGGATTGGAAGATCCGATCCGAACGACTCCGCTTCATCCGTATCTGACACATCCGGAATGGGTTGTTTGCGATAGTTCAGGCAAACCGATGCCGAAATCCGATCATTATGTTTCCTTTTCTCCCGGAATTCCGGCCGTGCGCGAGTATATCGTGAAAGTCGTTGCCGACATCGTCTCGAAATACGACGTCGATGGAATTCATTTCGACTATATCCGATATCCGGAAGACTCTCCCGAACTCGGTTATTCCCACGATCGCATCAGCGTCCGTAGATTCAAGTCGCCGGAATCCAATCCACTCAACCTGAGTTGGGACAATTGGCAAAGAGATCAGATGACCGTATTTATTTCCAAAGCTTACGATACGATCACGTCGATCAAACCGTACGTCAAGGTTTCCGCTTCCGTCGTTGGAAATTACCGGACTTCCGTGTGGAACGGATATCATGTGGTCTATCAGGACGCCAGACGCTGGGCGGAAATCGGGAAAATCGACATGATCGTTCCGATGATCTATTACCGGCGCGATTACCGTGAAAATTCGTTTCCGACGGTCGTCAAAGAGTGGAAAGAAACGATCCACAAAGAACGGCCGGTGCTCGCGGGATTAGGCGTTTACACGGTCGATTGGGACGAGATTTTGCTCGAAATCGATGACGCCCGTAACTATGGTCTGCCCGGATTGGTTTTCTTTGCGATCAGTTCGCTGGATTCCGAAAAACTTGCTTCCCTTAAATCGACGAAATTCCAATATCCGACGCTTCTGCCCACACTGTCATGGAAAGACACGATTCCGCCGATGACGCCAAACAATTTTCAAATCGCCAAAGCGGAAAAACAAATCCGTTTTTCATGGGCGACGCCCGATATTCCCAAAGACCTCGAAGTCACACAACAATATGTCATTTATCGTTCCAAATTCAAACCGGTCGATACGACTCGCGGCGAAAACATTTTCGCTATCGTTTCGGGAATCCGGACAGAGTGGCTTATTGAGCCGCAAAAAAATATCGATGATTTTTACTACACGATCACGGCGCTCGATCACGCCAAAAACCAAAGCGCGGCGTCGCCCGCTGTTCGTATTGAAAATTAATATCATGAATTCACGGAGAATCGACTCATGAAAAAAACACCGTTTACGATCATTTTCACTCTGATTTTGTCTCAATTCGCGATCGGCCAGTCGGTCGTCAAGATCGGCTCGTCTCTGCTCGTCAGTCCGGAATCGTCCGGATATTTAATGGCGCCCAAATGGTCTCCGGACAACCGGACAATCGCCGTATCAACGGAAAATTACCGCGGCATCTATCTGCTGAATTATCAGACCGGCGAGATGACGACTCTGACGGACGAACCGGCCACGGGATTCGGATTTCAATGGTCCGGCGACGGGAAATCGATTCTGACAGTTGTATCGAAAGAGGAAAACAAGCAGATCAAGCGCGCCGTCGTTGTTTTCGATTTGGCAACGAAAGCGATGTCGAATATTTCCGGCTTCGAATCCTCGCTTCCGGGAATTCCGTGCTGGACGCGCGATTACAAGAATGCCATCATGAATTATAGCGATCGGCTCCAGCTCTATTCGATAGACGCGAAAAGCGTCGCGTCAGGCGCCGTTTTGTACGTTAAACAGGACAGGATCGTCTCGCGGGATATTTCCGCCAAAGGCGAAACATTGCTTGGAAAACCCGACGAGCGTGTCATCAATCTGGTTTATTCACCGGACGGAAGCAAAATCGCGTACGAGATCATCGGCGGAGCTTTAATGGTCATGAACGCCGACGGCACCAATCCGGTCAGCCTCGGAACCGGCCATCGCCCAAGCTGGTCGCCGAACGGAAAATATGTCACCTACATGGTCACGACGGACGACGGACATCGCTACACTTCATCCGATATTTTCGTCAGTTCGGTTGACGGAAAAGAACGTATCAATTTGTCTTCGACTCCGGATATTCTGGAGATGAATCCCAGCTGGTCGTTCGATGGAAAGTGGATCGCTTACGACCAATTGGATCGCGGCAAGATTTACATTCAGGAAGTCAAATACTGAGTGTGAAAATTTTCGACAAATTCACGAGGTGAAAATCCGATGAAAACTGTTCGATTTTCCATTAGCCGGATCTTTCTCCTTTTTTCTATGCTCGCTTTATTTTCGGGTATTACCGAAGGTGGCTCACCATCAGTCGCGGATCGGCTGACGATCCGACATGGATCGATGCAAACGGCAGGAATCGATCCCGAAAAAATTGAAAAAATCCAGGAAATGCTGGCAAAAGGATTAGCGGATTCCGCTTATCCGGGCGGAGTATTTATCGGCGTTCGAAATGGCGTTGTTTTCGCCGAAATTCCCTTCGGAAACCTGACTTATACAAAAGACACTTCGCCCATGACAGTCGAAACGATTTTCGACCTTGCTTCGGTCAGCAAAGTCATCGGAACCACCAGCGCAATCATGTTGCTGTACGACGACGGTTTGCTGAAACTCGACCAAAAAGTCGGCGATCTGATTCCGGAATTCTGTCAAAACGGAAAAGATAACGTGACGATCCGCCAATTGTTGACGCATTCATCCGGACTGCCGGCATGGGAAAAACTCTGGAAAAAGGGGAAAACACCGGCGGAAATGCTCGATTATCTGTATGCACTATCACTTTCTTACCGATCTGACAGCGCCACCGTTTACAGTTGCCTCGGTTTTATCACGTTGGGAAAAGTCTGTGAAAAACTCGCTGGAAAACCGCTCGACATTTTTCTATCGGAGCGGCTGTTCGTTTCTCTGAAAATGAACCGTACCGGTTATAATCCGTCAGCGAAATTGATCGACGAAATCGCGCCTACTGAATTTGACGCGGAACGCGGAGGCATCGTTCATGGAAAAGTTCACGACGAAAACGCTTATTGGTTCGGCGGTGTCTCCGGAAACGCCGGACTCTTTTCAACCGCGGAAGATATGGCTGTTTTCGCGCAGATGATGCTGAACGGAGGAATCTATGACGGAAAGCGGATTTTTCGGGAGGAAACTGTCCAACTTTTCACGTCCCGGCAAAATATCGTCGATGGCAGTAACTGGGCGCTCGGATGGGATACACCAACCGGTACATCTTCTGCCGGTCGGTATTTTAGCAAAAAATCTTTCGGTCACACCGGTTTTACCGGCACTTGCATTTGGATCGATCCGGAGAAAAACCTGATCGGCATTCTACTTACCAACCGCGTTCATCCGACACGCGCTAACCAGAAACTCTACGATTTCCGAGACCAAATTTATGATTTGCTCCGGGAATCGGCGATCGATTAGGAAAATTAATAGAATCTACGGTTGGCGTTGCCGCTGGTGCTTTAAAGAATTTCCCGTAGTTTGGATTCGAGCGCACGTTTTGGCTGAAAACCGGTGATTTGAGAAAACACGATTCCGTTCTTAAAAAGCAACAGCGTCGGAATGCTTCGAATACCGAATTTCGGGGGAATCGACGGTTGCTCTTCGACGTTCACTTTGCCGAATTTGATCTTACCGGTATATTTAGTAGATAGTTCTTCGACAATCGGAGCAATTTTCAGACAGGGCGCGCACCATGTCGCCCAAAAATCGACCAAAACGGGTATATTGGATTTCAGTACTTCCGTCTCAAAATTACTCTCGGTAATCACTATCATGTCAAACCTCTTTACCAACGATTGTTTGTCAACTGAACTTCACGGAGATAATTTATCCCGCCTGTTTCTAAAACCAAACGAATTGTACGCCGATTTCGCATTATTTTGCCCGAATCCATTGCATCAATTCGGGGAACGTCGGCCGCTTTCCATACATCAAAATCGCCACCCGAAAAACCTTCCCGGCGCCGACCATCGCCAGCCACGTGAAAATTCCCAGCGTCGCAACTGTCGATAGAATTTCCCACAACGGCGGTGTTTCGACGCCAATCCTCAGAATCATAAAAAACGGCGTGACGAACGGAATGAAAGAACATGCAACAGAAACGACTGAGTCCGGATTGGCGATGACGTACGACGACATCATGATCGGAATGACCGTGATGAACGAGAGAATCGAAACCGCTTGTTGAGCATCCTGTTCGGAATTGAAAATCGCACCGACAGACGCGAAAATCGCAGCGTAAAACAGGTAACCCAAAAGGAAATAGATCAGAAAATAGACCATATTCGCAGAAGTGATGATCTCGACACCCTGAGAACTGGAAACGTAATAACCGACGACAAGATACAATGCCAACTGCGCCAAACCAAGAAATCCAAGCCCGATGATCTTCCCCGACATCAATTCAGTCGGCGTGATCGAACTGAGCAGGATTTCCACCAGCCGGTTTGTCCGCTCCATCAGCACGCTTCTCAACAGAATTTGAGACGACATGAAAATCGCAAAGAAAAGCATCAGTACAAAAATGATCGGCGTGAGATACGACAGCATCTCGTTGCCTTCCTTTTCGACGCCCTCTTTTTCCACATCGATCATCTTGAAATCGACGCGTTTGGTCAGCGAGCGAATCAGCGCTACGTTCAATCCGGCGTCCTGCATGCGGGCCGACGAAACAACCTCGTTGAAGGCATTAGCAATTTCCGACTGATCTTTAAAATTCCCGACGTTTTTCGCGTAATATTGGACGCGCAGACTATCTTTGATGTCAGCCGGAATGACAAGGTAACTCGCGATCACCGACGAGTCCAGCAATTCCGCCGCCTGTTTCTTCATGTTGGCAAAATCGGCATTTTGAAAAAGCACAACCTGATATTTCGGACTACCATCTTTCAGGTGTGCGTTTTCGGTCAATTGAACTTCCAGTCGATTCCCCAGATAACCGGTTTCATCGACGACAGAGATGACCTTGGATTCAGTATCTTCGCTCGTCATAATCCACGTGGGAACGAACATCGAAGCGACGATGATGATCGGCATAATCAAAACCGAAATGATAAACCACTTCGACCGCAGGCGCGTGATGAATTCCCAGGAGGCAACTATCCAAATATTTTTCATCCGGTCAAACCTCCTTTACGCGTTTAATGAAAATCTGTTCGAGCGTCGGCTCTTCGACCCGGAATCCCGTGACGGTAACGCGTTCCATGACATTTCTGAGGAAATCGTTCAGCGAATCATCATTTCGCAGAATTCCGGTCAGTCGCCCATTGGCAATCGCCAGGTCGTCCAATCCAACGTCCTCGAGTTCCTTTGCATCGCCGGTAAATTCCAGAGAAACCGACTGCGTGCCAAAATCTTTTTTGATTTGCGCCAGATCGCCGTACAGAATCCGCTTTCCCTGACTGATCAGGCAAATTTCATTGCACATCCGTTCGACCTGCTCCATCTGGTGCGTCGAAAAAATGACCGTCGTTTCGTTCTGTTTCAGTTCGGTAATGATATCTTTCAACAACAACTGATTGACGGGATCGAGTCCGGAAAACGGTTCGTCCAAAATTACCAAAACGGGATCGTGAATGACGGCGATAATGAACTGAACTTTCTGCTGATTGCCCTTCGACAATTCCTCGATCTTTCGCTGGGAATAATCGGTCAATTCGAACCGATCCAGAAAATGATCAGTGCGTTTGGAGGCATCGGACGGCGAAAGCCCTTTCAATCTTGCCAGATAGACGATCGTTTCCTTGAGTTTCATTTTCTGGTACAATCCGCGCTCTTCCGGCAAATATCCGACGCGTTTGTAACGGCTTCTTTGGATCGATTCGCCGTTGTAAAAGATATGTCCGGAGTCGGGCTGAATGATGTTCATGATCATTCGGATCGTTGTCGTTTTTCCGGCGCCGTTCGGTCCCAAAAGTCCGAAAACCGAGCCTTGCGGAACTTCGAAACTCAGGGAATCGACAGCCAGCGTTTTGTTGAATGTCTTGGTCACGTTACGAATTTCGAGCATGATTTTCCCTTTGCGGATGAAACCTTATTTCCCGCTTTTTATTTGACGATGAACTTGATGAATCTTCGTTTACCGACTTTGACGATGTTTTCCGAACTGCCCGACAACTCCAGATTGATATCGGACACTTTTTCGTCGTTCAGCCGGACGGCGCCCTGCGCAATCAACCGCCGCGCTTCGCCATTCGATGAAACAACACCATTGTCAGTCAGTAATTTGACCAGCAGACGCGATTCCGCGGCCGGTTCGACGACAACAGTTTGAATGTCGTCCGGTATTTCCTTCTTGCTGAAAACCTGTTCGAAATTCGATTGCGCTTCTTTCGCGGCTTGTTCGGAATGATACATCGCGACCAACGTCTTCGCCAATTCCTTCTTAACGGTCATCGGATTGACTTTCGGATCTTTGAGCCGCGCCTCGACACTCCGTAGTTCATCGAGAGACAGGTCGGTCGTCAGCATAAAATATTTCAAGATCAGATTATCAGGAATGGACATGACCTTGCCAAACATATCGGTCGGCTCGTCGTCGATGCCGATATAATTTCCGAGACTCTTGCTCATTCTCTGCGCACCGTCGATTCCTTCCAAAACCGGAAGCGTCAGGACGACTTGCGGTTCCTGCCCATAGTCGCGTTGCACCTGCCGGGCGGCGAGGAGATTGAATTTCTGTTCCGTGGCGCCAAGTTCGATGTCGGCGCGAATTGCGACGGAATCATAACCCTGCATGAGCGGATAGAAGAGTTCGTGCAGGCTGATCGGTTTTTCATCGTTGAAACGTTTATGAAAATCATCCCGTTCGAGAATTTGCGAGACGGTAAATTTTGAAGCAAGGCTCATGATCTCGTCGAATTGCATCTTTTTGAACCACTCGCCGTTGTAATGCACTTCGGTTTTGTTACGGTCGAGAATTTTGAAGAACTGTTTCTCGTAGGTTTGCGCGTTTTTCATCACGGTTTCGTAAGTAAGCCGCGGGCGTGTTTCACTCTTGCCACTCGGATCGCCGACCATTCCTGTGTAGTCACCGATAATAAGAACTATGGTATGACCCAACTCCTGAAATTGTTTGAGTTTGCGGATACCTACGGTGTGACCGAGATGAATATCCGGTGCAGTCGGATCGAATCCTTGTTTGACGCGGAGCGGTTGACCTGTTTTTATAGCCCGCTCCAATTTTTTTATCAGTTCTTCTTCCGAGATGAGTTCTTCGGTTCCGATTTTGATGATGTCCAATTGTTTCTGAATGGATGGAAACATACTAAAAATTACCCTTTCTTAACCGATCCATTTCCCTCTTTGCATCTCGTTCGGTCAACGCTTCACGTTTATCATACTGTCGTTTCCCGCGTGCAACTCCGATTTCAACCTTCACCTTACCGGCTTCATTAAAATAAATCCGGGTCGGAATCAGCGTGCATCCTTTGGTTTCGACACTTCTTTCCAAACGTTTGATTTCTTTTCGATGAAGTAAAAGTCGCCGTTGCCGCTCCGGTTCATGATTGTCGAATCCGCCGCTGTACACATACGGCGTGATATGACATTTAATCATAAAAACCTCGCCGTTGGTAATTTTTGCGTAACTGTCTTTGAGATTGGCCTGTCCGGCGCGCAACGATTTTACCTCCGAACCCTGCAGTTCGATTCCCGCTTCGATCCTATCGTCGATAAAATAGTCATGGAAGGCTCGGCGGTTGGTCGCGACATTTTTTACTTCACTCTTTTTCACGGCGAAAAACTTACTCGCTTTTCGGAAAACTTTCAACGTTAATCTTGGATAAATTAACGGCGGTTAATATATTTAACGGCTTTTTGAGCCCGGGTGGTGGAACTGGTAGACGCGCTAGGTTCAGGACCTAGTGGCCAATAGGCCGTGCGAGTTCAAGTCTCGCCTCGGGCACGATGTCAGAGACAAACCGGTTGAAAATCGACCGGTTTTTTATTTTCACACAGAGAAATTGTAAATTCCGTCAAATGAAAAGCACTGAAATCTGGAAAAAATGGAAAGTAAAAGCCGACTCGTTTCGCGCAGATTTGACCGTCATTTATTTGGCGTATAAACATCCGGGAATGCCGTGGTTTGCCAAAGTCTTCATCGCACTGACTGTCGGTTACGCGCTGAGTCCGATCGACCTGATCCCGGACTTTATTCCGGTTATAGGTTATCTTGACGATCTGCTCATCGTCCCGTTGGGGATTTATATTTCCA
>Ga0265296_1000888_pt1 | contig 38870 bp, 27 predicted proteins | sample MunlanPumphouse1_FD_189073 | JGI IMG/M metagenome (GOLD analysis project Ga0265296, IMG submission 189073) | Groundwater microbial communities from a municipal landfill in Southern Ontario, Canada - Pumphouse #1 | ecosystem: Environmental > Aquatic > Deep subsurface > Groundwater | place...
CAACTCTCGGCCCCAGACCCCGCCTGGATACTACGACTTTCATCTTTTTCATGAAAACCTCCTTAGCCAATCAGGCGGGGGTCCGGGGGTTTGCGTCAAGCCAGACGAACGTCAGAGGCGTAAGTCCTAATTTTTTAGAATAGGGTCTGCGTCGTGACACGTAAAAACAGCTCTTGTGGAGCTGTTTTTACGTGGTGGACGTTGCAGGATTCGAACCTGCGACCTTTCGAATGTGAATCGAACGCTCTAACCAACTGAGCTAAACGTCCAACAGTTTGTCACTGCGAGCCACGTCGCTCGCGCTGCGCCCGCCTTTGGCGGGAGCGCCGTGGCGAGCGCATAGACTAATCGCGCGTGGCAATCTCCGGATTCCGGAGATTGTTTCGTCGCGTAAAGCGACGTGGTCGCCACGCGACTTTACGTCGCTGCTGCTCCTCGCAATGACAGGGTGCTCGGAACGCGCGGAAAATATAACGAAATGAGGGAGATTTGGCAAGGGAAGGAAAATAGAACGGACCCTTGCGGGGTCCGGGGAGTCAGGTCTTGGTCGGCGTCACGTAGAAGCCGTCTTTTTCCGGATTGAAGCGCTTGACCGCGACTTCGACCCTGGAGTCAGTCGTGCCGCGCAAACGGTCGAGGAAGTCTTGGCAGGCTTCGGCCAGCGCTTTGGCATAAGCGCGTCGTTTCTCAAGCGTGCGTTCCGGTTTTTCGAACAGCAGTTCGACGACGAGCGTGGCGATAGGGCAAGGATTCGTCGGCACGCTCGGATCGTGCGGGAAGAAGCAGGACACGGCGTCGCTGGGCATGTCCCAGAATTCGGCCGTTGTCTTTTCGAGGATTTTGGCTAGCTCATCGCGCCAGGAGAAAGGCCCCGGCACGACCGGCCCTTCCTTCTTCACACGTTTGAAATACGCTTGGTCTTCGTCAGTCGGCTTGTCGGTCCGGACGTAGCGGATATCGACTGGAATGAGGGGCGAGATGTTGTATCCGACGATCAACGGCATGACGAATCTCCTGTAAGGTACAGGCGAATTTAAGATCAAAATTGCGGAGATGTCAAGTCGTTCTCCTTTTGTCATTCTCGCGAAAGCGGGAATCCAGACCTCGAAAACATTGGAAGGTTTCTCTCTGGATCCCCCGCTTTCGCGGAGGATGACAGAGAGAGAAGCGGAGGATGACAGAGGGGAGAGAAGGATGACAGAGAGAGAAGCGGAGGATGACAGAGGGGAGAGAAGGATGACAGAGAGAGAAGCGGAGGAGGATGAAGAGAGTAGAATGAAAAACGCGCTTACTTTATCGATTAGACCGCGCGTGATATGAATTCGTCTGGCTACCGTCTATCTGGGCGCATGACCATGCGCCCCTACTATCTATTATGATCAAACACGCCATCATCCTTGCCGGGGGGCAGGGGACAAGACTCCGACCTGTCACGCTTGAGATACCCAAACCGCTGGTGACCGTGCAGGGCACGCCGATCGCGACTTGGTTGGTCAGGCTTTTTGCGCAACACGAAGTCGAGGACGTCACGGTCATCTACCCGACGAAGTGGAAGGAGAAGTTCGAAGAATGGCAGGACGAATTCCAAATTCCAAATTCCAAATTCCATATTCATTTATTCGAAGAAACCGAACCGATGGGGACGCTGGGGGCGCTGGTGCATGAAGTCGAGTTGGGTCATGATCCGGTTTTCGTCACCAACGGCGATGAGCTTAAAGGTTTGGATCTGAAACATCTTGCCGAGTTCCATGCACAAAGGAAGATGGAGAATCCCGCGCACTCCGCCACCATCGCGCTGGTCCGCGTGCCCAATCCGTCGGAGTATGGGGTCGCGGAAATGGAAGGCCATCACATCGCGCGCTTCCACGAAAAGCCGGCCGTCCCGCCTTCGACTTTGATTTCTTCCGGCTTGTACGTGATCGAACCGGACGTCTTGTCCGAAACCGACAAAGCGAAACGTTTTCTCATGTTCGAAAAAGATCTGTTCCCGCGCCTGGCCGAAGAGCGACGTCTGGGCGGCTGCCAACTCGACGGCCAATGGTACGATTGCGGGACGATGGAGAGATGGGAAAAGGCGATTCAGGAGTGGCAGGGGTTGGGGAGTGGGGGCAAGAAGCTGGAAGCTAGAAGCTAGAATTTATAATTTATAATTTAGAAGCTGGAAGCTGGGGGTTAGGGTTTGATCCTAGCTTCCAGCTTCTAGATTCTAGCTTCTTGCTTCCATCAGCTATACTGCCCTCATGCCATCCCTCGATTCGATGTGGAAAAAGTTTTTTGCGCCCAAGCCGTCGCAACTCGACCGGTACAAGATAAAAGTCATCACTGCTCCGGCCGAACTGATTGCGGCCGAGCATTTGCCGTTTGAGATCAGGTACGTGCTGGCCGTGCGGCCGTCGCGCTTCGAAGTCTTCCGCGAACTGCTGGAGCGCGGCTTCCATATCGGCGTACAAAGCGTCGAGAAGACGCCGGAGCGTGTGCTCCAGGCCGTGGATCGCATCTCGCGCGAAGCGCAGCACAACACCATCGTGCCTTGGCTCGAACGCTTGTTGCGCGACGACGAACTGCCGGCCTTCGGCGAAGAGGAGCTGCGCCGCGCCGAAGACAAGGGCATCAACTTGTACACCGAGACCAATATCATCATGGCCGAGCGGTTTGAGTTCCGGAAAATCACTTTAATCGAAACGGACGGCGCGGCCGCGGGCGAGGCGGAAAAAGCCCTGCTCGACGAAATCAACCGCGACCTGTATCCGCTGGCCATCGAAGCCATCGTGCACCGCGTGATTTTCGACAACGCGCATACCCGCACCGAAGTCGCGCAGTCCATCATCAAGGCTTTGATTCTCATCGGCCCCATTGCGCACGTCTTGGAGCATGTGCTGTCGGGTTTGGGCAAAGTCTTCGCGGCGAGCGTGGACGATCTTTTATCCGAAGTCGCGGAGCTCTTCGCTTTGCGCGGTTCAGGCTTCACCTGGCGCCAACTCTACAAACGCTCGCGCATCCTCATTCCCGTTTTTATCCTCGCGACTTACGGCGCCTTCCAAGTCCAGCCTTTGATCGAAGCGGGGAAGACGGGTTGGGCTGGCGCGGTCTTTGGCTTGTCCGCGGTCGCGCTCTCGCTCACCACGGCGCTGCAATCCATCGGGATGTATCGCAACTCGTACGTCAAACTGGCGGAGACAGGCAAGCTCAAATTGCAGAGCGGGCAAAGTTTGACGCGTTTGGCTTTGCGCCAAGATTTCACCAATCCGGCGCGTCTCGGTCTTTTCGTGGGCGCCGGTTGTTCGCCCTTCGTCGCCGCGCTGGTTTTTTTCGCCTGGCCGAACCTCGCGCATAACGGCTGGATCCTGGCCATGCTCGGCTCGACCGAGTCCATCGTGGCCGGCTTGACCGTCATCTCCGCGACCCGCATCGAAAAATTATTGTTCCGCTATCGCGCCAGGCAAGCGATATCGAAATTAGTCAGTAGACGGTAGCTAGCTTGTAGACAGTAGACGGTAGACGGTAGCCAGAAAGATAAAAATGTCATTCTTGAGGCCGTCTGACGGCCGAAGAATCTTCCTATTCCTTAAGGCATAGGAAGATCCTTCGCTTCGCTCGAGGATGACATTTGTTTATATTTTCTGGCTACCCTCTACTCTCTACCGTCTATCCCATTGACGCCGACCGCTTTTTTTGCTTAAGTGAGGGCGGTTCTTTTCAGGAAAGGAAGATGAAGATGGAGAAGCGATCTCGAGTGTGGGGCCACGTGCTGTCAGCCATCGCCACGCTGTCATGGTTTGCATTCCTCTGGACCCGTCTCGATGGCCAAGTCTCCCGTCTCGCATTTTGGTTGATCACGCTTGCCCTCCTTGCCGCAGGCTTGGCGCATTTCATCACCTGGAGTTCCGAGAGGCGGGAACTCAAGCAGGCCAAGAACGACAGCCTGTCGTGGCAGAACTCATACACGCGCAGCCTCCTGTTCTGCATCAGCGCTTTACGCGATGGCGCTGCGGGTGAGTTGATGCCCGACGAGGCAGAGGTTCTGCGTAACATGTCGTTCCGCGATCTCGTCGCGGCGCTCAATGAGGGGGCCTATCTGAACAAAGGCATCTCGAACAAGCAGCGTGAAGCGCTCAAGCAACTTGTGGTCGAGGCGCATAAAAAGGGGTGGTTGGAATATCCGAGCAAAGCCCATCGCCAGCTCTACGACCTCCTGGATTTGGACGAGTAGATCGCGCCTCAATCCAAACGCCGTCCGCAAGGGTCAACTCCCTGCGGACGGATTTTTTTGATTAGCTTGTAGACGGTAGAGGGTAGCCAAGACCTGATTGAAAATAATTGTCATCCTGAGCGAGCTTCGAGCGAGTCGAAGGACCTTTATCAGCCATCGGTTCAGACCAACGCTGATAAAGGTCCTTCGACAAGCTCAGGATGACAATATTTTTTTCCACGTCCTAGATTGGCTACTCTCTACCCTCTAATCCGCCTCTCGACAAAAAACCCTCTTGAGGGTATAATTTTCCCTACATGGCTTTTCCATTTTCGCGTAAAAAGACGGGTGACGAGGTCCAGACCAAGAACCCGGCGCTGGGTTTAGTGCTTGAATTGGCGCAGGTTTTGGCCATCTCGCTCGCCATCATCATCCCGGTCCGCTATTTCCTGATTCAACCGTTTTACGTCAAAGGCGCTTCCATGGAGCCGAGCTTTTTCGATCACGAGTATCTGATCATCGATGAACTGTCTTATCGCTTCAAAAATCCGGAGCGCGGCGACATCGTGGTCTTCCGTTATCCCAACGATCCAAAACAATTTTTCATCAAGCGCGTCATCGGCTTGCCGGGCGAGACGGTCGAGATCGCGGCTGGCCAAATCAAGATCTACAACGATAAGAGCCCGAACGGCCTGGAGTTGGATGAGAAGCAGTATCTGGACCAGGATTACACCGCGACCAATCGCACGACCACGCTCAAGAGCGACGAATACTTCGTGCTCGGCGACAATCGGGTGGCGAGTTATGATTCGCGCTACTTCGGTCCGGTCAAACGCAGCTACATCGTGGGTCGCGTCTGGTTGCGCGGCTGGCCGCTCGACAGGATGAAAGCCTTCAATCCGCAGCAATACCCGCTGTAGGGCAATGCCAAATGCCAAATTACGAATGCAAAATTAATCCTGAATTCGTCATTTGTAATTTGTAATTTGTAATTTTGTATATTATGCCTCTGAAAAAACAAGCTAAGCCGGTGAAGAAGCCTGATGCGCCGGTCAAAAAAGCGCCCGCTCCCATCAACCTGGTGCGCGGCATGAAAGATATCTTGCCCGCCGATCAGCCGGTGTGGGATTTGATGCGCGACAAAGCGCGCGAGCTGTCGCAAGCCTACGGTTTCGAGCGCATCGACACGCCTTTTCTCGAAGAGACCGGGTTGTTCGTGCGCGGCGTGGGCAAACTCACCGATATCGTGGAAAAGGAACTCTACAGTTTCGAGACTTTGGGCGGCGAACATGTCAGCTTGCGTCCGGAGAATACGGCGAGCATCGTGCGCTCTTACATCCAGCACGGCATGCTGAACCTGCCGCAACCCATTAAGCTGTGGTACTTGGGACCCATGTTCCGCTATGACCGGCCGCAGCACGGACGCTATCGCCAGCTGCACCAATTCGGTTGCGAGATCTTGGGCGAAGGCGGAGCAGTCGTGGATGCGCAGCTGGTCTTCATTTCCTGGTTGTTCCTGAAAGAACTCGGCATCGAGGCGACGGTGCAGATCAACTCCATCGGTACGCCGGAGTCGCGCGCCAATTATCGCAACGCATTGGTCGCGTATTTCCGCACGCGGCGCAACAAACTGTCCGAGGACGACAAAAAACGTCTGGTCAAGAATCCTTTGCGCATCTTGGATTCCAAGGATCCGGCGGTGCAAGAGCTCAAAGCCGAAGCGCCGCAGATCGTGGATTGGTTGGATGAAGATTCCAAAGCGCACTTCATGCGTGTCTTGGAATTCCTGGACGAGTTGCGCGTGCCTTACGAACTCAATCCGTATCTCGTGCGCGGACTGGATTATTATACGCGCACCGTCTTCGAGCTCTACGCCAACACGACGGACAACGATCTGGCGCAAGCGGCCGTGGGCGGAGGCGGCAGGTACGACGGTTTGAGCGAAGTCCTGGGCGGACGCCCCTTGCCAGGGGCGGGCTTCGCCATGGGCCTCGACCGCATCGCGAGCTTGCTCAAAGAATCGAACGCGCCGGTCAAGTCGGAAAAAATCGATGTCTTCGTGGCGCAACTCGGTGACCAAGGCCGCAAGCGCGCCTTCTCGATCTTCGAAGAGCTGCGCAAGTCAGGCATCCCGGCTGCTGAAGCGTTCGCCAAAGACTCGATCAAGGCGCAAATGGAGATCGCCAACAAGCGCGGCGCCAAGCTCGTGGTCATCATCGGCCAAAAGGAAGTGCTGGACGGCACGGCGGTGTTGCGCGACATGGACTCGGGCACGCAAGAAATCATCGACGTGCGCAAAGTCATCCACGAAATCCACAAAAAGCTGCCTCAAATCGAGGCGCATTGACGCAAGGCCGGTTTTAGCCTAAGCTTGGCGAGTCGAAAATAGGTCCAAGAGGTCCTATAGGACCTATGCTTGTTTACTAAAAGAAAGGTAGGTGTCCAAATGGGTGAAGTAAAAAGGCGCAAAGGGGAGACGTTTGACGCGCTCCTGCGGCGTTTCCAGCGCCACGTCCAGACCAGCGGCAAGATCCTGCAAGCCAAAAAAATCAGATTCCTGGGCAAAAAGATGAACCGCAACAAACGCCGGGAAAGCGCCCTGTACCGCGAAGATAAACGGCAGAATTACGATTATCTGCTCAAGACCGGGCAGATCAAAGACGAACCGCCGAAGCGCAGATAGAATGACATTCGAGTAGCTGGTATTTGGTAGCTGGTAGCGGGTATTTCGGAAATACCAGCTACCAGTTGCTGGATACCAGCTACTTTTGACTTTTGACTTTCGACTTTATAGACTTCTACCAATATGACCCTATCCCAGCAGATCGAAAACGACCTTAAGGAATCCATGAAGGCGCGCGAGGAACATCGCCTTTCGACTTTGCGCATGGTACGCGCAGCTTTCAAGAACAAGCAGATCGACTTGGGTCACGAGCTGACGGATGAGGAGGCGCAAGCCGTCATGCGCACCATGCTCAAGCAGTACAAAGACGCGTTGACTGATTTCACGTCGGCGGGACGGAGCGATTTGGCGGAGCGGCAAGCTGAAGAGATCAAGCTCATCGAAACTTATCTGCCGCAGCAAATGTCGGAAGACGAATTGACCAAGATTTGCCAGGACGCGATCACCGAGCTCGGCGCCGCTCCGAGTGATTTGGGCAAAGCCATGGGCGTGGTGATGAAAAAACTCGCCGGCCGCGCCGACGGCAACAAAGTCCGCGAAATAATGCAGAAGATCCTGGCCGGAGAGAAATAGAAAAAAGACGCGAAACAGCGCGCCTTAATGATTTCCCAAAAACCCGCGGCCGCGGGTTTTTAGGAAATGACGAAACGCCTAGATATTTTAATTTTCAGGAAACCCCGGGTGGAGGCGGTTTCAGAAAGTTGACGAACCACGACATGTGGGCGGAACCCGGGGAGGAAGTCATCAGAAGGCTGGATATAGTTCAGACAAATCAAGACCTCAAAGTTTTTTCTATCGGCAATTTTGTTGAGGCGGGCGGAAAGAAGAGAATGATTTGATGGAAAGTACAGATCAGAGTTGGAGTGATTTCTCTCTGGATCCCCCGGATAAACCGGAGGATGACAGGGAGGGGGGGCGGTGGATGATGTGTCTTTCTTCTGTCATTACCCGGTTTATCCGGGTAATCCAGGGAGTAAAAACTACCTTGGATGACAGAAGTAGGGAATGAGGGAGGGGCTTGACAAAAGCCCCATTTCGTGCTATTTTAATACGTCTTAACATGGACAAACCGTACCCGTGCGGATCACGGGACAGTTCTTTTCACGCTTGATGCGGAGATCTTCAAAAACGGATGGTCCGTTGAGAGGAGTCTTCGTGGACATACCCGACGGAAACGTCGGGAGGAGGATGCGGCGATGACGACCAATTCGATCACGCCTGGTCAGAAGAAGCAGTATTTGAGGTTCGTGGAAGACGCGGCGGAACGGATGCTGGATGAGGCTGGAATCGACAAGGACGGGATTCAGAGACTCATCGAGAACGGCGGCTCGTTCCAGACGGATATCGCCGCCTCGATCAAGAGGCTATCCGTCTCCAACCAGTACGCCGCCGAGGAGGTCGTATCGACCCGCGGTTATCCTTCCGGCTACCGTGCGCCCAAGCCGTTCGCGGCACAGGTCGGCATTCTGCGCGAGGTCTTCCCTGATCTCGGTTCGTTCGACGAGGCGCTGGCTTCCAGTCAGTCCTGCATCGGTTTGGCCGAGGGGAACTTTGCCATCCCGCCCTGGGAGAAGATTGCACCGACCTACGGCGAGGCGGTCGAGAAGGTGCAAGCGGCCATCGCGTCGCGGCGCAAGTTCTACAACTACCGCCAAGGCCAACTCGGCCCACAGCAGCTGCGTGAGCACCCGCGTTCGATCGCGGCCTGGCAGACGTTGCGTGAGCGACAGACGGGGCAGGACATCCTCGTCGTCCCGGCGCAGTTCGGCTTGCGTCATCGCGGCCGTTCGGTCCGGCGTGCGCGTGAGGTCTTCGTCGCCAGCGAGTTCGGACTCGGATCCTACGCCACGGGCATCATGCACCTGACGCACCCGAAGCGCCTCGTGGCCTACGAGGATCTCTGCATCGATTGCGCCGGTGACGAGTTTGCTCCGGAGGCCGGCGGCGGTTTCTACGGGGCGCCGTACTGGCGCTTCAGCGGCGACAGGCTCGGGTTCGGCTCGGACGATTTCGACCTTCCGTATGAGCTCTTCGGTTCGGCGTCGGGCTTCTTCCCGGAGTGTCACCCTTAATCCTTAGCTCCTTGTCCCTTCTTAATCCCTTTGTCTTAACCCTTATTACGACGTTGTTGTAAAAGGACTCGCCCCCGTGACGCACTGCGTTTACGGGGGCTTGTTTTGTTGATACGACCAGAAAGAGGAGGGTTGATTCGCGAATCGAAGATATTGACGGACTCGACAGAATGGATTAAGAAGCGGCGGGAGGTGAGCGTGAAAAATCCAGCTCTTTATGACAAGTACGCCGATGGACGTCATTGGGATAAGCACCCCACTGTGTACGCAGAGCATTTCGCCGACATCCTGGCCCAAAGGAACTTCTGCGGGTTGATCGTCGACGTGGGCTGCGGTTGCGGGCGTGACGTGAATGTCTTCGGGACGCGCGGTTTTGAGGTCGTCGGTCTCGATAATTCCCGCCTTGAGGTCGAGCGAGCCCGGGATAGCTTCCCGTTCTGTTTCATGCCCGGCGACATCGAGGCCTTGCCCTTTGCCGAAGAAGAGGTCGGAGCATTCTTCGCCATCAACGTGATTCATTACGTTGATTCGGTGCTCGCCTTCCAGCAATTCAAGCGCAAGTTGCGGCCGGGCGGATTGCTCTTCATCCACTTCAATCTGCGGATCGTCGCGGCGGACGGTCAGGTCGATCTCGTGACCGAAGGTGAGACCATCGAGGCCCTGTCCTACGGCTGGATCTGCGAAGAGGAGCGGATCTTCAAGCGGGTAGACGCGTTGCCGCGCGAACATACCCATACCGTCATGGAAAAAGTGCTCCGTAAACCGGAGTGAAAACCCCTTCCGAGGCCCTGCCTCGGATTTATTTTTTCGCTTCGGGCAGGATGGGGGATTTAAGCGGATTAACGGTTTGTCCCGCGGTTGATTTGTCTGTATACTAGCTCCGAACTTTGTGCCCAAGGCGACACCAAACAAAGCTTCCCTTTTTCTTACCCTCATGGATGCAAGTCCACGCGTCTTTTTGGCAGCATTGCTCCTGACTGGCGCATTTTTTTTCGCGTCGCCGGTGCACGCGCAGACGGGGGACATCCAAGCCAACGCCAATCAGACCGCGCAGGTCGCGGGACTGGCTGGCGGAACTGATTTGGTGACGATCATCGGGCGCATCATCAACATCGCCCTGGGTTTCATCGGCATCGTCTTGTTGGTGCTCATGCTTTACGCCGGGTTCACCTGGATGACCGCGGCGGGGGATCCGGAAAAAGTCAAAAAAGCCAAAGACATAATCCGCAATGCGCTCATCGGGCTGGTCATCATCTCGTCGGCTTGGGCCATCACCTCGTTCGTCTTGGGATTTTTCGCGGGCGAAACCGGTCTGGGCGGATTGGGCGGCAAGGCGCCGCCGGCCTCGCAATTTAAACTCTCCTCCGGCGCGGCGTGTTTGGGCCAAGGCATCATCGAGTCGCATTTGCCGGAGCGCAACGCCGTCGAGGTGCCGCGCAACTCGCCGATCATCCTGACTTTCAAGGCAGCGATCAAACCCGAGAGCATGATGAAAGATTGGACCCAGGCCGCGAGTTCGACCAAGACGGAGTTTGCCTTGAACGACGCCAACATCCTGCTGTACCGCACTTCCGCTGGCGAGAGCTCGGCTTTGAGCTCGGATAAAGTCACGGTGCGTTACACCAAAGACCTCAAGACCTTCGTGCTGCGACCCACGGAATATCTGGGCAGCGCCACATCCAAGACCGATTACACCGTGTCGCTCAAAGGCGGCAAGAGTGGCCTCCTGAAACTCGACGGATCGCCGGCTTTGGTCTGCACGCCGACGGGCAAGTATACCTGGCCGTTCGAAGTCTCGACCGTGATCGATCTGGTGCCGCCGGTCGTGACCGCGGTCATCCCGCCCGGCGGCGGCATCTACGCGCGCAACATCGTGGTGCAGATCAACTTCAGCAAATACATGGATCCGACTTCGGTGCAGGGCAGCACGGCCGACGGTTTCAGCAATCTCACCGTCACGGCCGGTCCAGAAGGCCAGCCCGGCGTCCCGGTCGCAGGCGAATTCCGCATCTCCAACCAATATCGCACGGTCGAATTCTTGAGTAACGCCAAATGCGGCACCAACTCGTGTGGCCGCGATGTCTTTTGCTTGCCCAGCAGCAGCGCCATCTCGGTCGAGGTCAAAGCCGCGACGCTCGACACGCCGGGACAACCGCAAGGCAAGTTCAGCGACAACGGATATGACGGCGCGGTCAGCGCGGTGGGGAATTCGTTGGACGGCAACAAGAACGAGACGGCCGAAGGTCCGCCGACCGATGATTATGCCTGGGATTTCGGGACCAATAACGACATCAAGCTGGCGCCGCCCGTGGTCACCGAGACCAAACCGGACTACGATCCGCAGTCGGGAAAAAATTCTAACGTGCCATTGGATCAACCGGTCATGGCCTCTTTCGATTCATTCCTTCAATCCTCGAGCTTGACCAGCGACAACGTCAAATTGGACGCGCATGGCACGACCGAAGACAAAGAACAAAACAACGCTTCATTCTGGTGGTCGGTGGGCATGTTGCTGTTGAACAAGGATGGCACTTTGTATAACGCCAACAAAGTCCCGTTCGAACCGCCGGCGCGCGCCGGGGTCGTAATCGGGCATCGGCCGTATCTGCCCTCCGGCACTTTCCCTAATCTGAATTACTACGATCCGTATCTGACCGCCGGCGTCCAGGACGCGTACCAAAACTGTTTCAATCCAGCGCGTAAATGCGCGGGCAAAGGCGCCGAGACCAAGAGCCCGGGCAACTGTTGCAACAACGCGCTGTCCACCGCGGAATGTAAAACCATCCTTCATCCATGAGGCTACGCAACTCCATCCTTGGTTTGAGCTTAGCCGCGGCGCTCTTCGCGGCAGGTAGTGCGTTGCTCGCGCCGCACGCGGCTCAAGCGCAGATCGACACGGGCCTGCAACAGGTCGGGCAAGTGGTCAAGCTGCCCTCGACCGATCCGCGGGTCATCGCCGTCAACATCATCAACGTCGCTTTGGGCGTCATCGGCATCATCTTGGTCGCGCTTCTGGTCTACGCCGGATTCGTCTACATGACGTCGGGCGGCGATGCGGAAAAAACGGCTAAGGCCAAAAAAATCATCCTCAACGCCATCATCGGACTCATCATCGTGCTGTCAGCTTGGGCCATCGTGCGGTTCGTCATCGAAGGTTTGCTCACCGCGACGCAGGAAGGCACCGGCGCCGGCGGCACGCCGTCGGGTCAGGGTGGAGGCTTCGGCGGAGCCGGTACCGGCACGTCATTCAAAGTCACCTCCATCAGCCCCAAAGGAGATGTTCCGCTTAAGCCGCGCAACAGCCAAATCAAAATCACTTTCTCGAAAGCAGTCGACGAAGCTTCGGCTTCGGCGATCACGTTGGTCAAAGACGGCGGGACCACGGTCGGCGGTTCGCTCGCTGTGCAAGGCACGCTCGTCACCTTCACTCCGACGCAAGCTTGTCCCACGCCGAACGAGAGCAAAAAATGTCTCGAGGCTGATTCAGGCTTCACCGTCAAAGTCGGCAACGCCGTCAAATCCAGCCAAGGACAGGGGTTGAGTTGCACGGGTCTCAACAAGCCTTGCGAAGCGCATTTCAAGACCGGTAATACGGTGGATGTCGCGCCACCTTCGGTCATGTTGACTTATCCGACCGAAGGCATGTCGGTGCAAGCGAATTTTGCGCAAGATGTCTTGGCCAGCGCGCAAGATGACAGCGGCGTAGCTCTGGTCGAATTTTTTGATGGCGCCAAGAGCATCGGGATAGTCGGCGCGCCCGGCGATACGCCGCTTAAATTTGAGGCCAAGATTTTTTGGGATACCACCGGCGTGCCGGTCGGGCCGCACACGCTTTCCGCCACGGCCGACGACGTGGACACTAATTCGGCCAAGAGCGTCGGCGTCGGCGTCATGCTCCGTCCGGAACATTGTTTCAACGCCAAACAAGACGTGGACAAGGGCGAGACCGGCGTCGATTGCGGCGGCGATGCCAACTCGCCGGAGTATTGCGGCGCTTGCAGCGGTGCGGCTTGCACCTCGAACGCGCAATGCGTCTCGGGATTTTGCATCAACAACATCTGCGTGGATAAGCCGGTGATCAAGAGTATTACGCCAATGGACGGGCGGCCCGGGACTTTCGTGACTTTGAGCGGCATAGGTTTCGGCAGCACAGGGAGCGTGACCTTTTTAGGTGATCCCAATAACTCGGCGGACGACAGAGCGGCGAATGTGCCGGCGGCTTGCACCAACCTGAAGGGCTGGTCGAATACGCAAGCCATCGTCGCTGTGCCTGACGGCGCGGCTTCGGGGCCGATCGCAATCAAAAACGGGACAAGCGGCTTGAGCGACAGGAGCGACCAGGATCCAGGTCCCAAGCTTGAGAATTTTTTGGTCAATGACGTGACGCGTCCGGGTTTGTGCGCCGTATCTCCGGCGGCCGAGACAGTGGGCAAAGAGGTGGATGCCGTGGGCCAAGGTTTCGGCACCACGCCGGGCAAGATATTTTTCGGCTCCGAGGATTATGTGTTGAGCGCCACGCCATGGGCGGATACAAAAGCGCATTTCAAACTGCCCGTGGTCAACTCCGGTCCGTATGACGTGGCGGTGCGCGTGGGTACGCTGGAGAGCAACAAGGTCGTCTTCACGGTCTTGGAAAAGACTTTGGACGCCGTGCCGACGCTCGATTCGATCGATCCAGCGCAAGGCCAGCGCCAGGAATATCTGACGCTCTACGGCAAGAACCTCGGTTTTTCCTTGGGCAGCGTTATCTTCTCCAACGGCTTGAGCGAAGCCGTGGGTGATGCGAGTTTTCCCTCGACTTGCAGCGCGGGATTTTGGCGCGACGATCGCATCATAGTCAAAGCGCCTTCCACTTTCCTCAACAACCAACCGACGAGCGACGGAAAATACGAAGTCAAAGTCAAGCGTCAAGACGGCAAGCTGACCAATGCCTTGACCTTCACCCTGCTCCCCGGAGTTTCGGACAAGCCGGGCATCTGCGCCATCGAGCCAGCGGTCGGTCCGGTCGGCACGCCGATCAAGATCTTCGGCGATCGGTTCGGCTTCGATAAACCGAACGTGACTTTTTATCCCAATAAACCGGGCGCCGTGGGTTCGTACACCAACCAAGAAGTCCAAAGCCAGGTTCCGCAGAACGCGCAATCCGGTCCGGTCGTCTTGTCCACCGCCAAAGCCAAATCCAACGGGGTCAACTTCCAAGTGCGCAATTGCAACGAGGCGCCGGAGATTTGCGGACCGCTGAACAAATACCAATGCTGTCCCACGGGCGAGTGTCGCGGTAAAGACGAAGCTTGCGGCGTCGTCACGCCGTACTCCGAATTCGCTTGGCACACCTCGACCGGACTCATGCCGCTGGCGCCGTATGTCATCGAGGAGTGCGCGCCGAGCGTGCCGCCCACGCCTTCGCCTTCGCCCTGGCTGAATCGCGCCGGCGGGGACCAAGCGCCGGTGGACGCGAGCATCAAACTGCGCTTCTCGCAGGCTTTGGATGCGGCCTCGGTCAAACCCGCCTCCTTCCTCCTATATAAGTGCACGGGAAAGAACGAAGACCCATGCCAAGCGCCGGCCAATCGCGTAGCCCAGATTTTCAATCTTGCCTTGACGCACGAAAGCAATACGCAAGACGTGGTGACGCTTACCCTCTTGGATTCCAAGACCAACAACAAGTTCGCGACCGGCACGACTTATCTCGTCGACGCCACGACCGATATCAAAGGAGCGGGGGAGAGCGGAGATTTCATGTTGGCTGCGCCCAACTGCGGTACCGGACCCAAGGGTGAAAAGTTGGGTTACTGTTTCAAATTCAAGACCAAGGATACGGACGAGCCTTCGCAGGTCGGCGCCGTCGGCCTCAATCCGGCGAATTACACGATGCACGATGCGGGGGAGTCCACGCAGTATGAGGCGCTGCCGGTAGCCGCGGGAGACAAATGCATCGTGCTGAATTGCGACGTCTACGATTGGAATTGGAAAGCCAGCGATGCGCGCGCTTCGGTGGATAATTTCATCAAACCTAAAGCTTGCCGCCAGCCGGTCACCGGACATTTCGAGACCGGCAACGTACCGGTGGACATCAGCGCCAACTTGGACAAGACGGCGTTGAGCGGGCTGGGACAGCTCTACGTCAACTTCCTCCCGCCGCGGGTCACGGATTACGCTCCGCAGTGCGATGAGGCGTGCAGCAACGCGCTGGTCTGGGCCCAGTTCTCGGGCAAGCTCGACGCCGTGTCAGTCTTGGATCCCAAGAACATCGAGGTCAGGAAATGTTTGAATGAGAGTTGTTATACGGCCGAGATGTCGGCGCCGCTTTTAGCCAGCGTGAGTTTGGGGCCGGATGAAACGGAGATCGACGTGATGCTCAAGAACGGCGGACAATTCGATCCCGGAGGTTTTTACAGCGTGTTCCTGAAAGGCGGACCGAATGCGCTTGATCCGTTGACCAAGGAGAACACGGGCATTCAGGGCAAAAACGGCGTACCCATGACCGGGTTGAACCAGTTCGCGGGTTTTAGTTGGACCTTCAGGATCAAACAAGGCGACAACGCTTATTGCGCACCGGAAAAAGTCGAGGTCATGCCGGCGAAAAAAGTGGAGACCAACGACAAGGGGCGTCAACTCTTCACGGCGACTCCCCAGAGCAAACCGGATAAATGCAGCGCAGACGGCCAAAAACTCGCCAATCCCAACGGGGCGGCATGGAACGCCAAGGATGTGACGGTCGCGGACTTTTGGCGCCTGAACGGATCGCTCATGACTACGTTGCGCGACAAACTGCCTGCCGGTTGCCTGCAAAATTGCCGCGCGGCTGGAGCGGGCGGCGTGCAGAATAAAGTCGCGGTGTGCGGCAACGGCATCATCGAGACGACGGATAATACATTCTGCAAAGCCGGCAAGACGCCCAAGGGCGACGCCTGCAAACTCATGCCGTCCGGCGCGCAAGCTGGTGAAGAGTGCGAGCCCGGCATCGACGGTTTGGATATCTGCGATAAAGATGTCTGCTTGTTCAAACCCGTTCCGCTGGTAGCTGCGGGCGGCACTTGCGGCAACGGCATCGTCGATCAGGCGCAAGGCGAAACTTGCGATTTTGGACCGACCTGTCTGGGCGGAGCCGCCACCGGGACCAGTCCGGTGCCGGACGACACCCCGTGCTTGGAGCTGGCGGCCAAAGCAGCCTGCGAAGCTGCCGGCGGGACTTGCTCTGTGCATGAATACCGCGGGTGTTCGACAGGTTGCCGTCATTTGGGCGCCCAAGCGGGTAAGACGACTTGCGGCAACGGGGATGTGGTGGGCGACGGCAAGGATTGCGATGACGGCAATACGACCATCGGCGACGGTTGCAGCCAGGATTGCTTGCATGAAGGTTCAAAATCCAATACGCAAATCAGCGCGGTCTGCGGCAACGGCAGCTTGGAACCCGGCGAGACGTGCGAAAAGAATTCTTCCAACGATCCGGCTTTCCCTCCCGGCTGCAACTCGACGACTTGTCTGCGCAGCGGAACGATCGCTTGTTCCGTCGGCGAGATTTTGAATTGTTGCGGCAACGCCAGGCTGGATGCGGGGGAAGATTGCGATGACGGCAATGCGCTCGGGGGCGACGGCTGCGGCGTCACCTGCTTGGCCGAAGGTTCCGGGGCGTATTATTCCAATCCCAAAGGCCAGACGGCGCCGAGCTTCTGCGGCAACGGCGTCTTGGAAACAGGCGAAGAGTGCGAGATCGGCGCGTCATCCAATTTTGTCGCCAACCAAATCGCTTTGAACATAAAAAATCTCAAGTCCACGCTTTACGCGGACGCCATGAAAGGGATCTTGGGTCATGTCTACTCGGCCGTAAAAGGTCCGCCTGATGCCGCGCAACTGGCTTACATCGTGGGCTTGAAATTGCCCGACCCGCAAACCGGCATGGCTTTGACCACGCTCACGGCGACGATTTTGGGCAAGAGCGGAGAGGCGGCTTACGGTCTGCAATGCGGTTATACGAGCGAGGCGCAATGCGCTTCGGGTTTCGGCCTGGATCAATCCGGCTGTTGCCGTGAACGTCCCAAACTTTCACAAAGTTTTCCTGCCGCTGGCCAAGCAGTGTGCCGCAACGCGCAAATCAGTTTTGAATTCAACTCCGCGATGCAGGCGGGCAGCGTGGTGAATAGCTTTGAACTCGCCAGTCAACCCGAAGGCAAAGAATGTCCTCAAGGCACGAAGGAAGCCTTCATCCCCAAGACTTACGGGCCGGGTTGGCAAAATAAATTTAAGCAAGCGTGGGACAATATCGTCGCCTGGTTCACCGGAACTCCGGCGTATGCCGAAAAATGGTGCGTGGGCGGGGTCGGCGGCCAGCTCGAACCCATGAACGGCAGCGCCACGGCGACGCGCTTCATCTATAACCTGGACAAAGTCTTGGCGCCGCACACCACGTATCGCATCTTGCTCCACGGCGACAAGGACCTGGACGACAACACGGCTGTCGAAGGCCGCGTCGGTCTCAAATCAAGCTTCGGCGTGGTCAGCGACGGCGACATCGCCTGGAAATTCCAGACCACCGATCAGATCTGCGCCGTCAACGTGATCACGGTCAGCGACGTGACCAAGGAAGAGCTCGGCCAAGAACATCCTTATCTGTTCATCAACGCCAACAACTCCGCGGAGACGCGTGATTTCGCGGCGCAGGCGCAAGCCATCGAAAACGGCGTCGCCATAGCCTTGAGCAGCACGGCGGAATATAAGTGGACTTGGCTGCCCTGGTCCTCGAGCGATCCTAAACTGGTCGACGTCGCCTCGGCGCAAAATCCGAAAAACATCAAACCTAAACAGGATTTCAACAGCCTGGTGGGAGGCGGCAAGCAGCCCAACGGCAGCGCGGTACTCACGGCGACGCTCAAGGTCGAGGTGGACAGCGTCAGCCTACCCTCGACCAAAGGCACGGTGCTGGACGGCACGGCGCATGTGGCTGTCTTGGCTTGCGAAAATCCTTGGCCGACCTTGAACACCTCGCCTTTCCGCGACATGCAGAATTCCGCCAACCTGAAGAACACGATCTTCTCCGGCGGACCGTTCTTCAACTTCGCCACCATGTATTGCCGCGATGCGGGCGGGGCGCATGACAAGACCGATGATTTGCCGACCATGCTGATCAATGCCGTGCCCGCGACGCTGGCCGACAAAGATCAGGGCATCTTGCGCCAATATCTCTTTACCTACGATCCCAAGATCAATCCGGAATTGACCAAAGACGGTGTCGGCATCCGCATCATGGAGAATCCCATGCACTTATCGCCGCAGGAGTGGTACGCGTCGCGCGGCTTCAAAGGCAAACCCAAAGTCGCTTTGCTCGACGGCTATCCCGCGCTCCTCGACGAGGGCACGGCTTATGTCGCCGCGGCCAACCGCGTGGCTTCCGACGGGCCGATCTATTCCAACATGTACATCATCTCGCGCAATCCGGATGCGCAGCCGGAGACGCTCGAGATCTATGGCCAGATGGTCAAGTACCTGGCGTTCAACATCAACCTGACCCAGCAGAGCAACACCTGTCGCATCCCGGCGGGCGGCGGCACGACCGAACCTTATGTGGTCAAAGAGACCGGACGTCCGGTGTTCTGCACGGCTGATTGGGAGTGTCTGTATCTGGATGCCGCGAACGACCTGCGTTGCGATTCGTTCAAAGCCAAGCTGGCGCGCGACACCATCCGTTTGGCTGATTTCCAGCGCATCAACGGGATGCTGGTGGCGGGCGTGAGTTCCATCGGCCGTTATCCCGAACTCCTGTCAGGTTCATACCTCAAGAACACGAGCAACTCGCTGTGGCCTTCGTGGTCGGCTGAATTGGGCAAGATTTTGGGCGCGCTGCCGACTGATCCAATCAACAAATTCTTGAGTTGCGGACGCTGCGAAAAATCCCAAAAGCCGTGCCAGACGACGAATGACTGCGCCGAGAACGAAGCTTGCAAAGGTTACTCGCTGCAGAAGGGGGTATGGCAAGCCGATCCGGACATCGATCCCCAGACTTGTTGGCAAAGCAAAAAGATGGAGTTCACTTGCCCCATGTTCAAGCCGGGCAATCCGTATTCGGTCTCGCGGCTGTATCAATACACTTCCAAGAGCGCCGGCACGCAGTACATCTTGGGCGCGGAGTTTGAAGTCCCGCCGGAGAATCCCAAGACCTGGTGGAGTCCGCCCTTGCCGTCAGCCGTCTATCGTTGCGTCAATACCGAGGCCTACGGCAATTATTGCAACGGCCAGAACGGGGGAGCGAGTGACGCTTTGTGCCAAGTCAAGAAATGCGCCAAAGCCGGTAACGCCTGCCAACTGGCCAAAGATTGTCCGGCCGGCGATACCTGTCAGCCCACGCCGCTCACGGTCGGGTCATGTCGCCAGTTCGGAGGCACCTTCCTATACAAAGACGTGTGCACGGGCAGCAAATTCGCCGACGCGGGGACTTGCGGCGATGGCGTCAAGAATCTCAACGAAGCCTGCGAGATCGGCGAGACCAAACCCGTATCTTGCACGACGGCGGACAACAAACCCGGACATAAACAACAGGCGTGCAAATTCGATTGCACGGGATTCGCCGATGATCCGCAACATCCGCAATGCGTGGCCGATGCGCAATGCGGCAACGGACGCGTTGACAAGAGCTGCGGCGGCGAAAAAGCTGATCCGGCGTGTCTCCTGGAAGCGGATTGCACCAATAACAAAGCGTGTTTGCCCGAAGAAGCTTGCGACGACGGCGTCTTGAACGGCAGCTACGGGCATTGCAATGCGAGCTGCACGGGTTATGCGGGATATTGCGGTGACAACCAGCTTTCGCCGGGAGAAATCTGCGATAAAGGTCCGCTCAACGGTACCTGGTCATCGCAACTCGATCCCGCGAGCTGCGCCGTGGATTGCAAAGGCAACGGCCCGTATTGCGGAGATACGACAGTCGATGGGCCGAATGAAGAATGCGACGGCACGAGCGAGACCACGGGGCGCGCGCTGTGCGTGGGCAAGACCAACATCATCCAACCGAAGACGACTACGCCGTGCGACAGCGACGCGGATTGCACGCCGAGCGAACTGTGCGGAAAATATAACGGCTTGACCAAAACGTTCTTCCCCTACGACGGAAAGCAGGCTTATTCGTATGTCGCCTGCACCGATTTGTTCAAGACGGTCGATGGCATCAAGCGTGAAACCCAGCACGTGCGGACATGCAAACCGCCGAGCGGCCAAAATGATGCTTGCCATCGGAACCTCTGGACCGAGTGCCAGCCCATCGGCATGTGCGGCGACGGCATCAAGAACCAAAATGAGGAGTGCGATGACGGCGCGGGCAACGGCGACACCAAGCCTTGTCTCAAGGCATGCAAAAAGAATTTGTGCGGCGACGGTTATCTCAACTTGAACGTCGAGGAATGCGACAACGGCGCGCAGAACGGCCAAGTGACCTGCAACGCGGATTACGATTCGACCTGTCTGGCGTGCAGCCAGAGCTGTAAGTTCATGGCCGCGGCCGGAGGATATTGCGGCGACGGCATCAAGAACGGACCGGAACAATGCGACGGCAAAGACGGACTGACTTCCAACGGGCAAGCCGTGACCTGCCAAGCTTTGGGTTATGATTACGCCGAAGTGCCGAGCGATGCGTTCAAGACAAAATTCAACTTAGGCAACACGCCCCCGCCCCCGCCGGATCCGAACGCCAAATGCACCATGAGCTGCCAGTTCGGCGGCTGCAAAAAGTGTTCGCAAGATAAAGGCACAGGCCTCATCCAGGGACAAGTGCGCGACGTAGTGTGGCAAAACCAGCCGGTGCCGGGAGCGCGCATCTCGCTCATGTATAAAGGCGTCAAAGTGGACGAGACTTTCACCGACGAAAACGGCAAGTTCAAGTTCAACACGCTCAACACCAGTCCCGCCTGCACCACGTACAAGATCGTCGTGGATTCCTACGCCGACAACCCGTGCACCGGCGCGGACAAGACCCGGCCGAAGTGCAACTCTTCGACTTGGAACGCGAACAACATCGTGGATGAGTCGATTAACGGCGGGTACTGGCCGTATACCAGCGGCGCTTTCTCTAAAGATAACTTCAAGACCGACGGCGTCAACAACGCCAACGGCACGATTTTCCTCATGCCGCGCGTGGGCAAGTACGAGACTTTGACCGTCGTATCTTGGACTAGTGCACCCAACTCGACCGTCGATCCGCACTTGATCCTGCCGGCAGGTTTAGCCTATAACGAAATATACAATCCGAACTGGCCGACGACTCCATATCCGGTTTCGGCGCATGACAACGATTGCCTCGACCCCAACTCTTGCTCGCAACTGGCCTATGGCATTTGCGGACAGACCCAAAAGCGTGATATCGACGAGTTGTTCAACTATGCTAGTTGCGGCGGCGCGGATTGCAAACGCGACATTTATTGGTACATGGTGGGCAAGAGGGACTTGAACCAATACCCCTATGCACGCTTGTATTGCGTAAAAGAAAATACGACTTGCGAATCTTGCGAAGGCGGGAATGTTTCTCCCATGGTGTCAAAATTCAGCCGCAAGTTGTCCGGAGGAGGAACGTATGAGTTCTATGTGGCCGATTACTTTAACGTTTGGCAGAACGCGAACGACGACTTCCATACGAATGGGCTCAAGACCACGGTCGTGACCCAACTTGAAGTGCGGGATTATTTCCCGCCCCAGGGTGTGGGACAGATTTGGCACGTCTTCTCGCAGACCGGCGGGAGTGACATCGAAGTTACCGAAAGCAAAGAATGGTTGTCCAAGAGCAAACGCTGCGCCTTGAACATGAGTGATATAGGACCCGGACAGCCGGATTGCCCATAAAGCTATGCCCTGGAAAAAAATCGCATTAATCGCAACAGCTTCTATCGTGATCATAGCCGGAGTGGTCGGAGGTTTGATATGGTTGCGCAATCGCAACGTTGGTCCGGATGTTGCGTTAGGCAAACCGGCGGCGAGCGTTTCGACGAACAAAAACACCAAAGCCGCGGCCCAGGATTCGCTCAACCCGCAGGAACAAAAAATCCGCGATCAGAATGCCGCCAACGGAGAAAAAATGCCGCCGGTCATCTCAAGCACCTGGAGCGAAGCGACTAAACAGGCGATGCAGAAATTGGACGGAAGTAAACAACGAATTACGCAATAAAGCTAATTAGGAATTGAACGCCACGCATATGTTCGACAACACCCCGCCGAATTTGCCCGTAGAACCGATTTCGCCTTTGCCGTCAGCGCCGGTTGCGCCGCCTTTCGTTCCGAGCGCGCCCGCCGCCGCACCCGCGCCGGAACCGACGCCTAAGACCGGAGGCAAAGAGCCGGAAGATATCTTCGCCGGGTTGGAATCGGCGAATATCAACGTGCCGCAGATGTCTCCGCCCAGCGGAGGAGAAAAAAAGCGTCTGCCCTGGACCATCTACGCCATAATCGGCGGAGTCATCTTGCTCGTCGGCATCAGCCTCGGCGCCTGGTATTTGTTGCGCGGTACGCCGACCGAAGAGACGGCTAATCTGCCCGAGACTACGGCACCGCAAAACAATGTCGAACAGCCGCCGGTGGTCGAGACCGCACCGTCGACACCGACTGAAACCGCGACGACGGTCGCGCCGAACTCGAACATCCCGCCGCCCACGAGCGAAGCGCCAACCCCGACCCCGGCTCCTCAAATCTTGCCGGGCACGGATACCGACGGCGATGGCCTGACTGATGCGGCAGAAGCCATCTTGGGCACCAATCCTACGCTCAAGGATTCCGATGGTGACGGTTTCCCGGACGGCAGCGAACTCGCCAGCCTGTTCGATCCGGCCGCGGCCAAAGCTAGCTTGGAAAGCTCGGCTAAGATGTCCAAGACCAATTGGAGCGGCTGGAATTTTCTGATGCCGACCGGTTGGCAACTCACGCCTGACGCGATCAACTTCAAACTCGCCGTGATCAAGACCGGCACGCCGGCCGAAATCAGATTAAGCGAACGCACCTTACCGGCCGGACAATATTTGGGCGGCTGGTTGGGTCGTGACAGCGGATATACGAGCGGCAAGAACAAGATCGGATATGAGATGTGGCGTTCGGCCGACGGGCTCACGACTTACCTTGACGCGGATGGTACAATCTTGGTGTTGAGCTACGAAGCCAATACCGCGACGACCTACGAGTTCCGCGAGATTTTTGCCGCCTTGGCCAATTCGGTGCAACACACGAAATAAATTATGCCTGACGCCTCCACGCCCGAGCCGGTATTCAATCCCGCGGCCGAACCCGAGATCCACGTGATCCCGGAGAAGTATTACGGCGCCGCGCTCAAGGCTAAGGTTCCCGACGCGGCAAAAACGGAAGCGCAGACGCCGGCGCAGATCGTGCCGCCGCGCAAAAGCCGCACGGGACTCATCATCGCCGTGGTGGCGATTTTGCTGGTGGGAGCGGGTGGGGCTTTCGTCTATTACAATCGCGGCCTGCTTTTCCCCGCGCCGGCGCCGGCGCCGCAACCGACCTCGACTCCGCAACCCGCGCCGCTGCCGACTCCGCCGGCCACGCCTCAAAATTTCGCCGCCACCTCCTCGAACCCGCAAAACGTCGCCTTGTCCTGGATCGATGACGCGGACGAAGCCGGCTATCGCGTGGAGCGCGCGGCGGAAGGCGGTACCTTTTTGACCCTGACCAGCTTGCCGCAAAACAGTTCATCCTTTTTGGATTCTTCCGTCACGGCGTCATCGACCTATCGCTATCGCATCATCGCGCTCAATCAGGGCGGCGAATCTTTGCCTTCGACTGAAGCCGCGGTCAGCGTACCGCCGTTGCCGCCGCCTCCTCCCGAGTCGCCCAAATTGCCGCCGGCAGGTCTCGATAGCGAGTCTGACGGGCTGACGGATCTTGAAGAGACGCTGTACGGCACCGACTCGCGCAACCCGGATTCAGACGGCGATGGATTTTTGGACGGCAATGAGGTCTACAACTTATATAACCCGGCGGGCAAAGCGCCGGCTAAAATCGGTGATTCGGGTCTGGTCAAAGCGGAAAAAGGACAGATCGGCTGGTCCATGTTGGTGCCCAAAGCTTGGACAGTGGATGTACAAGACAGCAGGGCCACGATCACCACTGGTCATGGCGAAACTTTCACCCTGACTATCGAAGATAACCCGAAAGAGTTGCCCGTCCTCGACTGGTATTTGGCGGCGCATCCCGAGATCAAGGCCTCGCAGCTCCTTAAATATCGTTCCAAACACGGTTACGCCGGCATCATCGGCGCGGATTTGCTCACCACCTACATCCCTTGGGGCAGCAAGATTTTCGTCTTCCATTACGATTTGGACGGGCAGACTTACATCAACTATCGGACGACGTATTATATGATGTTGAATTCACTTGAACTCAAAGGTTTGCCCACGATCAATGTGCCGGCCGGCAGCGCCTCGTTGCCCTTTGAGCCTTCGGCCACCTCGACCGGCGTCGTCAATCAACCGACCACCGTCGAAGCTCCAGCGACCAACCCTGTTCCGACCAGCACTGAACCGCGACTTGTCCCATGAAGCACGACTCCCTCGTTTGCGGTCGACGGCCGTCCGGTTTCACTGCGGGACGAGTGACCCGCATAACCGGCCGAGCTTTGGCTGATCGAGGTTCCGCGGACGTCATCTTTTTGACGCGCGACGCGATGAAAAAACTCAACCGCCGTTTTCGCGGCAAGGACCGCGCGACCGACGTGTTGTCGTTTTCCCCGGCTAAGTTGCCGGGTCAGGGCAAGAGCCGGAAGAGGGGAGAGATTTTCGTGGCTTCGGTCGTGGTACGCGAGAATGCGCGCCGCCTAAAGCGGCCGTATGCAGAAGAGATGGTGCGGGTCTTGGTCCATGGTGCGTTGCATCTGGCGGGTTACGACCATGCGACACTGCGCCAAGAGCGCGTGATGTTCGCGAAACAGGAAAGGTTAGTCGAAAGTCTAAAGCCAAAAGTAAGCCCGTAAAAAAGAAAGGATGACTTTCGACTCGAATGACTTTCGACTTTCAACTTTATGACTTTAGACTCCCTTAAGGAAAGTTTTGCCCACGCTTGGCGCGGCCTGCGTTTGGCTTTTGCCAGCGAGAAGAGTTTTCGTTTGCAGACCCTGGCCGCGGCCTGTGTTTTGCTGGTCGTGCTGCTTTTGCCGCTGCACTCTTGGGAGCGGGTCATCTTGCTGCTGGCGACGGCGGCCATTCTCGTGCTAGAATTGGTGAACAGCGTCGTGGAACGCCTGGTTGATTTGTTCAAACCCAGGCTGCATTCCTACGTCAAGGACATCAAGGATATGATGGCGGCGGCCGTACTCTTGTCTTCGGCTTTCGCCCTCGTCATCGGACTCCTGATTCTCTTGCCTTATCTGGCCTACTTGAGACGCTACCTATGAGAGAAAGGTATCTTGTCGGACTTGACCTCGGGTCATCGCGCATTCGACTGGCCGTCGGCCAAGTTATTGTTACCCCGGATAAAAGATCTTATTTGAATATCGTGGGCGGAGCCGAGACTCCGTCCGCCGGCATTTCCAAAGGCGCCGTGACTTCGCTTGAAGACGCGGTGAGTTCGATTTCCGCCTGTCTGGAAAAAGCCGAGCGCATCATCGGCATACCCATCTCCGAAGCGGCCATCGGCATCGGCGGCGCAGGCATCACTTCGCAGGAAGCCAAGGGCGTGGTGGGCGTGTCGCGCTCGGACGGCGAGATTCGTGAGGAGGATTTGCGGCGCGCGCTTGAGTCGGCGCGGGCTTACGTCAACCCGGCCAATCAAGAGATTTTGCATGTCTTGCCGCGCGGCTATTCGGTGGACGGTCAAACCGGAATAAAAGATCCGTTAGGCATGCAGGGCATACGTCTGGAGGTAGATTCGGTCATCGTCCAGGGTTTATCTTCACATGTCAGGAATTTGACCAAAGCCGTGTTCCGCACGGGTCTGGATGTTTCGCTTCTGGTTTACGCTCCGCTCGCCGCCGCCGAATCGGTGACCACGGCGCGCCAACGCGAACTGGGGGTTTGCGTGTTGAATATCGGCGCCGCGACCACGGGCATGGCGGTATATGAAAACGGCGAGCTGCTGCGCGCCGTGACTTTCCCCATCGGCGCGGACCACATCACTTCCGATATCGCCATCGGCTTGAGGATTTCAATCGAAGCCGCGGAACAGGTCAAACTGACTTACGGCACCGCTGACCCGGAGCAGATCCAGCGCAAAGGCGACACTTTGGATCTGATGGATTTCGGCGCCAGCCAGCACGAGGCCATGCCGCTGCGCTATGTGGCCGAGATCATCGAGGCGCGGGCCGAAGAGATCTTCGAGAAGGTCGAAGCTGAACTCAAGCGCATAGATCGCCAAGGTCTGTTGCCGGCTGGCGTCGTCCTGACCGGCGGGGGAGCTAAGTTGCCGGGCATGGTCGAGGTGGGCAAACGGGTGTTGCGCTTGCCTTGCGCCGTTGGCATCGGCAGCTTGCCGAGCTCCATCCCCGAGATCATCCAAGATTCAAGTTTCAGCACGAGCGTCGGTTTGGTGGAGTGGTGGTTCGAAAGCGAGAAGGGTGGAGAGAGTTACGCGCACGGCGTACCGCCAAACAAAGGAGGGGAGTTCTTGAGCAAATTGACTTCGCCGCTCAAGAAGATTTTCAAGTCATTCATTCCTTAGAAGAGGATAGAGAGTAGAGGGTAGAGGATAGCCAGAGGGGAGTCGGATAGGTCATGGGAAATGATCTTTTTTTGTCTGGCTACCCTCTACTCTCTACCCTCTACCACCTACCATTTGACATTTCCGCTTGACGTTGCCGGTCGCTTTCAGTATGCTCGATTAAAGATACATTTATTGGCTCAATGAAGCCACTTCTGGGTACTTTATGTACTCATCACAATATGGCTGAAATTAAACCCGAGATCGAGACGTTCGCAAAAATAAAAGTGGTGGGCGTGGGTGGCTCCGGCGGGTCGGCGGTCAATCGCATGATTGCCTCCAAAATCCGCGGGGTTGAGTTCATCGTCTTGAATACCGACGTGCAAGCTTTGCATCACTCGCAAGCTGCGATCAAGCTGCATATCGGCAAGACCGTATCGCGCGGTTTAGGCGCCGGCATGGATCCGGAAATGGGTGCACGCGCCGCCGAAGAGAGCCAGAATGAGATCAAAGAAGTGCTCAAAGGAGCGGACATGGTCTTTTTGACCTGCGGTCTGGGTGGCGGAACAGGAACTGGCGCGGGACCAGTCGTCGCGCAAATCGCCAAAGAGCTCGGGGCTTTGACCGTGGCCGTCGTGACTCGCCCCTTCGCTTTCGAAGGAGCCCAGCGTCGGGCCATCGCCGATACGGGCCACGAGAAGCTGGCCGAGATCGTCGATACCATCATCACCATCCCGAATGATCGCGTGCTGCAGATCATCGACCGCAAGACCTCGCTTTTGGACGCCTTCGAGATCGTGGACGATGTGTTGCGCCAGGGCGTGCAAGGCATCTCGGAACTCATCACCGTGCCGGGTCTGGTCAATGTGGACTTCGCCGACGTGCGTGCCATCATGTCCAACCGCGGCTCGGCGCTCATGGGCATCGGCCGAGGCCAGGGCGAGAATCGGGCATCCGACGCGGCCAAGAGCGCCATCGCTTCACCGCTGCTCGAAGTCTCGATCGACGGCGCGCGCGGCATCCTGTTCACCATCACCGGCGGTTCCAATCTGGCCATGTATGAAGTTTCGGAAGCGGCCAAAGTCATCACCCAATCCGCCGATCCTTCCGCCAAGGTCATCTTCGGCGCCATTATCGACGAGGGTCTGAAAGACGAAATCAAGGTCACGGTCATCGCTACTGGATTCGACAGCCGTCCCATCGCAGCCAAGAAAGCGGGTTTGGCTTCGGGCGCATATTCACCGCGGCATGAGACGCTTGAGCCTATCTCGTTCACGGGTCGTCATGTTCCGCCGCCGCAAGCTCCGCAACAACAGACATATCAGCCTGAAGTGCAACGCCAGCCTGATCCGGCTCCGGCAGCGCTCCAGCCGCATGTCCAGGCTCCGATTTACGCTCCCCAACAGGCCAACCGCCCGGCTCCAGCCCCGCAACGTGTCCAATCCGCGCAAAAAACCGAAGAAGACGAACTCGAGATCCCGGCCTTCATCCGTAAGAAGATGATGTAAGGGAGACAGCTCAAAGTTTAAAATTTAAAATTTAAAGTTCAGGTGGTATCCTTTATTGATATCCAAACCTAAACTTTAAGTTTTAAATTTTGAGTTTTGAGTTATTTTTATGCACTGTCCAGTCTGCAGCCATCCCGAGACCAAGGTCGTGGATACGCGTTTGACCGGCGAAGGCAGCGCCATTCGGCGCCGGCGCGAATGCGAATCTTGCGGCTATCGTTTTTCGACTAACGAGGAAGTCGAGCTTTTGGATTTGACCGTGGTCAAGCGCGACGGGCGGCGCGAAGCTTATTCACGCAGCAAGATTGAACAGGGCGTGCGCAAGGCGTTGGAGAAGCGACCCTATACCGAAGCCGCGTTCCGCAGTCTGATCGGCGAGATAGAGCGCGACATCCAGCGCAAAAAGTCCGACGAGATTAAATCGTCGGATCTGGGGAACATCATCATGAACCGATTGAGGAATTTCGACAAGATCGCCTACATCCGTTTTGCTTCAGTCTATCGCCAATTCGAAGACGTCGAGTCCTTCAGACGCGAGCTTGAGAGTTTGAGCCACAAACCGCGCCGCCGCAAAACCAAGACGGCCGCCAAGAATTCGGAGAACCGGCTGGGGATTTGACCTTGTCATTACCCACCTACTCATCCTGTCATTACCCGGTTCAACCGGGTAATCCAGAGAGAAGAGCAAATCCAAAGTGAATTTTTCTCTCTGGATCCCCCGCCTTCGCGGAGGATGACAGAGGGGGAGGGCGGAGGATGACAAAAAGAAGTTGGAAGAAGCAGGTTTTTTCGTTCTCGAAACAAAACTGAAGTTTCGAGGCAAGAGGGTGTATACTTAACACGCATATGGTCGAAAATCGATCGTCGATTTTTTACGTCGGGCTGGCCATCGTGAGCAGTGCGCTGACGACTTTGGCGCTTTTGACTTTGGCCGCGAATCTGCGGACGGGATTTTTTCCGCTTGCCCAGACGGACGAAAACAAAACACTTAACGTACCCAAAGATGCGCCGCCTTCGGATTTTGAGGCGCAGACCATCGGCGTCGTGAATCACGCCCAACCTGCGGTCGTGGCGGTTGCCATCTCGGCCAATCTGCCGAATGCGCAAAATCGTTTTGGTTCGCTTTCGCTCGAAGCGCAGACCGAAGCGCAAAACACCAACAGCGTGCGCGTGGCGGGCGGTTCCGGATTTTTCGTCTCCAGCGACGGCCTCATCGTGACCAATCGGCACGTGGTCAAAAATGAACTCTTCGGCACGAACGTGACTTATTCGATCAGGACCGATGGCGGCAAGATCTACCCGGCCACGCTCGTCGCCGTCGACCCCGTGCTCGACCTTGCCTTCCTCAAGGTCGAAGGGCGGGATTTCCCCATCCTGCGTTTTGCGGATTCCGATCGGGTCGTGACCGGGCAATCGGTCATCGCCATCGGCAATGCGCTGGATGAGTTCGACAACACGGTGACGCGCGGCGTGGTCTCGGGCATAAATCGGCGCGTGGTGGCGGGCGACGGCGCAACTTCCGAAGTCATCGAAGAAGCCGTGCAGACCGACGCGGCCATCAACCCGGGCAATTCCGGCGGGCCGCTGTTGGATTTGCGCGGACAAGTCGTGGGCGTCAACACGGCGATTTCCGATCGCGGACAACTTTTGGGCTTCGCCATCCCGTCCAACGCGGTCAGTCGGGTGTTGAGTGACGTACAAAAGTTCGGCCGCATCATCCGCCCGTTTTTAGGCATCAGATATCTCATGCTCACGCCGGACATCGCCAGGGAAGATAAAATCGCGTCTGATCACGGAGCGCTGGTGCTGCGCGGCGGGGGAAAAGATGAAGCGGCAATCACGCCCAATTCGCCGGCCGACAAAGCCGGGATAAAAGAAAACGACATCATCCTTGAAATCGACGGGCAGAAATTGGACGAAGAGCATCCGCTGGCCGCGGTCATCCGCCGCCACGCCGTGGGCGAAGAAGTCACGCTAAAATATCTGCGCGCCGGAACGGAGTATTCAACGGTCGTCAAGTTGGAGGAACTGAAGACGGAATAAACGTCTACCGTCATTGCGAGCGCATAGACTAATTGCGCGTGGCAATCTCCGGATTCCAGAGATTGCCACGCGCTTTTGGATTATGCGCTCGCAATGACATATCTGAACGCGTAACCTCTAATTTGATTCTGCGGCTTCATTAGCATAAACTGCGGATAACATGAACTCTAACCCCTTCGAAATCCCTAAAACTGAAATAGTCCCTGAGCCAGTCGAAGGGCTACCGCATACTTCCGGCATCCGTCGGCAGGATTTGCCGACATCGGTCAGGAAGTACGCCGATAAGCTCGCTGCGCAGATAAAAGAAATCTACGCCAAATACGGAGCCGCTAACTTTGAAGAGCTTAAAGTGAACAAGAAACTGTCGGCCCAAGATGCGCGTAAGGTGGCCGATTTGCTCAAAGCTTTCCAGAAAGCTGTCGAGAAGCACGAGGTAGAACCTGAAATGCAGGAAGCTATCGAAATCTTGGGCCGTGAGAACGTCCACGGCATCGAAGATGTCGAAACCATGTTAGGACAAGGTTTCGTCGATATCTCGAAAGTCCCACCCATCCCATACACAACGGAAGACCTGGAAAAGTCCAAAGAAATCAAAGAGAAGACTGGCGTCGAAGAGATGCTCGTCTTATTCGTCGCGGACAAAGACGGGGGATCGCTCACCATAGAACGTCTGCAGGAGCTTATCCAAGCGGAATATACCAAGCTCGGGTTGGGTAAATTCCTCATAAATACCCTTTGGTGCAAAGACGAGTCTTTCTTCACTCAACTAGGTTTAAAATACGAATGGAAGCTCATCACAAAACAGACCATCCCCGGTTCAAAGGACAAGCCTCATCATCACATGCGAGGAGATCGTTTTACTTCCCAAAACACCCAAGAATACGTCATCAAGGAATACGCCAGAAAGCTCGATATCCCTTACAATCATTTGCTTCGACCGGAACTGTTTCGGATGCTTTACGCGACTGCTCTTCATTTGATCGCGACCGAACTCAAGGGTAAGGGTGAACGCATCCTGGCGGATGAACGTCACTGGTCCGATGAACGTTGCTCTGGTGGGTATTTTGTACATGTCGGCCAGGCCGTTCCGACCGGCGCGAACTTGGATGGGAAGTCGCGTGACGATCGGTCTGCCGATTTGGGGGTCTGTCTCATGCGTGAGCCTTTTTCATCCAAATCATAGGATGCCTGTTGCTCGGTCTCTTGGAATTTTTGCTTTAGACACGCTGCGCTAGTACAATTGGCGTGCTATGGCCAAGACACAGAAGCGCACCAAGATCGTCTGCACCATCGGGCCGGCTTCGGCCAGTCCGGAGAATATCGAGGCGCTGCTTAAAGCGGGCATGAACGTGGCCCGCCTTAATTTTTCGCACGGCACGCACGAGGAACATGCCGAGTTGATCAAGCGCCTGCGCGCTGCCGCGGAAAAACTTGAAGTGCCGTTGGCTATCTTGCAAGATCTGCAAGGGCCTAAAATTCGCGTGGGGGAATTGCCCAAAGAGGGCGTCCAGCTCGAAGCCGGTAAGCGCGTGACTTTCACGACCGGCAAAGCCGATGTCCCGCGGACTTTGCCTGTGACTTACGCCAAGCTGCACGAGGACGTTAAGCCGGGAGAAAAATTGTTGCTCGATGATGGTTTGCTCTCGGTCAAAGTGCTCGAGGTCAAAGGCCAGGACGTGATTTGCGAGGTCGTGGACGGCGGGCTGCTCACCTCGCACAAAGGTTTGAATTTGCCCGAGACCAACGTCACGGTGTCCTCGATGAGCGACAAAGACAAAGACGATTTGAAATTCGGCGTGGCGCAGAACGTGGATTGGGTGGCGCTGTCCTTCGTGCGCACGGCCAAGGAAATTTACGATTTGCGTTATCTCATCAAACAGTACGAAGAAGAGCTGGGAATCAAGTTGGGCAGCCGGCATCCCATCCGCATCATCGCCAAAGTCGAAAAACACGAAGCCGTCGAGAACATCGACGAGATCCTCGTGGCCGTGGACGGCATCATGGTGGCGCGCGGCGATTTGGGCATCGAGATGCCGGCCGAAGAAGTGCCGCTGATCCAAAAAATGCTCATCGACAAATGCCTGGCCGCGGCCAAGCCCGTGATCGTCGCGACGCAGATGCTCGATTCCATGATCCGCAATCCGCGGCCGACGCGCGCCGAAGTCTCGGACGTGGCCAACGCGGTCATCGATCACACCGACGCGGTCATGCTGTCGGGCGAGACGGCGAGCGGCAAGCATCCGGTGGAAGCGGTCGAGATGATGGCCAAGATCATCCGTGAGACCGAAGACTCGGTTTACGATGACATGGAAGTCGAACGTTTCCGCAAGCGCCACGAGACGACCGAAGAAGCCGTGTCCGAAGTCGCCAAGATCCTGGCGCGCGACGTCAAAGCCAAAGCCATCCTGGTCGCCTCGATGTCCGGCGACACGGGGCGCATGGTCAGCCGCTATCGTCCGGACATGCCCATCTACACCGCCACCGATGAAGAGCGCGTCTACCGCCAACTCAACTTGTCGTGGGGCGTCATGCCGTTCATCTTGCCGCGCTGCAACACCGTCGAAGAGCTGGTGGATCGTTCGATGGGTTATCTCAAAAAGAAAAAACTCATCGCGCCGCAAGATAAGATCATCGTCGTGGCCGGCGAACCGGTCGGCGTCTCCGGCCGCGTAAACCTGCTCGAGATCAGGGAAGCTGTTTAACAAGGCAGTAGCCAAAAAACGCATCTCGAAATCTGTCATCCTGAGCGAAGCGATAGCGCAGCCGAAGGACCTTTATCAGCAACCGTTTCGGAATTTCTCACCCAGCTTATAAAGGTCCTTCGACCACGTAGAACGTGGCGCAGCAAGCTCTGGATGACAGAATCTCTGCCTGGCTACCGTCTACCGACAGGGCGCATGGCATGCGCCCCTACTCTCTACCCTACCCCTATGAACCCTTTCGGACCTTCGACCCTCATCCGCCGTTTCGACACGCTGGGCATGCGCGACGTCGGGATAGTGGGTGGGAAAAACGCCTCTTTGGGCGAGATGTTCCGGCACCTGAAACCCAAAGGCATAAAAGTCCCCGACGGCTTCGCCACCACGGCCGAGGCGTATTGGGATTTTTTGGACGCCAATAAATTGCGCCTCAAGATCGAAGATAGCTTGGCCGGATTGAACGTCAAGAACGTGGAGGATCTGGCGACTCGCGGACAACGCGTGCGTCAAATGATCTTGGCCGCGGAGTTGCCGCAAGATCTCAAAACCGAAATCGCCAAAGCCTACGCGGAGCTGGGCGGCAGAAAATCCGCGGCGCACGCCGAGCTTGAAGTCGCCGTGCGTTCTTCCGCCACCGCCGAGGATTTGCCGGGCGCATCTTTCGCCGGACAGCAAGAGACTTTCCTTAATATACGCGGCGCCGATGCGCTTTTGGATGCGGTCAAGCGCTGTTTTGCCTCGCTCTTCACCAATCGCGCCATCGCGTATCGCGTGGAAAAAGGCTTCGATCATATGCAAGTCGCGCTGTCGGTCGGCGTGCAGCGCATGGTGCGTTCCGATTTGGCCGCAGCGGGAGTCATGTTCACCATCGACACCGAGTCTGGTTTCCGCGACGTCATTTTGATTAACGCGTCATACGGATTGGGCGAGAGCGTGGTGCTGGGCAAAGTCACGCCGGATCAATATTACGTCTTCAAGCCGCTGCTCAAAGAAAAATTCCGTCCCATCGTGGGCAAGCGCCTGGGTTCCAAGGCGACCAAGATCATGTATAGTTTGGAAGGCACTTCGTCCACGCGCGAAGTCGCGGTGGCGCAGGAGGACCGTTCGCGTTTCTGTTTGACCGACGACGAAGTCCTGCAACTCGCGCGCTGGGGCGTGGAGATCGAAAAATATTATTCCAAGTTGGCCAAGCAGGACCGTCCCATGGACATCGAGTGGGCCAAGGACGGCAAGACGGGGGAGTTGTTCATCGTGCAAGCGCGACCCGAGACAGTGCAAGCCGGCAAGGATCTGAACGTGATCAAGACCTACAGCCTGAAGAAGCCAGGCAAAGTCTTGACCACGGGGCTGGCCGTCGGTTCCAAGATCGGCGCGGGCAAAGTCCGCAACATCAAAGATGCGCAGGGCATGGATGCTTTCAAGGACGGCGAAGTGTTGGTGACCGAGATGACCGATCCGGATTGGGTGCCGGTCATGAAGCGCGCCGCGGCCATCGTGACCGCGAGCGGCGGACGCACTTGCCACGCCGCCATCGTGTCGCGCGAGCTGGGTACGCCGGCGGTCGTGGGTACGGGCGACGCCCCACGCGTGCTCAAAGACGGCATGCCCGTCACCGTCTCGTGCGCCGAAGGCGAAGCCGGCAAAGCCTACGACGGCATTTTGCCTTTCGAAATCAAGACGACCAAACTCGCCGGCATCAGTAAACCCAAGACCAAGATCATGTTGAATCTGGCCGAACCGGAACAGGCGTTTGAATATTCTTTTTTGCCCAACGACGGCGTCGGCTTGGCGCGCATCGAATTCATTTTTTCCGATTACGTCAAGATCCATCCTCTGGCGCTGCTGAATTACGACACGCTGGCGCCAGAGACCAAGCAAGCCATCGACGCTTTGACTTTGGATTACGCGGACAAAAAACAATACTTCGTGGATCGCATGGCCGAAGGCATCGGCATGCTCGCCGCGGCCTTCTATCCTAAAGACGTCATCGTGCGCGCCTCCGACTTCAAGACCAACGAATACGCCAAGCTGGTGGGCGGCGCGGAGTTCGAGCCGAAAGAGTCCAACCCCATGATCGGCTGGCGCGGCGCTTCGCGCTATTACGATCCGAAATATACCGAAGCCTTCAAGCTCGAATGCGCGGCGTACAAAAAAGTGCGCGAGGAGATGGGACTCAAGAACGTCATCCTGATGATCCCGTTCTGCCGCACGCCGGAAGAGGGCAAGGCGGTGCTCAAAGTCATGGAACAAGCGGGATTGAAACGCGGCAAAGACGGGCTCAAAATCTATGTCATGGTCGAGATTCCATCCAACATCATCTTAGCCGACAAGTTCGCGGAGATCTTCGACGGTTTTTCCATCGGCTCCAACGATTTGACCCAACTCACGCTCGGCGTGGATCGCGACTCCGCGCTGGTCAGCCATCTGTACGACGAGATGAGCCCGGCCATCTACGCTTCGTTGTCGCACGTCATCCAAGTCGCCAAGCAAAAGAAAATCAAAGTCGGCATCTGCGGCCAAGCGCCGTCCGACTTCCCGGAGTTCACGGAATTTTTGGTGCGCGAGGGCATAGACAGCATCTCGCTCAATCCAGATACGGTCATCAAGACTACGTTGGATGTGTTGAAATTGGAGAAGGAAAAAAGATAGAAGGGCAAGACCGGTGCGTAACTGTCATCCTGAGCCTGTCGAAGGACCTTTATTAGCGCTAGAAATCTACCAACCGGTGCTGCTAAAGGTCCTTCGACTGCGCTGCGCTTCGCTCAGGATGACAGTAATCAATATTGCATCCATCACGGAACAAAAAAACAGGCAGGGGAGAATCCTGCCTGTCGGTTCACTTCCACTCGCCGTCGATTTCTTCCGTCGATGGGGGAGAAGCGGGAGCGATGGCGTCGCGTTGTTTTTCCGCGAGGCGATCAAAGAGCGTGGGTGGCTTGGCTGCCGGCGGAGCCGGGGCGGCCACGGCTTTGGGACGCGTCCGTTTGGGCAAGGTCGGCGCCTCCGAGGGAATGGGCTCGCGAGGCGGCGGCGGAACAGCCGGGCGCGTTGCGCGTTCCGGCCCACGTTGCGTCGCGACCGATCGTTCTTGCGCCGCTTGAACTCCGGGCGAAAGTTCTGGTTTGTCGAGCTTGATCGCCGGCGGTTCGAGGCCTCCGAAGACGTAGGCCAGAGTCTGTCTGCTTGAGGCTCCGCGCAAAGACGGCGGAGGTGCTTTCGCGGCCGGTGCGAATTGCGGCGCAGGCGTCGCAGGCTTCTGGGCAGGGACTTGCGGCACCGCGATTTTGGTCTGGGTGACCGTAGTCGGCGGACGCACGCGGTGCGCTTCGAGCGCAGCTTGCAGATCCGGCCTCAACTGCGGCATGTCGCGCGGCATGGGCGGCGGACCGGGGATGACCAGCTTGGCCAACTTGGCTTGCGCGGCTTTGAACTCCGGCGGCGGTATGCTCATCTCGCGCCTGGCTTCGCTCGCCGTGAAGGTCAGCCGATGTTCACCGCCCGCATCCATTACCTTGGCCGAGAACGGTGTTATGAGAGGCGAGTCTTTGATCTTGAAAAAGTCGCTGTAGCTCGTCTTGAGCTCGACTTTTTTCAGGATATCGAAGCTGCCGCCCCGGTCGCGCATGAGCACGAGCTGGCAACGGAACGCCGCACCAGTGCTGCGCACGTCCACGCGCACGCCGCCATCCAACCAAGTGTTGTGGAGGGCGACGCGGGCCAGGAATAGGATGATTTTTTCCGCGCCGTCTTGGTAAGCGGAAATCTCGGCCGCGCGCTCGATGAGCGCGTAGGTGAGCTCGCGCGTCCTGGAAAAGAACGCGAAATGCTCTTCGGTCAACTGCGAACAGGATGAAATGTGCTTAATATCCATCTCTCCTCCGCCATCAGCAAACCTTATATAAGGGGATTTGTAAAGGGGTTGGGCGTAGGGGCGCATGCCACGTCGTTCGCGAACGACGTGGCATGGTCATGCGCCCAGACGGTAGCCAAATGTAGGGGCGCGGTTTCCGCGCCCCTCGGACGGGCGGGTAAGAAAAAATATTGTCATCCTGAGCGGAGCAGCAGCGCAGTCGAAGGACCTTTATTAGCGACATCGGTTATTGATTCAGTAGGGGCGACCCGTTGGGTCGCCCCTACGGGTACCTAAAGGAATAGGAAGATTCTTCGGCCGTCAGACGGCCTCAAGAATGACATTTTTTTCATCCCGCACCCCCTCTGTCATCCCGGCCAAGCAGCAGCGCGAGCCGGGATCTCCGGACATTGACAGGTTGAAAGCCAAGCTTGCCAAGCCCCGGAAGGCGTGATATTTTGCTTGCCATCCAGTTGTAACGAGTATGTGCAACGTGAAGAGGCCCGCAAGGGCCTCTTTCGAGAGCAGGACTTGGCAAAAAGAGTATTTTGAGGAATACTCATCGACGCCACGTCGTTCGCGAACGATGTGGCAGGCCAAGTCTCTCCTGTCTCGAAAATGAAGGAAATTCGCCACGGGTGCGTGGTGTAGCCCGGTTAACACGTCTCCCTGTCACGGAGAAGATCGAGGGTTCGAATCCCTTCGCACCCGCCACGTAAAAACTCCCGCCCAACGGGAGTTTTTACGTGCCCCGTGGCGCATAAGGTCTGTGTATTCAACCTTTCGTATGAGAGGGGTTTGTGATAGTGTCCAAACATGTTTTATCATTTTTACAGTGGACACCAGCCCTCTCCAGGAAACGACTTTTGGGTAGCTTCAACAGCCGTTGCCACATTTCTTGCCGTTCTGGTTGCATTATTTAATGAACGCTTTTGGAGTTGGTGGAAAAGACCAATTATCAATGCCACGTTCGATCAGAGGTCAGAAAGATGCGTAAGACTTGCGACAGATGTCACGAAGCCCCAGCTGTCAATTGTTAGAAAGTATTTTCGCCTGCATGTACTCAATAAAGGTCGGACCACCGTCAAGGGCCTAAAAGCTAAGATCGAAATTTATGACATGAACGATAAACCCGTTGACTTTTTTGAGCCATCACTACTCAGGTGGATTGTTGGAAGTGCAGTGACTGATCTGGCTCCAAACGAAGAAGAATACCTGAATCTCTGCTCACAGACGCTGACGCAAGATGTATCAAAAAGATTCCGGGTCGAAATATTCGACACGCAAACGCTTCGAGGAATCGAGTGGGATCGAGATTTAGATCAGTACAAAATGCGAATTGCATTTCATGCTGACAATTTAGTCATACCAGTCATGAAGTCTTTTATTTTTAAGCCTGGTAGCGAAAAAGATTACGGGACACTTACATCCGAATGAATTGGATATCAATGCGAGAAGAATTGATAGATCACGTTTTGTATTTTTTAGAAAAAAATTGACGTCCGCTTGGGGGCGGACGTTGAGGTGGGGCTAGCGTTTGCGCGGGGCGGTGACGCGGATTGGGATGAGGGGGCGGTACTGCTTGAGCTCGAGCAAGTATCTTTCGATGTAGCCGGCCAAAGCCTTCCACTCTTTTTCAGAAAGCTTGTCTTTGTTCAGGTCGACACGCCGGGGGGCGTGTTTGCCATCGAGTATGGCGTCCATGGCGATGCGTTGCATGACCAGGGGCAAGCACCTGCTTGACCCGAGCATTTCCACATCGCGTATTCCACGACGCAAGAGTTCGGCGAGTGCGGTGGCGGATACCAGACTCGCGTCGTCTGCGCCGATCCTGGAACGGCCGCAAGCCGTGCAGCGTTTCGAGGGGACCACGGCCGAGACGGTGTAGCCGGCGAGGCGGACTTGCAGGGTAGAGTAACTGCGGCGGCACGCGCCCGCTCCGCAAAACAGGCAGTTCCGGTGCGTGTCCGCACCCTGAATCAAACTGTAACTTTTCTGCTGGTCGACGGTCATGTCCATGGCCAAATCCTCGGGTGAAAGGTCTGCGAAATTATTAACCGAAATTCGGTCATTTGTCAAGACGATTAGCTAGACGCTCTGTTGCATTCTTGGTTGATGAAAACCGCATTTCGTCGCTGTCTGTAGCCCCATATTTGCATTGAAGATCAAAATACCGCCTGTAATTGGGGATGTACTGCCCAATCTGCCCACACTGCGGA
>Ga0265296_1000889_pt1 | contig 38867 bp, 48 predicted proteins | sample MunlanPumphouse1_FD_189073 | JGI IMG/M metagenome (GOLD analysis project Ga0265296, IMG submission 189073) | Groundwater microbial communities from a municipal landfill in Southern Ontario, Canada - Pumphouse #1 | ecosystem: Environmental > Aquatic > Deep subsurface > Groundwater | place...
AACTCTCAATGTCTTTTGAGCTGATCAGTGTGGGCGGGCAGATTCAATATTTGATTTATACGCCGGTTCAATGGCGGAGCATGATTGAATCGGCAATCTACGCTTCTTATCCCGACGCGGAAGTAAAAGAAATAGATGATTATACAAAAAATGGGCCAGAAGAATTTCCTTCTACCGAATGGCGGATGAAGGGCGCTGATCTAATTTTATACGCACCGGATCCTTATCCGATTAGAACTTATCCGGCCTTTGAGCACCCTTTAACCGGCGAGATTAAAGATCCCTTAGCGCATTTATTGGAGTTTTTAAGCACTTTAACCACGGGTGAACAGTTTTGGCTTCAGATCATTGCTAAGCCAACCGGCTCTTCCTGGAAAAAAGAAGGCGAGGAGTTGGTAACAGAATTAATGGCTAAGAAGCAGGCTAAGAAAGTAGTGAGCGATGACGAGGCCGCCACGTTTATTCAGATGTCTCCTGGTCAACGCCGGATTGTTGATTCTATTGAGATGAAGATTGCCAAAACTGGCTTCGATGTCAAAATCAGATTTATTTATTTGGCCAAAGCAGAAGTTTTTAATCCGGGTAAGGGTGTGGCGGGTTTTTTGGGCGCGATCAATCAGTTTAACACTTTAGACATGAATGGTTTTAAAACGCACAGCGCTTTTAAAGTGGGCACATATTATATTTTAAAAAAACATCGAACTAATAAAATCAGTAATAGAATTTTGAGCGCCTATCGAGAACGAAGCAGTTGGCAGGGCGGCCCAACTTGCGTTTTAAACATCGAAGAGCTGGCCAGTATCTATCATTTTCCCGTTATCGCGGTTGGAGCTCCCTTGATCAAGAAGACGAGCAGTAAAAAAGCCGAACCTCCATTTAATTTACCGAGAGCCGGTTAAGTTTTTCATTTTTTCAAAATCATCCATGGTTTTAAATAAGCGTTTTAAAAACGGGATTAAATTATTGGTGATACCAACCAAGGGCACCGAGGCAGTAAGTGTCCTGGTTTTGGTTCGCGTTGGTTCGCGCTACGAGAAACAATCTTCAAGCGGCGCTTCGCATTTTATAGAACATATGTTTTTTAAGGGCACCAAAAAAAGGCCCGACAATTTATCAATCGCCCGCGTTTTAGACGGGGTAGGCGCTGAATACAACGCTTTTACCGCCAAAGATCACACAGGTTATTGGATCAAAGTTGATAAAAATAAACTAGCAATCGCCCTTGATGTTTTATCGGACATAATTTTTAATTCGGTTTTTGAGAAAAAATCTTTTGAAAAAGAGCGAGGCGTGATAATGGAAGAAATAAAAATGTACGAGGATAATCCTTCGATGCATATTGACGATCTTTTTGAGCAAAATATTTATCGAGCTACCAGCTTAGGCCGAAAGATTAGCGGAGAAACAAAGAATATTAAAAAAATTAAGCGCGAAGGGCTGATTAAATTTAGAGATATTTATTATCAAACCAAGAACTTAGAAATAATTTTGGCCGGTCAGGTAAATAAAAAAACGATAGATTTAGTAAAAAAATATTTTAGCGATCATCAAGTTTCGCCAAAGCGCAAACTCGAAGGATTCAAGAAGGTAAAATTACAAAATTTACCACCTAAACAGAGGATAAATATTGTTTATCGAGACGTCAAACAAGCGCAATTAATAATCGGTTTTCCCGCTTATTCTTATTTTCATAAATCAATCAATGCTTTGGGTATTTTAGGAATCATTTTGGGGGGCAATATGAGTTCTCGATTGTTTTCCGAAGTCAGGGTAAAACGCGGCTTGGCTTATTATATTAAAGCAGGCTCAGATATTTACGAAGATATTGGATTTTTTTCTATCAAGAGCGGCTTAGACAAAGAAAGAATTTTTGAAGCCATCAGTGTTATTTTAGAAGAATTAAAAAAAATGGCGTTAAAGGGTCCGAATGACGACGAACTAAAAAGATCTAAAGATTATTTAAGCGGACAATTAAAATTGTCCATGGAAGATTCTTCGACCGTGGCTATGTGGTACGGCCATCACGATTTATTAGAACGGAAAATAATCTCACCGGACCAGAAATTAAAAATCGTTGAAAAGGTCTCTAAAAAAGAAGTTTGGCAAGTTGCTCAAGATATTTTTAAATCAGATAAATTATATCTTTCTTTAATCGGACCATTCAAAAAAATTGAACCATTCTTGTCAGTTTTAAGAAAATGCGATATGATAAAGAGATAAGTTAAACTAATAGTTTATATGAGCGAAAACAAGACAATAACTATAAAATTTGATCTTTGGTCGATTCTAAAATTAGCACTGCTGGCCATGCTCATAATTGTTGTTTATTGGATCCGCGATGTTCTCCTTATATTTTTCTTGGCGATCCTCCTGGCCTTAATTCTTGATCCTGTCGCGAATTTTTTCCAAAAGATGGGCGTTCCGCGGACCTTCGGCACAATTTTTATTTATTTATTTATTATCATAATATTACTGGGCGTAATTATCCCAATAATTCCTTTAATTACTCAAGAAGTCGGATACTTGGTTGAACAACTGCCAAAACATTATAGCCGCTATTTAAGCATACTTGAGGGTTCGGAATCCGGTTGGGCGCAGATCGGCCGCGTTTTCTTTAAAAATTGGCTGGGCGAAATGAAATTTAACAGCGGCGGCATTTTTGATTTGTTGGGCACTACCTTCGGCGTGGTTGCCGTTGCTGTTTCTGTTTTGTTAATTTCCTTTTATGCTACTATCCAGAAATTGGCAGTGGTTAAAATGTTTAAGGCTATTATTCCCAATAAATATGAAAAATATGTTTTAAAGTTTCTAATTTCGGTTAGAGAAAAAATTGGTTCTTGGTCAAGGGGTTTATTGTTGCAATGTATAGCGGTTGGAGCTTTAACCTTAATCGGTCTTCTTATTTTGGGTGTAGACAATGCTTTAATTTTGGCTTTACTGAATGGCGCGATGGAAGTAGTTCCCTATGTCGGCTCTTGGGTGGCGGCTATTCCCGCGGTTTTATTGGTTTTGTTGGTGTCGCCAACCAAGGCAATCATGGTGGTTATCCTTTATCTGATTATTCAACAGATTCAAAACTCTCTTATCTCACCGTTTTTAATGAAAAAAGCCGTGGGATTAAATCCGCTTTTTGTCATTATTGTTTTGTTGATCGGCGGTAAATTAATGGGAGTAGTGGGGGCCTTGTTGGCTGTCCCAGTTACGAAGATTCTTCTCATTTTATTTCAGGAATATTCTTTATTTAGAAAAGAAGAGAAAGCGATGTTTCCTGAAAATTTGCCGCGGTCAGAGCGCGAAGAATTAAGCATCAACAAATAAGATAAATAACAAAAGGTTCGTAAGTTTTATATTTATATTCTAAATTCTACCCCGAACCACGTTGGGTTCGGGGTTGCCCAGCGCCTCACGCGGCGCCGGGCAAAATTCTAAATTCTATTTCTTATGTATCCCTCGGGCAAAAAAAATATTATTATAACTGGCGGAGCCGGTTTTTTGGGCTCTCATTTGTGCGACCTCCTCGCCAAAGACAACAACGTTATTTGCCTTGATAGTTTTATCGGCGGCAATATTTATAACATTGATCAGTTATTGCAAAATCCAAATTTTCGTTTTATTAAACACGATATTAATCAGCCCATTGATCTTGAAAATATCTCTGAGCTTAAAGAATTTAAAATTAAATTTCAAGGCATCCAGGAGATTTATCATTTGGCTTGCCCAACTTCGGCGAAAAAATTTATGGAACTGCGCCTAGAAACTCTTTGGGCTAACAGTATTGGGACGATTAATGTTTTGGAAATTGCCAAAAAATATAAATCTAAACTTCTTTTTACTTCATCCGCGGTAATTTATGGTGCGCGCCATTCGGATAATCCTTATTTTAAAGAAACAGACTTTGGCACGGTTAACTGCACCAGCCCCCGCGCTTGTTATGACGAAGGAAAGCGTTTTTCAGAGACAGTCATTGCCACTTATAAAGAAATGTATAAATTTGACGCAAAGATTGTTAGAATTTTTAGAACTTATGGCCCACGCATGCCATTGTTTGACGGCCAAATGGTGGCAGATTTTGTCCTGCAGGCGCTTAACAATAAGCCACTTATTATTTATGGCGATGATAGTTTTTCTTCTTCTTTCTGTTATGTGGGTGACGTAATACAAGCGATGACATTAATGATGGGTTCGGCCGAATCCGGCCCGTTTAATATCGGCGCGCCGGATGTTTATAAGATGTCAGATTTAGCAAATAAGATTATTAAATTAACCAATTCAAGTTCAGAGGTTATTTTTAAAGATCCGATACTTTTTATGACACCCATGGGCTTGCCGGACATAACTTTAGCAAAAAATAAAATTGGCTGGTTCCCACTCGTTTCTTTGGATGACGGCTTAAAAAAGACCGTTGAACACATCAAAGTCCGCAGAATGATGCTTGATCCATTTTTAGGTTATTATGAAAAGGAGTAAAAATTAATAATATTTCACTAAAATATGTTGCTTATTCAAATTATAATTTCTCTGGCCGTTATTTTTTTTATTTTCAGGCTTGTTTCTAAGTTTAGAGCCAAATCAATCGGTGTGGGCGGTTTGTTGTTCTGGTTGGTTATTTGGCTCGTCGGCCTCATTGTTGTATTGTACCCTAATCTAACGGTTCAGTTCGCTCATTTGGTTGGCGTTGGCCGTGGCGTCGATGCGGTGATTTATGTGGCAATTATTCTCATTTTTTATTTTATTTTTTATTTAATTTTAAAAATCAGGAAAATAGAACAGCAAATTGCCATCTTGGTGCGCAAGATTGCTATTAAAGAAAGCGAAGAAGAAAAATCTTAATTTTACATTATGGAAGGTGGTTTTAAAAAAAACATAGTATCATTTTTCCGCTCGCCGGCCGTTGAATTTATTTTTGATATTGCCAAACTGGTGATTTTAGCCATTATCGTGGTTTGGCCAATCCATAAATTTATCATGCAGCCTTTTATTGTTTTGCAATCCTCTATGGAACCTAATTTTTTTGAGAGAGATTATTTGATTATTGACGAAATTAGCTATCGCTTTATCACCCCGGAAAGAGGCGAGGTAATTATTTTCGTCTCACCTCAAGAAAATGGCGATAAATTGATTAAGAGGGTTGTCGGTTTGCCAAACGAGAAGGTTTCTATAAATAATGGCGATGTTATAATTTTTAATAAAATTCATCCTCAGGGTGTGCGTTTGGATGAATCGGCCTATTTGTCTCCAGGCTTGACCACTAAAGGAGAAATCGATGTTCAGCTTAAGGGCGATGAATATTTTGTAATGGGCGACAATCGAAGCGTCAGTTTGGATTCACGAACTTTCGGCTCGATTAAAGAAAAATCCATAGTGGGCCGCGCCCTGTTTAGGTTGTATCCATTTAGCAAAATCGCAAAATTTTCTCCCCAAATTTATTCTAATTTATAATTTATGAGCGAGGATGTCGAACAAAAATCTTCTTTTGATTTGACTCCGAGCGAAGAAATTTCAAGCCCTGCTTATAATTGGTGATCGTAGTAAGTATAATTTATCATAATTTTAGCTAAATATGTCTCTTAAAAAAAAGAAAAAAATAATCAAAAAGAAAAAAGAAACGACCAAAAAGAAAAGGGCTGTTTCTGTTAAAGAACTTCGAGCGATTAAGAACGAGAAATACGTCGCCCATCTTTTGAGGGGAATGAGGGATATTTTGCCAGCAGACCAGACTTATTGGGATTTTGTTAATAATCGGGTAAAATCTATTGCTGCGGCTTACGGCTTTGAGAGGATTGAAACACCGATATTAGAAGATTATAATTTATTTGAAAGAGGTACGGGCATGACTTCTGAAGTGGTAGAAAAACAGATGTATGACTTTATTGATAAGGGCGGAGAACATATTTGTTGCCGACCTGAAGGCACGCCTGGCGCAGTTCGCGCGTATATTGAACACGGTATGTTTAATCTGCCCCAACCGATAAAATTTTATTATTGCGGGCCGATGTTTAGGCACGAAAAACCGCAGGCCGGACGTTTACGACAGCTCCATCAATTCGGCGTTGAAGTTATTGGTTCTGAAAAACCGATTATTGATGCGCAAATTATTATGTTCTCCCGCGCTTTTTGTGAAAGCTTGGGTTTAGATCCAGTTATCGAAATTAATAGTATCGGCTGTCCTACTTGCCGCAAGGTTTATCGGAAAAAATTAAACGACTATTTTAAATTTAGAAGAAAACAGCTTTGTCCTGATTGTCAGCGTCGGTTAGAAACTAATTCTTTAAGGATTTTGGATTGCAAGGGAAAAGAATGCCAAGAATTAAGCAAAAAAATTCCTCAAATTGTTGATTATCTTTGCGGTGATTGTCACAATCATTTTACTCGCGTTTTGGAATATTTAGACGAAGCCGACACTCCATATGAATTAAATTATCGCATTGTCAGAGGCCTAGATTATTATACTAGGACGGTTTTTGAGGTTTTTGTTCGCCGCCCGAAAATTGAATCGCAGCTAGAACCACTTTTATCTGCCGCCGAACAAGAGAATCCGGAAAAAACTGAAGGGCTTAAGGCATCTCCGCTCGCGCCTACTCAAGAGGGACCGAGATTGGCAATCGGCGGCGGGGGACGATACGACAATTTAGTTGAAACATTGGGCGGCAAACTTACGCCATCCTGCGGCATGGCTTTCGGACTAGATCGAATTATTGAAGAATTAAAAATACAAAACATTAAACTGCCTAAGGTGCATGGTCCGCAAGTATTTATTGCTCAATTGGGAGATATGGCCAGACAAAAAGCCCTTAAAATATTCGAAGTCTTAAGAAAGGAAGGTTTCCGCGTCGCCGAAAGTTTTAGCAAAGATAGTTTGCGCACACAGTTAGAGGGCGCTCATCGTTTGGGGACAAAATTATGTCTAATTATCGGCCACCAAGAGGTGCTCAATAATACCATTATTATTAGAGATATGTTGAGCGGATCGCAGGAAATCGTTGACCAAGATAAAATCGCTAAAGAATTGCATAAAAAGATAAAATAAACTTAACTTAACCATGCCTATTCAACAAATTTATAAAAGAGACGGATCGTTAGTTCTTTTCGATAGGTCTAAGATTTTGCGCGCTATCCATAAGGCTTTTTTGGAGGTGGGAGAGGGTAGCGTCGAATTAAGCGAAAAGTTGTGCAGCCAGGTGATAGATATTTTAGGAAATAATTTTCCCTCCAATATTCCCGCAGTTGAGGAAATTCAGGATATTATCGAGAGGACGCTTATTAATGAAGGCCACAAAAACATCGCTCAAGCTTTCATCGGCTATCGCCAAAAAAGAAGAGAAATCCGCGAAAAACAAGAGAAGGGCTTAATTGAGAATATTCCTTATAAAAATATTTGGAATGGTCTCGTTTGGAATTTAGACCATTCCTGTGAAACCATCGATAAGTTAAACGCTCATATTAAAAACGGCACTTATTCGCAATTAGTCAGAGACGCGGAAGATGTATATGAACAAGAGCTAGATAAAATCGTCGCAAGTATTTTGAAAAAAAGAGATATCATAAGGATGGTTATTGTTTCCGGACCATCTTCGTCGGGTAAAACTACTACGACTGAACGTTTAGCGAAAAAGCTAAAAACACACAATATCGAGTTGGTTAAATTAACCGTGGATAATTATTTTAAAGGACTCAGTTGTTACTTAAAAGACGGACATGGTGATTATGATTTTGAGGGGCCGGAAGCTCTAGATTTGCCGCTTATTAATGAACATTTGGTTAAATTAATAAAAGGAGAGATCATTCAAGTTCCTCGTTACGATTTTAAGACCGGCTATCGAGAAAAAGAAACAGACCCGCTTCAAATTAAAAATAATCAGTTTATTTTGATTGATTCCCATTTCGGACTCTATGATAAATTAACCGAGGGCGTGCCGGCTAATCTAAAATTCGGTTTATATTTAGAAACTCTGTGCCAACTAAGAATGCCGAGCGGTCGGTTTGTTCGTTGGACGGACATTCGAATGTTAAGACGAATGATCAGGGATTTGCAATATAGGGCTTATGATCCTAAAAAAACTGTAGGGCATTGGCATTATGTGCGTCGCGGTGAACTCAAGAATTTAATTCCTTATATTGCGAAAGCTGATTATGTTGTAAATACATCTCTATCATATGAATTGCCAATCTTAAAACACAAGCTTTTTAAATATTTTCCAGATATAATCCAGGCTTATAAAGAAGATCCGGAAAGACAAGACGCTTATATTCGCGCGCAACGCGTTTATGATTTATTGTCAACCATTGAAACCTGGTCCGACGAATCAGTCGTTCCGCAACAGTCGCTTCTAAGAGAATTTATCGGCGGAGGAATTTATCATTAATAAACCAGACTAAAAATTCCAACGAATAAAAAGTACTTAACCCTGTGTTATCATCGCTCGCTCGGAGGGGCAAGCGAGCTTGCCCTTCTCTCGCTCGCTTGATAATAAAATATTATTTAAAAATTAATTTATAAATTATTTATATTATTATGGTTACAGCTAAAGATCCAACCCAGAAAGGAGGTCAGCAGTATCATATCGCTTGCAAAAAAGGTGATTTGTCCGGCTTCGTTCTTTTGCCGGGTGATCCTGCTCGAGTGGCTAAAATTGCCAAGGTCTGGGATAGTTGGCACGAAGTTGCTAATCATCGCGAATATCATTCAGTTACCGGCGAATATCATTCCACTCAAATTTCTTGTCTTTCCACGGGCATCGGTTCCCCTTCAACAGCCATAGCCGTTGAAGAATCGGCCAGAATCGGTACGCACACGTTTATTAGAGTCGGTTCAACGGGAGCGCTTCAACCGGAGATGAAACCGGGCGATTTGATAATCAATACCGCGGGCGTAAAATTAGAAGGAACATCTAGAAGATATGTTCAAAATGAATATCCGTCTTTCGCTCATTATGAAGTTGTGTTGGCCTTGATTGAGGCCTGCGAAAAATTGCATTTTAAATATCATTTAGGCATTACCGCTTCTACCGATTCTTTTTATGTTGGCGAAGGCCGCCCGGGTTTTAAAGGTTACAATCAATCTTACTCAGAAAATGTTTTGGAGGATTTACGCAAAGCCAGAGTAACTAATTTTGAGATGGAATCTTCTGCGCTTTTTACTATTGCCAGTCTTTACGGCTTGCGAGCAGGAGCCATTTGCGCGGTGTTTGATAATTTAATCACCAATGAATTTAAAATCGCCGGGGAAAAAGAAATGGCTTTGGCGGCTTCATTGGCGGTGGTGATTTTAGCTGATTGGGATAAAACAAAAAAGAAAAAAGGTAAGAAATATTTTTATCCATCAATTTTGAAACAGCAAGATTACTAAATTGTATATGTGCATATTTTGCGATATTGTTAATGGTCGTATACCCAAAGAATTTGTTTATCAAGATGAAGATATAGCGGCGTTTTATGATATTAATCCTCAAGCGCCTGTTCATATCTTAATTATTCCCAAAAAACACATTACTTCTTTGAATGAGTTAACCGAGTCGGATAAAAATTTAATGGGCAATATCATTGTAACGGCTAAAAAATTAGCCGAACAGCACAAAATCAGTGTTAATGGTTATAAAATCGTGGCAAATTGCGGTCATGATGGCGGACAGGTGGTTGATCATATACACTTTCATCTACTGGGTGGAGAACCCTTGCGCTGGCCTATTTAGGCTGTATAATTGAAGTGAGCGAGAAACGCAAAAACCTACGTTTTTGTGATTTCGAGCGAACGAAATTTCAAGCTTCGCTTATAATTAGTAGCGAGGATGTCAAACAAAAGTCTTCTTTTGGTTTGACTCCGAGCGCCCCAATTTCACGAACGAAGCGAGTATAATTGGTAATGAGGTCTTTTAATTTAACTCGTGAGAGAGTATAATAAATCATTAATTAATTTTAAATAAAAATTTATGAGTAATTGGAAAAAATATGCCGGTCTGGGCTTATTCGGAGCATTGGCTGGTTTCTTGGCGGGTCTTTTTACTGCTCCTAAGTCGGGCAAAGAACTTCGCGAAGATGTTAAAGAAAAAGTTGAAGACATCAAAGAAGAAGTCAAAGAAGTGGTTGAAGATATAAAAAGTGAATTGGGAGAAGAGCCAAAATCAGAAGATACCAAATAATTTTTCATTTATGGCAAAATTTGTAATTAAGTTTGAGCGAGAAAAATGCATCGGTTGTGGTTCTTGCGCCGCCGTGTGTCCGGTTAATTGGGAATTAAAGGATGACGGCAAAGCTATGCCGATTAATACAGAATTAGAAAATATGAGCTGCAATCAAACGGCTGCAGAAATTTGTCCGGCTCAATGTATTCATGTACAACCCGCATCGTAGCATATAGATATAATTTTAAATTATTATGTATGAAATTCGTGTCCATGGTCGCGCCGGACAAGGCGCAAAAACCGTGGCGCAATTTTTGGCAGAAGCAGTTTTAAGGTCTGGGGATTTTGTCCAGGCCTTTCCTTCTTATGGTCCAGAACGCGAGGGCGCGGCGATGGACGCCTTTATTCGAATTGATAAAAAATCCATTCAAATCCACTCGCAAATTTATAATCCGGATATCTTGGCGGTTATCGATCCAACCCTATTGGTCGAGAAAACGATTATCGCCGGCGTGAAGCCGCACGGCGTGATCATCATTAATAGTCAAGCAGATAACCCGCTTCTTAAAAATATATCGTTCGCTGGCAAGATTTATATTTTAGACGCCTCGGCTATTGCTAAAAAGCACATAAAGAAAGATATTCCTAATTTAGTTATTCTGGGCGTTATTTCCCGAATAATTAATATTTCGGCATCAATTATAGAAGACATTATTCGGGAGAAATTTATGCTTAAATTCGGTTTAGAAATAACAGAAGCTAATTTAAAAGCTTTTCGCGAAGGAATGAAGGCCGTAGAGATTTAAATATATGCCTATGCCCAATAGAACAAAACCGAAAACAACTAGAGCCAAAATTAATCCAGGCGCTATTTTAAAAAGCGATGGTTCAGCGAAGTTTTATCATACTGGTTCTTGGAAAAATCAGAGACCGGAAGTAGATTTTAAAAAATGCATTCAATGTTTAATGTGCGTTAATTATTGTCCGGAAGATTGCATCCCTGTTGTAAAAGACAAACGCCAACAAACCGATTTAAATTATTGCAAAGGATGCGGTATTTGCGCGGCTATTTGTCCGGTTAAGGCAATTACCATGATAGAGGAGTAGACTATGATAACTAAAAGTAAAAAAACCGAAGTAGTTTTTACCGGCGCTGAAGCAGCGGCTATGGCCATGAAACAAATAAATCCGGGCGTGATTTCTATTTATCCGATTACGCCTCAAACTTATATTGCTGAAAATATTGCTAAGTTTGTGGCCGATGGTGAAATGGATACGGAACAGATTAATGTTGAATCAGAACATTCGGCTCTTTCTGTCGTGGCTGGCGCCGAAGCAGCTGGCGTAAGAGCGATGACCGCCACTTCCTCGCAAGGATTAGCGCTGATGTGGGAAATTTTATCCGTAGTCTCCGGCTTGAGGCTGCCGGTAGTTATGAATGTGGTTAATCGCGCTTTGTCGGCCCCGATTAATATTCACGCCGATCATTCTGATGTTATGGGCAGCCGTGATTTGGGCTGGATTCAAATTTTTTCGGAAAATCCGCAAGAAGTTTACGATCATACGCTTTTAGCTATGAAATTAGCCGAAAACAAAAATATACTTTTGCCGGTAATGGTTTGTCAGGACGGTTTTATCACCAGCCATTGTTCTGAAAATATGCGCGTTTTACCGGACGCAATTGTTAAAAAATTTATCGGCGAATATGCGCCGATAAATAAATTGTTAGACGTTAATAATCCGATTACCGTCGGCCCCCTGGTTTTACCAGATTATTTTTTGGAAATTAAAAAAATGCAATCTGAAGCGATCTTGAATGCGCTAAAAATTTATTTAAAAATCGCCAAAGAATTAAGCGCATTAACCGGCCGTTCGTATGATTATTTTGAAGAATATAAAACTAAAGATGCTAAAGCGGTTATTGTCATTATGTCTTCGTCCGCGGGCACGGCGCATCAGGCGGTTGATGAGTTGCGTCAAAAAGGATTAAAAGTGGGATTAATTAAAATTAGATTATTTCGTCCATTTCCTTATGAGGCAATCGCTAGAGTTTTACAAAATATTAAAATTATCGGAGTTCTGGATAGAGCCGAAAGCTTGGGCGCATATCCGCCTTTGGGCTCAGAGATAAAAAATTCTCTTTACGGACGAAAATCAACACCCATTATAAAAAATTATATTTATGGTTTGGGCGGACGCGACTTGACCGTTGAGCAGATTAAAGATGTTTATAAGAATTTACTTAAGCAAAAACAACAAAAAAATTCAATCGAATATATTGGCCTCAATGAGTGATTCGCAATTTCTAATTTTTAATTTTCTTAATTCGTAATTCTAAATTTCATATTTTCTATTCTAAATTCTAATTTATTATGCCTACCTTGAAAGAATTAGTCCAAAAACCAAAAAAAATTATGAGCGGTCATCGGTCTTGCCGGGGTTGCGGTTTTCCGATTATCGCTAGGCATATTTTAAGGGCTACAGATAAGCCCGTTGTGGTGGTTAATGCGACCGGATGCATGGAAGTAACCACGACAATTTATCCGCAAACCGCCTGGCAAATACCATGGATGCATAATGCTTTTGAAAACGCCGCGGCTACTATGAGTGGTGTTATCGCGGCTTATAATTTTTTAAAAAAGAACAAGAAATTAGATAAAGAAATAAAATTTGTAGTTTTTGGCGGAGATGGCGGAACCTATGACATCGGTTTACAGGCGCTCTCCGGAGCCTGGGAACGCGGCGATAATTTTCTATATGTTTGTTATGATAATCAAGCTTATATGAACACCGGCATTCAACGCTCTTCGGCCACGCCGGTTGGAGCGATTACTTCGACAACGCCGTTGGGAGAAATCCACAAAGGCAAAGAGGGGGATCGCAAAGATATTGTTAAAATTGCTTGCGCTCATAATTTGCCTTATGTGGCGCAGGCCACCATTCATAATTGGCTTGATTTATATAATAAGGCAAAAAAAGCCATAGAAACCAACGGTCCAACCTTTCTAAACGTTTTATCGCCGTGTGTTTTGGGTTGGAAATATGATTCGGCTCTGACGGTTGAATTATCTCGATTGGCTGTAGAAACTTGTTATTGGCCGTTGTATGAAATAGAAAAAGGCGTTTATAAAATAAACTATATTCCACAGAACAAATTATCGGTTGTTGAATTTATTAAGCACCAATCGAGATTCAAACATTTATTGAAAGAAGAGAATAAAGAGATTCTTAACCATCTTCAGCGCTGCGTTGATCAAAGTTGGGAAAATTTGTTAAAAATAAATCAAGCAATTTAAGATAAAAAACATTTTTTAAATTTATCGATAAACTTCGTCTCCGTCGACCGGCTGAAGCCAGTTGACTTTTTGGTTAAATTTGCTATACTTTCAATACAAACAAGATCTTTAAAATTATAAATTATAGGGAGAGTTGCCATGAAAACGGTTGAGAAGGTTAAGACCGTCCTGTTTTTTGCCTGGATTATCGTTTGGTTGGTATTTCATTTTTTAACGCCGCTTAAATTTTCGTTTTCAATCCTGGTTGCGGGTTGGCTTGTTCTTTTCTTAGCGTTTATATTTATTCCCAGCTTTAATACGGAATTCCGCAGGAAGCTACGCAAAAAACGGATTTATATCGTTTGTCCGGTGCGAAAATTAACCGAGACCGAGCGTCCAGTCATTCTGGAGTATGTCGCTAAACTCGAGGCGCAAGGATGCGAGGTACACTGTCCTTTTCGCGACACCGACCAGGTTGATGAAATCGGCCTTAGAATCACTTCCGAGCACGAAGTTAAAGACATCATTTGGGCGGATGAGATTCATATCTGGTGGAATCCAACCTCTCAGGGATCGTTGTTCGATTTCGCTCAGGCCAGAATGGCCGGATATTTTACGCCCAAGAAAATAATCTTGATCAACGTGAACGCCATAGAGATCGACAGGGACTCCTCTGGTCGGGTCATCAAAAGCTATACCAACGTTTTGCTGGCAACGCATTTCGGTCTTAAGCCGGGATGTACGGCAAAAGACCTGGAGGACAAGAAATCCGGAAAATAAAAAATGAAGAGCGCTAAATCAAGCGCTCTTTTTGTGTTTTTTGTTCAAAATTTTAGTTTTTATGTTGAAATTTTTCCCAAATATGATAAAATGCATTAATAACAATGTTGGAACGAAATGACGAAAAACTAATTAGTGAATATTTTAAGGGCGACGAAAAATCACTCGAAGTTTTAATTAAACAATATCTCAAGCCAATTTATAGTTTTGTATATCATTATGTCGGAAACACCACGGATGCAGAAGATATAACCCAAGAAGTGTTTGTGAAAATGTGGAGGAATATTAAAAAATTTGATCAACGCAAAAATTTTAAAACATGGATTTTCGCTATTGCCAAAAATGCGTCTATTGATTTTTTTAAAAAGAAAAAAATATTGCCATTTTCTGCTTTAGAAAATAGCAACGGCGACAATGCTATCATAGACGCGCTGGCCGATACATCTCTTTTGCCAAACGAAATTGTTGAGCGGGCTGACAAAACCAGCACGCTCGCCTCCGTTTTAAAGAAAATCACACCCAAATATTTAAAGGTTCTTCTTATGCGCTATAACGACGAACTTACTTTTAGTGAAATTAGCGAATTTCTCGGGGAATCTATTAATACTGTTAAAAGTCGCCACAGACGAGCGCTTTTCTTCCTTAAGAAAAAATTGACAGAAACTTCTTAATGTATAGACGTTGGTTGATTTTTGAAAAGGATGCACCAAAATGCATCTTTTTGTCGTATTAATATATATATGCGCGAAGATTATGAAACAATGCTTAGCGAGTTTAATCAGGTTGATCCGCCCAGCGATCTTTTCGAAAAAATAATGTCTCGTTTGCTAATAGAAAAAAGACGTTTAACCGTTAAACGCCGAATTTTTGTTTTTTCTTTAACTACGATTTTATCAATAATGTTATTCATTCCGGCATTCAAGGAATTACAGCTAAGCGTCAACGAATCTGGTTTTTGGCAATTTTCATCATTATTTTTTTCTGATTTCAAAATTGTCTTAACTAATTGGCAACTTTTTGGCGTTTCGCTCTTAGAATCTTTGCCCGGCATAAGCTTGTTGTCGCTTTTAGCCGTTATCTTAATCTTTCTTGAATCATCCAGGTTTTTGGTTAAAAACATCAAAAGCGTTTTAGGTCTATCAGTAAATAAGGGGTATTAACCCCGTGTTATCCGCGTTCGCTCGGAAATGAAAAAGAAATTTTCATTTCACTCACTCGCTTGATAATAAAGGGTATTAATATTAAAAATTTAATCATATGATGGATTTTAACAAAATTTTTCAATCAAAAGTATTTAAGAGTGTTCTCGGTTGCATCGCCGTAATTATCGTTGTGATATTAGTATTAAAAATTGGCATGATGATCGGATTTAAAAAAGCGGAATTTTCTTACCGATGGGGAGAGAATTATCATCGTAATTTCGCCGGTCCGCGCGGCGGATTCTTCAAGGACTTTGAGGGCGAAGATTTTATTGACGCTCATGGCGTGGTGGGACAGATTATAAAAATTGACATGCCGACCACTATAATTATTAAGGGCAAAGACGGTATCGAAAAAATAGTAGTAATTAAAGACGATACTGTAATTAAAAATCTTAGAGATACTGTTAGATTAGAGAATCTTAAGATTGATGATATGATGGTGGTTATCGGCCAGCCCAATGAAGACGGCCAAATAGAGGCTAAGCTTATTAGAATTTTACCGCCGCCGCCTCAACTGTTATCTTTTAATAATGATCCATTTAATAAATCGGGAAGACCTGCTATGCGTGGGCGATAACTTTTATTATATATTATAAAAATATGCTCAAACAATTTTTCCAATCTATTTTAAAACGAAAATTTCTTGCCTTTATTTTTCTTCTATTAATAATTGGCGGGGGCTACTTCGTTTATAAAAAAATATACGGGAATAGCGCTAACGAGACTCGATATGTTTTAACCAGAGTTGAGAAAGGAGTAATTATTACTTCTGTTTCTGGGAGTGGGCAAGTTTCCGCGTTGGATCAAGTCGATATCAAACCGAAAGTTTCTAGCGATGTTACGTCTATCGCGGTAGAACAGGGATCAGAGGTGCGTCAAGGCGCTATGCTTGTTAGACTAGACAGCGTTGATGCTCAGAAAGCGGTACAAGACGCCAAGACGAATCTTGAAACAGCTAATCTTGAATTTGAAAAACTGATAAGTCCGCCCGACGAACTCACTCTTTTGCAAGCCGAAGACTCTTTAACTCAAGCGAAAGCAGCGAAACAAAAAGCAGAAAGCAATATTATAAAAGGCTACGAAAACGCATTCAATACGACTGAAAGCGTCTTTTTTAATGTGCCTACGATTATGACGAACATACAGAGTATTTTATATGACGATACAGTCAACGTGAATCAAGACAATGTCGACGCCTATCAAAATTATATTAAACCTTCTGACGGAAATCAGATTTTACCATTTATCACCAGCGCAGAAAGTGATTACAACGCTGCCAAAGTAAAATATATCCCAAACTTGGCGAATTATAAAAATACAAGTCGCTATGCCGCTCAATCAGTTATTGAGTCTCTTCTGTCCGAAACTCTTGAAACCACAAAAGCAATAGCCCAAGCAATTAAAAGTGAAAAAAATCTTATTGATTTTGTAATTGATTATGTTTCTGAACTAAACATTAGAATACCCAGTACTATTACCACTTATCAATCTAATTTACAAACTTATCTAAGCCAAGCCAACGGTTATTATTCAAGTCTTTTGACTGTTCAGCAAACAATTCAGGATAATGTGGATGCCAAAGTGAGCGCTGAGACGTCTATTAAACAGAAAGAGTTGTCGCTGGCAGAACTTAAAGCAGGGGCTGACGAACTTGACATTAGAGCAAAAAAGATTGTTATTCAGCAAAAGGAAGACGCTTTATTGATTGCGCAGCAAAACCTGGCCGATTATTTTATTTACGCTCCATTCGGCGGTATTATTACCAAGGTGAACGTTAAAAACGGTGATTCTGTTTCGTCTGGCACAGCGCTGGCTAGTCTTATTACTCAACAAAAAATAGCAGAGATTGCTCTTAACGAAATTGACGCGGCTAAGGTGAAAGTTGGCCAGAAGGCAACGATTACTTTTGACGCAATTGAGGATTTGAGTCTTACCGGTCTGGTGATAGAGATGGATTCAATAGGAACTGTCAGTCAGGGCGTAGTAACATATAATGTAATCATCGCTTTTGATACGCAAGACGAAATGGTTAAGCCCGGTATGAGTGTTTCTGCGACAATCATCACTGACGTCAAACAAGACGTTTTATTGGTTTCTAATTCAGCCGTTAAATCAACCAATGGAAATTATTATGTGCAAATACTTGATGGCGTTATTGATCAGGCGACGGCTACAACTACGGGCGTTGCCTCTAAGGTTTTACCGCGCTCCCAGGCCGTTCAAACTGGTGTGGTTAATGATACTTCCACAGAAATTACAGATGGTCTTAAAGAAGGCGATCTAATCGTGACCAGAACAATTACAGGCGCTTCGTCCTCGACAAGTACGCAAACACAACAATCGCAAGGCGGAAGTTTATTCCGAGTGCCGGGTGTTGGTGGCGGTCGTTAATCCCTCATTCTTCAAGTATATGATTGAATGTAAAAATATAACAAAAATATATAAAACAGAAGCAGGTGAAACATACGCTCTTAAAGGAGCTTCGTTTGTAATAAAAGATGGAGAATTTGTAGCTATCATAGGTCCTTCTGGATCGGGCAAGTCAACTTTAATGCATATTTTAGGATGCTTGGATAGTCCAACCAGCGGCGAGTATTTATTAGACGGGCATGATGTTTCTACGCTTTCAGATGATGAGCTCGCGGATATTAGAAAAGATAAAATTGGTTTTGTGTTTCAGGCGTTTAATCTTTTGCCGCGCGCTACCGTTTTGCGGAATGTGATGTTACCGCTTGTCTATGCCGGCATCCCCAAAGAAGAACGTGAATCGCGCGCTAAAAAAGCGTTGGAAGACGCCGGTTTAGACAAAACGCATTTTTATCATCTTTCCAACCAACTTTCGGGTGGACAAATGCAACGCGTGGCTATTGCGCGAGCGCTTATTAATAATCCCTCTTTAATTCTCGCAGATGAACCAACGGGTAATCTTGATAGCAAGACCGGCGAAATTGTTCTTGAAACATTTCAAAATTTAAATAAACAAGGGCGAACCATTATTTTAATTACTCATGAACGGTACATTGCGGACAAGGCGCAGAGAATAATATCTGTTAAAGACGGAGAAATTATTGAAGATATTCGTAATGGCCACGGCTCAAGATCTATCGAAGAAATTAAAGAATAAAATTTATGCGCGCTGCTGATTTGATCCAAGAAACATATTTCGCATTGTTGGCTAATAAGGCTCGTTCGGGCCTTACCATTCTTGGCATTGTTATTGGCATCGGATCGGTGATCGCCATGATTTCTATTGGTCAAGGCGCGCAAGGATCTATCCAGTCAAATATCCAATCTTTGGGCTCAAATTTGATTATGGTGATGCCGGGGGCTCAGCGCGGGCAAGGCATGTCCGTAAGTTCTGGCCGCGGATCAGCGCAAACGCTTAAATTAAGTGATGCCGAAGCGATTCAACAACAGATTTCTTCTATTGAAGCTGTCGCTCCGGAACTCTCCGGCCGTTATCAGGTTACGGCGAAGGGCACTAATACCAATACTTCTGTGGTCGGGACAACTGATGCGTATCCGTTAGTGCGAAATTTGGAAATCGCGGAAGGTTATTTTATAACCGACCAGAATGTCAAAAGCATGTCTAAGGTTGCCGTTATCGGTCCTAGCGCGCGTGACGATCTTTTCGGAGAAGGGGCGGATTCCATCGGCCAAATTATTAGGATAAAAAAAATAGAATTTAAGATCATCGGCATTACCAAATCAAAGGGTGGCAGCGGTTTTAGCAACCAGGATGATATGCTTTTTGTTCCTTTATCTACCGCTCAACGTTTTTTGGCCGGCAATGACAGGGTGAGCACTATTAGCGTTGCGGCCGTAGATCAAAAGTCTATGGCAGACATCCAAAATCAAATCACGCAGCTTTTATTAGAGCGACATAATATTTCAAACGCAGAACTTGCCGACTTTAGTATTATGAATCAAGCCGATATCGTGGCTAGCGCTTCTTCAATAATCGACACTCTTACTATACTTCTTGGATCAATCGCCGGCATTTCTTTGGTCGTCGGCGGCATCGGTATAATGAATATGATGCTAACAACGGTTACGGAAAGGACGCGAGAAATAGGATTAAGAAAGGCTATTGGCGCTAAAAGAGGCGATATCAGCTTTCAATTTTTAACCGAATCGGTGATGCTTACTTTGGTTGGAGGAATTGTGGGAATATTCTTGGGATGGCTTTTGGCGCTTGGCGTGACGAAGTTCGGTGGCATAACGACTAAAATTTCATTAATGTCGATTTTGTTGGCTGTCGGCGTGTCGGCAGTAATTGGAATCGTTTTCGGTTATTATCCCGCTCGAAGAGCAGCCGGTTTGCATCCTATAGAAGCATTGCGCTACGAATAAGGGGTGCGTTGGTTCCGCTTGCTCACAAATAATTTTAAAATATTAACTTAAAAAACATAAAATTTATGAAAAAATTTTTACCTTTAATTGTAATTGTTTTGTTGGTTGGCGCAGTCGCCTTTTTCGGCGGTATGAAATATGGCCAAAGCAAGGTTGCCTCCAATGGAGGTCAAGGCAATTTCCGTAATTTATCGCCGGAGCAACGGCAACAGATGACGCAACAATTAGGCAACGGAGCGGTCGGTCGTAGTGGTAATAACAGCGCGACAGGCGATATTATTTCTAAAGACGACCAAAGTATCACCGTAAAACTCAGCAATGGCGGATCAAAAATTGTTTTTTATTCTAATACCACGACCATTGATAAGTTTGCGCAGGGGACGGCGGGCGATCTCGAGGTTGGTAAAACGGTTAGCGTTAGCGGTACGGCGAATCAAGACGGAAGCGTGACCGCGAAATCAATCCAAATCAGGCCGGAAGTTCCAAAGCAGCTCTAAGATTTATTGTTTGTATTTTTGTTATAAATTAGAAGGAGCGCTAGATCGAGTGCTCCTTTTGATTATACTTGTTTTATTTGGTGGACCTAGGCGGAATTGCCAGCCTCAGGCTGGTCAGCCTTGGACCGAAATTCTCGTTACCGCAACCCGCCTTCGCCGCGTTCTTTTGTGGGAGTGGCCAATGATTTTCGTTCGCAAATCGAGTTAGTTTTTCAATAATGCTTCAAAAATTTCATCAACGCCACAACTAGACAAATTTTCAATATATTTTAGGTCGGTACCATTGCAATTTGCGAGATGTTTTTTATTCTGCTTAATTTTTGAAATAGCATCGTCCAGCTCCTTAAATAAATTTTCTACACCTGCCTCAATTCGTCTGTTCTTAAAATTAACATCATTGTGAGCCAGAAAATTATCTCGTTGTTTTTTTATTGATTGAATCGTTACTTGGTATTGTTGTTTCTCAAATTTATCACAAATTAATTTAACAAGACGGGCATCATCAAGTAATCTCAAAATGTAATACAAAGATAATCGCGGTTTCTTTTTGTCCCTGTCACATGGATGATAGGCTGGATCGAATAACCGCGCCAAAGATAAAATCCATCCACACTGAAGCGAAAAAATTACCACGGGCCAAAAGTTTTTATATTTGCATCCTTTCTCTCGCGAGAATTCCTCTGTTGTAAAAAGTTTTTCTGGTTTGGCTATTTTATTCCAGTCGTTTTGATGTTTTACAAACTCGTTATTTGTATACATCCAAACACAGAATTGATGATGAGCGTGATTAACTTTATTTGTAAAATCGTTGAGTGTTTTTTCGTTGAGCATGTTTTATTCATAATTATCTCTCCCCGAGCGAGGCAGACTCTTCTGTAAATAAACCTTGGTGGACCTAGGCGGAATTGAACCGCCGCCGAATTTCGTGCCAGTAAAGCTGGCGCGCTACCTAATCCTTTAATAATTGCTGTAAATTTTCTAATAGTTTTTTTAAATTGGAATTACAAATTTTCGCTGTTATTGGAAAATTATTTTCGATATAATTTGTATTGTTATGTGCAACAAAATTATGTCTTTGCTCAATAATGTATTTTATGATTTCCTGCCCCTTGATCTTTTCAAAGTCCTTGTTACCAGAAAATAATTTCTCAAAAGATACCACCTCATCAATTCCTCCTTTTGTTCGATATTCCGTCTTGTCGAATAATCCTCCAACACGGACAACAAGATAGTCTTGAATCATTCTATTCATTGCGCCCAAATAATTTACATCCGCATTTGATTCTGGGTTCATTCCTTTGTTAAGTTCTTTATTTATCTTACATAACTCATCAAGGGCGACTTCGCAATTTTTTATGACATATTTCAAATATCTTTTCATAGTTGTTTGTATCTCGCTTTTATCCTCTTTTCCTACTTAATCTTTCTCTAAAATATAATCCCAGCTACTCTGCCAAAAATCTTTTCTTTGTTTTAGATTGGCTTGATACATTTCCTTCAGTTCTTTTTCATTTGCCCAAATATTGGCGGAATCAATTATACTGAGATTATCGTAAGGAATTTTACACTTTTGATCCCAATAACCTTTTTCGGTTTCCCCAATTGATTTTCCATTAAGAATAGCGATATTCGCTTCAATCATCTTTCGATAATCTTTCATTGCATTATTTCTACCTACTAATGCTAACGCATTATTTAGAATAATATCTAAAAGATTATCGCTTGGTTTGAATGAGGTTTTATCTTTCCCAGATTTATGGTGGGTCTCAACTTCTTCTTTCTCTTTCTTGCAAAGTTCATCAAAATAGTGTTCAACATACCTTTGCCAATCTTCGAAAACTTTTTTCTTGCTCGTGATTTCTTCTTCGGAAAAAAGCGGATTTAAAGTGGTGTTAATTTTTTGTTTTTTAGATTCTTCAATTTCCGTTGGTTTTTGGCTTTTTAGATGTAAAACAACAAGCTGGTTTAATTTATAAGCAATAAAAACCATAACTACTATTGTGATAATTAAATATGTATCCATAGTTTTATTTTATTAAATCTTCTATTGAAACGCCCAACTCCTTTCCTTTTTGCCCGCCCGAGCGAAGCGAGGGGCGAAACTCTGAGCGAGGCGACTAATCGTCTTTGGTGGACCTAGGCAGAATCGAACTGCCGCCTCCACAATGCGAATGTGGTGTCATACCACTAGACCATAGGCCCTTAGAATTAAATCTTAACAGATTTTTCGTTGTTAATCAATATTAAAAAACCGACGAAGATTGTTTCGTCGGCTTTATTTTTTGAACGGCGGTTCCCAAGGATAAACAATCCAAATATTTTTTACTTTATTGGCGAAACAATCTGGTTCTATTTTTGATTTTGGGTCAAAGTGCAGAGTGGTCGTGGTTATTTTATTTTTTTTCTTTGCCAGTAAATTTTTAGCCGCCAAAAGAGTTTCGCCCGTATCAGCTTTATCGTCCACTAAAAGCACGCGGCTATTTTTTATATCAACGCTCGGCGGCAAGACTAAAACCAGTTTTCCGATTACCCCGTCTCCTAAATAATGGCTGTAGCTTATGGTGCCAAGTTTTTTAATTTTTAAAAGATAGGCTAGTAAGGTAGCTGGCATTAAACCGCCGCGGCTTATTGCCACAACAAAATCAAATTTTTTTGATTTTAGTTTCTTAGCCAAAGACGAACAATCCGAAATCAGTTTAGTCCACGGATAAAATTGTTTTTTTATCTTTGTCATTCGTTTTTGATTTTTATGGGGTTTTCGAGTTGTTTAATTTTTGGAACTAATTTTGGTTTTCATGCCGAGTATTGTCCCGGTTCCTATGCCCAGCGCGTAAACTATAATTGCCACTATGCTTCTTTCTTTATCAAGTTGAGTTAAAATATTATAAAGCACAAGCATTGATACAACTGTCGTAGTGAAAGAAAAAATAGCCGCGGCAATAGGCTTTTCTTTGTTTATGAATCGCCAATTAAGAGTTAATAAAAAATCCTGCAGTACGCCCGCTAAGTAATAAATAATTAGATAATAATGCATATTTGTAGGTTTATAGATTTAAGCCAATTTGTTTTAGACAATGCCCTCGAGAGGAATCGAACCCCTATCTCGCCCTTAGGACGGGCTTGCTCTATCCGTTGAGCTACGAGGGCGATTGGTGTCGCGAGATTAACTTTTCTATTGCTGCTGTCCGTTGCCCAGCTATTTGCTTAATATCTTGGACATCAATTGCTCGGCAAATTTCCCCAAAATATTGGTTTTTTGGTCAACAAAGAATAAAATCAATAGCAATATAAGTATGCCGAGAACAATTAAAAATAGCTTTCTTAGGTCTTTTTTAATGTAATTTTCTTGTTCCACTGGTTTTTGTTGGTCCATATTAATTGAGATTAAATTTTAATAATTTAAATTTTATAAGAAAAGATTGATTTTGTCAATTTCTGGTTTGTAAGAACGCGTCTTTATTTTGACAAATAAGAATACATAGATTAATATAATACCATCTTAATTTAATTAAATAATAATTTTTTAACTACAATGTTTGACAAAGACGCTAAAATTAGACCCGAAGACGCCGAAACAATTATTGGCGCGGGCGTTGAAGTTGAAGGCACTCTCACGGCTTTCGGCAATGTAATTATTAAAGGACATGTGAGCGGTTCGGTTGTAACTAAAAACGAATTTCATGTCGAAGAAGGCGCTTTAATTGAAGCGGATACAACCGCCCAAGACGCCTACATCGCCGGCGAGATTAAGGGCAATTTAAAAATCGGCGGAAAAATTGAACTTGCCAAGAGCGCTAAGATTGACGGCGACATAACTTGCCGTGTCATGTCCATTGAAGAGGGCGCTACCTTCAACGGCCATTGCGCGATGGGCAACGCTATTTCTGCTGAGTAGGGGATTTTTAAAGTATTATGTATTTATATCTCTACGATTCTTTTTTGGTTAATCCAAAATATCGGAAGATAATTGATCGGATTGAAAATCGGATAATGGCTTTGTCTATAGACGGCAAAGTCACTCGTTTGACTATTATCAAAAACGCCAGGGAGATCGTAGCAGAGCAGCTTAAAAGAGGAATTGAAACTGTAGTAGTCGTGGGCGGAGACGAGTTGTTGTTTGAAGCAGCCAGCGCTTTAGTGGAGAATCGCGGAGTCTTGGGCTTTATCCCGATTGAATCCAGCTCGCAGATGGCGCAAATACTTGGTTTGCCTATCGGCGAAGCGGCTTGCGATGTTGTTTCCGCGAGACGCATTCAACAAATGGATCTGGGTAAGATTAATAATCAGTATTTTTTGTCTTCAGTTGTTTTGGGCAGCAACAACGTTAAGATTAAATGCGAATCCTCGTATGCGGTAGACCCGCTTAAATCAAAATTGATAAAGATTAGTAATTTGGATTGGATTAATTTTTCTTTAACGACCCACAAAAAAATTATTAAAAAAGAGATTAGCAATCCGGCCGACGGATTATTAGAATTAATTTTTGAACAAAGCGGCGGTTTTTCCTTTCCATTTTTTAAGAAGAAGGCTTATAAAAAAGACAGTCTTTTTTATGTAAAGAATATAGAAATATCCAAAGCAGGAGAAGAAGAAATTACTTTAACGGTTGATCAAACAAAAATTATGAAAACGCCGGTCACAATTGAAGTCGCGCCCCAAACAATTAAAATTATTGTCGGCCGCGAAAGAATGATTTAAATTATGGATATTTTTAATGTTAAATTGGCAAAATATATTGATCAAACCAACGTTAAGCCAACCGCCACGGCCAAAGATATAAAAAGAATATGCCGAGAGGCAAAAAAACTTAATTTTCATTCTGTTTGCGTTGTATCTTCAAGGGTGGAATTGGCGAAAAAAGAACTTGTGGGTAGCGGAATAAAAATCGTCAGCGTTGTTGCATTCCCTCACGGTTCTTGTTTAAGCGCGGTTAAGGCCATAGAAACCAAAGAGGCGATCAAAAAGGGCGCGAACGAAATTGACATGGTGGCTAATGTCGGCTTCTTAAAAGATAAAAATTATAAATTATTTACTCAAGATATTAAGGCTGTAGTTGAAGCAGCAGGCGTAAAGCCCGTTAAAGTTATTATCGAGGTAGGACATCTTTCAAAATCAGAAATTATCAAGGCCTGTCGTTTAGCTAAAATCGCCGGAGCCGCTTTTGTTAAAACGAGTACCGGTTTTGGTCCGCGAGGAGTTAATATCAAAGATGTAAAATTAATGCGTTTTGCGGTTGGTTCTAATATGGGGATTAAGGCTTCGGGGGGTATTTCGGATCAGAAAAAAGCATCTTCGATGATTAGGGCCGGCGCTGATAGAATCGGCACGAGCGCGGGCGTGGAAATTATTTTGAACAGAGAAACAAAGAAGAATAAAAAATATTAAATTTATTATCAAGCGAGTGAATGAAATGAAAATGAAATTTTCATTTCCGACCTGCCTCGCCGACGCGAGTCAAGGCGGGACGAGCGCGGATAACACAGGGTTTAATACCCTTTATATATTTTTCAAAACAAAAACTCGTTTTCTCTTTTTGGAAAACGAGTTTTTTTAATTGAACCAATGATAACACGGCGCCATGATAAGAAGTATCTTGATGAGATTAATCAAGATAAAAAGCCAGAAAGCATATTTGAGCTTGGTTAATTTGGCGGTAATCACAGAAGCCGTATCAATGCCGGGGATAAGGGGAAAAGCAAACGGAATAAGGATTAGATATTGGCCGAGACCCAACGATTTGCCGATGATTGATTTGTTGAGTTTGTTGATTTTTGCGTTTATCAGCGTTAGGGTTTGGCCAATCTTTGTTTTGCGGAACTTCGCAAAACTTTTTGTTTTTTCTCCCTTATTCTTGACGACGCCGACCAAGAAGTACGTGAGCCAGGTGTTAAGGGTCGTCCAAAGAAAGACCGTTAAAAATACTTCAAGGCTCGACTTGTGAAAAGCAGCGGCTGCGATAATGAAAGCTTCCGGCCGAAAATACAGCAGAAGATAGAGGCCGATTAATTCTTTCATGGCTTAATCTCCCAATAGTAGATACCGAGATTGTCGCTAGTGAAAGCCCCCTCCGCGTAAACCGCTTCAATTAAGATGTCTAATTGCACGATTTCCAGTTCGTCGCGATAGTTTTCCAGCTTGAAACGCTTTACGGCGCGGTCAATCAACCAGTTCAAATCCATGTCGTAATGTTGCCACTTGTTGATGTCGTTTTTGCCTCGATTGAGTACGTATTGATAGTGATAAGCGATTTCGTCTTCTTGGGTGAATACTACGCCCTTATAAGAGTAGAACATCACATCCATAACCAAGGGTTTGGGCATGTGGGGTGAACGATACCATACGTTTACTCCCATCATCAACCAAGAAAGCGGTTCTTTGGTGATATCCACCTTGGCTTGATCAACGCGCGCGTCAAAACTAAGAATCAGTTTCTTGTTTTTGATATTCAGGGGTTTGGGGCAATGCCATGTCTTGCTGCTCGGATTTCCACTATACGTACCCTGGCTTATCATTGTTACGCCGTATGACCAGCCATGGCCGTGTTTGAGATAAGCATGATATTGTCCGTTTTTAATGTAAGCATGGAATCGGTCGAGTGGAATTTGAGGTTCCCAGAAAGACCAGGCAAAATTATACATTCCCCAGGAATTCTGGCCGAGCGGAGCGTAGGCGGCGATATCTTTTTCTTTCAATCCGCTGTCGTAATTCAGGTTGTCGAATCCAGGATTGGTGTTCCAGATCAAGAAACCGTCGGGGTCGAAGTTGTTAATCTGCCACTCTTGGCGCTCTTTTTCCGTGGCTTCCGGATGACTGATATGGTTGAAAATCCAAAAGCCGAGAATGTCTATGCCGTAGAGTCCGAGAATGATTAACAAAATCAGGCAAACTATTCTAATCCAAGGTGCCATTGTTATCCCTCCTTTTTTGCCATTCGCCGATGGCGAGGGCAGATTTTAAAGATCTAAAGATTTAATATCTTTTATTTCTATTAATTTTATGTTTATTTTTATGATTAAGGAAGTGGACATCTTTTAATAAACCCCATTAGAGATTCAGCCGACACTGTATTTGCAGATAATATTTCAAGCGATGACGCCTTACGGCTCGCATCCAGCTATTACCCCGTTCAATTTTAAATCTCTAACGGGGTAAATAAAAATCGTCTTATAAAGACGATTAAAAAATAGCAGGGGAGGGGATCGAACCCTCGGCATTACGCTTATGAAGCGTATGCTCTACCACTGAGCTACCCTGCCATTTGTTTATATATTCGGAATGTTGTTTTTTTGGTTGCGGGGGGCGGACTCGAACCGCCGACCTTCAGGTTATGGGCCTGACGAGCTGCCACTGCTCTACCCCGCGTCTCAATTAAATTATAACAGCTTTTTATGATATTTTCAACCCTCAGGTAAATTTCAGGGTTTTTTTGAGCTTGTCGAAGGACAAGTTTTTGGTGCCGGGGGGGAGAGTCGAACTCCCATGATCTTGCGATCACATGATTTTGAGTCATGCGCGTCTACCAGTTCCGCCATCCCGGCACACGTAGTAAATAAACTGTTAAGATTTGAAAGATACTAGTTAATTATATTAAAAATTTTTTACTTGTCAAATAATTTTCTTTTTGTTAATTTAAATAGAGTATGAAAATAATCTCTGTTGTTAACCAAAAAGGGGGAACGGGGAAGACCACAACCGTTGTCAATTTGGTTTCTTATATAGCGCACTTAGGAAGGCGCGTACTTTTAGTTGATCTTGATCCGCAAGCTAACGCGACTTCCGGTTTTGGTTTGAATCCGCGAGAAGTTGAAGCGGGTATTTATGAATTAATGAGTGCGGCAGTTGAAGCGCAAAGCGTCATCAAAGAGATTAGAAATAATCTTTATCTTCTGCCAACTAACGAGAATTTGGCCGGAGCCAACATTGAACTGGTGAACACGGAAAATCGCGAATTTAAATTATTAGAGGCTTTGCAGAAGATTTCAAATAATTATGATTATATAATAATTGACACACCGCCGTCTTTGGGACTTTTAACGATCAACAGTCTTCTGGCGGCTGACGCGCTTCTTATTCCCGTTCAAGCGGAATATTACGCGTTAGAGGGCTTGGGACAATTAATGAATACGGTGGAATTGGTTAAAAATAATTTAAAGCCAGAGTTAGATATTTTGGGAGCAGTGGTCACGATGTACGATGAGCGCAGCCGTCTCTCGAAAGAAGTCTGGGAAGAATTATATAAGAATTTCGGCAGCAGAATTTTTCGCACGATTATTCCTCGCAATATTAAATTAGCCGAAGCGCCTAGTTTCGGCCAATCAATATTAGAATATGATCCGCGGTCAAAAGGAGCCAAGGCTTATCAGCGATTAGCCAAAGAATTTATCAGTTTAAGCAAACAAATTAAGAGTATTAATCCATAGTTTTTAATTTCTTGTTGCCTTAATTCGTAATTTATAATTTGTAATTTTTAATTTTTATTTTTATGCCGTTAGGAAAAGGTTTAAGCGCTTTGATCCCCACTCGTTCGGGACAGGTGCCGCAAAAAACCATTGAAAAAATTAATATTGAAACGCTTGAGGAAACAGGCGAGAGGATTTCTCAAATTAGAGTTGATCAAATTCAGCCGAATCCCGACCAGCCAAGACGAGACTTCAAACATCAAGAGATGGAAGAGTTGATTAATTCCATCAGAGAATATGGGATTATCCAGCCGTTAATCTTAACGAAAACAGTCGATAACCTATATCAAATTATCGCCGGTGAAAGGCGTTATCGGGCGGCAAAATTTCTAAATTTAACGACCGTGCCGGCTATTATTCGTTCGGTAGGCGAGCTGGAGAAACTGGAATTATCTTTAATTGAAAATATTCAACGCCAAGACTTAAATCCCATGGAACGAGCTCGCGCCTATCAGCGCTTGGTTGACCAGTTTAATTTGACTCAAGACGAAGTGGCGAAGAAAATGGGGAAAAATAGGGCGACCATTGCCAACAGTTTGCGCCTTTTGACTTTACCGGAAATTATCCAGCAGGCGATCGAAGAAGAAAAAATAAGCGAAGGCCACGCCAAAGCGCTTCTTTCTCTGGATAATAAAACCAAACAAGAGGTTTTATTAAAAAGAATTTTAGGTTTGGGGCTTACGGTTAGAGAGACCGAAAAATTAACCAGTCCCCGCAAAGCCCGGGCTTCATTTGAAAAAAATTTACAATTCGCTGATTTAGAAAAACATCTTTCCGCTAAAATGGGCACCAAGGTTCGCATTCGGCAAACCAAAACAACCGGAGAAATAATTATTGAATTTTACAACCAGGAAGATTTAAAAAATTTATTGGAAAAATTAGAGAGAATCTAATCTAATTTTCAGATGTATTCGTGTTTAAAGTATTGACTTTTTTATTAAAATTCATTACATTTGAATAAACAACAAGTTCTTCAAAATATTAAAATCAAAGGAGGGAAAATGCGCAAAATTATCAGGCGGGTGGTCAGTTATCGCTGCGGTATTTGCAAAACCGCTTATTCCAGCAAGGCTGCTGCGATGAAGTGCGAAAAAAGACAGGTGGAATCGAAAAAGTTCCGGCTCGGAGAAAACGTCACCAACATAGTTGAACGTTGCTGTAATCCGGGCGACATGTCGTCAAAGTCGAAGTATTATTTCGTGGGCAAGATCATTAAAATTATAGGACCGTCATTGCCTAACGAGGAGATGCGGTATCTTGGCGGCAATGCTGTTGTCAAGCAATATTGCCACGTCTTTCAATACGAAGTGGCATATACTTGTCCGCGCTGCCAGCATAAGAAAACAGCGCTTTACTATGCTTGGGAATTAAGCGCCTAATCGCGCTTATTCAAAAAGGCCAGCGAGAAACTGGCCTTTTTCTTTTTGTTAATTTTTTATTGCATCGTCATTATTGTTAATTATTGAGCCTATATATTAGATAAAATGAGTATTTTTGGACAGGTCGAAGTTATCCACAGTTTTGGCTGGACACTCTTATAAATTATGTTAGGGTAGTAATGTAGTTCTATATTTTCATAATCTTTCGGGATTAAGTTTATTTAGGACTACAAAGTGTAGTCTTGTTTCATCGTAGTCTTTCGGGACTAAGTTGTGCAAGACTACATTTTGTTTTTGCATTTTTTGTTGTTTTTATGTGTCTTGAATTTTTGTTTATCCTTACAATAATTTAAAAATAAAACAGGCAATAAATTAGCCTGTTTTTATGTTTGACAAGATTCTAATTTTTAATATAATTATTCAAAAGAAATAATAGCTCTTTAAAATAAAAATTCGTCAATTAACGAAAGGAGGAAAAAGTGAGCGCCGAAATATTCCCCACGATCGCAGAAGCCACTTTCATTAAAAGAGTCAGCGATTTTTGTCAGAGAAAATATGACTTTTCCGTGCCCCAGGTTTTTTCAGCAGAGGGTTGTCATCAACGAAAGTTTTATCTAGTCATGGTTTGTCCGAAATACAGTTTTTGGCCTAATGACACTCTGGTTAAAGATTTTTATGTTTATTATGGCCATTCTAAGGATCAAGCCGATGCTGTCTCCCGATCTTACATCGAACGAGGCTTTGATGTTTATATTCGAGACGATTGCGAATATTTTTCCGGGGCGCCAGAAAATTCCATCGTGATTACACCCAAGTTTTTTGAGAGTCAAAGTTATGTGTGGTCTATCTGTACTTTGATCCATGAATCTTTTCATCATTATGTTCACAAAGATGATATCGGTCTTGAGCACTATGGCCAGCATATGACTTTTGATGAACTGGTTGCTGAAGAATCTTTGGCTGCTGTAATTGGACACATAGGGACATTGGAATATCTTACAGAGATTAAAGCCAGCAGGTCATTATTAAAGCAGGCGAAGCGATTTGTCAAAAAGCTAGGCCCTTTTCATGCGCTGATTAATGGTCAGTATCAAAAATTGAATAAAGTTTATAGGAGTGATAACGATTCATTGAAAGCAGAAACTAAGCGTCAAATATTTGATGGCTGGTTTCGGGGTGGCAATGCAGAATTTTTGATAGACTACCTTTATTACGGCAGTTCGCATATGGCTGAATATTTAAAATTGTTGGCCGAAAATAAAAGAAGGTCGGTTCTCGTTTCTCTCGTTGAAAATTTCGCGCAAATTTATTGGTCAAAATTTCAAAGAGCTAGATAATCTAGCTCTTTTTCTTTTTATCAAATTTTTTTATTATCAAGTGAGCGAGGGGACAGAAAACATGTTTTCTGTTCCGAGCGAACGCGGATAACACAGGGTAAATACCCCGCGGCTTGCTACGTTTCAATTGCGAGCAGAGCGAAGTGGTCTAAGGCTTGCCCTGGGGTTTAATACCCTTTATTTTACTCTTTTTATTCTTATCTGTTTTTGGTTTATCTTTCCATGCCAGATATAAATCTTCAAGTTCTTTTTGATTTTCGGGTTTTTTATTGGTAATAAACGTGCACTCCGGATAGCGATTGCAACTATAAAATAGTTTGCCGCGCCCGCGAGATTTTCTTTCCACGACGTCGCCGACCTTGCAGTGCGGGCATTTAAAGCCGATTCTGTTCCAAATTTTAGAAATTCCTTTACATTCCGGATATTTTTTGCAGCCCAAGAAAAAACCAAACCGACCGCGCTTGATTTTCATTTCTTCGCCGCACAAAGGACATTTTTCGCCTCTGGTTTTTTCTTGCAGCTCTTTGATTTTAGCCGCTTCTTCGGGCATGGGCATGGTGAATTTATTTTCCGGATCAGGACAAGCCAAGAATTTTCCCATACGGCCGAATTTTATAATCATCGGTTTCCCGCAGTGCGGGCAGAGCGTGTCAGAAATTTCAGCGTATTTTTTAACGGTTTCTTCTTTTTCAATCAAATGTTTTTTGAACGGTCCATAAAATTCACGGCAAACATCCACCCAATTAATTTTTTCGTCCGCTATTTGATCAAACTCTTCTTCGATATGGGAGGTAAAATTAATATCAATAATTTCCGGGAAATTTTCAACCAACATATCATTAGTAAGATAACCGATTTCCGTGGGATGATATTTTTTTTCTATTTTTTCCACATAGCCGCGCTCTTGAATGGTCGCCAAGGTTGGCGCATAAGTTGACGGCCGGCCTACGCCGTTGCTTTCCAGTGTTTTGATTAAGGTGGCGTCAGTATATCGCCCCGGTGGCTCGGTAAAATGTTGTAAGGCGTTGATTTCTTCGGCTTTTATTTTTTCTCCTTCCGTTAATTTCGGCAAAGACATTATTGATTCGTCTTCTGTTTTCTCGTCCAAGCCCTCGGTATAGACTTTAATAAATCCATCAAATTTAACTATTTGGCCCGTGGCGCGGAAGATATATTCATCTTTTAAATTAATACTTTTGATGTCAATTGAGGTTTGATCAAAAATAGCCTGGGCCATTTGGCAGGCGACAGCGCGTTTCCAAATCAGGCCGTAAAGCTTTGCTTGTTCGCGCGATAGATAATTGCTGATTTCGCTGGGGTGTTTCGTAACGTCAGACGGTCTTATGGCTTCGTGCGCTTCTTGAGCGCCCTTTGACTTATTGGCGAAATATCTGGGTTCGGCTAAAGCATATTCGCCGCCAAAATTATTTTTAATTGATTCGCGGAGTTGCGCTAAAGCAGATTGAGCCAAGTTTAAGCTGTCGGTTCTCATATAAGTAATCAAGCCCTGGGCGCCCAGCGGCCCTAAATCGATACCTTCGTAAAGTTGTTGGGCGATCATCATTGTTTGCTTGGCCGAAAAACCGAATTTTCTAAAAGCTTCCTGCTGGAGAGTTGAAGTGGTAAATGGCGGAGCAGGATTTTTTTTTATTTCTTTTCTTTCGACGCTGCTTATTTGATAATTAGCTTTTTCTAAAATCGTGGTTAATTGTTTAGCTTGGTTGTCGTTTTTAATCTCCAACTTACCCAGTGTTTTATCGTTAATTTTATGCAGTTTGGCGGGAAAATATTGTTCTTTATTTTCCTTATCGAATCTTCCTTCAATTGACCAGTATTCCTCTTTGACGAATTTTTCTATTTCGCGCTCTCTTTCTACGATTAAACGAACCGTCACGCTTTGAACGCGCCCGGCTGAAAGGCCGTAACGTATTTTGCGCCATAAGAATGGAGACAGTTCATAGCCAACCAGGCGATCAATAATGCGCCTGGCCTGTTGGGAATTAATTAAGTTCAATTCCAACGAACGAGGATTTTTTAAGGCCTCTTCAATGGCAGATTGCGTGATTTCATGGAAAACGATGCGTTTAATGCGCGGGTCAATTTTTCCGCGGGCGATCGACTTTTCGTCGCCCAAGTCAAGCGCCTGAACTAAATGCCAAGAGATGGCTTCTCCTTCTCGGTCTTCATCGGTGGCCAGAATGATTTCTTTGGCTTTTTGAGTTAAGGATTTTAATTCTTTGATTAACGGTTTGGCTTTGGGATAGACGGCGTAGCTGGGTTTAAAATTATTTTCAACATCAATGCCAATTTTGCTCTTTGGCAGATCGCGCACATGCCCGAAAGAAGCTTCGACGCGATAGTTTTTGCCCAAAAAGCGAGAGATGGTTCTAGCTTTGGTCGGCGATTCAACGATGACTAATTTCATTTTTTTAATTGCTTAGATGATAATAGCCGTTGCCTAAATTTTTTATTTTTCCGGATATTTCCATAATGACTAAAAGTGAATTTATCTCGGAAGATGATTTATAACTTAATTTAATTATTTCGTCAATATGCGTAGGCCGATTTTTTATGATTTCAATAATTTTTAATTCATCAGCAGTAAAAGTTTTTTCATTAATATTATTTTGCGGCTCGATATTAAATATTTCTAAAATATCATCCGCTTTGGTTACCGGATGCGCGCCCATTTTGATCAAAAAATTTGGGCCTTCGGAGTTAAGGTTAAGAATGCTTCCGGGTACGGCAAAAACTTCCCGATTTTGTTCCAGGGCGCATTTGGCGGTTATAAGAGAACCGGATTTAAACGGCGCTTCAATCACTAATGTGCCGAGCGACAAACCGGAAATAATTCGATTGCGTTCGGGGAATTGGTGTTTTAGCGGCGGCATATCCGGTTCGTATTCGGAGATAATAGCGCCGCCGGAAGCGATAATTTGTTCGGCTAATTTTTTATGCGCCGAAGGGTAAATATTGTTCAAGCCAGAACCCAAGACGGCGATGGTTTTGCCTTTGGCTTCTAAGGCGGCTTGGTGGCTGGCGCCATCAACTCCAAGAGCCAGTCCGCTGATTATAGTAAAGCCATTTTGCGCCAAACTTCTTACGATTTTAGAGGCGATTTCTTTTCCTTCTCGGCTCATTTTTCTTGTGCCGACCACGGCAAACGGGAGGTCGCCCAAGGCTTCAATGTTTCCTAAAACATAAATTTTTTCCGGCGGGTCGTAAATTTCTTTCAAAAGTTTAGGATAATTTTTATCTTTTATGTTTATGGCTGCTATTGACATAATGAGATTTTTATGTTATATTTTAATCAATCCAATAATATAGGTTTGAAAAAAATAAACAAGATCTTTTAAAATTTATCTCGCCATAGCTGAGCTTTTTGCAAGGCGAAGGCGGAAGGAGAACATAAAATGTCGGTTAAGAAGCCGGGCAAGCGAGACCAGTTTCGTCCCGAAACTTTTCGGTTGATTATCGGTATTTTTTATTACGGCATGTTGGTCGTGGGGCTGGCGATTAAAATAGCCATAGAGATGATTTTCGAAGGAATCTTCAAGCGTTCGTAATATTAATTTTGCGAAAGGATGAATATGTCGGGAACAGAGAAGCCACCCAACCCCAAGGTTATAGAAGTTACGGGACAGAAAGTTGTTTTCAGCTATAAAAATAGCCACGTAACTTTTGCTCCAGATGGCAATAACCAGGTGAAGCTCGTCGGCTGCAAGTGTCCGGACTTGAGAAATCCGCCCGACCTGATTGAAACTGCGGTTTACAAAAAAATGCGCAACCAGGCCAAGGCGATTTTCCGCGACCGTCGGACAAAAGCTCAGCTTAAGAAAAAGCAAGGAACTGCCCGAAGCAACCAAACCGAATTAAAATTTTAGACCCCCGCTATAAAATTTAGCAGGGGTCTTTTCTTTTCGCTTTATTTATATACAATATTATTCTATGAAAATGAAAGTTATCTTAACCGGCGGGGGAACCGGCGGTTCGGTGACGCCGCTTATCGCCGTAGCGCAAAATTTAGAATCACGTTATCAAAATGAAATAGAGTTTTTATGGTTAGGCACAAATAACGGGCCAGAAAAGAAATTGGCTTCAAGATATAATATAAAGTTTATAGCCATACCGGCCGGAAAATGGCGTAGATATTTTTCTTGGCAAAATTGTTTGGATATTTTCAAGATAATCGCAGGTTTTATTTGTAGTTTTTTTATTATCATATTTTATCAGCCGAAAGTAATTGCTTCAGCCGGAAGTTTTGTTTCGGTGCCGGTGGCGTGGGCGGCATGGCTTTTAAGAAAACCATTCTTGATACATCAGCAAGACGTGGTGCCCGGATTGGCTAATAAATTAATGACGCCCTTCGCAGAAATAGTTACCGTGGCCCTGGATAAATCTTTAAATGATTTTCCGCCTCAAAAAGTTAAATATGTCGGCAATCCTTATCGGCAGGAGATTTTGAACGGCTCAAGAGAAAAAGCTTTTAATTTTTTTAAGCTTGAAAAAAATCTGCCGGTAATTTTAGTGATAGGCGGCGGTACGGGTTCGGAATTTATGAATCATCTGATTATTGAGGCCTTGCCGGAACTAACAACCTTTGCCCAAGTGATTCATCTTAGCGGCGAAGACAAGAATCAGGAATTACGAGTTACGAATTACGAATTAAATCGTTATCAACAATATTCATTTTTACAAGAAGAATTAAAAGATGCTTATGCCGCGGCTGATTTAGTGATCACGCGCGCCGGCATGGGCGTTTTAACCGAATTAAGTATTTTAGGAAAACCATCCATAATTATTCCTATTCCGGATTCACACCAAGAAGCTAATGCTGATTATTTTGCTGGGCGGTCCGCGGCTATTGTTTTGCCGCAGAATAATTTAACCCCGCAGATTTTAATAGAAAAAATTAAAGATTTAATTACTCAAAAAGAAAAGTTGTTGCTATATCAGGAAAAAATAAAAACAATTATGCCCACCGACGCTACGCAGAAATTGGCGGATATTATTTACGACTATCGTAACAAATGAAGTTCGAAGCGCGAAGTTCGCTTAGTAATTCGTAATTTATTGTCGTACTTCTATTTTCTAAATTCTAAATTCAAAATTCTAATTTTTTATGTTCATCACGGTTCACTCTGCTGCGGGAGTTTATATAGGCAGATTAGTTCATGACCCTGTTTTAGCTTTTCTGATAGGCGTAATCAGCCATTTTGTTTTGGATTTTATTCCTCACGACGATTCTAAGTTTGTAAAAGACAATAAGTTAAGATTGTTTTTTGTCGGCTTGATTGACGGATTAATCGCTGTTTTTTATCTTTTTATGTTGCGCTCAAGGATAGATTTATTTTCGTTGTCAATTATGGCCGGCGTTGCCGGCGCGGTTATACCAGATGTTCCTTGGTTAATTTATAAACTGTTTAATGTTAAATGCCTGGAAAGCTATTATAATTTTCATAAAATTTTCCATCGGAAAAAGATAAATATCAAATATTGGCAAGGTATAACTATCCAGATAATTTTTCTAGCTATTCTGACTTATTTGATTATAAAATAAAGGGTATTAACCCTGTGTTATCTGCGCTCGCTCGCCCGCCTAATTTTTTTAAAAAACTTTGGCGGGTCTCGCTCGCTTGATAATAAAGGGTATGACCCTGTGTTATCCGCGCTCGCTCGGAAATGAAAAACTTCGTTTTTCACTTCTCTCGCTCGCTTGATAATAATTATTTTTTTCACTTGACAAAAAGTGAAATTTTTGTTATCATTTATATACAAACATTAAAGTTCTTTCAAAACAAAACTAACTAACAATCAAAACCATTAACCAAAAAGGAGTGGAACATGGCAAAGAAATTCGGGCTCAAGCAGGCGATGGTCGTGGTCATCGGAACCCCGGACGTCACCAAGCGCGAAGTCAAAGTCGCGGCCACCTTTCTGAAGGCCAGCGGCGTGAAGTTGGTCGTGGCCGAGGAAGCCGGCAAGGAACTGATAGCCAAGATGGCGGCCATGGTAGCCATGGACGAGAGCATCCAGGCGGCAGAAGCTGGTCTGGTGGTGCTCGACGAGATGAGCGCGGCCAAGCTGAAGGAGATCGCCGAGAAGACCGACGCCTCGATCGAGTCGATCGAGTCGGCGGCCGAGGCCAAGGCCGGTAAGGTCAGCGAGAAGGCGGAGCGCAAGATCGTCGGGCTGCAGCTCAAGATCCAGGCCATCGGCACCAAGACCGAAGCACAGACCTCCAATATCGAGGGCGATGCCAACGCCAAGACGGCGAAAGTCAGGCGGCAGGAGGCCGAAGCAGTGTCCCGGGCCACGGAGAATTTCGCCATCCAGATGGAAAGCACCAGGGAGATGATCGCCGACGCCAAGGCCGACCTGAAGGTCGCGGCCAAGGAGATCGGTGTCCTGGGAAGGATCGTCGACCTGTTCAAGTTCTAATCTCGGCCGGGTTTTGGTCGAAAGTTACAATTCAAGGGGTGTCCAAAAACGGACACCCCTTTTCTTTTTTATATTTAATTGTTCTTGACAAAATCTCTAAAATCTGCTACAATTTAACATAGATCATTAAAATTCCTGTTGAATCTGTCGCAAACAGCGATGGATTATCCAACAGGACAAATAAAAACCAAAAGGAGGTACGCGATGGAAAAAACCATTGCCAACCCCGATCCGGCTAAAGTCATCAGCCGCGCCAGCGAATGCCTGCGCCGTTTGATGGAAGCTGGTCTGTCTTACGAAGACCTGCAAAAGCCGATCGACAATCCGGAAATGCGCCAGCGTTTGGTGCGTTTCTGGCAAACCGGCGCTCCCATACCCCTCGCTCAGTATTCATCTTCCAACGCCTTGTCAGACCTCTTCGATCGCCAGATCGAAAATCTGCGCAATCGCGGATGTCCCGACCAGGTTTTGGCCATGCTCATCAGGCAGAAACCCCAGGTGCTGGTCAAAGTCTCTGCCATGACCTTCAAGAAAAACCGCATTCCGTTCCTGCCAATCATCCCGTTCTCTTTACTCAATCTTTCAATCCAGACATCCATGGTCAGGAATGACAATTGGCTCGGTTTCACTAACCTCGATGCCAACGAGATCAAGGACATCGTCTCCACGCCCCACCAGCCCTATTACATCTTTGACGTGGAAGACGGCAAAGATATGCTGGGCCGGTCCGTTCTGAAAGCCACCGAGCTCATCAAGAGCCAGGATCGCTCTCCTCTGACCGCGGCCGAGGTCATCAGCCTCGGCATCCAGACCGACGCGCTGTCCAAGCGCTACGTGGACGCAGGCGGCTCCCGCTCCGAGAGCGACGACGGCGCCCCGCATCTGGCCCTCTTCGTCAGTCAGCCGAAGCTCAACTGGAACTTCGTCGACTACTCGAGCGATCGGTGTGGCTCTGCGTCTTGTGGTAGTCGGTCTTAGGGCTTTGGAGCTTTGGGCCTTTCGGTCTTCTTGGTCTTTGGTTTTTTG